>Ga0302116_1000173_pt1 | contig 37165 bp, 26 predicted proteins | sample AG5_SCM_MG_FD_203124 | JGI IMG/M metagenome (GOLD analysis project Ga0302116, IMG submission 203124) | Marine microbial communities from Western Arctic Ocean, Canada - AG5_SCM | ecosystem: Environmental > Aquatic > Marine > Oceanic | place: Canada: Western Arctic Ocean | collected 2017-10-01 | reverse complement strand
GCGCTGGTGCGGTGCAGGGAGACGCAGAAGGACTACTACGAGTGCGTCAAGGGGCGGACGATCAGCATCGCGTGGGCCTGCAGGGAGAGTGCGAAGGCGATGAACGACTGCCTGCACCAACACACGGACGACACGGCCCTCGATGAGCTCAAAACTCGGTGGCTGAGCGCGGGACGGCCGTCCATCGCGGACAGGGACTCGCGCTTCGCCAAGAGCTACGTCAAGAGCTGACGTCGACTTAGGTTTAGACCTCTGATAGAGAACAATATAGTAGCGCGCGCCTAATTGACCGCCTTGTCTATGCGCTGATCCACCGGGATGACCTCCTTCTCGTACCCGCCGGACAGACCCTTAAGCCTGCGCGTGAGCAGCGCCTCGGACAACAAGCCACCTACGACCCTCTTACCCAAACCCATGATCGAGTCCATCGAGCCCGTGAACTCCGTGATGAGCGGCGACATCTTAGGGTGCTCCACCATCAGTCCCCCGGCGCAGTTCATGCACTCGCCCTCCTCCACCAAAAAATCCACCACATCATCCGGAATGGGCGCGAACGCTACGGTGCTGCCGTCGAAGCCCGCGGATCTCTCGCCGGTTTCGAGGTCGGTCACCACGATGGCGCCCACGGTGGACGGGGGCGACTCGCCGTAGGATGTGATGAACGAACGCGCCTCATCCGTCGACTCGGGCTTCTCCCGTACCTTCCCCTCGTGCACCACCACCTGGTCGCACGTCACCAGCATCGTGTCCACGGCGAGGGGCCACTGACCGGCCATGTCCGGACCGAGCTCGTTCGCCATCTTGTCCACGATGGCGTCAGCCTTGGCGCACGCGACGGCCATGACCAAATCCTTGGGGGTTAATTTGGTCCGATCCCCGACCGCCTTCTCGTCGATGTCGGCGACGGCGACGGTGTAATCTATGCCCATCTCCTTCAGGATCGCCTTGCGGGTGAACGACTTGGACCCGAGGATGACCTTGATCCCCGCGTCCTTGAGCTCGGCGGCGGTCGCGGCGTCCGCGGAGGTCTGGCCGCCGGATGCCTCACCGACGGACGCCTCGCCGCCGTAGCCCCCCTTCGCGCTCCCGGCCTTCTTACCGCTGCCCTTGGCGGACACGGCGACCCAGCGGGAGGAGGACGATGCCCGGTTTCCCATCGAGGGTCGAAGCGCGGGCGCGGCGCGGGCGAGCAGCGGGACGAGCGTCGCGCGCATGTTCCAATGACGATCGAACAGTTCACGCCGTCTCTGCTTGAACCAATTAAAAAAAACCATCGTCGGTGCCAACAGGACACAAGGCGGACGCACGTCGTAGGCCCGGCACTCCCCTCACTCCCGGCGGGTCCGGATCGGTGGACATGATTGAAACCGCACACGCCGTGCGGTGCCGGCCCGTCGCGGCGCATCGTCGATCCCTCGTCGGCTCGCGCGTGCGCCGGGCGCGGCCGGTCCGAGGTCTCAAGGGTGGGCACCCTCTGCGGGTGAGGGCGCAGGGCGACGAGCGGGGGTCATCGCCCGGTGGGCTCATCGCCGGGGGTCTGAAGAACGCGCTGGGATTCTTCAAGGCTCGAATGGACGAGATGATGGAGGACGACGAGGAGGCCGCGGTGTCGCGCGTGGTGCAGCGCTCGCCCGACGACGGTTCGGTGGCGTCCTGGTCAATCGATCTCGACGTCTTCCTCCGGGAACCGACGACGCCGCTCTCGGCGAAGTCCGCGGCGTGCGTGGAGCGAGTGTCCCTCGGGATGACGTGCGAGTTCGCGGAGAGGGACGCCGGGGTCTACCCGAGCAGGGGCGGCGCGGGGGTGCGGGGCAGCAGGTACTTCGTCGACGACGGGCTGGCGGATCCATCCGGCGCGGATGCCACACCGGGCTTCTTCTGGATCGCGGACGAGCCCGGGTACTTCAAGTTCACGACGCGACTGAACGAACCGGTGGTGGCGTCGGGGAAGACGGTGCTACCCGCGGGTGACGTCTACTTCAACGCGAAGATCGACGTGGGTGAAGGAGACGAAGGTAACGATGGGACCGAGCGGACTACGTCGGTTCGCATGACTTCAGGCGTGGCCACTGTCAAACAGGACGTGAAGGCGTCGTTCCTCGGTGCGGATTACAGCGGGATCATGGCGGAGTACATCGTGGTGGGTACGTTCACGGGCACGAGGCGGAACTGAGTAGTGGAGGTGCGGGTGGTAGGATTCGACGACGAACGGTCGTGAGACGGCTAAGTACACCTCAAACTAAAATATCGTCGTCTCGAAGAGTCGGCTAGTGATCTAGTGTCCGATGCCTCCCATGAACTTGCTCGGATCGGGCGCGGCGCCGTTGAACTCCGCGCCGGAGAAATCGAACCCAGGGTGCTCCTCCGCGAACCTCTCCTTCATCAGCCGCGCCTTCTCCGCCTCCTCCGCGGCGGGATCCAACCCTCCGTGTCCCTTGAACAGACTGACCCACGGCCTCCCTTTGTGCAGCTTGGTCATCTGCATGTGCAGCTCGCCGTCCTCCAGGGTCCAGAAGCTATCACCCGCCTTGACCTGCTCCGTGAGTTCGTGGTGCAGGTACGGCGGGTTGCCCTTGATGCCGAACCTAACGGACGTGCTCGTCACCTCCACGTCGAGGATCTTCGCCTTGACCCCGGGGGGCGTGCGCACGTAGAAGTTGCACTCGTCCAACGTCTGATCCCACTCGTACACGACCCTACCCTCGTGTGTGTACGCGTGACGTGTCGTGGGCGCGAGCTTGTCCCCCATCGCGCCGGTTGAAGTGTGGGGCACCGACGGTGCGCCCGCTAAAGTGTCGGCGATCGAGGAGGGTTCAAAGAGTTTTAGATGTGTTACGCAACGGTCTGTGCTCGCTATGACAATAAGCTACGTCCTAAATGCACCTACATCGGTGTCGGCTAATCTTACATAGATCTAACGTACAACCTAATCGTTCACAGCACGCTGCTGTCGCTCGCCATGATGTACCCAGCATGGGCGAGCGCGGCAATCAGCGATGCTCCGTATAAGCGATTTCTCAAGGGAGGGTTATAATTGAACCCGATCCGTATGAGCGGAAGCATCGGAGCGTATATCAGCGGGACCATGAGCTTACGCTGAATCGCAGCCTTACGCGCTTCGTTCAGCTCCTTCCACTGGTCCACGTCGTCCTTACCCTCCGCCATCGCGCCGTGCAAAGTGTTACAAATGATGCAAAGGTGGTGACAAATCTTATTGGAAAATTTTAAACTTTAGTTACTGGAGCGCCGAGATGGACTGCGCCGCCGCCGCCGCCAGCTTGGCGTGGTTCTCGTCGAGTACCACGCCTTGGGGGGGAACTTCTCCCCAGTGCATCTTGAAGATCTGGACGCTCATCTTGGGGATTTGGATCATGAGCTGGTCGTTGTCCTGCTGGATGATGCCCCGCTGCTTGTTGCCGCTGTTCTCCCACCCGCCAAACTCCGCGCTCTGGGAGTTGTAAACCTCCTCGAACCCGGCGCAATTCTCCCACGGGTTTCCGATGGCGATGCCGTACAGACCATCCGCGTCCCACTGCCCGTCACCCGCGTTCACGACGACGATCATGCGCTCCTTCTCGCCAGTCTCCGGGTCCTCGTGGTACCTCTCGCACGCCAGGATGCCGTTGTTGTCGTCGCGGTGCGTTCGGGTGTAGTTGCCCATGGTGAGCGCCTTGTGGCTGACCCGAACCTCGTTCGCAGCCTTGACGTGGGCCATGCCTTGTTTGGCGTACAACGCCCCGTTGTCGACGCCCTTCTCGGCGATCATGTTGAGCAAACCCCAGTCGAACTTTTCGTCATCGCCGATGTGCCAGTGACCGTCCTGGTGAACCTCGGTGCCCATGAACATCATCGGCAAGCCTTGGCCGGCGCACATCACGCCCCACCACAGCCTCGCGCTGGCCCTCGCGCGCCACTCGCCACGGCCGCCGAACCTGCTGACCCAGTGCCCGAGGTCGTGGCTGTGCCCGGGTCTTTTACCGCACTGGTCGTGCGAGCCCAGGAGGTACTTGACGCACTGCGCGTTGCCCCCGTAGCCACCCTTGAGCCGGACCATGTACTCGAGCTGGTCAAAGTTGCCGTTGTACTGCCACGTCATGTCAGCCGCGTCGTCGCACCCGGATAGAAGCCACACGCTGTCCGCGCCGAGGTCGTGGACGACGAACGCACCCTCCGGGTTGTGCTCGGCGACGACGAACCTGTCGGGGTAGTTCTCCCGGCAGCGCCGAGTCACCTCGGTGCACAGGTCCGGGGACATGGAGTGCGCGGAATCGATCCGGATGCCGTCGACGTTGTACTCGCCGAGCCACGTGTCCACGACGCCGGCGAGGTAACTCTTCACCTCGCCCTTCCAGAACGCGAACCCTTGGCCCCAGCCCGTGTCGCCCGAGCGCTCGAAATAGATCCCTCCGTTCTCGTCGGGGCCCCAACCGTCGTACTCCCACAAAGAGTTTCCGTTGGCGGCGCCGTGGTGGAGGGCGACGTCCACGAAGACGGCGATGCCGCGTTTGTGCGCGGCGTCGATGAAATCGGCAAAGTCATCCGGTGACCCGTACGGCCCGTGGACGTTGTGCATCATCCTCGGGTTGTACCCCCACGCTCCGCCAAACTCGGTGGTGGGCAAGAGCTGGATGGCGGTGAAGCCCATGGACGCGATGTGGTCGAGCTTGCGAACGAGCGCGACGAAGGTGCCGGGGTCGGTTCCAAGGCTCGGGTCGTTGCGGCCGGTGAACGTGCCGACGTGGAGCTGGTAGATGACGTACTCCTCCTTCGGCCTGCGTTGAAACGGCGACCACGCGAACCGCGTCGGGTCCCAGATGTAGCACACGTCCGTTTCAAACTCAGCCTCCCGGGCGTACGGGTCACGCCGTGTGAACACGTGCCCGCCCGGCATGGATACCTCGTAGTTGTACCTCCACCCGTGTCCAACCTGCTGAACCTCGAGCCGCCAGTTCCCGTCGTCGCCGCGGGTCATCGGATACCGGGTGGGTTCGGGTAAGGGCGCGTCCCTGTCGAAGGGCCTCAGGGGATCGGGCGCGCCGCCGTAGATGCACAGAGTCATCTCCTCGGCGTGGGGCGCCCAGACGCCGAAGTGGGTGCCGATGGACGTCACGTTGGCGCCCAGCCGGGACCGCGCGATGGAATCCGGGTGCTCAGCGGAGGCTTGCGCCGCGGCGGCTTGTCCCGCCGGGGTGGCGGCGACGGCGGCTGCATCTGCAGCCTCCGTCGCGGACGCCTGCGCGATGAGGTCGTCGGCGCTGAGCTCGAACTTGCCGATCTTCGGTCCCGGCGGCGGCGGGGCCTTGCCCTCCTCGCCGACGCTGACGGGTCCCCCGACGTTGGTCTTCCTCGCCTGCGCCAAGATGGCGTCGCGGATGCCGCTGCTGGTGTTGTTCTCCTCGGAAAGTTTCTCCTCAACCTTGGCGCGCGCGATCGCCGCGTTGGGGTCCTCGGCGACAGGCTCCGCGGGAGCGGCGCCAAGGTCGGTGGGGGTCCAATTGGGCACGTTCTCGGGGGCGATCCCGGGAGCAGCGGGAGCCGCAGGAGCCGCCGGTGTCGCGGCAGGCGCGGGCGTGGCGGGCGCGGGCGTGGCGGGCTGCATGCCGGGAGGAGGGGGAGGCGGCGGCGGGACACCCCTCGGCGTCTCGGGCGCGGGCGCCTCGTTGGGCACGGCAAAGCCGGACTGGTCGAGGGGTGCACCCTGCTGCGCGGCGGCCGCGAGCTTCTCGCTCTTCTCGGCAGCCTCGTAGGCGTCAGCCGCCTCCGCAAGTTTCGCGGCGGCTGCCGCGTACGCGGCGGCTGCGGCGTCAGCCTCCGCCTGCGCCGCGGCTTCCGCCTCCACCTGTTCGGCGGCGGCGGCGGCAGCCTTGGCGCGCGCGGCCTCGAGCTGCGCCTCGAGCTGGCGTTCCTCCTCGGCGGCGGCGGCCACTTCCGCGGCTTTCTGCTTCTTATCCTGGAGGTTCTTCGTGGCAGCCGCGAGTCTCTCGGCGGCGGCTGCGGCTTCGGAGTCCTCGAACGCGACGGGGGGAGCGACGCCGGCGACCGCGGCGGCGGGGTCCATCCCCGCGGCGACGGCCTCCTGTGCGGCCCTCTCTTGGGCCTCCACGAGCGCGGCTTGCTCGGCGGCGAGCGCTCGGACTTGCTCAGCCTTCTCGGCGGCGACGGCTCGGGCGCGTTCTTCGCGTTTCTGCGCGAAGAAGGCTTCGCGCTTGGCTGCCTGGTCGGCGGCGTGGTTGGGATCGTTGATGTTCTCGATGACTTCCTGGTTCTGCGCGGCGAAGGCTTCGTACTCGGCCTCGGCGGCGGCTGCTTCCGCCGAGGCTTGGGCTCTGGCTGCCGCCTCGGGATCGACAGCGGCGGGCGCGGCGGGCTCGGCGGCTGTTTTGGGCTTGGCGTCGTCCTCGGGTCCCTCCTCGGGCCTCTTACCGCCGTTGTACAGGATGAACATCTCGGTGCCGAGCTCCGAGCGCATGAGGCGGTCGATGAGGTCGCTCTTGCTTCCGGAGGTCTTGACCCCTTTGATCTTGCACATCGGCTTGAGCTCGGTGATCGTGCTGGCGCGGAGCTCGTCGCGTCGCGTGCACACGCGCTCGTACTCCTCCCCGCCCTCCTCGTCGAACTCCCCGACGGCGGCGATGCGCGGACCCATCAAACCCGCGGCGACGACGCGCGAGCGGGACGTAATCGTCGCGCACGACGCTTTTCCGTCGTTCCGCCCGTGAGTCGGATGCCCGCCGGCGCCGCTTCGGGGAACGCGGGCGGTGTGCGAGGGTTTGCGCGCGCCGCCCGCCTTGAAGGGGCGGGCAATCGCGGTAACACCCGCGATCCTCGCGATTGGCACCGACATCGCGCTGGAATTCGATCCACTCGGCGTCGCGGCCGTACAATGCGCGGCGTTCGCGAACCTCCTTTTCGCGGATTCACAGGCTGAGTCATATTTTCGCGGTTTTTCTGTTCTATGGGCAAAAAGAACCCAAAACGACGAGTCAATCGACCCGAGTCTCGATACCCTAAACCATCTCTGCAGTGCCAATGATTGCGCTTTTGCAAGTCGAGATTTGCAGTCGCCTCCAAAACATGGACAGATGGAATCGCATGGCACGCGCACTGGTCACAACTTTGAGCACCTAGGATGGACGAGTTCGTCGAGGCTCCACCCGCGCCGCCCCCCGCGGCCGCGGACGAGGACTTCTTCGCGGCCGCGCCCGCGCCACCCGCGGAGGCGGCTCCCGCGGAGACTTTCGAGGCTGACCCCACGCCCGCGCCCATGCCCCCCAGCGCCAGCCAAGGGTCCGGGATGGATGAATTCTTTCAATCCTCCGAGGCGCCCCCAAGTGCGCCTCAGTCGCTCCCGTCGGATCCGGATCTGTTCAGCGAGCCCGCGCCCGCGCCGCCGCCCGTGGCTGCCGAGGAGGAGTTCTTCTCATCGGCGCCCGCCCCGATGCCGGCGGAGACCTTCGCGGTGAGCGAGACCACCGCGGCGTGGAAGGCGGAGGCGGCCGCGGCGATCGCGGAGAAGGAGTCCGCGGAGACGCGCGAGCTGCAAAACATAAGGGAAGAGGCCAAGGCGGAGAGGGACCTGATGTACTCGCAGCGCGAGAAGCAGCTCGCGGCGGCGCACAAGGCTAACCGCGAGCGTGAGGTGCAGGCCCAGACCGACTACAAGGGCCAGGGCTGGGACGGCGTCAACGCGCTCATCTCGGGCGAGGGCAAGACCTCCTCCGACCTCGGACGGATGCGCCAGATCCTCACCCGTTTGAAGCACGCCAAGCCGGCGTCGTCGGCGAGTGGGATGTTCTCCAGTTGATCGGGAAAACTTAGAAGGGGATGCGGCGTTTTAGCCTTTGAAATGTGACGCTTTTTGAAACCAAAATTGAACCGGTCGCGGTCAAAAAATCACGCGACGCAAATCACGCGATGGATCACGCGATGGAAAAAGTGAAGAAAACGTGGGGGTCAGGATCGAAACGTCACCACGCCGACGCACTCTTCGCGCCGCCGACGTCGCATGCTCTCGAGCCTCCGTCATCGAATCGCGCTCGCATCCGTCTCGGCGTACTCACTCGCCCACAGTTCCCGCCCGTATCGCGCGCGAACCGCCCGCTCTTCGCTCGTTCACCGCCGCGCGATGGCCACCAAGGAGACCGGCGCCATGACCCCCGGCGATACCGCCGTCGCGGACGTCTCCAAGGACGGCGCGTTCGTCCGCAAGGATGCCATCTTCCGCAACAGGATCACCCCCGACGGCGAGTACACCCCCGAGAGCGGCAGGTACCACCTGTACGTCTCCTACGCGTGCCCGTGGGCGTGCCGCGTTCTCTCGCTGCTTCACCTCAAGGGTCTCACCGAGCACATCACGGTGTCGTCGGTGCACCCCACGTGGCAGCGCACACGACCGAACGACCCGGACGATCAACACGCGGGCTGGTGCTTCCTGGGCGAGGACGGCGCGTCAATCTCCGGGCCGTCCGGTGTCGGCTCGTTCCCCGGGGGGCCCAGTCACGCGTGCACTCCCGACGATCTTTTCGGAAGCGTCTTTGTGCGAGACTTGTACGACAGGGCGATGGACGGCGCCGCCAAGGGCACGCGGTTCACCGTGCCCATCCTGTGGTGTAAGAAGACTGACACGATCGTGAGCAACGAGAGCAGCGAGATCATCCGCGACCTCAACTCCCAGTTCAACGACATCGCCGGTGACAAGACGCTGGACCTCTACCCGGTGAAGTTGAGGCCCGCCATCGACGAGGTCAACGAGTGGGTGTACCACGGCATCAACAACGGCGTGTACAAGTGCGGGTTCGCGACGTCCCAGGGTGCGTACGACACCGCGGTGACCGAACTGTTCAGGTGCCTGGACAAGTGCGAGGAGATCCTGGGTAGGCAAAGGTACATCGCGGGCGACGCGTTGACGGAGGCGGACGTGAGGCTGTTCCCGACTCTGGTGAGGTTCGACGAGGTGTACGTGGTGTACTTCAAGACGAACAAAAAGTTCATCCACCAGTACCCAAACCTGTGGAACTACGTCAAGGACGTGTACCAAACCCCGGGGATGCGACACAGCGTCAACATGTGGCACATCAAGACGCACTACTTCACGTCGCACCCCGTGCTCAACGCCAACGCCATCGTGCCAATCGGACCAAACCTGAACCTGGACGAGCCCCACGACAGGGCCGGGGGCTGGGTCGACGGCACCACCCGCGTGTACGCCAAGTGATCTTCAGACGCAGCGCACGTGCTTGTTGACACCGTGATACGTAGTAATTCAATTCATACGATTCAATTCATAGCGTAAAGTCATAGCCACCGTGCCGTTTATATACGTGCCGTTCGTCGCCAAAACCAAAACCAAAACCAAAACTCAAGCCTCCGGGGTGGGTTCCTCCCTCATGAACGCCGACGGGAGCAACACCCTGCTCTGTACGTTCTCCCGGGCGCGACGTAACCGTCCGACCCCGCCTCCTCCCCCTCCACTCGCCGCGACGACCGACCGCCGCGTGGCTCGTACCCGGTGCCACCTCAGCACGGGCGCCAACGCCCCGCCGCTCTGACCGACGCAAAACTCGAGCAGCGCGCTGCCGTACGTCTCGTTACCGTGCGTCAGTTCCAGCAGCCCGAGGGTCTGGAGCACCACGGCTTTTGACGAGTTATCTTCGCAGCTCGCGATGGCTCGGTGAAGTACTCGCCGGGCGCGGAAGACGCTCTGTCTGCTGACTGATACGTCCGTGGCGGCTACCATGCCTGGCTGGAGCCGCGAGACGACCTCTTCGTCCCCCCGCGGTCGTTTGACCATCTGCGCGTAACTTATCCACGCCTTGACGTCGCGAGGCGCGCGGGTGAGGTGTTCCTCTGCGGGTGTGAATGAAGGCGGGCGGCGGTCAGGTCAGTCGGCGTCGGTTGAGGAAAAACCAAAAGACGCGCGAACGAGATATTTTGTTACTACGAGCAGCTCTCATGTGCGAAGGGGCGCGGGGTTGGGGCGCGCACCGAAGGCGTTTTTGGCGTCGTCCACCCGTCCATGGCGCCACGCGCACAACGCACGCTCGTATCCGTCCGCGAGCGGAGCAGCGCGGCGGCACACGACGCGCCCGAAGTTCACGGGGACATCCCCGAATGTCGCGTGTGCCGCCTGTCGGGCCGTTACCTTGGCCCTGGCCGTGGACCACCGTCCGTGGTGCGCGAGACGGCGCGTCCCGACGGGCCTCTCGGGGACCGCGGACGTCGATGACGCGGGGTATACTCGGGAAATCACCGACTGCATCCTTCCGCGCGTGTCTTGCGTGCGTAGCGCCGCGGTCAATGGCGTTCCGTGAGGCGTGTGCTCGCGACGTAACTGGCACACGCCCGCCAGATTTCGGATGCTGATTCTGTTTCGCGCGCATTTGAACGTCGGTTTCAAGCTCTGCGGGTTTCAAAGCGAAGGTTCGGTCAAGCGAATCTCGCTGACCCATTTCTCGTGTGGATGCCTTTCAATCCATCTTTCAAAATAAAGCTAACATTGCATCTCTCAGAAGTTGATGCCGACCTTGTCGAACTGCTGCCGGACCGAGTTGGGGACCATGTCCCCTACCTGTCCCAGCGCGCCGCTCAGCTGCGAGTACCCACTCTTCGCCGCGCCGCTCACGGCCTCGGTGAACCCTCCGACGATGCCCTGCGCCTCCGCGTCACCCTCCGGCGGCGGCTCCGGCGCCCTCACGACTGAGTGCCCGACGCACGCGAGGAAGCCCGCGGTGAGTCCTCCCATGAGAACCTGGGACACGTTCGTGGCGACCATGAGCACGAACGCGGAGAACATCACCATGGCGGCGCCCTGCGCCCTGAGCGAGTACGTCTGGCCGTTGTAGTGGAACTCGGAGGCTCGTACGTAGAACACCCAGACCCACGCCATTGCGAGCGCCGCGATGACAATCAAGGAGAAGGGCTTCGTGACGACGCACGCGACCGCGACGAAGAGCAGGACGAGGGTGTAGTTGTATCCAAAATCGTTGGTGTTGCGCCTGAAGCGGTGCAGGGCGTCGCCGACGGACTCGGGGCAGCTCAGCTTCCTGATGTCAACCTGCGGGGCGGAGGGCGAGAACCGTTAGGGACATTTTTGAGATTTATCGGACGAGTGGTGGCGCACCAGCATGAGCCAGGGTGAGGACCGGACCCAGAGGGCCTTGACGGCGACGAGAATCTTATTGGCGACGGTCAACGCCACTCCGGGAAGGCCGAGCGCCTTGGCCTTCCCATCCTCGTCCCCGTCGTCGATGCTGCGTGTTCGCGCGTGCATGGCTTCTGCAGTCTTCAAAGTTTTCTCGAGTTCACAGCGAGTTCACACGAGAAATACCAACGGGCCAGTGCGCATTTATCGGCACGTCGAGACGCGCGCTCGAGTCTTCATCTCGGAGCGGTCGACGATGGGAAAAAATCAGAAACGCGAGGCCAAGAACACGACCGACACCCTCGGGATGTCCTCGACGGTACGCGCACCCCCGCGGTGTCCATGCATCCACCGTCGCCGACGCGTCTGTTCCCTTTTCCTGTGCCGCGGCCCGATCGGCGACCGAGATCTGGCGTGAACCCATTCCGACAATTGACTCCACGCCACCCACCCTGACTTTAACATCGCAGGAGCGCATCCTGAAGCGCATCCACGAGCTGTACGAGAATGGCCTGAACCCCGGATCCGACGGCTCCGTCGGCCTCCTCTCCATCGCCGCCGACCCTTTGCTACAGATGAAGATCTACAAACCCAGGAAAAAAGTGAACGTGATGTTGATCGGCAACCACAGCGCGGGCAAATCCAGCTTTATCAACTGGTACATCGGGGAGAGCGTGCAGACCACGGGGGTGGCCATCGAGACCCGCGGCTTCACCTTCGTCACCTCCGGACGTAAGCGCGACACGCTCAAGGGCGACGCCACCTTCGCCTTCTACGACCACCTCGACGGCCTTTCAAAGTTTGGCAAGGGAATCTCTGAAAACGTCTTCAGCGAGATATCAACCTCCAAGGACCGAAACTTCTCGTGCGTCGATTTCGTCGACTCCCCCGGGCTCGTGGACGGCGAGATGGAGTACCCTTTCGACGTCACCGAGAGTATCGTCTTCCTCGCGGACCACGTCGATCTTATCCTGTGCTTCTTCGACCCCATCGGCCAGGCGCTGTGTAAAAGAACGATGAAAACAATCGAGCGGCTCAACGAGCACCACGCCGAGAAGCTGGCGTACTACATGAGCAAGGCGGACCAGGTGGAGAAGGAGCACGACAGACAACGCGTGCTCATACAAATCACCCAGAACCTCGCGGGTCGCATCAAGAACTCTCACGCGTTCAAGCTGCCCACCATCTACCTCCCTCGCGACGACCTCGCGGTGCCCATCCCAAACGCCCTGGAGGAAGTGTGCGACGACATCGACAAGGCGATCCGTTTGACGGTTCAGAAGAACCTGACGACGATGCGGGACGACTGCGACGCGATCGTCACCGAGGTGGCCAACGCGCGCGAGGTCAACGTCGCGAGGCGACGGGCCAACGCGAGCGCCACGGCGAAAGGGTGGGCGCTGATGGTCTTCGGGTGGTTTTTATTAGCGACTCTGTTTTACACAGCCGTGCTGGAGGCTTGCGCGACAAAGCCGGTGACGACCGCGCTGCGGACCCACGCGCTCCCGGCGCTGGCGCACCGACCTGTGTTCAGGGACCTGGTCGAGGGTTTGCTGCCGGACGGTGGACGCAGGTGGTTCGGGGTGGACCACGGCGGCGCCGTCGCGATGGGCGTTCTCTTTGTGTCGTTTTTGGTGGTTCAGTTTGTCAAGTCCAGGGTGTGGAAGCTCTCGCCGACGATGACCAAGAAGGACGCCAAGAGGCTCGCGGGCTACGAGACGTACGTGAGGGAGGTGAAGGCGGTGCGGGAGGAGCTGTTCAAGGAGTACTTCAAACAGATCCACGACGCCGCGTGAGCGGGCGACGGGACATATTCCAAATTCTTTTCCAGCGATTTATAATACGACGACTATTCTTTGCTACTCGCGCCTCAGCCACACGTGCACCATCCCGCCCCGGTGCCTCACGAACGTCCCTCCCTCGTACTCGTCCTCCTCCAGGTCAGGGGCCTTCTCGACCGTCGCGGCCATCCCGAGGTCCGTCGCGAAATTGACCAGCCGGTCGATCACCGCCTCGCCGCTCTCCCCAGGCCAGTCCCGCACCGGCAGCGTGAGCCACGCCACGCCCGGTGTCGCCAACCGTTTAGACAGCGTGTGCGCCAACGCTTCCGGCAGCGGGTCCTCGTAGCACACGTCGCTGCCCAGTATCACCGGGAAGGTCTCGTCGTCCGGCAGCCGCCGAGCCGCGGCGATGGACGCGAAGGCACTCGCGTCGCCCCCCGAGCAGCTCCCGTCGCCGCCGACCGGCCTCTTCGCCTCCTCGCTCAGCCCTGGGACCGCGGAGAGCCACTCTAAGTGTGCCACGCGCAGCTCGCACCCGTCGCACGCCTCGGCGTTGAGCTCCACGGATCTGTCGAGGTTGGAGAGGAGACCCGGGAGGTAGTCCGTGAACGTCACCCGTCTCGCGCCCAGCCTCGCGGCGAGGAAGCCGACGACGCCGCACCCCGCGCCCACCTCGAGCACGTCCGCGCCGTGTAGGCCAATCTCGCGGTGTCGCGCGATCAGTTCCCGGCACATCACCACCCCCGACGCCCACACCCTCCATCCCAGCCCGCCTTCCACGTAGTCCGTCTCGTGCACGGCGACGGAATGTTCGCCGAAGGTTTGCGTTCGAGTCCCGGGGCCCCGGGCGGTGTAGCCGGAACACGACGCGATGACGGACGCGGCGATGTCCACGGCCTCTTCATCGTCCCACACGAGCGCCTTACGCAACCGGTCGACGCCGCCGTGCCGCTTGAGCTCCTCCACGCACGCTGTCGAGTAGGGAAAAGGAAGGGTGGGCACCGTTAGATGATTCGTGTCGGCGGCGCGACGATGGGGACGGTGGGCGCGCACCTTCGCATGTCACCGCGGTCTGGAGCTTGCGGAGGGAGGCGAGACGTTTCTCGACGTCCGCCCTGTCCCAAAAGAGCGAGTCGCACAGGGACTCGATCTCGGGGAGCAGCTCCATCGCCACACCGCCGCGCGAGATGCACTGGAGTTTGGTTCCGACAAGTTCGCAACTTTTTATCATAACATAAACTATCCTACGCCTTGGCCTCGAGCCACACCACAACCTCGTAGAACCTGCTGCTCGGGAAATGATCGAACAGCGCCATCCTCCGTACCTCGTGCGTCCTACCCAGCGTCGACGCCAGATCCCGCGCCAAACTCGCCCCGTCGCACGCGATGTAAAGTACGGTTCTGAACCCGGCGACGAGCTCCAGCGTGTCCGCGTCCAGACCCGCCCGCGGTGGATCCACGAGCACCACGCCGTCCCTCCACGCGTCCGCTAGTAACACGTCCACCTCATCACCGTCCAGTAAACTCGACCCACCCGTTCCATTCCGTGTACGGGCGAAGACCTCCGCGGGTAACGCCTGGACGCGGGCGTTGGCGACTCCGTTGACGGCGAAGTTTTCATTCGCCGCGGAGACCAGCCTCGGTTCAATCTCCACCGCGGTGACGCGCCCGAACTTGGGTGCGACGGAGACGGTGTGGTTACCGTTACCGCAGTACAGCTCGAGGAGCCACGGCAGTTTATGTAACGGCTCGTCAGCCCCGCCGCGTGTGCCGCGGATGTCGTCGCACACCGAGTGCAGCCACCGAGCGGTGACCTCCGCGACGTCCCCGTTCGGGTTGGAGAAGGCACCCTCCACCTGCTTATATCGCAGGTGCCGACTCGGTGGTGCCGACTCGTCCCCGGTGCTCACGACGCCAGCGGCATCCATCGAGTCATTCACCGGGGACAAATCCCCGGGGACGTCCCCGGGGACGACCATGGGTTCCCACACGTGGTTCACTCCGTCGGACGCGGTGAGAGTTTTTCCCCGGCGCCTCGTCACCACGCCCACGACGTTCACGTCCCGCAGTCGCGACAGCAGGGCGTTGGCGTCGTCGTTCCACGTCGCGTCCGGTACGCCGTTCGCATCCTCGGCGCCTTGCCTGTTCAGGGTGTTCCACAGCGTCACGACGACCTCACCGCCTCGACTCGCGAGGAACCCCACGGCGGAGAGCCCTTTTGAGGCTACTCCGTTCGTTTCGTCGGATGCGTTGAGGAGCTCGAGCAACACCGGCATGGCCCGCGCGATGGGCTCGGACGCCCACGGGAACACGTCCTCGTCTTCCTCGCCGTCGTCGTCGTCGCCGAGCATCACCACCTCGCCGTTCTCGAACAGCGCGTACCTCAGTGCGCCCGAATCGTCGCGAGCGATTGCGAACCTGCACCTGGATCTGTACCCGCGCGTCTTTGGGGACGCGAACACCTCGATTCCACTCGTTGGGATGAACCCGGCTTCACCGAACAGCGTACGGACCTTCTCGGTCTTGTCCGCGAGCAGCGTGAGGTACCCTTCGTCCTCCGAGGACGACGACGGGGACGCGGTCGCCGTGGGTTTTCCGGTGAAGGGTTTTCGACGGTAATCGATGAATTGGGCGGCGTTTCGGACGCGAGGACGAGGACCGGGCGCGACGCGGGACACCCGGTGGGTGCCGCGAACCGACGACCCGGACGCGATGACGCCGATGACCCTCCCTGCGGTCGACATCCTCGGCGACGGGCGCGATTCACAGTGCTGGTTTGTCTTTAAAGAATGGGTGATATTACTTCACAACTTTGGTGCAGCCCTGCTAAGGGCACGTAATAGGTAGTTTGTTGACTGTACATCTCGCCCCCGCGCCCGACGAATATCCCGAGTCGCCCGAGCGCACAGCACTCACAGGGCACCCGCATCGCACGCCACCTCAACCTCCTCATCGCTCCTCCGTGTTACGTTACGTCGATACCTCCTCGTCGATTCATCGTAGCTTTAACAATCTTCAACGCTTCCAAGGGAGGGTTCCGGCGGGGAACTCCTTCTCCTTCGAAACCTTCTCGAAAACCTTCTCGTCGTCGATCGCGCCGGGCTTGTTATTCCTCCGGAACTCCACGACGTTGCTCTTATTCTCGGCCTGGACCGACTGAACCGCGGGGGGCGTGGGCGCGGCGGGCTTCTTCCACCAAGGCGAGTACGTCTTGCTCTTGTTGGCATACGAGTGCACGAACGCGCCGCGGGTGGCGCGGACGTCGCGGAGGTACGCGACCGCCTTCGCGAGGTTACCGGTGTCGCGGAGGACCGTCTCGGCGCCGCGCACGAACCTGTAAGCTGTCACGCCCTCGAGCTCCTGTTGCGGAACGCCGCGCGCGAGGAGGTAGTCCCTGCTCTTCGCGAAGTTCTCGGCGGCGAGGAGGGTGACGGCGCCGGTGTAGGCGAGCGCGACGGCGACCATGCCGGCGCCAATCTCATCCGCGAACGCCTGGTGCGCGCCAACGTACATGCAACCGAACGCGGTCGGGTCAGGGCCGCACAGGGGCCCGGTGGTGATGGGCTGGAGGTTCATCGCGAGGGTGAACAGCGCAGTCTCGGCGAAGAGCAAAGCGCCGTTGGCGGCGACAAATTTGGGATCCGAGGTCCACGCCAGGTCCTTGGGGATGAGGTTCGTTGGGAAATCATCGCTACCGTCGTCGCGGTCCAGCGGGTCCTCGCACCAGTCGCCGACGCAGTGGTCTTTTTTCGATGCGGACGATTCAAAGACGGATGGGCCGTTGGAGGCTTCGTCGGCGAGTGCGTCTTCGCACCAGTCGCCCACGCAGTGGTCCTCCTTGCGCGATTCGAACACGGCGGCCGCGACGTCGGGGGTGGTTGGGTAGCCTTCTTCGTCGAAGCCCTCGCACCAGTCACCGACGCAAGTCTCTGGACGTTGGAGATGGGTGGGGTGGGACGTGAGCGGTGGGTACGGGGACGGGGCGGGGGCGGATGGTTTCGGGGCGCGAAAAGGCGGCGTTTCGGGGACCATTCTTTCCGAGTCAGCATGCGTACCTTCGCGCGCGAAGAAGCCGGTGACGCGGTCCCACGGGGTCTGCGTCTCTTCGGAGTCGCCCTCGCACCAGTCGCCGACGCAGTGCTCTGCGGAATCACGCGTTTGGAAGGGGAAGGATGGTCAGCGGATGGTCAGCGGGGGTACGCGCATTCTCGGTCCCGGAACCAAAAAGTGCACCGCTTCGGAGCTCGGTTGTTATTTCGTCGATTGCCGGGTCCGAGGCGCACCTTTGTTGTGGATGACGCGCGCCGCGCGGTCGCGGCGGTGGTCCGCGCGCTTGATGAACGGGATCACCGAGTTTATGCTCAGGAGGGATAACGCCATTTTGGGTGTGGGTTCACGCTCGTGCGGGTGGTACGCGGCGGTGCAATGCCCTCCGCCCAACCCGAGAATCCCCGGATAAGAGCGAAAAAGGGAATTGCTATCCGAGCAGAAGCACATGGCCAATTTTGCTCTCGGGCCCGGTGATGACCTGGCAATCGAGCGCTCCTGACCAATTATGTGTCGTAAAAAGCGACAGGAATCTTGAAATTGAGATTCTTTTTGAAAATCAGTGTATTTGCCCATACGGGTAGGGTTTAGTTTTTTACGTCACCAACGGAAAGTTTCGTGGTTTCCATTTTTCCACAGCCAAACAGCCTCGAACTTTTGGCGTGAAGCGAGATGCTCGATCGCGAACGTCGCCACTACCAGACGCGAGTCTAGGTGTCGCCGGAGCGCAGCGGCCTCATCGGGGCCTAAGCGCGAAGGCTAAAGCAACCATGGTGGCATCCCGTCCCACCGTCATGGCGCCGCCCCGGACCAGCGCGGCGCCTCGCGCGTTCTTAGCGCAGTGGCGAGCCCGGCCCCATCGCAGGCTCGTCGGAGTGTCGGTCGTGTGCGTAGAGTCCCACGAGGGGCGCAGGATTCGAGCGCGAGAGGCGCACCAGCGCCTGCACGCCGCGTTCCGTGACCTCGACACCGACGGTGCGTTAGTCACCCACACGTGGGCACCCGCGATCGACCCCGAACCCGTCGTCACGTCCGTGTTGAACCCGCCTCGTGAAGGGCGCGCCTCGGGGCGAACCCTGGGGACCCGCGGAGGACCGAAAAGCCCAAACGGAGCCGTTTATTTTCACGCGCTTTTTACGCGTTTTCGGGTTTACGAACCCTCGTTTCGCGAGTCCAAGGCTTTCAAAATTGTTCTTTTTGAGAAAACCCTCTCTTTTTTGGGATTCAACTTTCCGCCCGTTTGGGACCACCGCCTGACGAGCGCCCCCCCTTTACCCCAAACAGGCACCGGGTTCGTCGACCGCACCAAGCTGTGCGTCGCGCTCGAGCACTACGGCCTCCCACACGGCGAGGACTACGTCGACGAGCTCATGGCGCAGTACCAGTGCGACGAACTGGGCGTGATGACCTTTCGAGACTATCTCCAATACGCCAGCGCCAGGGAGCAAAACACACGACGAGCGTGGTCATCCGTCGTGGGCACCGCCAAACACCGTGGCGGCGGCACCAAATTCGACTGGTTATTAGGCAATCACCAAACGCAAATGCACACATCGAAGGATGACGACCGGAACGTACGGGCGGACAGTGACGACGTCCTTCGAGCCGCTCGCGCCGCCGGCATCGACGGCGTCTCCGCACCCGACGCAACCCGCATGGTTTCGCTCCTCAACGCACAAAGTGATCCGAACGGCACGGTGGGGTACGAGGACTTCCGCCGGTACGCCGCGATGTTACCCAGCGCGCAGCTTCGCTCGGGTAACGCGGTGTGGGACTGGCTCGTCGCCGCCGTCCCCGAGTCGCAACACGGGCGCCCGCGTGGGCAGCGAACCAAACAACTCTTCGCGGGTGGACTCGCCGGGATCGTCGGTCGAACGGCGGTGGCGCCGCTGGACAGGGCGAGGACCATCATCCAGGACATGGGCCTGGTCCGCTCGCCCGCCAGCTCGGTGCTTAACAAGACCGGTGTTATGCACACGAACAAACCGCCCAACGCGGCGCAGGTGTGCCGCCAGGTGTTGCGGAACGAAGGACCCGCGGGTTTGTTCAGGGGCAACGCCGTCACGGCGCTGAAAGTCGTCCCCGCCAACGCGTTGCAGTTTGCGATATTCCACAAGATGAAGGATGACTTTCTACGTAAACGCACAGACGAACACGGCAAACCGGCGGAGCAGCTGTTGCTGAATGAGAGGCTGTTGTCCGGCGCCGTCGCCGGTGCGCTGTCCACCGCCGCGTGCTACCCGCTGGATACGCTCAAGTCGCAGATGGCCGTCGCCGGGGGCTTGAGCGGTTCCGTGTGGAGCGCGGGTAAACAGCTGTTCCTCACGCAGGGGGGCGTTAAAGGGTTTTACAAGGGCATCGGGCCCACGCTCCTGTGCGACGTCATCGGTTCCGCGCTTGGGTTCACGCTCTACGAGACGTTCCAGACGATGTATCGCGAGTACAACGGCGGACGAAGGCCGAACCCGTTGGAAAAAGGCGCGTTGGGCGGGTTGGGCGCGTGCGTGTCCTTGACGCTCACCATGCCCCTCGAGGTTGTCATGACCCGCATGAGGGTCCAAGGCGTGGGGCACAGACCGGTGCTGTACAAGAACGCGCTGGAGTGTATCAAACTGAGCACGCAGCGGGAGGGTTTAAAGTCCTTGTGGCTCGGCACCGGCGCGGCGTACGTTAAAATATTCCCCCAGCTCGCGATCACGTACTTTGTGTTTGAGCTCGCGTCCGAGCAGCTCGGCGTGGGCGGGCTGGGGCGGTACGAGCGGTCGCGGCCGGTTAGGACTGAGGCGGCGGACCAGGGCAAATCCCCTGGGCCCGTCGCCGCGTAGCAGGGTTGGATTCTTAGTTTATTACGGTAGCGTCTAGTCGGGTTGGGCGTCGCCCCCCTCTCGGGGTCGGCGCTGGTTGAAAATAGCCAAACAGTTTTTCGTACTTTGTGACACATCGATGGTGCGCTTCAAGAACCGCTACCTCCTGACGGAGTGGCGGTGGCACGACGGGCGCGTGGACGAGTCGCTGACCGACTCGGTCATCCTCGGTATCCTGCGCCAGTGCGTCGCGGTCAACTTCGGCGACGCCGGATCGGGCGCGGCGCACTCGTCGGTGGCGGTCAAGTACTGGAACGCCACCACGGGCCTCGGGGTGGTCCGGTGCGGCAGGGACGTGCACAGGGAGGTGTGGTGCGGGATGACGCTGCTGAGGGACGTGAAAGGACGGTCGGTGACCGTCCGGGTGCTCCACAACGGCGGCACGCTGAGGAGCTCGCAGGCGGCGGCGCTGCGTCACAGCCGGGAGGCGTACGAGAGGATGGAGAAGAGGGGCGCGGTGCGCGCGGAGGCCGCGAGGAAGGGAAGCTCCGCGGCGGCTCGGGCGATCGACTCGCTCCAGCCGTGAGCGTTTCGTCGTCGTCGTCGTCGCCACGCGCGAACCCTAGCACGTAGACCGTAGACCTAGCATCACTTCGATAGACACACACGCGCAGAGGCGGCCCTCGCCGAACAGAACCCTCGCCTTCATTCTCTCGTCAGTTGCCAGTCCGAGTCAGAATCGCAGGCACCATGGCGAGCCTCACGGACGTCCGCGCCCGAAACAATGGTTCCGGAAGCAGCGGAACCGCCATCAGCATGATGGACGTATCCGACCTGGAAGGCGGCGGGTTCTCCCCGACCAAGACCCGGCGGTACGCGCGCGCCGCGCCCCAGGGCGGGGGCCTCTCGAAGGTGCGACTCGGATCCGGTACCCGATTCAATAATTTAGGGCATCGATACCCACGTCCGCGTCCATCCCACACGTCTAATTGCCCGTACGTACACCTGACCTCGCACCGATCCAATTCGCATCACCGCAGCTCATCCACATCGCCCAGCACGCGGACCCGCAGCAGGTCAAGGCGGCCGCCGCCGTGGGCGCGCTGGTCCTCTTCTTCCTCGCCGTTCGCACCGCCTGGACCGCGGTGTTCGTCATGTTGGCGTGCTTCGCGTCCCTCGCGTTCGCCGTGTACCTCGCCAAGTGGGTCCTGGCGAAGGACGAGGGAACCGCGGACATGCAAGAGGTGAGCGACGCCATCCGCGAGGGCGCCGACGGCTTCTTCGCGACGCAGTACAACCTCATCGGCAAGCTCGCGGGCGTCGTCGCGATCGCCATCTATCTCATCTACAGCGCCAGGGCGCTGACCAAGGAACAGATGGACGCGGGCATCGGGCAGCAGACATTCGCCATCCTCACCACCTTCTCCTTCTGCACCGGCGCGCTCGCATCCGCGGCGTCCGGCTACGTCGGCATGTGGGTCAGCGTCCGAGCCAACGTGCGAGTCGCGGGCGCCGCGAGAAGAAGCGCGAGGGAGGCGCTGATGGTGGCGCTTCGAGCCGGGGGTTTCGCCGCGATCGTCGTCGTCTCCATGACAGTCCTCGGCGTCTCCGTGCTATTCACGTTCTACTCCTTCATGTTCAACGTGGGCAGGCCCGGGGGCACGAGCATCAACGAGATGCCGCTCATGCTCGTCGGCTACGGCTTCGGCGCTTCGTTCGTCGCCCTCTTCGCTCAGCTCGGCGGCGGCATCTACACCAAAGCCGCCGACGTGGGTGCCGACTTGGTGGGAAAGGTGGAGGCGGGCATCCCGGAGGATGACCCGAGGAACCCCGCGGTCATCGCGGATCTCGTCGGGGACAACGTGGGCGACTGCAGCGCGAGGGGCGCGGATCTGTTCGAGTCCATCGCCGCCGAGGTCATCAGCGCCATGATCCTCGGCGCGACGATGGCCAAGAAGGCACAAATCGCCGATTCCACCGGGTTTATCATGTTCCCACTCGTGGTCCACGCCCTGGACTGCCTCGTGTCCGCCGCGGGGATCATGTCCGTGAACGAGCGGGTGTCGTTGAACCCTCGAATGGGGGGTCAAAAGGAGGACCCGTACGAGATCATCAAAGGCGGCTATCGCGTCTCCATGGGCCTCTCCATCGTCGGGTTCGGCATCGCCACGCGGGTCATGCTGTACGTGGAGGACGCGCCGAGCGCGTGGATGCACTTCTTCGCGTGCGGGATGGTCGGCACGGCGTCCGCCTACGCCTTCGTGTTCATCGCTCAGTATTACACCGACTACAAGTACCCACCCGTCCGGGTCATCGCCGAGGCGTCCACCACCGGCCACGGTACCAACATAATCGCGGGCGTGGGCGTGGGAATGGAGTCCACCGCGGCGCCGGTGATTTGCATCTCCGCCGCGATCATCACGGCGTACTGGTTCGGGCAGACGAGCGGGCTGACGGACAAGTCCACGGGGGAACCCACCGGGGGCTTGTTCGGCACAGCCGTGGCGACGATGGGAATGCTCTCCACCGCGGCGTACGTGCTCACCATGGACGTCTTCGGGCCCATCGCGGATAACGCGGGCGGGATCGTGGAGATGTCGGATCAGCCCGAGAGCGTCCGCGAGTGCACCGACGCCCTCGACGCCGTCGGCAACACCACCAAGGCGACCACCAAAGGGTACGCCATCGGATCCGCGGCGCTCGCGTCATTCCTCCTGTTCAGCGCGTACATGGACGAGGTGGAGGCGTTCACCGGTAAGCCGTTCAAGCAGGTGGACATCGCGGTCCCGGAGGTGTTCGTCGCAGGTTTGCTGGGCAGCATGATCGTCTACCTCTTCACCGCCTTTGCCTGCACCGCGGTTGGCCGCTCCGCGCAAGAGGTTGTCACCGAGGTGCGAAGGCAGTTTAGGGAGCGGCCGGGGATCATGACCCGCGAGGAGAAGCCGGATTACGGCAGGTGCGTGTCCATCGTCGCGCAGTCGGCGCTGAGGGAGATGATCAAGCCGGGTATTTTGGCCGTCGGCAGTCCGATCGTCATAGGCGTCGTCTTCCGGATGATCGGAGCCGCCACCGGCCAGGAACTTCTGGGCGCGAAGGCTGTCGCGGGGATGCTCATGTTCGCCACCGTGGCTGGCATTCTGATGGCGCTGTTCCTCAACACCGCGGGGGGCGCGTGGGATAACGCCAAGAAGTACGTGGAGACTGGGGCGCACGGGGGTAAGGGCTCTGAGGCGCACAAGGCGGCGGTGACGGGCGACACCGTCGGGGACCCGTTCAAGGACACCGCGGGGCCGTCCATCCACGTCCTCATCAAGATGCTCGCGACCATCACGCTGGTCATGGCGCCCATATTCCTGGACTAGTTTCCCGGAGACGTATTATCTATTACCGTAACACGGGGCGGCGAGCGTCGCCCCCGCCGTCGTAGCGACCCGCTTGTGAAACGAAGAAACTTTTCCAGAATTCGCCAGGTGTCGAATTCACCCGGTTCGGCACCCACATTGCTGAGCAAGACTCGTCATCGAAGTGCCCACGGTTTGTTTTATCGTCCAATTGGGAGCACGTCGACGCCACTTCTCGAGGCACACCTCGCGAATACCCACACACAAACCGTCGAAAACCTTCCAAGGTCGTTCCGGCACACCAACCACCAACACACGTACGTCCCCCGAGCGCCCGCCGGCTCAGAACCCGCCCGGTTTTTAGCAGAATGGACACGTCGGCGATTTTTGGGCGAAACGTCACCTCCCATCTCACGCGAGCCTGACCGTCGCTCCCCTCGCGCCTTCCTCCGCAGTCACTTGCAATTTCCACCACTGTCGAAATGTCCTGCTGTGTCTGCTGGACATGCGTCCCCCAGGGCACCATCCAGGTGATCCAACAGCGAGGAAAGTTCCAGAAGTTCGCAGATCCCGGTTGCCACTGGGTGATCCCGTGCGTCTGCCAGGAAGTCGCGGGCGCGCTCTCCACCCGCGTCCAGGCCCTCGACGTCGCCGTCGAGACCAAGACCAAGGACAACGTCTTCGTCACCATCATCGTGTCCACCCAGTACATGGTCCTCCGCGAGTCCTCACGCATGTACGACGCCTTTTACAAACTCACCGACTCCAGGGAGCAGATCCGATCCTACATCTTCGACGTCGTCCGGTCCACCGTCCCGCGCATCAACCTCGACGACGTGTTCACCACCAAGGAAGAGATCGCCATCGAGGTCAAGAACATGCTCGAGAAGGCCATGACCGAGTTCGGGTACACCATCATCCAAACCCTCGTCACCGACATCGCGCCCGACCACAAGGTGAAGACGGCGATGAACGAGATCAACGCGGCGCAAAGAGCCCGCGTCGCCGCGCAGGACCGCGCCGAGGCTGAGAAGATCATGGTGGTCAAGGCGGCGGAGGCGGACGCGGAGGACAAGTACCTGGCGGGTACGGGTATCGCGCGCCAGAGGCAGGCGATCATCAACGGCCTCCGGGAGAGCGTGGTGCACTTCCAGCAGGACATCACGGACATCACCTCCAAGGACGTGATGGAGATGATGATGATGACCCAGTACTTCGATACCATGCAGCACATCGGTTCCTCCCCGGGTAACAGCACCATCTTCGTGCCCTCCGGCCCGGGCGCGGTCGCGGATGCCGCACAAGCGGTTCGCAGCGGGATCATGCAGGGTAACATCGGCGCAGCCGCCACCATTGGCAGGTAAACGAATGGTGAGAATCGACGATTGAAGAAGATGCATAAAAGTCGCGGAGAGCGCGGTCTGAGAGCGGCCCCGGCTCTTCCAATTAGTACAGACACGCAGCACGAATATACTTGTACAATGCACACTTGAGTTTTAAAGACGTCCATTCACGGCACCGTCTCGTCACCCTCGTCACCGCGTCGCATGTTAACACTTTTCATCAAAGGACCTCATCAGCCCTTGAATTCATTATTCATAGCCGACTGCGCTCGCCGACCTCGGGGGTTTCGCCATGCCGGGTTACATGGACCCGCTGGGTGACCTGCCCAGCAGCGCTGACGACGACAGTGACTTCGACGACGCCGACGTCCCCGAGAACCTCAGGGTGGCGCTCCCCAAGGAGGCGCCCGTCCCGGCGCCCAAGAAAGAAATCACCTTCGAGGATCTGAAGGCGGTGGGGTACAAGGGCGCGGCGTCGCTGAGCACCATCAAGGACCCAAAAAGCGGCGGTGGAGGCGGCAAGTGGGGCTGGAGCCAGGGTACCACGGCGCAGAGACACGAGGACGATTTCGAGGACCTGCATCACAAGACGAACGCGGGTCTGGAGGAGGCGACGGGCGCGATGCTTCGGGCCGCCGCGGAGTCCAAGCGCAAGCGGGAGGATGATCAGGCGGAACGCGCGGCGGCGAGGGATCAGCGGATAAAGCTCGAGCAAGAAGCGAGGGATGCGCTCAAGGCGGACAACCAGCTCAAGCGCGACGCGCGGAAACAGGGCGGCTTCCAGCAGAAGGAGAAGCGCAAGCGGGTGCTCGGGATGCAAAAGTCGGGCGGGAAGGATTTCGTTCAGGACGAGAAGCGGCAGCTGCGCGACGCGGGCGGCGGCTTCGGCTTCGACTGACGATTAGTGATGAGAATCAACGTGTAGATGTGTATTGGTATTAATAGACTCACGTGGAGCTAGCTGGCGCGGTGGCCTCACCCTCGTTGTCCTCCGTCTTCATCGGCGACGACGGCGGCGTCTTGGTCATCATCCGCCGAAACTGTTTAAACCCGGGCAGCTGCCGGAGCCTCGCCTGCACGTCAACCTTTCTCTCCGCCACCTTCAGCGACCCTTTCGCGAATATCTCGAGCGACTCCCGCCGATCCTCCTGCATCGCGCGCGTGCTCTGCTTGGCGACGACGTACCTCGGACCCGCCACCTTTGGCCGAGCGGCAACCACCAGGTCCTGTCCACTGAGAAAAGCGTTCATCTCGTCCTTCGAGTGGATCCGCTCCAACGACGGCCCCACGTCCGCCGCCGCCGTCCGCACGGGCGGTCTGCACGGTAGAAACTCTCTGTACATCACGTCGATGTCCCACGGCTGCGCGAGATCGTCGAGCCAGTGCTTCGTGATCGGTTTTTGCGTGACTCCCGAATTTTCCGAGTGGAGTCGCCGGGGGTACACCGAACGAGTGGGCGCCACCTCCTCGCCCAGCCCCCTAGGTCTCTTCTCCAGCGCGGAGTATATGGTGGAGAAGTTCTGGCCGATGACGGTGACTGGCAGGGCGATGACCAGGATGCCGCATAACATGGTGATGGACGCGAGGACGAAGCCCGCGACGGTGCGAGGGTAAATGTCGCCGTACCCCACGGTGGCCATGGTCACGATGGCCCACCACACGGCGTGCGGGATGGACTGGAACGGTGACTCCTCGGTGACCCGTTCGCATATGTCCGCGTACTGTCCGTGCGTGAACCTGCTGATGAACATCGTGTTCGTGTCCCCTTCGTTTGTGCAGTCGAGAAACGGTGAGATGAGTTTCATGGATTCCGCGGTGCATTTGTACGCGCAGTTCCACCCGACCGTCCGCATCCACTTGAGCATCGTCAGGTCGTAGCTGCCCCGCTCGGCGTAGTACAGCACCGCGCTGTAGATGATGAGCGCCACGACGAAGAGGAAGACGAGGATGTTCAGCGCCTTCGCGCTCTTCGACATGGTCTGCACCAGCAGCATCATGTTGTCCTTGGACATCTTCAGCAGCCGAAACACGCGCGCCAGCCGGGTGACCCTCAACACGGACAGGCCCGGGATGTTCACCCCGCGCGCGATCAGGTCCAGCCAGTAGGGCAGGATGGCGATGAAGTCAATCACGTTCAAGGAGTTGTTCCAGAACGCCTTCCGGTCCCTGCACACCCCGAGCCTGGCGCCAAACTCCACGGTGAAGATGCACACGCAGATGCTCTCGATGATGAAAAAAGCGCCATCCAGCGGCGGCTTCTCCTGGTAGAACCACGGCGCCGTCTCCAGCACGAACGTGAACGTGCTCAGAACGATGAGCACCAGCATCGATATGCCGATGAGCATCGCCGGTGTCGAGCTCGTCGGGTCGTTCAGGAGCTGATCCACTCGGTCCCGCGGGGTGAGGTTTTCGTTTCGCTTCAGCCGTTCGCTCTTGTCCTTGAGCTGCTCGTAGAGCTTAGCGGTGAGCGCGCCCCGCCCCGGAACGTACGTCACGTCCACGCCGCCGTCACTATCACGCGCCGGTCTCCTTTCATTCTTCGACGGCGATGCCAACGGCGATGCCATGCCGTCCAGCCCCCTGCGCTTCGCCGGCGCGGGCTCCGAGCACATCAGGCACATGGCTTGCCACAGCGGGTCTCGAACCGACACGACGCTGCCGTCCTCGAGGTCCTTCCCGGGGAACGCGAGCGGTTCCGACGCGACGAAGCCGTCCCTGTGGGGGCTATGGTTCAGCACGTACCCGCCGGGTAGGTCTTTGCTCCGCACGTGCATCATCTCGTGCTGCGACGCGGGGAAAAGGTTAGGTCAGCGACACGCGAGAGTAACGGGAAATTGGCGAACGCGAAGGAGGGATTACGTTGAAAGGCGGGCGAGTGGGTTGGGGACGCACCGGCACGTTGAACTCCTTCAGGACCATCTCCTCGAGCTCCCACAGGCCCTCGTCCATCTCTGGGAGGGTGTAAATAATCTTACGGCACCTCCTTCCGACCCTGGAGCAATCGCGCGGGGGGTTGGGAGAAGGTTTGGTCAGTCGGGGCGAAATCCAACTCGGCTCGTTCGTTGTTGATCGGCAGCGGTTGAATTGGGCGTGTGAAGACGCGGGTGTCGGCGCGGGTTCCGACGACTCACCTGAAGAACACCGTGATCTTCGTGTCGGCCCTGCTCATGGTGCTCTTCATGTTCGCGACGGGAATCATGATCACCATCGCGCCCCGCCTCCGAGCCGCGACTCCTCAGAGCCCGACTGCTGATGTAAAAACTCCGCCCCGCACAGTTGGGCTTCCCGTTTGATGAGGAGGAAGGGAACCGCGCCGGTCCCGGGCGGAGTCGCCTCACCGGCTGAACGAACGCTTCCTTCGCCGGCTCGCCTACCAGCGGGCGCTCGGGGGCGCGTCCTCACCTTCGGAAAGGCCCACCGGCGCGTCGCCGTCTGCGCGAGCCGGCGCTATCCCGCCCCAATTTCGCCCACGTGTGGCCGGACACATCGGTCGGTCGTCCCGTTGACGTTCAAAAATCGCGCGAGCATCGAATCGTCGAAGCGAGAGTTGACCGGGTGCCCCCTCGCGGACACAAGCGTCGTGCGCGGAGGTGGACACGACATGGCCCAGGGCAGGACGAGGCCCTCGGACACGGAGGTGCGTACCGAACGCGATTCCCCCAAACACCGCGCCCCACCTTCACTCGATCCCACCGTCCGCCGGCCCCGACCGACTCGACTCGTCCGTTGCATCTTTCACCTCCGATGCCAAAAGAGACTCTTCGCTCACCCCCGATCTCCGCCCGTCCACCCGTCCACCCTCCTTCCCGTACAGGCTGCGCAGGGCGCGTCTCGCCACGCGTTGAAAGCGCGTGACGCCGCGGTAGTCGCCGCGGTCAGGGCGCGTGATCCCCTCGCCGCGCTCAACCGCCTGGGCGCGGGGCCCGCGATCGAGTACGCGCGTGCACACTCCGGCACTTTAAAGATGAAGGCGACCGGATCTTCGAACGATCTGGAGGATGCCGACCGAGCGTCGCGGGAGCCCCGTCGCAGGCTCAACATGAGCGCGGCGATGACGAACGTGGGGTCCGTCGACAACCTCGCCGGGGGCTCCCTCATGGGCTCCGTGCGGACGTCCAGCGCCACCTCGCTGAACGCGGCCGGGACGAGCCAGCGCGCGAACTCGTCGATGGCGAACTCGTCGCGCGCGTCGTCGGGGAGGACCAGCGGCCGGGGCTCGCGCGCGGAGTCCGACGGCGACGATACCCCGAGGCACCCGGGCGCACTCGTCGGCACCAACAACAACGGCAACCCCGCGGACGAGATCCAGACCGAGTTCCGCGAACGCCTGTGGGGATACCTCCTCAACAACATGGTTCGAGCCGTCGACGAGGTGTACTTTCTGTGCGAACTCGAATGCGGCGAATCCGAAGTGGCCGCCGCGGTGTCCTTACTGGAGGAATCCGTGGAAGACTTTCGTAACCTCGCGGCGAGGCTGCGGGACCAGGAGATGTTCACGGGCAAAGGGAGCATCTCATGGGACGTGGGACGGACGGACGTTCGACCCGACCCGAGACACGCGGAGATGATCAGCGCGCTCACCGGTAACGCGCCGACGCCGCCGAGTAATAAACAACCGTATTGGCGCGAGCGCAAGACGAAGATTACGATTTCCGATCTTGAGGAGGATGCGCGGGCTCTACGGACGGCGTCGGGTGAGGGTAAGGGTGACGGGGAGTGGCAGACCGCGGGCAAGGGTGGCAAGGCGGTTGCTCCGGCCAAGAAGGGGGGAAATAACAAAAATAAGAACAAGCAGCGCGGGAGGTCGCCCGCGCGTGCCCCCAGCCGGGTATCCAGCGGAACCGGTTTGAACGAGGGCGGGAGCCCGGAGAAGAGCGCGACCGCCGCGTTCCAGGCGAAAAACGCCAAGAACACGGGCAAGGGGGGCCAGCCGCGGGGACGGTCGCGGTCCCCTCAAACGTCGCGAGTCTCGAACGAATCCGCGCATCTTTCAGAAGCCGCCAAGCCGCCGCCGCCCGCGGCGCAGGCAACCTCCGGTAAGCCCCCGAGCATCCCCAAGCCGGCAGCCTTGGCGACGGCGCGTCCCCCGCGGCTATCCCTCGGGTCTGTGGGTAAGTGGGCGGACGAGGACGGCGACGAGTTGCCCGCGATGGACGGACTCGGGTCGGATGACGAGGACGGGGACGCGGGCTCGGGAATGGACGCGTCTACCCGAGCCACGACCCCGACCGGATCCGTCACCGGCGAGGACGCCAAGGAAACCAAGGAATCCAAGGAATCCAAGACATCCACCAAGGATTCCAACCCGTGGGCGGCGAAGAAGGACTGGAGGGAGATACTGGCGCCCAAGCACGAAATCGCGACGAGACTCATGAACCGCGGCGGGAAGAACCCGATCCACGCCAAGCTCATGTCCCCGGAGCGAAAGAAGCGGACGCCGATGGAAATATCAGAGGAGATGAGGGAGAGGCACGAGCGTGCCAGGGAGGCGCGCATGCAGCTCGAGATTGACCGCGCGAACAGGATGAGGGCTCGGGAGCTCGGAGCGCAAAGGGAACTGGAGGAGGCGGAACGCGCCAAGCAGGAGCGGCAGCGCGAGCTCGAGGCCAGGCACAGGCGCGCGGAGGAGACGCGCGAGGAACGCATCAGCGCGGTGGTTCGCAAGGCTTCCGAGGAGACGCGCAAGGTTGAGGAGATTGCCCTGTACAACTCGCTCGACGCCGAGAACAAACGAGCGGCGCTCCGGGAAAAACTCGACTTGGCCGAACAAAGGAGGCTGGCGTTGGAGCAGGAGCGCAGGCGCGCGGTGGAGGCTGCGGAGTCCGCCGCGCGCGCCGCCGAGGAACGCCGCGCCACCGACGAGGAACGCAAGCGCCGCGAACTTGAGGAGCGCGTCCGCGAGAAGGAGGCGCGGCGGGCGCAGGAAGCCGCCGCTCGCGAGGCGGCGGCGGCGGAGGTTGAATCCAAACGAAAGGGTGAGCTGGCGGACCGCGAGGCGGCGCGCGCGGCCAAGGAACACGAGCTCAAGGCTCGGGCTGAGACGCGACGGGACGAGATGCGCAGGCGGCTCCTCGCGGCGGAGGAGCGCAGGCGCGAATACCTCAACCTCGTGCGGGATAGAGCCACCGGGTCGGCGGTGAAGGAACCCAGGAGCAGCGCCGGGCCCAAGGGTGACAGACCGGAAGCCGAATCCCCATCCTCGCCATCCCGACCCACGCGACTGTACTACGACTGCCCCGCGTCACCGAGCAGGCAAACCCGCGAGTCGCCGTCGAAGCCCGGGACGCAGGCTGCCGCGGAGGCTGCGCTGGAGCGCCGAGCCGCCGCGCTCGCCGACCGGCACCGAGCGATGCGAAAACGCGCCAAGAAGCTTCGCCAGCGGCTGGCCAACACGAGCGGTCCCATCGCGTGGACGCGCGAGGACGGCGCGGATGGCGTCAGCGAGGAGGACGGCGCGGATGAGGTGGGCGCCGCGCCACTGCCCGCGTGCGTCGAGGCGGCCAAGCCCAGGCTCGTGGCGCTCGCGTCGGCGGTTGCCAAGCGCAAGCAGGACGCGATGGCCTCCGCGCACAAGGAGGTCAACGTGGCCTTGGCCGAAGCCGGCGCCGCGGCGGCTTCGGCGGGATGCGAGGAAAACTCGAAGGCTGCGCCCGGCGCCGCCGCCGCGGCTGCCGCGCTCGCCGCGGCGGTCACCGGCGGGCTCGTGCGGAGTCTAGCCGAGTCGTTGGCTGAGTCGCTCGCGGCGTCGGCGACGGGGGGCGGATTCGTCGCTTCACCCGCGGCGGCGGTGACGTGCGTCTCACTCGCGCTCGCGCTCGACGCGGCGACCGCGAACTCCCCGTTGGCGGCGGAGCATTTGCTGGTGGAGAACCTGGTGGCGCCGCTCGTGCCGCACCTGGTGGCTGGGCTCGGTTTGGTCGGGGACCCGGCGGCGGCGGCGGAGGCTACCCCCGGCGCGGGCGGCGGCGTACCCCCCCCGACCGCCGCACTCGAGCCCCTCATCCACATCGTCACCCGCGTGGTCAACGGCCCCAACGCCTTTCTCAAGGGTTCGAACGCCGAGGGTGCCGAGGAGGGTGCCGAGGGTACGGCTGCGCAGAGACGCGAGGTTTGCGCGAGGTCGGCGGCGATGCGCGCGGATTTCGTCGAGCTCCTCGTGGCGTCGGGCGCGGTCGACGCGCTCGCCTCGCTCTTCGCCCTGCACGACAGGCCGAAGCAGGACGTCGAGCCCGTGCCCCCCGCGATCATCGCGGGGCTTCGGATGCTCGAGGCGTTGCTCGACGCGCGTGTCCCCGCGCCCGGCGTGGAGCTGGGCGAGGACCACGCCGTTGGGATCGGGTCATCCGGCGTCGCTCAATCCAAGACAACCTTCGTCTCCGACTGCGAGTCACCCGCCGGGTCGCTCATCGCGGCGCTCAGGGAGACTGCGCTCGCGGGCCTCCCCTCGCTGCTCACCAGCGTGCTGCTCCAGACGGAGGCGACGCTGCGGACTCCGGTGCTCGCGGATCCGGCCGCGGCGGCGAGGGCGCTGCCCCCCAATTTCGTCGGCGTCGCCAGCTCGGTGCTTCGGCTGCTCAACGCCACCGCGAGGTTCGGGCCGACGGTGGCGCAGGACGCGCTGTCCTCGCCGGACCTGCGCGTGGAGACGCACCACTTGCTCTCCTTCATCTTGGCGTTGTGCATAAGCGAATGGGACAGCGCCGTGGCCAACGGAGCCGAGGCGGAGAAGAAGGTCAAAGCTGGCAAGCCACTCACGGACGCGCCGGGCGAGGGACGCAGCGATAACGCGCGCGCCACCGCGGCTGAGCTCGAGGACCTACTGGACCAGACCGTCCTCTTCATCGGGGCGTTCGCGCTGCTGTGCCCGGCGAACCAGGACATGCTGTGCTGGGGCCGAGCGCCCACGCTCATGCAACGACTGCCCGACTTGCCCTTTGAGTACTACAGCTCCCCGACGAAGATCGCGGTGTTGTTCCCCACGCTGGTGTCCGTGGCGTTCGGACACGCCACGAACAGGCGGCTCATCGCGCACGAGCTGTCGCTGGAGATGGTCCGGGACTTTGTGCGGGAGGAGACGGAGGCGAGGAGTGACGGTACGCCGGGAGCGGCGCAGAGGGCGGGTGTGGCGCCGCAGTTTGCGTTTGCCGCCAGGTTCCCACGGACGCTGTGGAGCGTCGCGAGCGAGTACTTCGAGGCGGCGTGAAGCGAGGGATATAAACGAATTGTGCCAACATACTATCATAACACGGGATATAAGCGGGATGGGGTAGGGGTGTAGGGAATTGAAATTGACACACATACTATGAAATACAGCGTCTCTCTCGTAAAAGCTTCGGGAGGAACGCCGAGCTGGTGTTTGGTCAGCGGCAACTCCTGCTTCGAGTGGAATGACTTCTGCTTCGTTGTGAAGCAAATGACTTGACTCGTCGAACAAGTCATTCCACCGAAAAAGCAGGAGTTGCCGCGGCACAATGAATCTACGGTTCTATTCCAGCTCGTCGAACCTCCCGCGTCTGCCCCTAACTACTGTTTCCTGGTGAACATGTTGTACTCAAACTTGAACGCTCCGTCCTCACCCGGCAGCGACGGCGCAGCCTCCGGCTTCTGCCACATCACCCCGCGCTCGGGGGTGAGCTTATCGAGGTCGGCGTCGTTGGCCATGACGAACCCGTGGATGATGGTTCCGCGGCTGAACTTGGGCTGGGTGTTCGCCCCAGGGTCGCAAAGAATCGCGGGTGCCTTGTGCTCGATGATGACGGTGCCCCGAACGTCGCACCGCCCATTCTCCCACAGCCAAATCCCGCCCACGTTCTCGTGCACGTGGCACCTGTCCAGTATGAACGTACCCTCGTGCGTAGCCTCGAACCCGGGCGCCTTGTTATCGCGGACGTGGCAGCTCGTCATCGTCACCACCGCTTGGTTCATCGCGACGGCGCCCTGTAAACAAAACACGACGTCACTCCAATTGCCTATACACGAGAATTAAAATAAACGTACCTCGTGCATGTTGTTCTCAACGACGCAGTCGCGGAGGTGCGGTGTTGATCGATCGTACGCGTAAACACCCGCGCCCTCCTCGCAGTCCTTCACAACGCAGTCCACGATGTCCGGCGCGCAGTCGTGCATGAAACGGAACCCGCCGTGTTTCCCTTGCACCTTGCAATTGCGAAACGTCGGAGTGGACTGATCGGCGACGACGACGCCAAAGTCGCTGTAAACAAACCACGACGTCAATACTCTAATTGCCAACACGGAAATAAAAAGAAAAACTCACCCGCTGCAAACGATCTGCGTGTGCTCGATCAGCGGATCGCACGTCAACTTACCCTCGACGCGGATCGCCTCGGAGAAACCGGTGAAGTCGATGTCGAGGTTCATCAAAACGCACGGCCGCTGGATGCGGAAGATCGGCGAGTTGTTCCTGGCGTCGACGACAGCCTCGCGGAAATCGCCTTCGCCGCGGATCACGACCCTTTTGTCCACGTCGCACACCGCGCCGCACCCGTTGTGCACGCCCCTTAGGAGCAAAATCCGATCGCCATCTTCGCAAATCTCAAAGGCGTCTCGCAACGACCTGGCGTGGATCGGCTTGTTACGCTCGCGGCCGGCGAAGTCCGGGTGCTTGGACGGGTCGATGGTGTCGGTGGAGTAGGGATCGTCGTCGATGACGTCGAAACCCGCGTTGGCGGGTGCCTCTTTCCCGAGCCACGCGTCCTCCCCCGCGCTGCGTACGTATATCACCCGCCCGTCGAACCCCGCCATGGACCCTTCACGCGCGGCTTGCATCGCGATGCGATCCATGAGGGGAACGAAGGATTTGGACCTGTCGTTGACGCGTGCTTCGCACCGTTCGCCGTCGCGGCACGCCATCATGGCGCCGCGGTAAAACCCGAGGGCTAAATTCGCCTCGGCCAATCGCGCCCTCGGCTTGGGCCAATCCGGGCACAGCTTGCACGCGGCGTCCGCATCCGTCATCGCACCTTCAGGATCCGGTTCGTCGAGTTGCATGCGCGCGCGTGACCGGTTGCAGTAGAGAACGCCGTCGATGTCTTTGTTCGTCGTTCGCTTCATCGCGGCATCGGGTTGATCGGTTTTATCGTTGACGGACGGGTCGAGCGCCTGCGAGTACAGCGCCAACGCGAGGTCGAAGTCGCCGCGTCGCATCGCGTCGTTACCCTCGTCCTTGAGCCTGACGAGCGGGTGTTTCGGGTCCAGACGCTGGGGCGGGAGCGTGGGTTTGGCGGGTTCGTACGCCGTCACCGTGTGGCATCCCGCCTCGAGCGCGATGAGCTCCTCGTCCTCGTCGTCGGGGTCGACGCCCCGCGCCCACGCCGGCGCGTTCCCCTCATGGATCGCGACCTGGATCTCCTGCGCGGTCTCGCGCCTGGCTTCCTCGATGACGGCCTCGACCGATATGGGCGGCGGAGGCGGGATTTCGGATGAATCATCCGGCCCGCCCGTCTCGCCGGTCCTGTCCGGCGTTTGTACGGGATCTGAAATTGGCGCCGCGACGTTGGGTGGGAGGGTCACGCCGCGCGCCTTGGCCTTGACGACCTTAGCGCGCCTCGCGAGCTCAGCCTTGGCCGCCTTCAGACGAGCCTCGAGCTCGGGTCCGCCCCCCGTCTTCGCCCACCGCGCCTTCAGCCGATCATGCACGCTCGTCGTCATGTCCAATGTCCCGAGCGTTTTTCCAGCGGGCGTTGTTGCACGCGAAGGTCGAACGCGAGCGACGCGACTGTCGCGACTTTTGGGTTTGCCGATGAGACTGCGCTGCAGTCGGGTTAAGGACGCAATTTCGAGGTCGTCTGACTGTTTGCCCATATAGGTGCCGAAAAATGTGCCGAATCGATATTTCAGAAGCAATCGCAATGGACCAATCACGGGCCTGGACGAAAAGCCGACTCCGAGAAAGTCTGAAGCAAACTGGATAAAATGTCCCTCGGGACGGTCTATTTGACTCAAGAAAATATAACCCAAAGTTTTTGGCAAAAGAAAGTTCCGATAGCGTTGGGGTCTCGGAACGAGGCGCTCAGACCGCGACGCGACCCTCTTCTGAGGCGCGCGAGTCGACACACGAGTCGACCGCGCATCGAGGAAAGTGGGCGGGGGCGTCAGTGCGGTTGAAGGGCGCCGGGTTGGAAGGCGGCGCGGCGAAGAGGGGCGCATTTGCCGTGAGATTTTTGGATAAATCTCGCGCGGTCGTCTTGCTATACAGTCCGGAGCTCGCGTGCTCGGCGCGGCGGCGAGCGGTTTTCGGTGCGGTTCGGGTTGGGTTCGAGGTGGGGCCATGGTGAATTGTGCGCTCTGCCACAACGCCCCGGCGACGGTGTTCTGCTTCAACGACAACGCACAGCTGTGCACGGGGTGCGACGTCCAGATTCACAAGACGAACAAGTTGACATTGCGACACCAGAGGGTGCACCTGTGCGAGATGTGCGAGGGTAATCCGAGACACGCCGTGGTGTTCTGCGCGGAGGACAAGGTGCGACACGTACCGTTCATCCAGATTCGACGTTCCCGGCGGGCTGTGGGCGCTCGCGTATCCCGCCACGCGCGCGCATTCGGGGCGCTATCGGGTATCCCGAAGGAATATCCAGGAAGAAATTCCCGTCATCCCTCGGCGTCACCGGCGATACGCGTCCCGAGCGCGCCGCGACGATTCAAATCGCGTCCACCCACCCCCCGTCGATCCACAAACACGTCGATAAACAATCCCTGACCATCTCCTCCCCTCGTTTAATCCAAACCCAGGCGTACCTGTGCCAGGAGTGCGACGTATCCATCCACAAGATGAACAGCGTCGCGGGCAACCACGAACGCCGGCCCGTCGGCGTCTTCACCGAGGAACAACTCGCGGGCGCCGGCGCAACCTCCGGGTCCCTCAACGATGACCAGTTCCTGGACCTCCTCGACACAGGCGGCGGCGGCGACGCCTTCGTAGGCCTCCCGGACATCTCCGAGGATGGCGGGCTGTGGGATCCCAACGCGGCGCACGGGGGCGAATCGAATTCGTTTCTCGCCGACCCAAACGCGAAGGCCGATAAGAACGCGAGAGGGTCCGGGAACAACAACGCGAAACAGAGCGGGAGCCAGGGCAGCCGCGGCAGCGGGGGCAGCGGTGACCGCGCGGGGAGCTCGCAGGCGTCCGGGGCGGCGGCGGGCGGCGGCCAGAGGCGCTCGGTGGATGGGGTATCGTCCGGCGGAGCCATGGGTAAATCACAAGTGAAAAACGAACCCGGGCACGGCGACGGGGACTTTTCGCTCAGCATGGACGACTACGCGCACTTGGACCGCATGGGGAACATGGACGATCTGCTCGGGCCGATCCTGGACGACGGCGCACTGGGCGGGCCCGGGGGGTTCATCGGGTACGAAGGGCCGGGGGGCGGGTCCCACCACATGGCGGGCGGATCGTTCCACCCGCATCATCCCCATCCGAGCCAGCCGAAGCAGGAACCACACAGCCCGGCGGGGGGCATCGGGCGGCAGTTCGGGCAGATCGCGCAGTCCCTCAGCGGCGAGCGCGGAGGGACCGCGAGCGGGAACAGCGGGGGCAGCGGTAACGGCGGGAAACCGGAGGTCAAGTCGGAACCCAGCCGGGGCGGCCAGCCGGCGGGTATGAATCAAATGCCGCCGCAGGGATGGCAGATGCACCATCCCATGGCGCCGGGGACGCACGGCATGCCCCCGCCGCCCATGATGGGGGGGG
>Ga0302116_1000171_pt1 | contig 37255 bp, 26 predicted proteins | sample AG5_SCM_MG_FD_203124 | JGI IMG/M metagenome (GOLD analysis project Ga0302116, IMG submission 203124) | Marine microbial communities from Western Arctic Ocean, Canada - AG5_SCM | ecosystem: Environmental > Aquatic > Marine > Oceanic | place: Canada: Western Arctic Ocean | collected 2017-10-01 | reverse complement strand
GGCGGCGGGGGCGCGAGTAACTTTCAAAATAACTTTCGTGCTCCGCCGCCGCCGACGCATCAAGGCCAAGGCGGCGATTGGACCGGGGAGGGCGGCGGAATTCAGAGGTATCCGATCCCGAGGGAGGGACCGTTCACGCTGGTCCCGCGGCAGGCCAGGGGCGCGCCCCCGCCGCCGCCGCCGCCGCGTAAAGCCGACGATAACGAGATCAACCTAGACGACCTCTAAGAGAAAAAGAATAGTAGCTCAATTCGTTTCGTGCGTAGTATTCCTAGTCACCCCACTGTATATCTATCTACTTCGATTTCCATCACGAGCGGTAGTGTTTCCTGTCTAGAAGCCACGTCAGCACATCCGGGTCCACCCTCGGTCGCCGCCCTTCATCCTCCGACTCGTCACCGCCCCCGTACGTCGTTCCCCAGCCCTCCGAGTGCGCCGCGACAAAGGCGTCTAAAATCGGAGAACCGACGAGTTTTTGCCCGTTGGCCGGACCCCACGGCCCCGTGTTCTGCGGCCACGGGTCTTCCGGGTGGACCGTGAGGTGCGCCAGCCACGCCTCCCGTTCCCGCGCGCCCGCTTTGGTGACCGCAACCTCCGGCCGCGGGGAGTACGCGCACGTGAGGTCCGGCAACGCGACGGACCCTCGGCGGTTTGAGTTGACCCATTGAAGCGGATCCGACATCTCTTGCTTGTACCACACCAACAGCGCGCCCCCCGCGGTGCCCGCCTTGTATTCAGGCTTGACCTGCTTGACGATCTGTTCGCTCGCGCCCTCGGCGCCGATGCCGTACGAGTTGACCTCGTTCTCGCGGACGGGAATATCATCCGCGGTGAACCCGCCGTGGTGCTCGTCCTTAGCCACGGCCCAGTACCGACGCGTGTTGGCGTGGAGATGCACCAGCTCAGCCGCGACGTCGTGCCTCGCGCCCGGTGTCACCGGCATCGCCGCCAACTGATCCCTCAGCCAGATCAGGCCGTCCTTCAGGGATGTCGGAGAATCGTTTTGTGTCGGAGAAACTATCGTTTGTCCGACGCGTTCGAGCTCAGAGGCGAACTTCGCGTGTCGAACGGCGTCGTCGCCGTGCCGCTGTGAACAAAACACGCCGTCAGTCTAATTGCCCATATGAAAATGAAAATAAACGTACCGCGTGCGGCGCCATCGCCTGCAACAGCGCCGACGTCATGGAGTCCCTGTGCGCGCCGAACATCTTCTCGGCAACTTCACGTTCCCCGAGCGGGCGCATGGGCGGCGGCGCGGCGGCGAACGGGAGCTTCTCGGGGCCCCGACCGAGCATGTAACGCACGCGGGAGAGGCAGATGGCCATCGACTGCAGCCTGTTCTCGCGAACCGCCATCGCTTCAATCTCGGCGTCACCCTGTGAATAAAACACGACGTCATTCAAATTGCCCATATGAAAATAAATAAAAAAGAAACTCACCAAACCAAACGGAGGCGGTTTCCATCCACCCTTGCTCTTGGCCATCTCCCGCTCGATCGTCCGCCTGTGGTCGGCGAGGATGTGCCTCGGGAGCTTAGCCACCTCGCGCTTCATGTAGAGCGCGCAGTGAGCGACGTAGTGCGTCAGCCAAGCGGGCGCGTCTCTCAGTAACCCTCGGTTCAGTTTCAACCCAACCTCCTCCATCGCAGCGATCGCGGCTTCTCCGGGGATCGAACCCACGACCGCATCCCCGGCCGCGAGTAACGCCGCTTGCCGCTCGACTAGCCTGTGGCACCGCTTGAGCACGTGCGAGTTACCTTGCTCGCCCACGAACGCGAGGTAAGACGCGCGGCATCGTCTCGCGCCGCACAGGCAAAACGCCGCCTCCACCTCCTTCATCGAGTCGGTGCAGCTGTGGTAGTTGTAGCACAGCTCCTCGCCCGGTGCGACGTCGCGCTTGGCGTAGAAGTTGATGCAGTACTTGCCGTCGATCGCCTTGAGGGAAACCTCCACGTTGGGATCACAGCTGTGCGAGAGCCTGGCGGCGTAGTTGTTGTGGTGCATGGCGTCGACGAAGAGAATCGAAAATCCTTCCGCGTCGCCGGGGGGCCGCTCCAGCTGCATGTTGTAAAACTCGGGCGGGCCGCTCTCGCGCATGCCGCGGATGCGTTGGACCGTCTTGATCGCGTCCTGCTTCGCCTGCCACGCCCACGGCGGGTACATCTCGCCCAAGAAATCCACCACGAGGTCCCCGGCTTTCACCCCCGTTTCACTCATCGGATGGCACACCACTCCGAAGCCTTTGCGATGCGCGGCGAACATCTCCGGCGTGAGCCGCGCCTTGGCCGCGAGGCTCCACAGCGCCTTGGCGACCGCGGTGTCGTACGGCGTGAGACGTCGTTCGGAGGTTTCCGCGAGGTCCTCCGCGGCGAGCGCGATGTTTTGAGTGGCGGCGAGCTCGGGAGGCATCGGTCCGTAGGTGGCGTTGACCTATACACAAAACACATCAGTCAGTCAGCCCAATTGCCCGTACGTAAATACGAAAATAGTCCTAAATAAAAAGAACTCACCTGGACCATCAACCGGTCGCTGATTTCCCACAGGTCATCCTCTGTGTACTCCGGCAAGACGTCCTGGAGGCATCGGATGATGTCCCGGCCTGTGACGTAATCGACGCCGTACGTCTCCTGCTCCTGCACCTCCGTTCCCATGACCTTGTGCCTGCGCTCCTCTCCGTGAACGTTGGGCCAGGATGTGACGGAGGGCCACCAGCCCTGTTGAACAAAACAAAACACACGGGACGTTAGGACGTTAGTCTAATTGCGTATACGAGAGTTAAGATGAACGTACCGGGGGCTTGGCTGGGTCGGACACGTCGCCGTTGGCGTGGACGATGACATTCTCCGACGCCGGATGCAGCGAATCCCCGCCGGGCTCGAGCCACTCCATCCGTTCCTTCACGATTGTCACTTCCTCCACGTCGCCGTCGTCGTACGTCACCGTGTGCTTCTCCGTCTTTGGGTCGTATTTCGACACGATGCCGGTGAAGAACGCGTTCTCCTCGGGCCAAAACACTTTCACCCGCCGGTCGATCGCGTCCACGCCAGGGTGCTTCAGGGAGACGTGGTCCTGCGTGTGTGCACGGGGGTGATGCGATTGGTCAGTGATTGGTTGTAATTGCGTGGTGATTGGGTATTTGAGTGGGTCGGAAGGGTGACTCGAGGGTAAAAGCTCACCTTGGCGCTCTTCGGTCCGGGTTTCTTTTCAACGTTTCGCGGCGATCCGACTGTTCCGTTTCGGCCTCTTCTAGGGTGATCCGCCGCGAGTGTTACGGTCCTTTCGCGATCAACCTCGGTGGGGTCACCGCGCGGGACGTAGTCGTAGATTTCCTCGAGTTGCGCGCGCGTGGCGGTGTAGTCCGCCTCGGTGGTCCACTTGACGTGGTGCGAGGAGGAGGATTTCTTCTTCTTGGCGTCGGGAGACAGCGGGGATGAGGAAGCGGTGGCGGGGGGAGCGTCGACGTCGGTACCGGCGCCGGTGTCCATCGGAACGGGTGCCGGGGCGGCGTCGTCCGCCACCGCGTGTTCCATCGTCGGCACCGCGCCTTTCGCTTCCCTTTCAGCGTTGACCTCGGCGTCGTCCCCGTCCTCCTCCTCGTTCTTTTTTTTCCGCTCAATCTCCGGGCACCACTTCTCGACGCCCCTCAACTTCACAACCGCCTGCGCCGCGCACATCCACGCCTTGCAGACGGTACTCGCCCTCGCGATCGCCTGCCTACCGCTCGCGGGCGTGCCCCCTTCGGTGTCCATCACGATCTCCAGCGCGGCCATGACGTGACGCAGCGGGAGGTTATCGAAAGGACCCGGTCGTCTCGGCTGCCACCGAGTGTCTCGCGCCGGTCCCTTGGGCTCCTTCGTTTTGTGCTCCTTGGGAGGCGCGCGCGCGCCCGGGCCGCCGCCGCCGCCGCCGCCCTTACCCCGCGCGACGTCGATGCCCACCTCGTCGAGCCAGATGCCGATCTTCACCTTCGCGCCGCCGTGACACAGCACGGAACACGAGTTGCGCCAGTTTTTGCTCTTTTCCATTCCGCAGTGACGTTCGAACGCGGTGGTGGTCATCACGACCCCATCGCCGTCGCCCGATTTAGCGACACAGTTCTCCAAGTCAGGTCCGCACATGCACCGGAACATGGCGCGGCGAGCGAGGTACACGCCGTCGACGCCGCCGCACACCGCGGGGACCGACGCGGCGGGCTGGCCCCTCGCGCGCTGCGGCGGCGTGGAGCGAGGATCGCCGTCCACCCGCCCCGCCGGCTCGTGCTCGTCCTCGTCCTCCTCCGTCATCTGTTCCGCGGCGTACCCGCTGACGGTACCGCGCGGTAAGTCTGTCTGTATCCCAGCCTCTTCTTTGGTCAACAGGTGCACGCCCGTGCGTTCCTCGTGCCTTCGCCTTCGCCATTCGGCTTCTTCCTCGGCGTTTGCGAATTCCGGCGGCGGCGGCGGCGCGGCGCGGCCCCCGTGTTTCCTGTGCGCCTTCTCCGGGGTGCCGTCCGGGGTGCCGTCGGGTTCGCACAGCTGTGCGGGCGGCGGGTCCCCGTCGATCTCCGCGCCGTTCGATCGCGCCGTCGCCTCCGCCGCGATCATTTCCGAGCGCCAATTCAACCGATCCTCATCCGAGGACCAAACGCACGGCCGATCGCACGCGAACGCCCTCTCCTCCGCCGGGACGCTCCTGTCGAACGCGCACACCCATCGATCCCGCGGGCCCATCGAGCTGGCCACGCGCCGCGAAACCTTACGCCACTTCCCGCACCCGTCAGCCTCGCACTTAACGGCGACTTCCGGGTAAAATCTCGGTGGCGGCGGCGGCGGCTCCTCCCGCCGGGGCTTAGCCTCCTCCCGCCGGGGCTCCTTCGGTTCCTTCTTTGGACGCGGCGGGGAGTCCGGCGGGAGCCCCGCGGCGATTCGCGCCTCCCGCCGCTCCGCCGCCAGCCTCGCCTTCTTCCGTTCGCGATACGCCTTGTCGAGTTCCTGTACACAAAACACGACGTCACTCAAATTGCCCGTACGAAGTTAAAATAAACTCACCTGCTTCCGCTTACGTTTGTCCGCCTCCGCCGCCGCTCGCGACTGCAACGCGGCGGCGGCGTTGATCCTTCGATCGATCTCGTCGTCGTGAAGCTCCTGCGGTGACGTGCACGCGTTGTGCCGGGAGTCGCGCGAGTGTTCGCAGAACCAAGGCTCCGCGTCGGAGATCTGCGCGGCTACGAGCGCGGGGACCCTTCTCCATCTGCCGCACGGCTGCGCGTCGCACGCGACCCAGCTCTCGGACGCGGCGAGTAGGCCGTCGATGGAGGCGTCCATGGGTCGGGCGGACATGACGGCCCACGCGGCGTCCACCTCCTCGACGGTGAGCGGCGGGGGCGGGCCGTGGGGTGGGTGATCGATCGCTTCTTTCGCGTCGTCGATCTCGATCGCGCGTTCGGCACCGCCCGCGGGTTGGAACGATGCGCCGGATCCACCCGCGGGCCATCCGGCGATGTTCCAAGGCGTGAGTCCGTCGCGCTCGTCCATCGTCCGCATCGGGTGGCCGTGTGGGAGATGCGCGCGGTGGGCGTGCGCGTCGTGAGATGCGTGAGATGCGTCGTAGCCCTTCCCGGGCGTCTCCGCGATGGGAGCCGCGAGCATCTCCGCCGCGGCCGCCTTCGCCGCGGCGACCGCGGCCGTGACCGGCATGGCCGTGGGGGGCGATGCGACCGGCGGGGGCGGCGCGTGGGGCGCGATCGTCGCGCCCGCCGTCGTCGTCGCCCGGGCTGAGTCGGGCTCGACTTGTTCCTTCATCATCGCCACCACCCCGACCGAGGGTGGGATGCCGGGTCTGTGGCCCACGGGCAACGCCGCCGGCGCGGGTGGCGGTGCCCACGGTACGTGCACGCCGTTCGCCGACGCGGGAGGTGGGTCCTGTCCCCCCTCCATCGCGGTATCGTTCTGTTCGGAGCGCCCAGATCGCGACCCGCTTTTTAAACCCAGCAGCTCGAGATCAGCAGACTCGCACAGTCATCATCCTGTCAACTCAGGTTTTCCGTCAAAGGGGCGCGCAGAGGCTTGATGCGCGCCGCGTCGCTGGGTCGGGCGATGGTATCGCTCGCGCGCGCGGCGCCCGCGCATCTCGCGCGAGCGAGGAGCGGCGCGACCGCGACCACATCCTCGCTCACGCGCGCCGCATCGCACCATGGCGCGCGACATCAATCGGGGTGGTCGCTCCAACGTGATGATGATGATCCCACGCCTCGCCCGCCACACCGCGCGACGATGGGACGGCGGTCGTCCCCGCCCGTCGTCGCGCGATCGTCCACGACGGACTCCACGTCCACGTCCGCGATCATCGGCGACCCGGTGACGCTCCCGCCCCCGGGCGACGTGCACCTGTGGATCATGGACCCGTCCGACGCAGCCGACCCGGCGCTGTGCCGCGACTACCGAGCGCGATGCTTGCCGGCATCTGAGCGCGACGCGCTGGAGTCCGAGGCGGCGAACATGACGGAATGCGCGCTGCGACAGGCGACGCACAGCAAGGCGCTGATGCGATGGGTCCTCGCGAGGTACTGCGGCGGTAAGGTCCACCCCGCCGACCTCCGGTTCGCCCACGGCGAGCACGGCAAGCCCAGGCTCGTGGGCGCGGGAGACGCGACTTCTTCTTCATCATCGGACGGCGACGGAGGCGCGTGGAGGCGGATCCGGTTCAGCGTCTCGCACACCAACCGCCTGGTGGTCCTCGCCGTCACGTCCGCTCCGGGAATCGAACCCCCGACCTCCGGGATGAAACCCTGCGGCTCCGCCACTCCACTCGCGTCGCCGGGGTGGGGCGCCGACGCGCCGGGCGCGGCGGCGTTTGAAGTCGGCGTGGATTGCGAAGATGAACTTCGAAGGACGAGCGCGGCGGCGGATAAACTCGCGGGACGATGGCTCAGCCCGCTCGAGCACGACGCACTGAAGGCTATCGGGGACGATACCGCCAGGGCCGCGTCGTTCATGCGCACGTGGACGCTGAAGGAGTCGTACGTCAAGGCGCTGGGCACCGGCATCGCGGCGCACCCGTTTGGATGGTTCGACGTGTCGTTTTGGAACGGCGAGGTACGCGGTTCGAGCCCCGTCGGGAGCGAAGGAGGTCGCATCACGCTCACGGAGCGGTCGGGGACGAGCGACGCGGAGAGGCGCGCGTGGGCGGCGACGGAACGAAGGTGGAGGATGGCGCTGTTGAAGCCGCGGGGGGATGACTCGTTGCTCATAGCGGTTTGCGCGCACGCGACAGTCGACGAGGACGAGGACGAGGACGAAGTTCGCGAGGGTTTGGGGTCTTGTGGGATGAACGTGAGGGTGCGATGGACGGTGCCGGTGGTGGGGGACGTGGCGGAAGGGGCGAGGCCGCCTCCCGAGCTCATCGCCCGCACGGAGGGGTTCGGTGCGCTCGAGTGAGGGGCAGACTTCTGCTTGTTTATTGATCGTCCAATTGGCAGACCAGAGAGATCTGTGTGCGCCACTGTGGTCGAGCTTCTTTTTATCTCTGATGGACGAAAACTCGGCCCGGGCTCGAATACCGCTTTCCCACGAAGCAACCGACTCGGCCTCGCGCAGACGCGCGCGCCCGCCTTCACGCGCGCGAACGACACCGCACACGCGCTCACGCACGAGGTTCAGGCTCGACGTTCACGCGACACTCGCTCCGGCTCTCCGTCTCGCGCGCGATACGCCGGGCGGAGCCTGCATTTCGCCTGACGGGCGGACACGTCCGCGAAGGGACGCGAAATGAAACCCGTGTCGGTCACGCCGACTTTGGCGCCTCGAGAAGCCGACGACACCGCGATTTGTGCGCGTGCGTCGTGCGCGGGGCCATCGGGGTGCGGACACCGCTCCGCGGCGTCGCCTCCCGCGGCTCGTGACGGCCGGGGTCGCCTCCGCCGCGATGGACCGGGGGCGGGGTCAGGATCCTGCAGCGGTCGGTCGTCTTCATCGCGACTCCATTTGCACTGGACGCGCGCGTCGCTCGTCGTCCTGGCGCTCCTGGCGTTGGTCGTCGCGCCGGGGACGATCTTCGCGGCCGCGGCTGTCCCGGACTCCGATCTCGTACCCGTCAGGGGCTTTCGAAGACTGACGCAGACGACGAACGACGGTGGTGTCGAGTACCTGCAACGCGCCAAGCTGACCGCGGGCGACGGCGCTGCGTATGACTACTTCGGCTACAGCGTGTCGATCGACGGCGACACGATGGTGGTTGGGGCGCACTATGACGACGACAAGGGAACCAACAGCGGGTCCGCGTACGTCTTCACGCGCGCCACGCCCGGCGACCTCACCTCCGGCTGGACGCAGGTCGCCAAGCTGACCGCGGACGACGGCGCTGTGAATGACTTCTTCGGCAACAGCGTCTCGATCGACGGCGACACGATGGTGATCGGGGCGCATTATGACGACGTCAAGGGAGAGAGCAGCGGGTCCGCGTACGTGTTCACGCGCACAATAGCCGGTGACCTCGCCTCCGGCTGGACGCAGGTCGCCAAGCTAAACGCGACCGACGGCGCTGCGGGTGACGAGTTCGGCAACAGCGTGTCGATCGACGGCGACACGGTGGTGATCGGGGCGTTCGGTCACGACGACAAGGGAGACAACAGCGGGTCCGCGTACGTCTTCACGTGTGACACGGCCGGCGACCTCACCTCCACCTGGACGCAGCTTGCAAAGCTGACCGCGGACGACGGCGCTGATAGTGACAAATTCGGCTGGAGCGTGTCGATCGACGGCGACACGATTGTGGTCGGGGCGATTAGAGACGACGACAAGGGATCCAACAGCGGGTCAGTGTACGTCTTCACGCGCGACACACCCGGCGACCCCACCTCCAACTGGGCGCAGATTGCCAAGCTGACCGCGGACGACGGCGCTGTGACTGACTATTTCGGCATCAGCGTCTCGATCGACGGCGACACGATGGTGGTCGGGGCGTATCAGGACGACGACAAGGGATTAAACAGCGGGTCCGCGTACGTCTTCACGCGCGACACGCCCAGCGACCTCGCCTCCGGCTGGACGCAGGTTGTCAAGCTGACCGCGGACGACGGCGCTGCGTATGACTATTTCGGCATCAGCGTCTCGATCGACGGCGACACGGTGGTGATCGCGGCGTACTGGGACGACGACAAGGGAGACAAGAGCGGGTCCGCGTACGTGTTCACGCGTGACACGGCCGGAGAGCTCGCCTCCAACTGGACGCAGGTTCACAAGCTGAACGCGACCGACGGCGCTGCGGGTGACGAGTTCGGCGTCAGCGTGTCGATCGACGGCGACACGGTGGTGATCGGGGCGCACTATGACAACGACCCTGTCGAGGGATACAAAAACGGGTCCGCGTACGTGTTCTCCATACACTTTCCTCCTTGCGACGCATCATCGCCCCCAGCCAACGGCGCCGTCGGCGACTGCACGGGCCATCTCGCGAGCGGGTCCACGTGTCAGCCCGCGTGCGACGCGGGATACGCCCCGAATGGACCGACTGTGTGCGACGACGGCGCGTTAACACCCGCCGTATGCACCACCTACTGCGACGCATCCGCGCCGCCCGCGAACGGCGAAGTGGGCGACTGCACGGAGTACCTGCTGAGCGGTACGACGTGCCAGCCCACGTGCGAGGAGTATCACACGGTGTCGGGCGTCACGACGTGCGAAGACGGGACGATCACTCGAACCCGGTGCGACGGACCGTGCGACGCGTCCGCGCCTCCCGCGAACGGCGGAGCGGGTAACTGCACGGACAAGCTGATGAGAGGCACGGAGTGTCAGCCGACGTGCGACGAGCATTACACGGTGTCGGGTGTCTCGAAGTGCGAGGGCGGGACGCTCATCCCGGCGCAGTGCCTCGGGCCGTGCGACATGGACACCTGCTGCTATTTTTACAACAAGCGGAGGGGGTTCAACGTGCCGGGGACGTGCGCGCACCTGGATTACATGACGCCGTCGCCGCCGCCGCCAGCACCGCCGCCGCCGCCGCTGCCTATATCAGCTGTGGGTGGTACTATCTCCTATGCCGATGGATACAAGATTCATACGTTCACAACTACGGGCCCGAATACGTTTACGGTGACGTCTGGTGGTACTATTGAATACCTCGTGGTCGCTGGTGGGGGAAGTGGGGGTGCAGCTAGCTCAATTTCCGATGCTAATCATCCGGGTGCGGGTGGTGGTGGGGCGGGAGGTATTATAACGGGTACGGTAACGGTTGATACGCAATCGTACACCATAACAGTTGGTGCTGGTGGTGCTGGTGTTGCTGGTAGCACAAACCCAGCGAATGGTAACAACGGTGATGATAGCAGTATTTCATCTCTGGTCGTGGCGAAAGGTGGCGGAGGTGGTGGTAAGGGGACTGATGGTGTCGCAGGACTTAGTGGTGGCTGTGGCGGTGGTGCGGGTGGTAGTTCCACAGGGGCCAAAAGCGGAACGGGAGGGAGCGGTTCGATCGGGTTTGATGGGGGTTATTCTTTTGGGGCAAATAGCGGTGGCGGCGGTGGCGGGGGTATGGGTAGCGTTGGCGGGGATGGAAGAACTCTTGCTGGTAATGGCGGTGATGGCATACCATCAAGTATATCTGGAACACTTACTTTTCGAGGAGCAGGCGGTGCTGGTGGTAAAGGGGACAGTGCAAGTGCGTCGGCTGTTGGTGGTAATGGTGGTGGTGGTGACGGTTCAAGTAATGCAGCAAGCGCCACTGCCGGAACACCCAACACGGGATCAGGGGGTGGAGGGGGTAAGGACACGTCAGGGCAAAAGTCGAACGGTGCAGCCGGTGGCTCGGGAATCGTGATAATCAGATATCTGTCGGCTCTGCCAGCGGGATATCGTCCGCCATTTCGTACCGTCAACGAGAGGGTGCTGGTCCAAGACGAAGACGGCTGGCTCCTGATGGCGGCGTACAATCACCAGGCGAACACAAACCCAAGTTTGGTGTCGGGCACGGCTCCGTCGTCGGCGACGGAGGGGTTCTCTCACATCTGGCCCGGCACGCACCTGGGGCTGACCGCCTCAGACATCGCCGAGGTTCGGTTCTATTGCCACACCAGCAATCACGACCGCGTGATGCACTTCTCGATGAACAACGACTGGATCAAGACGGCCATCTTAACTGGAAGCGTTTCGGGTAACTCTAAATCGTACTGGACCTCGGGAACCACGAAGCTCGACGGGCACACGGCGAACCTCCCGGATTCCTTAACCCATATCAACACCGGTTCTGGTTATAACTTGTTGGATGCTCCAATCTATCAATATGGTGCTGGAGCTTGGAGGTTGCGGGATTTTGGGCATGGTACGAATATGAACTGGGAATGCGACGATCACCCAATTTCGACCGCCCAAAGCACCTTGCATCAGATTTGGATCAAGCTGGCGGAGTAGGCCGTCGCGACACCCGTGCCGCACCGCTCTGTAGCCATTTGTAATTTATGAACGAAGGTATTATTTTCTGAATAACGCGCCCTCTCACATGACGGTGCATCCCGGGGGCATGCCGTCCGCCCCCGCCGCCCCGGCCGCGCCCGGCTGCATCCACGGCGGCAGTTCGTACCCCCCTCCCTTCTTCTCCTGCAGCTCCTTCATGATCTCTTCCGGGGGCTGACCGAACGACTGCATCTCCTGCAGGAGCGTGACGATTGACTGGAACTCGACCTCGCCCTGCGGCTTTTCAAACTCCTCGATGATGGACTTGACCTTCGCGAGCTGCGCCTCGTACCTGACGATCTCCTCGTCCGGGAGCTTCTTCTTGTTCTTCTTGATCCACGGCGGGTACATCGCGGCGATCTCCACCATGGGCTCGTAGAGAACGTCTTTGCTGAGCAGCTGCTGCAGCATGGTGTCCATCATCTCCTGCATGCCTTTTTGTCCCTGCGACATCGCCTCCATGAACCCCTTCATCGCCTCCTCCTGCTTCACCGGATCGCCGCTCTCTTCACCCGCGCCGGACAGCGACGCGATGGCCTCCTGCATCTTCTTCTGCGCGTCCGCTTCCTCCCCGGGCGAAGGCTTGGGAAAATCGGCAAACATCTTCTGCATCTGCTCGGCGAGTTCGTTGGCGGCGTCGGGGTTGGCCGCCCACGGGTTGGCCGCGCCGCCGCCCATGCCGCCGCCACCGCCGGGCATCAGGTCCGCGAAGGGATCCGCCTGCGCGTAAGGGTTGGCGCCGAACCCGCCGCCGCCCATCTGCGCGTACGGGTTACCTCCCATCCCTCCCGCTCCGGCCATGGCTCCGAAAGGGTCGAACGGGTTGAACGCGGGCTGCGCGCCGGATCCCCCTTTCTTCTTCTTCCCTTTGCCGCCCTCCTTGGCGCCCACCTTGTCCTTCGCGGGGAGGCCGAGCGAGCCCATGCCCTTGGGCTGCGGCGGCGCCTTCTCCGTCTTGCTCGGCAGGCCGAGGCCGCCGAGGCCCGCGGGCTCAGCCTTCTTCTTGGATCCCTTCTTCTTCTTGCCGCTCGACTTGGACTTGGCGCCGCCGAGCCCGTCGTTGAACTCGCCGAGCGCCTGGTCGAGGATAGCCTCCGCCTTGTTGTCCATCGTGTTCGCGGTGCGTGGGAAGTGGTGACGCGCGTCTCGGGTGCCGCGCGAAGTGTCCGATCTCGCGCAGAGATCTTTTCACGAGTAACCCTACACCCTGAAAATCCACACGGTGCTCTCTCCGATCGCCAGCCACTGCGGCTCAGTGTCCATCCGCGCCCGGACCGTGGCACCGACCCGCGTTTCCCCGACGCTCCGTCGCAGTCGAGATGTCGATCGTGGCCGGACGCGGTCTCGCGCGTCCCGCCGTCGCGCCGTCGGTGCGCCAGCCGCCCGCGTCGAAGCGGGCGACAGCTCTGTGCAGATCTGTCGATAAGGCTGCCGATCGGCGTGCCAACCGCCGTCGCTCCGTCGCGGCTGCGTGCGCATCGAGCGACGCCGTGGACGGCGCGGAGTCGAGATCCGCTTCGAGATCCGCGGCGACGTCCCGCCGGGGCGCGCTCGGCGGCGCGCTCGCCTCCGCGCTCGTCGCGGCCACCGCGCGTCCGTCGCGCGCCGATGACGACGTCGCGACGCCCGACGCGTCATCCGCACCCGAGTCGGAGGCCGAAGCGCCGCCCGCGCCCACGCCAACCCCAGCCCCGACGGCGGTACCCCCAGTCCGCTACAAGGGCAGCTCCCCGGGCAACTGGTCCGTCGTCGTCCCGGGCGAGTACCGCCGCATGAGCACCGAGAAACCCCGGCGCATCTACGAGCAACGCACCGACTGCGAACCAAACTGCCGAGACCTCCAGGCCAAACGAACGGAGGAAACGCCGCTCGTCGCCCGGTTCGGAAGCGCGGACGAGCGCGAGGACGTCTCCGTCTCCGTGCGCGGCGCCAACACGCTTAAGCTCACCTTCCTCGCGATGAAGGACATGGCGGAGTTCGGGGACGTGGACGAGGCGGCGCCGCTCTTCGTACCGCCGGGCGCGACGGTGCTCTCGTCGTCCTCGCGAGTCGGCGAGACCGGCAAGGGGTACTACACGTGGAATTTCGAGTTTGGCAGCGCGCGCGTGTTGCTCACCGCGGCGGTGGAGCAGGGTAACTGCTACTTGCTGGGTCAGACGGCGAGTGTCGAGCGGTGGGCGGGCAGTGAGGGCGGGTTCGAACGCGCGGCGAGTTCTTTCAAGGTGGGTCCCGACGCGGTTCCACCGAAGGAAGCGTCCGTGACGCTCGGAACGAACCCTAAGGCGGCGGTGAATACGCCGGAGGTCACGCTGGACGACGGTGCGCGTGCGAAGCAGAAGCCGCCGGGCACGCTGGACTGCAAGGGGCCGCTGCCGATCCTCTGCTCCGTGGAGGACTGACGACGAACTGAAGCCGTCTCGTCGCCAAAAATACATTTTTTAATTATTACGACACCGAGGTACTCCTCGTCACTCCTCGTCGTCCAAGGCCCACGGCGTTCGCACCTTTGGGGGACTCCTCGTGTCCCCTTCCACAACGAGCTCGTTCCCCGTCGCCCACCGTCCGTCGGGCAGCCTCGACGACGGCGGCACGAAGTTATCCCTCGCGCTCAGTCGATCGGGCGGCGCATCCGTCAGCCCTTCCTTTAGTATGAAATCTTCTCTTATTGGCCGCCGTCGTTCCGCGCGATCCGCGCGTCGCTCGTCGAACGCGGACATCTCCGGCGTCCGCTCCGGGAGGTGCCTCGGCCCTCGACCCCGCACGTCCGGGTCGATGTCGCGCCCGTTGCACCGCACGTGCTTGGACGGGTCGGTAACTTCGCCGGTTATGGGGTGCACGCCAGTCTTGTCCATGTTGTCCCGGATGTACTCCCGTCGTATCGCCGTGTGCGCCTCGTGCTTCTGGAAACGTTGCTCAATCTTCTCGAACCTGTCCTTCGCGGGCTCCTCCGCGCGAGCCTTGCCTTGCCATCCGACCCTGAACGGCTGCTGCCGGGGCAGCGCGAGCGTGCCGGGCGCGTCCGGCGCGGACGGTGCACCCGGCTCGCCCACGAGAAAGTCGTACCCGGAGCGATGGGTGTCCGGGGTGATTCCCGCGAGCTCGCGCTTCCGTCCCAGCGGATGCGAGTCCTCCGCGAGTTCCACGAGGGGGCCTTCGTTGAGGTGGCCGCGGAACGTCATCGCGCCGGCGGTTCAGACGGGTGCCGGGCGCGGAGAGACGAATGGGGGGACCAAAACCAAATTGGGCACGTCCGCAAGTTTTGACCGAACCGAGAAAAGTCTGGTGCCTTTCGCCACAGCCAAAGGGCGGGGAGGCGTGTACGAGTACCCGCACGCGTCCGCGTTCGCGGCGGATAGGCGGCGCGATGGCGCGTGTCGGGGCGACCGCATGGGCTCGCTCGCCGCTGTTCGTGGCGATCACCGCGCTTCTTCTCGCGTCGGCGGTGGGCATCAGCGCCGATGATGACCACGACGGCGTGGCGCCCACCCTGCTCGTGTCCCTGGACGGCTTCCGCGCCTCCTACCTCGACGCACAGCCCGAGGACGCGCTTCCGAACCTCAACGCGATGTGGCGCGGAGGCGTCCGCGCGTCGCTGTACCCGCGGTTCATCTCCAAGACGTTTCCAAACCACTACTCCATCGTCACCGGCCTACAAGAAGAACACCACGGCATCGTCGCAAATCACATGTGGGATCCACGCCTCCGCGCCGAGTTCAACCTCGCGAGCACCGAGAGCGAGTGGTGGAACGAGGGCGAACCGATCTGGGTCACCGCGTCCAGGGCGCGAATCACCAACAAGGTGTACTTCTGGCCCGGGAGCGAAGCGCTGATACGCAAACACAGGCCGGACGTGTACTTCAAATACGATATAAGCGTAACCTACGAGCATCGAGTGGACGTCGTTTCTAATTGGGTTAAAGAGGCGCACGCTGACGTGGATATCGACACGGGCAAACCCAAACCCGCGTTCATGGCGCTGTACTTCGACGAGCCCGATCACACCGGGCACGTCTACGGGCCGGCGTCGGATGAAGTGAAAGCTGCGGTTCGAAGGGTGGATGAGTCAATCGGGCGATTAAGGATGAACGTCGGCGAGGACGTCTGGAACGCCACCAACGTCGTGGTCGTCTCCGACCACGGCATGGCGCAGCTGTCGAGCACGCGCGTGGTGAACCTCGCGGACGGCGCGTGTGGGCTGAACTTCACGGAGTTGTTCGTCACCGGCGACGGCGTCGCGGCGCACCTCTGGCGCCGGCGCGGTCCGAGCGATCAATTCCCGTCGGACGTCCAGGCGGAGGATGCGCGTTTCGACCCGCGAACCGTGGCGGCGCGGATCACGGCGTGCCACCCGAACGTCACCGCGTGGGCCAAGGAGGACGTACCACCCCGTCTGAGGTATTCGGACAACGCGCGGATCGGGCCGGTCGTCGTAGCCGCCGACGTGGGATGGCTGATGTGCGGTGAGTGTTTACGTTTATTTTTGCATTTGTGTTTCCGTATGGGCAATATACTTGTACTGACTTCGTGTATCATACAGGGCACGGAACGTTCGACGCGGACGCTTCCGGTAACGGAACCTTCGCCGACCTAGCCGCCGCATCCGCCGCGGATCCCGCGAACTGGGCCTTGCGGCACGTCACCGACGAAGGGTGCGCACCCGTGTGCGACGGCACCGGGTACTGCGGCACGCACGGGTACGACAACACCGTGGACGAGATGAGAGCCGGTGAGTTTTTGTTCTATTTCCGTACATGTATGGGCAATTAGTTTGACGTCATGTTTTGTTTACAGCGTTTCTCGCATCCGGTCCTCTGTTTCGAAACGACGGCGCGAGGCTCGTGGGCGAGCTCGGGTACGAGTCGTCCATCGCGGAGGCGTTGCTCGGGGCCGACGCGGTGACCGGTGGGGTGCACGGTGGGACGGAGGATGACGCGGCGCGGTGGGAGGCGCGGACGCTGGGGATCGACAACATAAACGTGTATGCCATCGTCGCCGCGGGTCTCGGGATAAACCTGGATGGACACGACGGACGCGTGATGGCGGACGGGTTCCCGCCGCCGTTCGTCGACGGCGCCGTGGACGAGGAGCTCGCGAACGTGTTGTTCCGCGACGGCGTCGGCGTCCGCGCGAAACCGAACTCTCCGGCGCTCGTCCCCGATGAAGACGAAGATGAAGAGAACGAAGAAGAGAACGAGGCGAGGAAGGTTGACAAGAAGGCTGCGGCGATCGGCCTCGTCGCCGTGTTATTCGTCGCGTGCGCCGGCATCGCGTTGGTACGACGGTATCTGCGCTACAGGGAGGAGAACGCCGCGTACATGAAGCTCGGGTCCATGTTCGAGCCCAGGTTCAACTCGGGCGGCGAGATGGGCGACGGGCCCGTGATGGAGTTGGAGATGCCCGAGGTTCACGCGCCGTCGACGCCGATATTCGCGAGCTTGACGACGGGCGGGCCGGACATCGAGGAGGCTGCCGAATCGCCCGCGGTCGAGTCGCAGCCTCGGGAGGGTGACGAGAACGCGTAGACGCTTGTATTCAGCTTCGTGTACAAGTATTCTTTGTGAACGCAAGATGTAATTTTTTTAACCGCCGTACTCGTCAATCCCGATAGCGCGGGTATGTCGTCGCGTCGCGCTTTGTCGGGTCTGGCTCGCGCGGCGGGCCGCCTCGCGTCCCGCCGCGAGCAGCGCCTGGCGCCGATGGTGTCCGCCGCGGGGGGTACACGTGTCGAGGCGTTCACGCGCGGACTCCAGTGGATGTCCACGTCGTCGCGAGTGTGCGATTGGTTGCCCGGCAAGGCGGGCGGTGGGTCCGCCGGCGTCGTCGAGCAGCGCCGCGGGGTGGCGAGCGCGAGCAAGGACGAGATGATCTTTCACAAGACGGCGGACGAGACGCTGAACAACCTGCAGGACGTCGTCGAGGCGTGGGGCGAGGACAACGCGGGGGAGGACTTCGACCTCTCGCACGAGATGGGCGTGGTGACCATCGCGGTGGGATCGGGCAAAGGGACCTACGTCATCAACAAACAGGCGCCGAACCGGCAGATCTGGGTCTCCTCACCGGTGTCGGGGCCCCTGCGGTACGATTACGACCCGGAACAGAAGGCGTGGATCTACCACAGGGACGGGCACGCGCTGCACGAACGGCTGAGGGAGGAGCTCCTCGGAATGTTCGGGGGAGACCTAGACTTGAACGGGCTCAACGAATGAGACGGAATGGGGGACGAATCGTCGGCGGACCCTCGGTTTTGGGTGCGGATACCGGGGCTACTCGTGTTTATTCCATACTCGTGGCGTGCTCGTGTTGGCATCGAAAGAATCGTAATAGACTAATGACACTCGTCACCCGCGGGAGCGTCTTTGTTCCGGCGAGAAAAAGAAATTGTCGAGCTCATCCATCACTGCTCCCTCTCCGGCTCGGGCTCCGCCGCGGTCGGGGGCAGACCCGGCATGTTCTTCCAGATCTCCTTCGTCGTGTAGTACATGCACGGGTTCCTGTACTTCTCGTGGATGACGTCAACCTCCGCCATGAGCTCGTCGGGCAGCTCGAGCAGCGCCGCGCCGACGCACTCCTCAACCTGTCGCGTCGTGGTCGTGCCGATGATCACGCTGCCGTTACCGTTGCACGGCCGCGCGATGCTCCACGCGATCGCCAGCTCCGTGGGCGTGATTCCCCACCGCTCCGCGAGCTCCACGCACTCGCGCGTCGCCGCCATCGCCTGCGCGCAGCCGTACCTCGGCTGAAAGTCCGGACTCACGCGCTGCCTGCACTTGTCCAGCGGCCTCTCCGCCGCGTCTTTGGCGCTGTACTGCGGGTGTGACTTGTCGAAGTACTTCCCGCTCAGGGTCCCGCCGGCCAGGGCGCCGTAAGGGAGGCCGACGATGCCGAACCTGTACGCCGCCTCCCACGTGTCCGCCTCGTATGTTTGGTTCAGGATGCTGAAATCGTTCTGGCACGAAACCGGTAGCGGGCACCCGAGTCGCTGCGCCGTGTTGCAGAGCATGGTGATCCCGAACGCGGTCTCGTTGCTCACCCCCCAGTGGCGGATCAACCCGAGCTCGAAGAGCTTCATGATGGACTTGATCGTCCGGTCGAAGTCTTCCTGGGTTCCGCGGTCGTGCCAACCCATGGGTCTGTTTTTGATTTTCCCGTCTTCATCCGCGGGCCGAAAGGTGGGCGTGGACATGAGCGGGCCGTCCCTCGAGGGCCAGTGGATCTGGTACAGGTCGATGTATCCGCAGTTCATGCGCTCGATGGACTTGCGGCAGGACCACACGCATATCTCCTCGTCGTATCCGTGTGTCTTCTTCGCGCGCGTGGGATGCTCGTTGCCGACGCCGCCGGGGTTGATCTTGGTCGCGATGTACACCTTGGAGCGATCCACGGTGCCGTCCGCTGTGCGCTTCGTGAGCCAGTTGCCGATCCACTTCTCGGTCAGGGCGCCGTAGTTCCACGCCACTGGATACAGGTCGGCGGTGTCGATGAAGTTCACTCCGAGCTCGATCACGAGCTTGTCCAGCTGCTCGTGCGCCTGGGATTCGTCCGCGTTGAAGGAGCCCCACGTCATGGTGCCCGCGCAGACCTGCGTGACCGTCATGTCGGTGGTACCGAACTTGACCTTCTTCAGGGTCGTGTTGCGCTTCACCGTCGCCATCGTGTCGTGCGGTGCGGTCGTGGATGAGACCTTCTCGGTGCGTGAGAGGAGTGACGTCGCTTCACGTTTTGCAAACACGTTTTTCGAGAAAAAGGGAGGTCCGAAAAGCTTCGGAGTGGCACGTGGCGAGACCTCCGAGGTTTATAACTGTTTGCTATGTCGCAAATGTCTAGTTTAATTTTGTATCTAATTATTCTGCACGTTTAAAGCACATGCAAACAGTCAGATTCGCATCATGGATTCGGAATTTGCAATTTCCCTTTCATTTTTTCTCTCGCATCTGACTCGGATACGCTTTTCCGGTTGGCCCTATCGCCATTAACCCACTGCGCCGCGCACGGAGCGTCGACCCACCGGACGTCTTAAATGCCAGTTCATCTCGCGTCCAGCTTCGCGCTGGCCAAGCCAGTGGCGGCGCTCAAGTCCCGCGGGTGAGTACCACACGCAACGCGACTCGGCCACCCGAGTTGAGGGTTTCGTTATAATTTCCCCACGTCGGATTGCGCATCGTTTAATTGCGACACCAACTCACCACGACCGTGCCCCCCCATCCATCATCCACAGGATCCGCGCGCGTGCGAACTTGTGCCAGGCCGCGATGCAGTGCCCGAGCTGTGGCGGCACGCACCCCGACTGTGGCAACGGACGCTGCGACAAGTGCGGAAACGCGGCGTGCCACTGCGCTCACGCATCCGCCGCGACGAGAAGGGCGATGCTCTCGCAATTGACCATTGGGCCCTTGGCCCTGCTCCTCGGCGCGAAACCCGCGGCGGCGGGCGGTCTTCCGTCGCCCACGAACCAGGACGACATGGAGGCGCGCAAGATGGCCCGCGAGGAGATGCTGAAGGCGGCGCGGGCCAAGGCGGCCGCGGCGGCCCAGGCCCAGGCTCCCCCGCCACCGCCACCTTCCACTTAATTAAGTAGACGGTCGGTCGGTAGCCGCACCGCATCCGAGCGCACGCCGGCGCCCACCTGAAGAAGGGCGACGACGTGGCGAGCGAATGCAGCGGGGAGTGACGCACCCCGCGCTATAACACGGCGTCGTTTTAATAAACCTGTTGTATGAGTATCACCACATCACCTCTCGCGTCGCTCCAGGCATTTATTCTCACCAGCTCACTCACCAGTTTCTCGGTTTTGGCCGGAGCACTTCAGCTTGAGACACAAATAACTTCAGACCTCGGGGCGCGCCGGTGAAGACCGCCGCTCGATACGCACGGGTATCTAGCAGGTCAGATCACACCTCTGTATCGGTATGGGTCTGTTCACGGGTCGCGAGGTCCTTAACCCGCGTCCACCGTCGCGCACGCTCATGGACGCGGTACGGGACAACGACCTGGATCTCATAGACAAAACCTTACACGCGGGTGAGGACGTCACGCAGACGAACGCGTACGGGCGCACGGTGCTGCACAAGGCTGCGTACTACAGCGGCGAACCGAGGGTGATCGAGTCGCTCATCAAGCGCGGCGCGGATGTCAACGCGCGGGACCGAGGTCACTGGACCGCGACGCACCTCGCCGCGCGGAACCATCACAACGACGCCATGAAACTCCTACTCGACGCGGGCGCGGAGACGCACTGGAGAGACTTAAAGCACGGATGGACCGCGCTGCACCTCGCGGTGATCGCGGGGAACGTGGTGGGCGCGAGGATGCTGGTGAAGGCGGGCGCGGACGTCGCCTTACTCGACAGGAGCGGCGCGGACGTGCGAACCCTCCTCGAGGAGAACGACATAGATCCAACCTCAGTGCTCGGCGAAAAATAACTTGGACGCCGCGAGCCCCGTTAAGTGTTAGCTCTAGTAGATTGAATAGCGACAAAACGACGTATCGAAGTATCGTATGAATAAGCGCACGCATCGCGCACAGGGCTAGCTAGGTGAGCTCACGCTCACTTGGACGAGAGCAGTATCTTCACCACGGACTTGACGTTGAGCCTGCGAAGGTCGGTGTACGTCTGGCCGCATCCCACGAAAACCACGGGCGCGCCAGACGTGTACACCATGCTCAGCGCGGCGCCAACCTTATCGTCGATGGTGTCAAACTTGGACAGCACGATACCGTCGATGAGCTTGGTGCGGCGCGCGTTGGCGTTGAGGTCGGCGAGGCGCTCGTTAAACTTGGAGAGCTGGTCAACGGCGTCGTTGCCGACCAAGGCTTCGCCGACGAAGAGCGTCAGGTCCGGGTCGTTCATGTTGATGAGCTTGGACAGCGCTCGCATGAGCGGCTCGTTATCCTGCATCCGCCCCGCGGTGTCCACGAGCACCGCGTCGCACCCTTGCCGCGCCGCGGCTTTGATCGCCTCGGCCGCGACGTTCGCCGGGTCCTTCTCGTACCCCCGTTCGAAGAGGGGCACGCCCAGGCGCTTGCAGTGCGTCCGGAGCTGCTCAACCGCGCCGGCGCGAAAGGTATCGCACGCGGCGATCATCACCTTGACGTCGTGCTGCAAGAGCCAGTACGCAACCTTGGACAAGTTCGTGGACTTACCCACGCCGTTGACGCCGACGAAGACGATCGTGTACGGCTTCCCGGCGTCCTTCGCGGCTCGAACTTCGCGGAGAATATCGACGCTTCGTTTCGGGGTTAAGATCCTCGTCAGCGCCTCTTCCATCGCGGATCGCACCATGGCGGACAGCGAGCTGAACGACGCGAGCTTACGTCCCCTGAGCGACGCCGCGACGGACTCACACAGCCGCTCCGCGATGTCCTCGGCGACGTTCTTGTTCATGAAGTTGGTCTTCAACCGCTCAAGCACCGGTTCGAGGTCGTCGTCGTCCAGCGCGCTCTTACCGACGACGCCTTGCACCAGCGAGTTACCCAAGACACCCGACAGCCACGACTTTTTCTTCTTGGTTTTCTTGGCGGTATCCGAACCGTCATTCCCGTCGCCGTCCTCATCGTCGGAATCTGAATCGTCGTCCGAGTAGACCACCTCCTCTTCCTCGTCGTCGATGCGCGACGGCTTGGAGATGTCCACGCGCTCAACCTCTTTGTCTAATTGCCCACCCGCGTCCGGCGCTTCGTGCGAAAAGTCGAGTTCCTTGGCGTTCTTGCCGCTGTTCATCTCGCCGACCCACACGCGCTTCTCCTTTGGTTTCCGCGGTTTAGCGTCCGGGGACTTGGCGGCTGGATCCTTGTCGGAGGATGGATCTTTGTCCGCCATCGACTTGAGATCCGTCCCGCTGTTTTCCCTCGAAGTTTCCTTGGACCCTTTCCCTTTCTTCTTGAGCTTGGAGATGTCGAACGCCGCGGTCGCCGCCGCGGTCTGCTTCGCGCGAGCCGCGCTGTCTGTCGCCTCTTCGCCGTCCCCATCGCCCCCGACTCCACCGCCCTTGGCGCCGCTCGCGGCGTCGTCCGGATCCGCCTTGGCCTTGCCGCTCGCGTCGTTGCGCTTGGCAGCCTTCTTAGCCGCGTCGAACGCCTTGGGCGCACCTTTGGGCGCCTTCTTCGCCGCCGCGTTCGCCTCCGCCTTCTTCGTCAGTCGCGCCAAGTCGTCGTTGAACCCTGCGTACGTCGTACGCCCCGAATCTGCCTTGTCGTAGTGCGTCTCGGTGAAGCATCGCTTGACCTGCTCGAGCAGATCGTCGACGTAGGTGAGCGACAGTATGCGCTGATGGACCGCGACGAACACCAGGCCGAGCTCGTTGTGGAAGTTCCACTTGAGCGTGTAACTCGCGTTGCCGCTGCCGTACGAAAACTCCGTCTCGCCTGTGTACGTTGGGTGGTGGTGGACGTCGGATGGAGGTTAGCTATGGGCATTTGGATCGGAAGACACAAAGTGCCGATCGTCAGTCCGAGGGGAGTCCTTTGGGAAAGGGAAAAGGCGTCGCACCTCCGCGCTCCTCGAGCAGCTGGGTGCGTATCAGCGCGTCAACCGGGTTTCCCTTCAGCGCCGTCTGCCCGATGGACCAACTGAACAGGACGAGCCCGCCCTTGGTGAAGATCGTCACCGCGTCGAGCATGCTTCGTGGACACGTGCCGAGGCGCTAAAATCAATGCAACGCGCGAGGGCGCGGCCTCCTCGGAAAAGGGTTTGTTACAAACAAGAATTGGCGGGATTCACCTCCTTCGACGCGTCACTCCCCACACAACGACTCGCGCGGAACCTCGCAGTCGACCGACGTGAAACAACATACGCGTTCCCGCGCGCGATGAGCGGATACGACAGACGCGGCGGCGGCAGGGACGGCGGCCGCGCCTCGGGCTTCTCCGACGGCTACGGCTCACGAGGCGGAGGCGGACCTCCCGACGATCGGGGCGCCTCCCGCGGTGATTCACGAGATCAGCCCCGATACGACGAACGAGGCCCGCGGGACGACGGCTACGGCTACGGCCGCGGCGGCGACGATCACGGCCGATCGCCTTACCCACCCCCGCCCGAACCCAGAGGGCCGCCCCCGCCGGGCAGCGGCGGAAGGAGGGAACGGCCCGACTCTGGGTTTGGCGATCGCGATCGCGCCGATTACGGATTCGATCGCAGGGCACCGCCCACCGGAAACGACGGATACGGCGACCAATCCAAACGCGCGCGCCGCGACAGCCCCCCGCGCGACAGACACGACGGAGACCGCGGATACGGCGCGTACGATCGCGACCGCGGGTACGATGATCGCCGCGGGCCGCCCAGATCCCCGCCCAGGGACTCCAGGTCCGGAGCGCCGCCCCCATCTTCCGGCGGCCGAGGCGGCGACGGCTACGGCGGCGGCTTCGACGATCGCGCGCCGCCGCCGTCCTCCTACGACCGCGGACGAGGACGCGACGCGGACTATCCCCCGCCGCCCAGGGGCCGCGACGCCTCACGCGACCGCGACGGCGGGCGCGACGGGCAATCCGGCCCCCCCGACCAGGACGAACACCAGATGGAGGTCCCGGCGGAGGTCGCCAAGATCGTCATCGGCTCGCACGGCAGCGCCATCAAGGAGCTCCAAGACCGAACCGGCGCGCACGTCATGATCTACAAACCCCAGCCGGGCGCCAGGGAGAGCGGGTACAGGCCGGTGATGATCCGCGGGTCCAGGCGATCCGTCGACCTCGCCACCGACGAACTCCGCCGAGTCGTCCGCGACTACGAAGACGGCGTCGTCGGCGGCAAGGACCGAAGGCCGCCGCCCTCGGGCGACCGAGGCGGCTACGGCGGACGCGGCGGCTTCGATGACGGGTACCGCGGGAACGATCGCGGCGGGCGTTACGACCGTTACGAGGATCGCGGCCCGCCCCCCGGCCGCGGCGGCGGTTTCGACGATCGACGAGGATCTTTCCCTCCGCGGCATCCATCCGGCCCACCCGGCGACCCCGCCGAGTTTGTCGAGGAAAACGCGCCGTGCCCGCTCGAGAACCGCGGGCTCGTCATCGGCAAAGGTGGCAAGATCGTCCAGCGCATCGAACAGGAGACGGGCGTGCGCATCAGCAGCCAAGGCGACGAACCTTTCCTCGTGATCCGCGGACCGGCGACTTCGGTGCGTAACGCCAAGTCCCAGATCGCGTCCCTCCTGGACGCCGCGGACATGGGCGCGTTGCCCGAGTCGCCGCCCGAGGGTACCCCGCACGCGCTCGAGGTTCACGTCGAGCGCGAGCACATCGGCCGGGTCATGGGCTACGGCGGCATGACCATCAAGCGAGCGCAAGCGGATACCGGATGCGTGATGAAGTGGGACCGCGTCGCGCAGAAGATCCAGCTGTGGGGCACCCCCGAGATCGTCGAGGCTGGCAGACGGCGAATCGATGACCTGGTGGAGGAGGCCCGCGTCGAGATCGCGAAGGAAAAGGCTGAGGCGGTGTGCGTCGAGGTTCCCACTCGCGGTCACACCGGTTTCATCATCGGCGCGAGGGGTGTGAACGTCAAGCGCATGGAGCAGGAGACGGGCGCGAGGCTTCGTATGGACGACAGGGCGCAGCTCATGATCATCACCGGGAAGCAGCACGCCGTGGACAGGGCGGCGAGGATGGTGGAAGAGGCTGTGGACAAGGCGGAGGCGATTGAACGAGGCGAGGGTCCCCCTCCCGGGCGCCGTTAAATATTAAGAGTCTTAATCACAAACACCATTGCAGTTCAAACGGGTCGCGTGGGCGTGAAAATTCCTGCGTGTTTATTTCGCATGAAATAGATTTATGACTGTTTGCCCGTGCCTTCTTTCGAAGCAAATCGCCCATTTGGCAAAACAGCAGAGCGTGTCGCAAAAAGTTCTCGCCGTTTGGCGCCCACTGTGTGAACTCGCGAACGGTGAGCCATGGCGGTCGACGTGGACGCCATGTCGGTGTCCCAGCTCCGCATCTACCTGCGGGAGGCCGGAGCGGATACGTCGTCGTGCTTCGAGAAGGTGCGACCCGAATGAATCGTGGCCCGGGGCGGTTCATCACCGGGGAGGGATCTCAATCTGAGACTCTCCCGCGCCCCCCCCCCGTGAACCCATGTGAACCCGTCCCTGCATCCCGCCGTCCATCGCCAACTATTCACTGACCTCCCATCCAACACACGCGTACCCATCATGCGATCTCAACAGATCGACCTGGTGCGACTGGCGAAGAAGGTGCAGCGCTCCGGCGCGTCCCCGGGAGGGGGATCCGGCGCGAGGCAGAGGGCATCGAGGGACGCGCGCGCCTACACGCCTACACGCGCGTCCACCTCCAGCGCCCGGCCCGAGCCCCAGGGCCGGCCCGACACATCCACCCCGAAGCAACGCGAGCTCGTCACCCGCGTCAACCGCGCCAAGGACTACTACGACATCTTCAGCTGCGACAAGTCCGCGTCCGAGGCGGATCTCAAAAAGGCGTACAGGAAACTCGCGCTGCAGCTTCATCCCGACAAGAACACCGCGCCGGGCGCGGAGGACGCGTTCAAGAAGGTGAACAAGGCGTGGGACGTCCTGAGCGACAAGGGCAAGAGGTCGACGTACGACATGTTCGGCGCGGACGCGGCGGAGGGACGGCCGGGCGGCGGCGGCGGCGGCAACCCATTCGGAGGAGCTGGTATGGGCGGCATGGGCGGCATACCCATCGAGGAGATCCTGCGGCAGTTTCAGGCGCAGGGTGGGTTCGGGGGTATGGGCGGTGGCGGTGGAGGGGCGGCGGGTGGCATGCCCAGCTTTGACTTTAACATCGGGAGCGTCGTGAAGGGATTGCTGTCGAACCCGGGTATGCTGATTTACGGCTTGCCGCTGATCATGATGGGTTTCAACATCCTCTCGTCGCTGTTCTCGCTCGTGGTGAACTACTGGTACGTGCTGATGATACTGCCGATGGTTCCCGCGCCGCAACGGAAGCAGGTGATGGTGATGATGTTCATGTACGCGATGTTCGGCCGGGGGATGTACTTCCTCTGACGACAGGGCCGGCCTCGAGATATTAATTTTAATAAAGAGAGACACGCGTCGGAGGCGTTGTTACGTCGCTACTCGTGCAGACTCGCGCGGCGCGTCGTGTGTCGTCTGTTGATTATGTTCTCGAATTGAAACTAAACTCACTCGTGCTATCGTCCGTTTTGTTAGTAGTCTCTTTGCTAGGTTATCCCGCCCGTGCGTGTCAGGCGCGACGTCCCATGATATTTTTCCGGATGTAATATTTTCCCAATCCAGCCCTGCGCGGCGGCCGCCCCTCATTCGGCCACCGCCGCGTCGTGTCTAATACGAAGCACTTAATAGAAGAGAGCGGTTAGTAGTACCCTCTTTCCGTCCGAAACCTCCTCGTCTGCGAGCATACCCGTTAGTGTCTCACGCGCGTGTGAACACCGTGTATGCTGTATGCGTAAACGTTTTTTCATTGCGTCGAGAACGTCACCGAGCCGCTTGGGCTTCGACGGGCAAGTCGGCGGTGAGGTCGTTGGAGCTCGCGCCCGACGCGAGCGCGAGCTCCGCCTCGTCGCCGAACGCCTGGTTCGTCGTATCCTGCGACTCGGTATCGCTCTCGATCCAGCCGTACAGCTCCAGCAGCGGCAGGCACGCGAACTTGTGTTGCAAGCGCCAGTCCAGGCTCTGGCACGACCGGCTGCAGTATCGCACGCGGCCGCAGCACGAGCATCGGCGAAACTCGTGCCTCCGCGTCTCCACCCGCCCGCACAGCGGGTGCGAGCACGCGTGCGTTCCCGGCTGGAGCACGTTGCCGCAAACCTCCGGGTCGTACCAGTCCAGGAGGAACCGTGCGACGGGCGGCGCGGTGAGATGTTGCTCCGCGGCGTGCTTCGCGGCGGCGCTCACCTCGGCGGCGGCGGCGACTGCGGCGTTGAGCGTGTTGATGTCGTTGCGCTTTCGCAGACGTTCCTCCACCGCACCCGCCGCGACGGTCGCCGCGACGACCGCGGTGTCCATCGCGGGTGTCGTCACGTCCGCTTTCGCAGCCTCCGCGAGGAGTTTGCGACCGAGCTGAACGTCCTGCTCGACGCCGAACCCGTCTTGCAGGCAGTGACCGAGCTCGCGCTTGGCGGCGGCGGACCCGAAGAGGATGTTCCCCCTGGCGCAGAACGCGGCGCCCGTTTCCGGGTCCTTGTCCTTGCGCTTGCCGCCGCTGCCGTTGAAGTGCATGATGGCGAGGGTGTGGTGCGCGTCGGGGGAGCCGGCGACGGCGGCGCGAGCGAGGAGCGAAGCCCCGCGAGAGCGCCTAGCCTTTGCGCATTGCTCATCGCTCTCGAGCGTGGAGTCTCGGCAGTAAAAGTCGACGCTGCCGACGAGAAAGGTGGCGAAGACGCTGCCGGCGTCGACGGCGGCTTCGGCGAAGGCGGACGCGCCCTCGTTCCAGTTCTCGGCGGTCGCCGTGGACAGGACTGGACAGAGAGGGGGAAGGGCCGAGGTGAGATATTTTTTGTGAAGAGAGGGGGGAACTTTTTTGGAGATTTGGGAAATCGAGCCGAGCTCCCGGAAAGTTCGGTGTTTTCTGTGGAGAGACGCGACGGGGGTTGGAATTGGCGCGCGTGGGTGCGGCGCGTGGGGGACGCGGGTATGAACGTACCCTTCTCGCCGACGTCGGAGAGCGCGCGCTTGCTCATGCCCGCGTCGCGGAAGCGCTTGGACCTGCGTTCATTCGGGGAAGGGCGCGTTGGTCGAGGTCAGCGACTTGGAAAGTTCAACAGTTCGTCGGGTGAGACTTCTCGGCTTTTGAAGCCTCACAGCTGTGGTGGAGAGAGCTCTCGGGTGGCTGGGGGGTTGTCGAACTCACGTGAGCATTGCGTTGAAATACTGGCCCGGTGACGCGTCGCGCGCGAGATGCCCGAAGACCACCTCCAGCACATCGTCCTGCGACACAGACAGAGAGGGCAGCGCGATGTCAGTCGAGTGATTCAGGGCTGAGATAGTCGCGCGGCGGCGGGGAAAGCGAGCGGCGGGCGAGGGGGCGACTGAAAAAAAAGAGGGAGAGACGCGAAATGGTCGGTTCGTTGCGTGAGGGGTGGGTGCGCACCGGAAGTGACGTCACGTCGGTGACGGCCTCGCCCGCGCGCCGGCGGGCGTTGCTCGCGGCCTCAGCACCGAGCGGAGCCGCGTCGGCGCTCCGCTTGGCGCCCCGGTCGCGGAGAAGGGCGGTCGCGCCCGTCGCGCCCGGCCCTTCCGCCACCTCCAACCCACGCCTCTGTTTATCCCTCACCACCCCCCGGGCCTCCCTCTCTGCCCCGGTGTGAGCCGCCCCGCGCGCCGGCGGGGCGTTCGCGCGCGTCGCCGTCGAGCCCGTGTCGACGACACACGCGCGCGCGCCTCCCCTGGTGGTGACACCCATCCCGCTAAACCCACCTCGACGCCGCGAGGAAGTGCGGTCGCGTCCGCTCAGTCGCATTCTTTTGGAAGGCTTCCGACGTCGGAGGGCCCTCCGAAAGGCGAAAAAGTAGCGACTAATTGCTCTATACTCAAAATGCGAATCTGTTGACTGGAAGATACCCACGGTTTGTGACTCAAGAAACGGCACCTCGAGACGCCGCAATTTCTGCGATTGGGATATTTATGGGCGCTCGGCACTTTTTCCAGAAATGAACGCGAGTCACGTGAGGCGCAGAGGCCAGCGTGGCGGTCGACCGGCCAATCAGAAACGCCGGTTCACGCGAGTGACGCAAGCAGTCGGGAAAAACGAAAAATTGCAATGCGTTGAAACGCAGGAGTCCCATCTGGTATCGCCCAAGTTTTCATCACATCCCCGTCGACAGCACTAGCTAGCCTACCGGTACTCCTCCAACACGGAGGCCGGTCCGTGACCCCGGCACGCGCGCCCGAACGCGTCCACCAGCTCCGCGACACGCCGCGCCGGATGCTGCGGCCGTCGCATCGCGCACGCGTACACGAACGCGTCCACGTGCGACGTCGTCACCGCGCCCGCGCGCATCGCCGAACTCTCAACAGCCTTACCCAACAAACCGTCCCCGCGCGCGAGCGCCCCGACCATCACGCCGCCGAGCCACGCGCTCGCCTCCGTCCCGCCCTCCTCCGCGCACCGCGCCGATGCCGACCACAGCGCGAGCGCGATGGGTTCCAACAGCGCGGGGTTAGCGCACTCGGCCGCCGCCGCCGCGACGCCCGCGACGGTGGCAGCGCCGAGCGAGCCGAACAAAGACGACTCGGAGTGTTCGGCGTCGTTACTCCACGGAGCCCTGGACCACACGTGCTCGATGAGTCGCAACGCGCTCGTCGTGGGCTCCACGCTCTGCCCGCGGCACAACATGGACGCCTGGCGAAGGCACGCGTCGGTGGCTGAGCACGGCGAGGTGGAGGTGCGCGATTTGGTCGCGACGACGGCGGCGGCTTTGAAAGCCGCCGCCGCGGCGTCCGGCGAGTGGCTCAACCGGTCATCCTTCCCGTGCATTCTGGACGCTTCCGGAAGCTTCTCGCCTTCCCGCCACAGCAGCTCGATCGCGGTGCTCAGCAACGCAGTCGCCTCGTCCACGCGCACGTTCTCCTCGAGGAACGCGGACAGAGTATCGACCACGGAGGCAAAGGCGTCGGCGTCGAACCGCTTCGTTGAAAGTCGACGAAGGGTCTGGTCCACCAAGCTCAACGCGGTGGCCACGTCGTCGTCGTTCACCGACGCGGACGCCAGCGGTAGCGTCCGCCACAGCTCGCAGCACTCGCGCGACACGCCGCCGTACCCGCGGTCCACGGCGAGCTCCATGAACCGCCAGCTGGCGCGCCATATCGAGTCGATCGTCTCCCGCCTCGCGACGGACGCGGCGCCGCTCTCGCACCAGTCCCTCAACACGCGTATCTCACCAGCTGACTCCGCCGCGTACGCCGCCTCGTTCGCACCGCCGCCGCCGCCCGCCGCCGCGCGCTGGTCGGAGGTCAGGTGCGCTATGCGATGCGCCGCGAGCTCGTCGATCGCGCCGGGGTCCTTCGCGGCGAGATAAAACTGGCAAACCGCGGAGATGAAAGCGCCCCTGTCCCGTGACGTCAACGCCCGCGTCTCACCGAGCACGGCGTCGATACCCGCGCGGTGCGATCGCACGACGTCGTGCCCACCCACGCACACGTCCTCGATGAGCGTGCCGATGGTACGCACGCACGCGCGCGCGCACGCGACGGATTCATCCGGCGCGTCCGCGACGCTCGCTCTCAGTAAGTACCGCGTGGCCCGGGAGAACGAGTCGGGATCGGACGTTAAGAGCCGTTTAAACGGACCGCGGAAGGTCCGCGCGACGAGGGATTTGACGGGCGCGAGGTCACACACCGGGAGGCCGACAAGTGCGTTGGCGATGTCGACGCATCGAGGGTCCTCCGGGGCATCCGGCGACAGCGGGTACCCAGAGTCCGCCAACATGGCGAGCTCCGCGGCGACGTTTACCGGGTCTCCGGAAGCCTTCGAAAGTCGGTCAAACACCGTCTGCATGAACACCCCCGTGCCCATCGCCGCGTGCAGTGACCCGACGGCGGCTTCCACGTCGGGAACCGCCGCGAGTTCCTCGTCGTCGTCGAAAGACGTAGGGCCCGGCGCGTCGGATCGGTTTTGGTCGTAGCCGCCTCCGATGCTTCTCTCCACGGCGAGCCTGTCGGCGCTCTCGCTGACGAACGCGCGCCAACCCGCACCCGCCGCGCGCGTCGCCAGCCGGAGGCACAGCGCGTCGAACACGGCGTTGAGCTGCGACGGCGACCGCAGGTGCGCGCACAGTCCCCGGGGCGGCGGCGATCTCAACGCGGCGAGCGCCGACGACGCGGTTCTCGCGTCCGCCCTCCCGGCAACCTGCGTCAGGAACCGGACGCACTTGCCGTGGCCGTGCGTCGCGAAGGCGCCGGGCTCGGACGTCGCGAGTGCACCGCACGTCGTCGCCACCGACCACACGTGCGCGCGTACCCGCTCGAGCTCGCGGTCATCCCCGGGGTCGTCGCCAAGGTTCCAACCCAGCCGCGAATTTGCAAACGCCTGTAAGTGTTTAAGAGTTAAACAAAACACGCCGTCAGTACAATTGCCCATACGAACATAAAAAGAAACTCACCTCGCACGCGTCAACTTCCGACTCTAGCCGCTTGAGCACCGAATCGACCGCCGCGGTTCGACCCGGGAGCGGATCCGACGCCGCGCACAGCTCCTCGAGAACCTCCGCCGCCGCGAGTTTCACGGCCGGGTCCCCGAGTCGCATGGCGCCGCCGACGGCGAACTCGACGACGGCGTCGAAGAGACGCGATCGGTCCGTCGCGAGTTCGCTCGCGGTGACCCCCGCTGGAATCCAGAGCCTCAACGCCGTGAACGCGTCCGCGCGCGCCTGGTCCGGGACGTTACCGTCGCATACGACCGCCTGGAGCGTCCACGTCACGTCGTCGAGGGCTTCCTGCATCGCCTCCGTGACGTCGTGCGGGTGTGATTTGGAACGATGGAGCGCCTCTTCGGCGCACGCGGACATGAGCGCGACCGCCGCGTGCGCGTTGGGTCCGCACGGTGGCGTCGCGTTGGGATCTGGGGTGTTCGACCACCCGCCGTTGGAGTCCGGCGCGGCGATCGCCGTGGCTTTTTGGACGAGGGAGAAGAGCGTGTCCGCGCCGCCCGCGGTCGCCACCGCGGCTGATATCTGCGCGAGGTGGGGGCCCAACTCTCCGCTGCCCTCCGGCGTTCCGAGCATCGCGAGGAGTTCCGCGGTCATGGACGCAGCCTCGGGCGGGGTCATCGCGAATCCGTCCGCGTGTGCCTTCGCGCGGAGCATGGCAGCGCCCATGATACGCACCCGTGGGGCGAGAACATCGCCCGGAGTCTCCGCGGGTGCGGCGAGCAAATCTCGCGCGATCCTCCAACCGTCGGGGCCGTCGTTCACGGCTCTCAGATGCGCGTCCGCGGCCGCGAGCGTGGCGGGATCTCCCGGGGAGAGAAGCGCGCGAGCCGCGGTCATCGCGGCCGCGACGGTGGGATCGGCCATCGTTCAACCCTCGGGGCGGGCCCGAGTCCCACGCGCGCGGGCGTCTGTGCGGAGGTCGATTGTTCACTTTATTTTCTTTAGCCTCGTCAGCAGTTGTTGGCCGTCGCACTCGCCATGCCCGCGCTGGTCGCGTCGGGATGCACCGCTTCGGCGGCGCGCCCCCATCGCGCGGGTATCGCGCGCACTCGTCGGCGTCGCGATCCCCCCGGCCCGTCGTTCACGTCGTCCATCTCCGTGGCGACGCTGGCGATGCACTACGCGTGCGTCGTCGTCGCCGCGTCCGATGGGGGCGACAGGGCCGGCGGGGATCGCCCGCCGTCGAGGCCCGACGCTCGCAAGAGCTCGTCGCAGACGTGCATCGAGCCCGACACCGAGACCACCGCGCTGGCCATCGTCCGGGACACCCCCCTGTCGCCGCTCATGGGCCGCCTGCGCCAGAAGCATCGAGAGTTCCATTACCCCGAGATCGGACTCACAATCAGGCTCAACCAGCGCTGGGACGCCGCCGGTGCTGGCACGGGCGCCGCGGTGTGGGACAGCGCGGAGCTCCTGGCGAGGTACATGGCAACCTCCGGCGCAGCGCGGGCGTTCAACCCGGACGCGCTGAAGGACGACGCCGAAGCAACGGGAGCGGGAGCGGGGTCGGGATCGGGGTCGAGTTCGTCGTCGCCTTCAACAAAGATGCATTCAAACGCCGCAGCGCTTGCGAGGGACTGGTGGGCAGACGCCGTGGTGGTGGAGCTGGGCGGCGGGCTCGGTTTATCGTCCATGGTGGCCGCGAAGATGGGCGCCAGGGTGCTGTGCACCGACGGGGACGATCTAGTCGTCGAGATGTGCGCACGGAACGCGAAGGACAACGCGGGGGTCATCGCCGGCGAGATGGAAACGACGCGTTTGCTGTGGGGAGACGAGGAAGACGCGGCGACTGTCGATGACTGGGTCGCGGCACAGCGAGGAATCGAACCGCGGACCTCGGTCGGGAAGGCGAAGGCGTACCCCGACATTCTGCTCCTCGCGGACGTCGTGTACGGTGAGCACCCAGAGGCGTGGCGCGGGTTAGTTCGAACGTTGTCGAGGCTCTCCGGCCCCGGCACGATGGCGCTGCTGTCGCACACGCGACGAGGCGACGGGCGTGCGCAGCGTGTGTTTTTCGATTGGCTGAGAGACGCGGGGTTCGTCGTGGAGGCGGTGGAGCGGTGGCAGGAGACGCGTGACGGGTTCACGTCGCTCACGTTGCTGTACAGGGTGTACAGGTACGGAAGCACGACGTTGGGTCGGAGCTACAGCGTGGTTAAATGAATTCACGGATTTGTTATTTGTCACAAGCGGCTCTCGCTATTCGCCGTCTCACTCGTCCGGGAGGTCGATCCCCGACGCTCGCGCCTGATTCAGCATGTCCGTGTAGCTCAACCCGCGCCTCGCCGCCAAGTCACGCAGCATCTTCTTCGTCATGACCTGCCCCTCCACCGTCTCAACCCCCGAAGAAGCCTCCTCCTTCGCGACAACCGGAGCGACCTCGTTCACGACTTCCTTCACGCCCTGCCTCGCCCTCGGGTTAGCCTCCGCGCTCGCGGGCTCCTCGATCGCGTTCACGGGCGCGGACGCCGGCGTGGGCGGCGGCGTGGACGTCACCACGGGCGCACCGTACGACGCATCCGTTCGTTCGGACCACTTCATCGGATCAACCTCGTAGCACCCGTCGTCATACTCCCCGTCTTCGAGCTCGTCCTCAAACGTAATCGCGGATTTAATCGCCTCGTCTACCATGTCCGTCTCGTCGCGCACAGCTGTGTCGGCACCATCGGCACCCCCTTCGGCGGCGCCCGCGAGTGCATCGACGCTCCGCTCGTGCCGCTTCGTCTCGACAGCCGTTTTGTGCGTTTCTGTCTGTCCAATCGCGTCCTTCGCGGCGTCCACCACGGCTTCCCTCAATTTCTCCGGGTCCAACCCGAGATCAACGCCCAAGCCGTCGATGTCCACGTCGATGCCGTCCTCGTCGATCCCAAACCCCTCGGGGACCGTATCCTCTATCGTCGGCCAGTCCGATGTGTCCATCTCGTCGTCCGGGCTGTTTTTCCCAGCGACAGCCTCCGCTTCGTACTTTGCTCGCTCCCGCTTAACGTACTCGTCCTTCAACGCTCGCATGTGCGACTCCGCGCGTTCCACGTTCTCGTCCCGCGCTGTTTCCCTCGCAGCCTCGTCGCGCTCCAGCTGGTCCTGCCGCTCAATCTCCCGCCGGACCATCTGTTCCACGGTGAGGCCTTCGTTGGACGCGGTGCGCTCCAGCTTTTTCAACTCGGCGACGTAATCCTTGCGCCTGAAACTTTCCCGCTCGCGGTTCTCCTCGCGGCTTTCCTTCACCGCGAGCGCGAGCGCCTCACCGAGGCTCTGCTCCAAGTTCGACGACGTCACGACCACCGCGATGAGCCTCGGTAACCCGCGCGATTCAATCGCGCTCACCACCGTGGCCATCTCACCACGGTCCAAGCCGCTGAAGATGACGCATCTCTGCGAGCCGAATTCGCCGCCTTGGTTGAACGAGTCGTGCGCCCGCGGCGATTCCCAATCGGGCTCCGGGATCTGCAACGCGGCGTACAAGGGTCTCGTGAGGTAGTCCTGCGGCACCGCCGTGACCGGGACGTCGTGCCCGCCGAGCTCGTCGAGCAGCTCGCGTACCCGTGGGATCTCCTCAGCCCTGAACCCGGCGAGCATCACCGCGGGCGGCCCTTCGGGTTCCGCCTCTTCGCCTTCGGCGCCTCCGTCGAAGCCCAGCATCGCGGCTTCCTCGTCGTAGTTTAGGTCCATGACGGGCGGGGTGAAGTCTGGGCCCGGGTCGACGCGCGGGTCGTCGGGCGGCGGGGTGAACGAGGGCGATGACGGGTCGGTTCGCGCGGCTCTGTCGGCTCGAGCCTTGGCTGATTCGGATCGCGAGATTGTGCCGTCGGCTTCCTCGTCCTCCCAGGTGACCGTCTCTTTCCAGTCGTCGTCGCTGATGTTTTTGAACGGGAACTTTTCCTTCGCGGGTGGTTTGGGCCCGGGCTTGACGTCGTCCCAGTCGTCGTCGAAGAACCTGTCGTCGTACCCGGTCGCCGCCCACTCCTTTTCCATGTCGCGGACCCAATTGTTCTCCGGGGCGACCACCTGGTTACCGTCCATGTCGAGGACCCGGCCTTGCTCGTCCCGTGGGAACTCGCGGAACTCGCCCCCCTTCCCGTCGCCTTGTTGTGACGACTGTGAAGAGGAGGACGCGTCGGGGTTGATGGCGCGGGTGAACACAGTTCGTCGGTGTCGGCGGTGACGATTCCACGCCGCCGACTTGTTGTTCGTTAAATGGCCTCCTCGCGCCGTCACCGCGCGCGTCGGGACTACGCGAGGAGCCATCACCGCGCGCGTCGGCGCGAGCGATGCGCACGTCGATGCCATCGCGAACGTCGTCCTCGGAGATGCTCGATCGGACGTCTCCCTCGAGGGCGGCGCGCAGTTCGTTTCTGTTGGACGGGCATTTTCGAAGGGCGCTTTTCACTTTTTCGAGGTATTTCAGAGTCTGACCGCCATAATTTGTAGACGGGTATTTGTTACTGTTTTCTGTCTCATATGCCGTTACAATTACGATTCATCCTGACTGACTTTTATACGCGTCAATATCAATCTCGAGCTCGACTCAAACTTTGACGAAGAACGGAACTTTGACCGACTGATCCACCTCGCGACCCGCCTTGACAACAACGCAGGGCGCGGACTTTCTCGGACTTTCGCCCACCGGATCGCCTCGAGCCCACAAGCGAATCGCGAATCTACCCGCGGATAGCACACGCGCGCGTGGACGGCAGAACGCGCGGTTTGATCGTCGTCCAAGAAAAAAGCGGCACCGTGAGTGACCTCTCTCAGCGCCAAAAGTGGATGACGGCCATGAGCGCCAAGCCCCGCGTGCGTCTCAGCGATGACGAGCGCAAGAAGTTCGACTCCATCGGCCTCGACGACATCAACGCGATCGTCGACGTCGCCGAGCTGCACAAGCTGCACCGATACATGGAGTGAGTGCCGCGATCTACAACCCCGGATACTGTCACACCCAGAACCAACCGTCGCATCTTCTTAATCTATTCTTCAACCGAGCACGAGTACTGACCGCGCCCCGGCTCTCCAAATCACCATAACCCGCAGAGAGGAAGGGTTCCCGCAGACGTCCGCGGTGGTCAAGGCGAGGATGACCGCGCTGGGCGCCAAGGCTTTCCCCGACGATCCCGCGACGCGCGCCAAGTCCGACGCCGACGCCGACGATTTCCTCAGCGATCTGAAGATGTGGACCGAGGTCTCCGAAGAGGCGAACGCGCGCGATGAGCACGAGCCGACGTTCATCGGCGGGGCGAGGGGCGCGCCCATTCGCGGCGCCTCGCACATCTCCGTCGAGGACACGCGGTCGGCGCCGGCCGCATCGAACGACGACGAAACGGACGAGAGCGCGGGTCGGATGCCTTCGCCGGAGGAGATGGCGAAGGCGGAGGCGATGCTCGGCGGCATGGGCAACCTCACCCGGCCCGCGGACGCCAAGGAGGAGGACCTCTCCGTCCCGGGCGCCAGTGTCGACGTCCAGCGCACGCTCCAGGCCATGCGCGGCGCCTCGGAGAAGGAGAAGAAGTGGGTCGCCATGCGCGAGAAGGAGAAGGGCAACGAGCTGTTCAAAGCCAAAGAGTTTCGATCCGCCATCGAGGCGTACACCCTCTCGCTCAAGCTCGACCCGGACTCCCCCGCGGTGCACAGCAACAGAGCCGCGGCGCTGATGAAACAAACGCGGTGGCACGACGCCATCGCCGACTGCGACCTCGCGCTGGACCTCGATCCCAAGTTTTTCAAGGCGTTGATGCGGCGCG
>Ga0302116_1000169_pt1 | contig 37345 bp, 26 predicted proteins | sample AG5_SCM_MG_FD_203124 | JGI IMG/M metagenome (GOLD analysis project Ga0302116, IMG submission 203124) | Marine microbial communities from Western Arctic Ocean, Canada - AG5_SCM | ecosystem: Environmental > Aquatic > Marine > Oceanic | place: Canada: Western Arctic Ocean | collected 2017-10-01 | reverse complement strand
TCGGGGGTCGCATGGTGCGCACGGCCTCTTGCCCGAGGCGGGTGGACGCGTACTCGGCGAGGTGCTCGAGTAACTCGCGCCATCCGCACGCGTCGAGGCTCTGCGCGCGCAGCGTCTCGGGGCTGACATCCTTGCCGCGCGCGGGGTTGGTTCCGGCGGCGGCGCTCGCGGATCCGGCGCGAGACACCACGGTAGATCGTGAGTACGCTCTCCATCGCGTGACTCCCTTGCCGCGGGGTCGCGTCGCGGTACACGCCGCGAGCGCCGGCGAGGCGCACGACGCCATCTCAAGTGAAGCGTCGACGTGGCGGTGAGCTCACACTGCCAAGAAACCAGATAAAACGAGGGTGCCGATGTCTTGGCACAAGTCGCGTCAGCGATGCACGTCCTGGCGCGTGCGACGCCCCATCCCGTCGTGATGTCATCCGGGTCCGATGCATCGTCGCGGCACAGGGTGTTCGTGTACGGAACGTTGAAGCGCGGGTTCTACAACCATCGGCTGCTCCAGGAGAGGGAGGCGAAGTTCGTGGGGAACGCGTCGACGCGCGAGCCCATGCGGCTGGTGCTGGGCGAGTACGGCATCCCGTACCTGATGAAAGGGGAGGGAAACACAGCTGTGCCGGGTGAACTGTGGGAGGTGGACGATGCCGGGTTGGACGCGCTGGACGTCCTGGAGGGAATCGACGAGGGGATGTACGAGAGGGTCACCATGGACGTGAACCTGATGGATGATGGTGGGGGACGAGACGAGACGATGCCGACGACGTCGGCGCAGGCGTACGTGTGCGGACCGGAATCGGAGCGGCGCGGGGTGGGAACCACGTGGAGCGAGGAGATCCATGCGTACGACACGACGGTACACGAGGCGGCGTACGTGCCCAAGCACGAGCGCGCGGCGGGATCGTTGGGCACCAAGTCCCTCGGGCGCGACTCTGGCTAAAATTCTACCATAAAAAATATCGAATCATCTACCGAGGCTGATCGAAGGTGAAGTCGTCGTCGCCTTCGTCGTCGCTGGACTCCTCGTCGCTGTCCACGTTCCCTTTCAAGACGCCAATCTTGCACTTCTCCAGCATGTACCCCCCGTTCACCCACCGATGGTACCGATCGAACAGCGCCGTGCAGTCCTTTCCCAGCGACTGCGTCAAGATCTTGCGTCCGCCCGGATGGAAGTCGAGGTACGGCGAGAGGTTGTAGACCTTCCCCCTGAGCACCGTCCACCCGTCCGCCTCGGTGCCGTGCGTCGCCACCTCCTCCATCGTTATGTCCTTCCGCCGCTTACCCCCGTCCAGCCCGTTCATGTCGGGCGTCCGCTTCGTCAGCCTCATCCAGTCCATCTGGCTGTACCCGGCCGCGAGCTGGATCTTCTTCCCGCCGCCCGCCCCATCTTTCGACTGCGTGCCCGCGGCGGAGGGCGCCCCGTCGCTGCCGTCGAGCCGCCGGACCCTCGCACCGCCGTCCGCGGAGGTCACCGTCGCGTTGGCGAGCAGCCCGCCGGGCCTCTTGCCTTCCCCCGACATGGGAAGGTCCCCGGGGCGCGCGTGTGTGGAAGGAAGGGCCCGCGCACGAGCGAGCTTCACTTTCTCGCCACCCACAGCTGTGCGGGCTCTGCCACGTCGCCGCGACGTTCACTTTATATCCGCGCGACGAGCCACGAGCCACGAGCCACGATCGCCTACGCTGCCATCGCCGCCAGGCTCCGGCTCGTGCCACTCGCGTTCCCGCGCCCGCGTCGACCACCCGGCGCCCCACACCACGCGCGTCTCGCGATCCGAGCCGCCGGCGGATCCCCCGCGCTCGATCTCGGCACCGAAGATCGAGCCATGGCGACGAAAAGGTCAATCCTGTGGTTCCGAAAAGGCTTGCGCGTCCACGACAACCCGGCGCTGGTGAAGGCGTGCGACGGCGCCTCCGCGGTCCAGCCCGTGTTCGTGCTCGACCCGTGGTTCGTCAAGCCCGAGCGCGTGGGCGCCAACCGCCTTCGGTTCCTGCTCGAGTCCCTCGAGGACCTCGACGCGTCACTCAGGTCCAAAGGATCGTCGCTCCTCGTGCTGCACGGCGATCCGGAACGCGTCATCCCCGCAGCGCTCGAGGCGTGGCGATGCGACAGGCTGTGCTACGAGTTCGACACCGAGCCGTACGCGCAGAAGCGCGACGCCGCGGTCAACGAAGCCGCCGAGGCGATCGGCGCCGAGGTCCACGTCCCCGTCGCCCACACCCTCTGGGACGTCGAGAAACTCCTCTCCAAATGCAAAAACGGCGAACCGCCAACCGCGTACTCGTCCTTTCTCAAAATCGCGCACAGCTGTGGGCCCGTGCCTCCGGTGGCCCCACACGTGCCCAACGTCCCAGCCATGGAGGATCACACACACGGTGACCTGGTTAAAATGCTCGGGGACGTCGTCACCGGCTCGGGGGTGCCCACGCTGGAACAACTCGGGTACCCGGCGTTGCCAATTGACGAGGGCTTTCCGGCGCGAGGCGGCGAGACGGAGGGACTCCTCAGGCTCCGCAAGATGCTCGACAGGACGGAGTACATCGCGGAGTTTAAGAAGCCCGCGACGAACCCGACGGACCTGTGGGCACCCGTGCTTGGCAAGGGTGCGGGGGGAACGAAGCCCGCTACCCCGTTCGACGCGGCTAAGGCTAAAAAAGGAAATCCAAAGGAGGTCGACGCCGAGGCGTTCATGGCGCCGGCGACCACGGCGCTGTCCCCGTACCTCAAGTTCGGCTGCGTCTCCCCGCGGACCTTCTGGCACGAGCTGCGCGTCGTGCTCGATCAAACGCTGAAGGGGAAGCACAGCAAGCCGCCGGAGTCGCTCGAGGGCCAGCTGCTGTGGCGGGAGTTTTACTACCTCGCCGCTTACGGCACTCCAAACTACGACCGAATGGCGGGGAACAGGATATGTCGGCAGATTCCGTGGACCTGGGACGAAACGCGGCTCGCGGCGTGGGAAGAGGCCCGGACGGGGTTCCCGTGGATCGACGCGTGCATGATGCAGCTGCGGAAAGAAGGGTGGATGCACCACCTGGCGCGGCACGCCGTCGCGTGTTTCCTAACCCGGGGGGATCTCTTCGTGCACTGGGAAGCCGGCGCGGCTGTTTTCGACCGCGAGCTCGTCGACGCGGACCACGCGCTCAACAACGGCAACTGGATGTGGCTCAGTTGCAGCTGCTTCTTCTACCAGTACTTTCGGGTGTACGGGCCGGTGAGTTTCGGTAAAAAGTACGACAAGGATGGCACGTTTATCCGCAAGTATCTCCCCGCGCTGAAAGACATGCCGGCCAAGTACATCTACGAGCCTTGGACCGCGCCGATTGACGTGCAGAAGAAGGCTGGGTGCGTCGTGGGCGTGGACTACCCAGCGCCCATCGTGGATCACGCGGTGGCGTCCAAGGAGTGCATCGAGAAGCTCGCGGCGGCGTACAAGGCGCACAAGGAGGGCACCGCGGGTAACATCGTGGCCGTCGGGAAGAAGCGCAAGGCTGGGGAGTGAGGGCAATTTTTCAATCGGTGACGATCCTGCGCTGATGATACAACTAGTCTATTAAAACATGGGGTTGATGATACACAGTATTGATTTCAATTGATGTGACTCTTAGTCTACCGTCGGGTCGCCTCCTCGTGCAGGAGCTGCTTGCCGCTCTTCTTCTTCCCCTGCGCCTTGGCTCGCTGCAGCTCGATGGCCATCTTATAAAACGGCTCAGTCGGCGGCTGCACCGGATCCAAACTCGGCTTCACCCGCTCCACCCCGTCCTCGTCGATGTACGTGGGCAGGTCGTAGCTCATGTCCGAGTCGTACGCGTCCACGCTGCCGCACGCGACGAACGGGACGATGCACTCCGTCGGCCACCCCATCGTCCCCAGCGTAGTGTCGCCTGTAATCGCGTCCTCCTGTAACATCCCTTTCCTTCGCTCGTGCAGCACCCGTGACAGGTCGTCGGGTTCGAACCCTTCCGGCGGGCGATACCCCTGGCACACCACGAACGCCTCGATGGAGGAGTTCCTCGACGCCTTGGGTTTGGCGCAGGTCACCTCCTTGAAGAAGAGCTTGAGCTGCGAGTACATCAACGCGATGTCTTTCCCGCGGAAGATCTTCGCCACGTAGGCGCCGCCGTCCGCGAGTATGTGGGTGCAGACGGTGAGACCCGCGAGGATGAGCTGGGCCTGCATGAACTCGTCCATGTCGTGCAGGCCGGTGACGTCGGGGGCGCCGTCGCTGATGACCAGGTCCGCCTTGTGCCCCGTGAAGTGCGCGAGGATCTCGTCAACTTTCGCCATGGAGGTCATGTCGCCTTGGATGGTGGTGATGCCCTCGATGGGGGTTATGGGCTGGAGATCGATGGAGATGAGCTTGGGCATGTCCTCATCGGGCACGCCTTTCTCCTTCGCGGGGAGGTAGATGCGCCTGGACAGCACCTGCGACCAGGACCCGGGCGCCGCGCACAGGTCCACCACGTGCTTCACATCCTTCAAGATGCCGAACGAGTCGTCGATCTGCAGCAGCTTGAACGCGGACCTCGCGCGCCATCCCTCCTCCTTGGCCTTCCTGTAGTATATATCCCTCTTATCCTTGGAGGCCTTCCCCATCTCGCGACTCCCGGGCGCGGACCAGAATCTCCGGAGAGAATACTCCGTCTGGTGCGGAGAGGAGTGGAGCGCCTCGGCGAAGATTTGGTCGAGTCATTTTATTTTGGCCGCCGCCAAAAGCGCCCTTGGCCGCCGACAGATTATCCGAGTGCGCCAGAGCGCGTGGCGCATCCACACGTAGGTCCCGCGGAGGTTGAATTCAACACACGGTCACCATGCGGAAGAAGGTGGACCAACGCATCCGCACCCTCATCGAGAACGGCGTCAAGCTCAACGAGCGCACCATGTTCGTCGTCGTGGGCGATCGGGGCCGCGAGCAGGTGGTTAACCTCCACTACATGCTCTCGAAGACGTCGGTGCGCGCCAGGCCCAACGTGCTGTGGTGCTACAAGAAGGAGCTCTACCTCTCGTCGCACAAGAAGAAGCGCGTGAAGCAAATCAAAAAGATGGTGCACCGCGGGCTGATGGACGCGGAGAACGAGGACCCTTTCTCGCTCTTCGTCGCGTCCACCGACATCAAGTACACGTACTACGCCGACACGCAGAAGATCCTCGGCAACACGTACGGCATGGCGGTGCTCCAAGACTTCGAGGCGCTCACCCCAAACTTACTGGCGCGCACCGTGGAGACGGTCGAGGGCGGCGGCATCATCGTGCTGCTCCTGTCCAACCTCGAGAGCCTCTCGCAGCTGTACACAATGACCATGGACGTGCACTCGCGATACCGGACCGAATCGCACCAGCACGTCACCGGGCGGTTCAACGAGCGGTTCATCCTCTCCCTCGGCTACTGCCCCACGTGCATCATCATGGACGACGAGCTCAACGTCCTCCCGATCTCATCGCACGTCCAGAAGCTCGTGGCGGTGGACGGGGACACCGAAGCCGGCGGCGAATCCGAGGATCTCAAAGAGCTCAAGCAATCCCTCGAGGGAGTCGACCCCTCGGGCGCGCTCGTGTCGTGCTGCAAGACGCTGGACCAAGGCAAGGCCGTCGTGACCTTCCTCGACGCCGCGTCGGAGAAGACCCTCCGGTCCACCGTCGCGCTCACCGCCGCGCGCGGCCGCGGTAAGTCCGCCGCCATGGGCATCGCCGTCGCCGGCGCCGTCGCCATGGGCTACGCGAACATCTTCGTCACCTCCCCGTCTCCGGAGAACCTCAAGACCTTCTTCCAGTTCATCTTAAAAGGATTCGACGCGTTGGGGTACAAAGAACACCTCGACTACGACATCGTCGAGTCCTCCAACCCGTTGTTCGGCAAGGCGATCGTACGTATCAACATAAACAGGGCGCACAGGCAGACGATTCAGTACATCCTTCCCCAGCACGCGGAGCGAGCGGCGAGCGCGGAGCTCTTAGTCATCGACGAGGCTGCCGCGATCCCGCTGCCCACGGTGCAGGCGCTGTTGGGCCCGTACCTCGTGTTTTTGTGCTCCACGGTCAACGGGTACGAGGGCACCGGCAGGGCGCTGTCGCTCAAGCTGATTTCCAATTTGAGACGAGAGGCTGCTGGGGTGGCCAAGGCGGGCGACGCCGGCGCGGGCGGCGGCGGCCGGCTCCTCCGCGAGGTTTCCCTCGCGGAACCCGTGCGATACTCCTTCGGCGATCGCGTCGAGAGCTGGCTCAACGGTTTACTGTGCCTGGACGCCGCGGATCACACGCCGCCGCTCACCGGGCACTTGCCGCCGCCTTCCGACTGCGAACTGTACGAGGTGAACCGCGATACGCTCTTCAGCGCTCATAAACCCTCCGAGGTTTTCTTGAAGCGGATGATGGCGCTGTACATCTCGTCTCACTACAAGAACACGCCGAACGACCTGCAGCTGATGGCGGACGCGCCCGCGCACAGGCTCTTCGTCCTGTTATCCCCGCCGAAGGACCCTTCCGTCTTGCCCGACATCCTCTGCGTGGTGCAGGTGGCGCTGGAGGGCGCGATCAACCGAGCGAGCGCGTCCGCCGCGCTCGCCGCGGGGCAATCGCCGCAGGGCGACCTGGTGCCATGGACCGTCGCGACGCAGTTCCAAGATCCCGAGTTTCCGTCGCTCACGGGTGCGCGCGTCGTCCGCATCGCGGCGCATCCAGACCTTCCCGGCCAAGGCTACGGCACCCGGGCGCTGCAACAGCTCCACGCGTACTACGAAGGCAAGCTCACGAACCTCGCCGAGACGGACGTTCCATCTCAGAAAGAGGCGAATAGAGCGGCACCGACGAACGCGGACGGCGGGCTTTTAGAGGAGCGGCTCGAGCCGAGGAGCGAGCTGCCGCCGCTGCTGTGCCCGTGCGGGGATCAAAAGCCGGAGCGGTGTCACTGGATCGGCGCGGCGTTCGGTCTCACCGATTCGCTGCACAAGTTCTGGTCCAGGCAAGGGTACCAGCCGGTGTACCTCCGGCAGACCCCGAGTGACGTCACCGGGGAGTTCAGCGCGATTCTCATCAGGCCGCTGGACCACGAAGGGAACGACGAGGAGGACGGAGCGACGCAGACGGCGCCGGAGTGGCTCGTCGCTTTCAATTCCGATTTTAGACAGCGGTTCACGGCTTTGCTCGGCGGCGCGTTCAGGCACGTCGGGCCCGGCCTGGCGCTGTCCGTGCTGGCGCCCAAGCTCAACTTCAACGACGATGAAAAGGCGAAAGGTGCGCCCGTCTCCGCGGTGCGCCGCAGCGACGGGCGGCCCATCACCGCGCACGACGTCAAGCGACTCGAGAAATACGCCCAGTCGCTAGTGGACCATCACCTCGTCGCCGACCTGGTGCCGCCGCTCGCCAGGGCGTTCTTCGCCGGGCAGATACCCACGTCCATGTCCTACTCGCAGGTTGCCATCTTGCTGCAACTCGGTTTGCAGTACAAGGAGATGGACGACGTGGCTAAGGGACTCGGTCTACCCACGCCGCAGGTTATGGCGCTGTACAACAAAGCCATGAGAAAGCTGCACACCGCGCTGAGAACCGCGAAGGAGCGGGAGGTGGAGGCGGCGATGCCGGCGGGGAGTGTACCGGAGCTGAAGCCGCACGCGATCGGTCTCGATGAGGACCTCGAGGACGGGTGAGTGGATTCGATTGCCCAAACTTTTCCCCCAACCGCAGAATTTATTTTTTTTTCCCGGCGCGGCGAGCGGACGTGATGATACAACTCGAAGATTTCTGTTCACTGATATGGCATCGGGCGGGCGCCACCGTGTATTCGGGGTTATAAGTCCGTCCGGCAGCCCGGACCGTGACGATCAAACAAAGCTCAACAAGTCTGATCTGCAAAGCCGCCCGCCATTTTCATCGTTCATTCTCATTCTCGTTTTCTTTTTCTTTTTCATTCGCCTCAATTCGCCTCACCGTTTCCGCAATCGCAGGGCCACTAAATTCACGGAGGAGCAACGCTTGAAGCAGAAGGAACTGCTAGAGGTGAGTGCACCGCCTGTTTCCAAAGCTCGATTCACTTTAAGCCTTTTTCACACGCGCACCGTACCCTTTTGGCGCGGCGATGACGATAACCGGTTCATCTTCATCATTGTATGATCTCCGTGATTATGTACACCGCTGCGTTCTTACCGAGCCGCGCCCGAGGGACGAAACGTTTAACTCGATTCATGCGATACTTTTTAGTTGCATCGTTCCCACCTGACCGCGTGTTTATTAATCGATTCGCAGGAGGCTGGGCTGGAGAGGTACGCCATCGCGGGCAAGGAGACTGACTGGGACGACGCGTTGGTTGGTAAAAAAGTTCCAAAGTCGGGGATGCTCAGCGTCAAGCGCAAGCACGGCGACGGGGCGGACGCGTCCACGCCGGAGAAGAAGAGCTCGAAGAAGGACAAGAAGGGGGACAAGGGTCACAAGATGAAAGGGGCGAAGACGCCGAAATCGAGCTCCAAGAAGAGCAAACACAAGGCGTAGAGGGACCGGCTGCACCTATTTGGTTTTAATTCACACACCAGCCCTCCTCACTCAAAACCCAAAAAAATACTCCGCCCGGACGTGAAAGTAAAACCTGATTGCCGATTCAACACTCACTCTTCGCCACACTCAGGAGCGTTGCCGAGGACGTTCGCGATGGGAGGCGTCAACGGAAAGCCCCTCGTCGGGTACAGCAAGCCGCCGAAGAAGTCGCCGTGGTGGTGGTACCAGTTCGGCCTCTCGCTGCCGTCCGATCTCAGGGCTAAAACCTACGTCATCACCGGCACCACCTCGGGCACCGGGCGAGCCGCGGCGATGGCGCTCGCGGAGAGGAGCGCGCGGATCATCTGCCTCAACCGCCCGACCGAGCGCGCCGTCGAAGCCCTCGAGGCCATCAAGACGCACGGCGCCGAGTTCTGCGCCAAGGTGGAGCACGTCGACTGCGACCTGGCCTCATTCGACAGCGTGAAGAAGGCGATCGCAAAGGTGAAGAAAGCCTGCGCAGACTCCGGCATCGACGTCCTGTGCTGCAACGCGGGGATCATGGCCATCCACGACGAGGCCACCAAGGACGGATACGATTCACAGATGCAGGTCAACCAGCTCTCCCACTTCCTCCTCGCCAAGGAACTCATGCCCCTCCTCGAGAAGGCTGCCGAGCAAAGGCACCGATCGCGGATCGTCATGCACAGCTCCTCGGCCAGGTTCCACCCCTTCAACCTCGGCGGTAAGTTGGGCGCTAAGTACTTTGGCAAGAACGGCGGCAACCTCGGCGGCGACGGCGGCGCGCGATGGCAACGGTACCACCAGACCAAGCTCGCCAACGCCGTGTTCACCGCCGAGCTCGACAGGCGACTCCGCGCCAAGGGAAGCAAGGTGATGGCGCTCGCCGCGGCACCCGGCTTCGCCGCGACGAACCTGCAGGTGACCACGCACAACGACGGCGGCATGCCGATGGGCGGGTTGATGAGCGCCGTGGGCATGATGCTCGTCGGGCAGTCGCCGGAGGATGGCGCCATGCCGCTGCTGATGGCGATGCTGGACAACAGGCTCGCGAGCGGAAGCTTCATGGAGCCCAAGAACATGGCGTGGGGCGTGCCCGTGCTGAAGCAGCTCAAGGGTGGGTGCGGCAGCGAGGCGAACGGGAAGCTCCTGTGGGAGGAGTGCGAGAAGGCGGTGGGTGCGTTCAAGCTCTGATGATAATACGAGTTGCGTTGTTGTTAGCCTTGAAAACTAAATGCTTCACGAGATGAGCGTCACCCCTCCGTCGCCGCCCATGGCGTCCCTCCACCTGGACTCTATCCCGTCCATGTGGGCCATACCCACCACCGCCACCGTCCGCCCCTTACACTTATTCAGCAGATTATCAGTCATGAGATCGTCCCGCTGGTCCAACATGGCGCTCGCGACTTTCGGGAATTCTCGTCTCATCTGCCCAGTCAACGCCCTGACGGCTTCGCGTGTCTTGAGGAGCTCCACGGCGCTCTCCGGGTCGTTCCAGTCCACTCGCTTGAACCTCTCCACCAAACGCGGGTCCACGCCGTCCCACTGCATCGAACCCCCGCCGGTGATCATGCGCAGGATGTCCGGCAAACTGAGAGCGTCCCGCAGAGCTTTTATGGTTAGCTCCTGGGATCTGTCGCCGAGGACGAGCGTCGCGCCGATGCGGTCGGACTCTTCGATGCCAACCTTGAACTCCTTCCCCGGGTCCATGCCGCTCATCCGGAACATGTTGTACACGGTCTTGAGCCCCGCGCCGAGCATCTTCTCGCCGATATCACCGGGCGCCCTGAGTTGAGTGTGGAGGGGATGGAGCGTTAGTCAGAGAAGTCGTGGGACGTGGCGTTCCGATGTTGAATGAAAGACTCACCCGAGGGCGCCGAGGAGCTGCCGCAGGGGCTCCGGAAGCCCGCCATCGTCGGACTCGCCCGACATGCTCCGCCGCATGGCCGCGGCTCTGGTATCGCACAGCTCCAGGAAGACGGTGTCGGGCCTGACGCTGCGAATCACCGATCGCACCTCGTCGGCGCTTTTTCGGCTTATGTGTGCGGTGCCGATGAGATAGACCTCATCGCCGTTGCGCAGGTTCCTAAGGTAGCTCATCGTCTCCGGCACCGGCGACGTGTGGCTCGTGCCGACGGCGAACGACCTCGCCCATCGCGCCAAACTCCCCCCGCGCCGAACCACGCACGCCATCGCTCCCGTTGTTTGTGGAGTTGTCAAGGCAGATCAGGTCCCATTTATTAATATCGTTTACAAGAGACGCGCGTCGGCTAACACTTACAGGTAATACTATCGCGCGGGAAACTCCCCGAGCCGCGCCACCGCCTCATCGTCCAGGTCCATCTCAAAGTCCATCTCGAACCCCGCGTCGGAAACACGACGTCCGCTTCCACCGCTCGACGGTTGGCTGCCCCCGCCCGTCCCCGCCCCTCCGACTTCGTTGCCGAAAAACTGGTGACTCAGCGCGTCGTCGGGGGACAACCGCGACTCCGGGTTCCACGTCACTATCCGCTCCACCAGATCGCAGAACAGCACCACGTCCGTCTGGCTGGAACTCAAACCCGTGAGTGAGTCGCCCTCGCGTCTCCCGTCGTCGATGCCGAGGGTGTGGAACGATAACGACGCGGTCGGGTCCACGTCCATGCCCGTCGCTCCCCCGCCGCCGCCCGGTCTGGAGAGCTCAAACTTGCGAGCGGCGGCCGCGATGACGCCGCGCAGTGGCCTGCTACCCGGTATCGGGCCGGTACTACCGTCGTGCGGTCCATCGTGACCGAAGGATGCACCCTCCGCGGACCCCGTCGACTTGCTCCTCGAGCGGGTCAACACTTGATTTTGGTTTTGGCTTTGGTGTTGGTGTTGGTCGACTCCCCCCCCTGGCTGCCCCGCGCCCACGAGGTGCGGGTAATGCACAGACCGTTTCTCCGGCGGGCACCGCTCGCGCATCCACGACGGAACCGGGCCGAGCGCCTCGGCGATCTTCCCGAGCTGGTCCCGTTCGTCTCTCCCGGGGAACAGAGGCGTCCCCGCGTGCATCTCGACGAGAACGCAACCGAGGGACCACGTGTCAATCTCAACACCGTACGGCAGACCCAGTATAACCTCCGCGGCCCGGTAGAACCGCGATTGGACGTACGTGAAATCGGGCGTATCCCCGACGAAGCAGCTGCTGCCAAAGTCGATGAGCTTCACCGCGCTTCGATCGGCGCTGACTAAGAGGACGTTTTCGGGCTTTACGTCGCAGTGCACCACGCCGATGGATCGCAAAAAGCTCAACGCGGAGAAAATCTGCCTCGCGAACTTACGTACGAGACCAAGCGATACACCCTTGAACGACGTGGACCGCAGGACGTCGTACAGAGAGTGCGAGAGCAGCTCGAAGACCAGGCACCGGAACCCGCCGTCCAAACTCGGCGCCGCGTGGTTTTGGCTTTGGCTTTGGCTTTGGCTTTGGCTTTGGTTCCCGCCCCTGTGCACGAACGCGTCGAGCATCGAAACCACGTTAGGATGCCCCTCCGTCGCCGCCGCCGCCGTCCGGCCGCCCGCGTTATCACCTCCTTCATCGAACGCGGGCGCGTGCCCGCCCAACGCCCTTAAGATCTCGAGCTCCTTCGCCGCCTGCGCGTGAAACGCGTCCGACCTTCGCACGACTTTCAACGCCACCCGCGTATCCGTCACGATGTCGTAACCCACCACGACCCGCGCGAACGAACCTTTCCCGATGACCCGTCCCACCGCGTACCTGTCGTGGAGGATGTTCCGTGACTCCGCGTGCCCAGTCAGGCCTTGCCACGCCGGGTCGGTCTCTACTAAACCGCCGCCGCCGCCGGAGTGGTTTGGAAAGGACCGGAAGCGACCGCGGGGCGGGGTCGGCGGGGTGGTCCCGGGGCTCGGCCGTTTGTGCGTCGTCCCCGCGGCCCCCCCGGCGGGGGGGTGTCTGTTGTTGTAGTACTTGCGATTGATTCGTTTGTACACGTCTATGAGGTGGACGGTGCTGAGCTTGCGAAGCGGGAACGCCTGCGTGCGCGGCGTGTGGGATGGGAAATGTCGCATTTGTTAGCGTTTGCGGAACCCTGGATTTATTAGCGTTTGCGGGATAACGGTCTTGGTCGTCTGTCACGGTAGAACGGGGGTTGTCTGGTGGGGGCCGGGGAGGGTGTGAAGGCGTACCTCCGAGGGTGTCGCCGCCGTCCAGAGTATCCGTTCGTGCGGGAGGGCCCCGCGGTCCGCGGACGACCCGAGCGAGCGCGAGAGCGCGCCCTGGGGAGCCAGCGCGGCACCCGAGGAATTTGAGCCCGGCGAGCTTCCATGACGTTGGCCCGACGGTGACGCCGCACCGCCGCGGTTTATCGGCTGAGGGACCTCGATGGGCCTTCCCGTGTGTGTATCTACCTCATGGGTTCCATCCGAGGCCGTAGTTGGGGCCGCGTCGGCCTCCATCCCCCCCGCCGACGCCCCTCACACGCTCCAATGCGCGAAAGGTAACGAAGAGCCGTTCGCCGGTGTGTTTTCCGTCTAGCTAGACCCGAGGTGGCGTGCCATGCCCGATGATACGGGCCGTTCGAGCCTCACGCGGCGGATGTGCGACGGATTAGCGCTCGAGATATGTCGACCCCGCCTCAGACCTCCACGCGCGTGCCGGCAGAGTGTTATAGTGAGCGCGCAGGCTCACCAAATGCGAGAGGTGTTGAATATTCCGAAGAGCGCGAAACGTCAAAACAAAAGCATTTTCCGTGCTTCATCATGAAAGCCCATACGAAACAATTGTCTAATCACGAAATTAAACAGCAAATATATCCGTTTGCTAACTAAACCTCCACATAAAATAATAGATCCTAATGAAATGAATCGAACGCGCCCGAACCACCCGCGTCCACCCGCCGCACCCTCACGTCGTCGTACCCGAACCGCCCGGCGAAGCACTCCACCAACCTCGCCTGCACAGCCTCGTGCTCAAGGTACTCCGCGTCGCACTCGTGCTCCAGCGTGGTCACCGCCCGTCCCTCCAGCCCGCACGGCACGATGCGGTCGAACCATTCCGTGTCCAATCTATGGTTCATCGCCAGACCGTGCGACGTCACGCCTTGGCTTATCCGTACCCCCACCGCGCCCAGTTTCTTCTCCCCGACCCACACCCCCGTCATCCCGGGCACCCGGCCCTTGGCCTGAACCCCAAACCCTTTCGCGCAATCGATCATTAAGTCCTCCAGGCCCTCCACGTACGCCCGGGCTCCTACCTTCGCGTCTCGAAGATCGATGACTGGGTAGAGGACGAACTGGCCTGGGCCGTGGTAGGTGACGTCGCCGCCGCGTCGGGTTTTGTGGACCTCCGCGCCGCATGCCCGTAGCTCGTGCTCGGTCGCGAGGATGTTGTGCTCGTTCGGGCGCTTGCCTATGGTGTACACGTGCTTGTGCTGCGAGATGGAGATGGACGCGACGAGTTTTAGACTTGTCAGGATAGGGTTGGGAGGTGGTGGCATCTTGGGACGCGGTGGCATCTGGGGACGTGGACGAGATGAGGGCGCGTACCTGGAGGACCAACAGCGTGTCGTGTACCGTCGACGCGCGGCGCGCGGCGTGGAGCGATTCCTGCGTCGGGACGGTCGGGTCGAGGTCAGCCTTCACGATCGGGTTCACGGGGCGGGATCGCGCGAGTGACAGTTTCCGGGTGCCCACTGACCGGGGCGTCGACGCACCTGTATCGCCAGCCCGTCCGCGTACCCGACGAGCCCGTCGAATATCCTCACGAGGAGCGTGCGAGGGTGCCGTCCCATCGGTCCAGCCCCGCCCGCCCCGCGCGTCCGGGGCTGACGACTACGACGCGTAGAGAGACTGAGTTATCGTGAAAGATGTCGTCAACACCGCGTGTTGAAAAATAAATTTGGCTAAAGGTAAAAGTTACGTCGCCGAAGCCGTCGGCTTGTCCACCTCCACGTCCAGCGGCAGCGAACCGTCCATCGCGCGCTCCACCGCGTCACCCACGAACCCACCGAACGGCGTGCACAGCTTGCACCCGCGCGGCGCGAAGATCCCACCGCCAGGCGCCAAGGCGTTCGCGTCCCTCACCCGCGCCGCGAACGACTGGCAAGCCCGTCCCCACTTCTCCGCCAAAATCGCCCCGAGCTCGCCGCTCTCCAAGAACAAGTTCATCTCAGCCTCGTGGAACGCGGACCTCGCCCACGCGTTCCAGCTGCCCAAGCTCACCCGCGCGCGGTCCGCGACGCAGTACTTGGCGTGCACGAACGTAAACGGGTGGTCGTACGGCGCGGTGTCCACGTCGACGCACCCCTCGGTGTCGTATCCCGGAACAAAAACGTTTTGTTCACCAGACGCCTCCTCCTCCCGCACGTCCCACGGCTCCCGCGGGCCCGTGAGGTACAACTCGACGTCCGGCGCGGCGAGCAGTAAGGCCCTGGCGCCCGCGATGAGATCCGTCATCGGCGGACGCAGGTCGCACGAGAAGTGCGAGTTGAGCAAAAGGCGGACCCGAACCCCGCGTCGACTCGCCCGGGCCAACGCGTTGACCAGCGGGACGTGAAGCGCGCAGAAACCCATGCACATCAGAAACTCCGTCTTCGCCGAGTCGATCAGGCCGATGACCCCGCGGAGGATCGCATCCTCGCCTTGGGTTCCCGGACGCGACATCGCGTCCACGAAGCGGACGCTGCGTTCGTGCCACTGGAACACCAACGCCTCCTCCAGCGGATGCGGCCGAGAGACGCCGGAGTGGCGTTGATTTTCGGGGAGGGATCCGTCGACGAGTTCCTTGTGCCCGGCGGCGGCGGCGCGAGCGAGCGCCGCGGCGGCCGCCTGCGACGCCGCCTCCGTCTCCTCCTGAGCGGCGAGCGCGGACTCAGACTCGGACAGGTCCTCGCCCGTCTGCTCCGCCCAAACCTTGGCAAAGTTGGCATCCAACGCCCGAGCGGCGTCCCCGTCGACGAGCACGTCGCCGTCGTTGGCACCCGTCGCCGCGGTCGGGAGCATGTTGCTACCGCCCACGACGGCGAGGCGGCCGTCGGCGCCGAACATCTTCATGTGCGACTTGATGGCGTGCCCGCTGGTCTTGTCGAACGCCTTGAAGAACGCCACGCGGAAGGACCCGGGCGGGCACGACTTGACGGCGTCGGGGAGCGTCTGGGTGTAAAACTTGAGAAACTCCAGCCGCTGCTTGGCGCCTTGCGCGTATTTAGTCACCGGGCCCCATAGCTTAGCCTTGACCAGCGCGGACTGCGCCGGGAGCGCGTCGAGGAGAAGCCGGACGCGAACGCCGCGCTTCGCGGCGTCCGGCAGGAGGTTCTTCACGACGTTGACGAAAGGCGCCTCGTTGGCGAAGAAGTAACACGACATGATGTTGAGGTGAGACCTCGCGCCGACGATGGCCATGCGCACCAGCCGCAGGTGCTCCTCGTAGGAGCAGATGAGGCGGACGCTGCACGTCGGGGAAGGTGCGAGGCCGAACTTGGTCATCGCCGCCTCTGTTTCGTCATCCTTGACCGGCCACGGGCACTGCCCGTCGGCGGTGTACTTCTCCGCCCACTTCTTCGGGCACACGGTCTTTAAAGTGCGCTGCGCCTCCTCGAGCATGAGGAGCTCGGCAGCCTCGTTCTCGAGCCTGAAGTAGTCGCCGCAGGTCTGGTCGGTGCACACGCACCCACGCAGGGATTTAATGCCAGCCTTGACGACGGAAGGGCAACGCGCGTGACGCATCACCGCGCCGACGGCTTTTTGACTCGCGCGAGTCGCGCACAGCTGTGCGAGGATCACCTTGTGCCGTAAACGCTCGCCGGCGGTGAACTCGGGGAGCGGGCCGATGCACTCGTCGGGGTGGAGGCACTTGCCCGGCACCCGGGTGACGTACTCGTCTGGCGGGACCACCGGCGGGAGCGTGAGGGTGACCTCGACGACGGACGGGACCTCGAGATCGACGAGCGCGTCGGCCGATGAGAAAACCGCGTCGAAGAGATCTGTGGTCGTCGCGTAGGTTGCGGAGACGCGCGGGGTGGCGGGCCTCGACGCGAAGGTGGCGACGTTGCCGTCCTGCTCGAACTCGGTCTCGTTACCGTCGTGGTCGGCGGCGAAGGTGACGAAATTCTCGACGCTCGTGAACGGGGACCCCTCGGTGACGGGCGCGAGGGCGTTGAGCATCGGAGTCGACTCGGCCGCCGCGTTTTCTTCGGCGATGGTCGGAGGCACCTCGAGGACCGTGGTGACCGTGGCGGTGGGAACGACGGACGCGCCGGCGGCATCGCCGCCGGACAGGAAGCCGGAGGCTTCCATGCGGAGTCGACCGAAGTCGACTTGGTGTGTCGTGCGCGCGGGTATGAAGCCTCGGGGCGAGACGGTCACGTTTTCTTTTCTTGGAGGAATATGGACGAATATCCACTTCGACGCGTTTGGAGAAACCGTTTTTTGATGGCCCCGATCGGACAGGCAAATAGTCAGAACTTTCTGAATTTATCGGAAAGCGGTTTCACACGCGTTTTCCAAGGTGCCTTTCCGGCCGAGCAGCCGAGATGCGAAGTTGCCGAGCGAGGGCTAACAACATCGAATTAGGTTTGGGGCGGCCAGAACGGAACGCGCGTCGCTGGACATGCGAGCGGCGACGTGTCTCCTGCGGGGGGCGGTGTCCATCCGCCAGTCTCTCAGATCTTGTCCGGCGGCTAGGTCGGTCCAAAGGAGCCGCCGCCCGTCAGTTCGAACAGTGTGGACGTCGGCATCATCATCGTCGGCACCCGACGTCAGTGATGGACACACCTCGTCTAATAAGTCCCCGGCATCTGATAAGTCGGTGATGTTCGTCAGCTTCCTGTGGCCAGAGGCGAGCAGCTCAGCCGCGGGCGTCCGCACGGGCTCCTTGCTCCGCGCGTTCCAATCGTGGGGCTGGCGCGTCCACTTCGTCGCGTGCGCTAAACCCAACCGACACGCCGAATCCCTATCGGAGTCCGGGGTGGTCACCCACCACGTCCCGCCGAACAGGGGCGCCGAGTTCGAAGCCGCGCTCGCCGCCGCCAACCCCGACGCCGTGGTGTTCGATCGGTTCATGGCGGAGGAGGCGTTCTCGTTCAGGGTACGGGCCGCGTGCCCGAACGCGGCGAGGATACTCGACATGCAAGATCTCCACTCGCTTCGATACGCCCGACAGCGCGCCGTCGAAACTGGGATAAAAGCGCAGACGGCGGCCCGCAAAGCCGCCAAGAAGAACAAGAGGAGTGGAGTCAAGAATGATCCCGTGGGCGGCGATGATCACGTCGACCTGGTGGAGGCGGCGATGGCGGCGGTGCCCGCGGCGGGCGACGATAAATTAAACCGCGAGCTCGCGTCCGTGCATCGCTGCGACTTGACGATGGTGTGCTCGCCGACGGAGACGCGGTTGATGCGGGACACGTTCGGAATCCCACCGCGTAAGATGGTCCCGGCGTCGTTCTTCTGCGACGTGACCGAGGTGAACACGAACGAATCCACCACGCCAGGGTTTGAACCGAGGATCGGGTTCACCACCATTGGCACCTTCCACCACCCGCCCAACGTGGACTCCGCCGGGTGGCTCGCCCACGAGGTTTGGCCGCTCATTCGTGAACAACTACCCACGGCCACGATGCGGGTGTACGGCTCGTACCCGACACCCGCGATCCACGCGCTGCACAGCCCGAAGGATGGGTTCTTAATCGAAGGGTTCGCGCCGACGGTTGAGGGCGCCATGGACGACGCTCGAGTGTTGTTAGCTCCGCTTCGATTCGGAGCCGGTATCAAGGGTAAGATCGTGGACGCGTGGATGAGGGGACTGCCGGTGGTGACCACGCCGGTGGGTGCCGAGGGTATGGTCCCGGGAAAGGACACGCTGTGGAACCCGGGGGAGTCAACAGAAGGGACGGAAGGAGTCTCATACGAGCAAATAGACTGGGGCGGCGCGTGGACGTCGACGAGCGCGGCTGACGTAGCGAGGGACGCGATTCGGCTTCACGAGAACGAAGAGGCGTGGAGTCGCGCCAGGTCAAACGGGTTCGAGCTGATCGGGACGTTGTTTCCGGCGGAGCGTAACCTGGGCGTCGTTCGTGACGCGATCGAGGGGTTATACGAGGCGAGCGAGCGCGAAGGATGCGAGACGGCGCTCGACGAGTTGCGCTCGTTGGACTTTACGGGCGCGGCGCTGTGGCACCACAGCGCACGTAGCACGGAGTACTTCAGCCGGTGGATCGAGATGAAGGAAACCGGGGGTGAGTCAGGGACGCCCGCGGCGGTCGAGGAGACGGAAGAAGAGGAGGAGGAAGTGTGATTCTCGATTCGATTCGTTTCGTCCCGCGTTGTAACAAAATCAATCTCGTAAAAATCTCGTAAAAATCAATCGACGTCTTGAGCCTCGTGCGGCGGCCAAGCGCGCTGCGGCGGGCGCACGGCCCGCCTGGCCGCCATCCTCGCCCTCGTCCGCGGCCTCGCGTTCTCCTCGGAGTCCGGGGATTCGTCCTCGGCGTCGGAGTCGAGCAGCTCGGGAGGTCCCGAGTCGTCAGAGTCCGAGAGGCCGCTCCCGGTATAGGTCCCGTCGTGTCGGACCGATATCGGGTTGTTCGCGAGAACGGCGTTCATCGCCTCCATGATCCGCTCGTGCTCGTCGTCAGAGTCCAAGCCGGCGTCCGCAACTGCGCGTGCGGCGCGTGCGGCCGTGCGTGCGGCGGTTGCAACCCTCATCGCCTCCGTGAGCGCCTCGTCGGCAGAGTCCAACGCACTCAAGTCGCCGCCGTTCATCGCGGCGTTCATCCTGTTCATGATCAGCACGCGCGCCTCGGCCGCGCGCGCCGCGATTTCGTCCGAGTCGGCCGAGTCGTCGGAGTCGAGGGCTTCGGAATCAAAGTCGGATTCCCATTCGCCCTCCGATGATTCTTCCGGGAATGAATCATCCTCCGAGTCACCTAAACCGTCATCATCAGAGTCGTCTAAACCGTCTCTGATGCCCTCCATGATATCTTGCATGAACGGCGGCATCACCGTCTCGCGCCCCGTCTCCGTCTGCGCCCGCAGCAAGTTCCCGAGGTCCCGCGCCAACTGCTCGGGGTTGGCCATCGACTCCTGCACGATGTCGTCGACGTCGTCACCGCGCAAAATCGCCTCCATCGTGTTCATGCCGGTGGGACCGAGCGTCCGTTGCATCTCCGCGACCATCTCCGCCGGCTGGCTCGCCATCATCCTTTCGACGAGCGCGCGCTCCGATGATCCGTTCGCCTCCTCCGCCGATCCCTCCGCCGATCCCTCCGCGTTCGTTTGCTGGATCCTTCGATTCTCCCGCTGGCTCCGTCGATTCTCCACGTGACGAGCCACCGCCGCCTGAATGACCCGCTCATCCTCCTGAACGCGCCGCTCATCCTCCTGGCGCCGCTCCTCTTCCTCCTCCTCGGCGTCGCCCTCGCCGACAACCTTGGTCCTGCAGTTCGGGCACGTTCGCTCGTTGTGAAGCCAGTTCTCGACGCAGTTCAGGTGGAACCCGTGGCCGCAGTCGAGCCTGCACAGCCGCTCTCCCGGTTCGTTCGCCGTGGTCATGCAGATGGTACACGTGGCGCTCTCCGGGTCCTCGAACCCGGGTATGGCGCTGATCCCCTCGGGCGGTACCGTGACGCACCTGCGTTCCACGTCGCTCCGTGGTAGCCTCGACTCGAACTTTCGGTACACCTCGTCGAAGGCTCTGTACGCGATGTGCATGCGGTGTTCGCTCTGGTGTATCATCTCCACGATGGTCTTGTTGCACTCCTGCGCGTCCCGGTCGGGTAGCTCGGAGAAGTTTATGGACCTCCAGAGTAAGACGTACTGTCTGTGCAGCGCGGTTCCGATGGTGGCGTGGATGTCGGCTCTCGTGCCGTTGCCCTCGCGGTCGGCTTTCACGGCGGCTTTTTTATCAGCCGCGGTTGTGAATTTAGCCTCCTTGATCACTCGGGTTCGCTCGCGGATCCCGCAGCACTCCGCCTCGCACGCGAACTGCAGCGTCTGCCACACCCGCCACCACACCCGCTCGCCCGCTACCAACCCTTGATCCACCCTAAACCCTTCCTTCAGTATCTGGCTGAACACCCAGCCTCGGCCGCTGGAGTCCTCCTCTGTACCGTACACGTCGTCCTCCTCCCGATCGGCAAAGGACACGTGGAGCGCGGCGGACGCGGCAAATTTATCACCGTCCGAGAGCTCGCGGAGATCGGAGAGATCGCTGTCGGTGTCGGTGCTGATCAAGGAGGGTGGTCCGGAGCCTTCGAGTCCATCGCTCTCTTCGTCGGAGTCGACGAGCGACGGAAGCGAATTCACAGAGGCGTCGTCTTCTTCTTCGTCTTCCGACTCGCCCTCCGACTCGGACATGTCGAGCACCGGATGCGTCTGGAGCCCGTCGTCGTCGTCGTCCTCGTCCTCCTTCCCGTCCGCGTCCTCGTCATCCTTCCCGGGGCTGCCGTCGGTACCGCAGAGAGACGCCAGCCGTGCGGACTGTAGCCTATCGTGCGCGTCGGCGACGACGGATTGGACCCAATCCTCGCGATCCGCGAGTACTAGCCGCGACTCACGCTCCAACTCTTCGCTCACGTTGACCCACTCGCGTTCGCCGTTGACCACGGATTTGGCCATATCCTCGATATGCGCGACTAGCCGAGCTTCGATCGCGCTGCCGATGGAAGCCGAAGCCGTGACGGGAGCGTCGATCCCGAGCAGTTTCGCCGCGGTTTCCTTGATGAGATCGTCGTCGCTCTTGCCGGGAACCGGCGGTTGCTGAATCACCCACTCCACCAACCCCCACGGCATCGGATCCGGGTCCAGCATCCCCCGCGTCGCCTTCCGCATGTCCACGATGTGCGTGAACACGCGGTCCGTCGCGCCGGTGTTGACGCGGATGCACTCAAGCCCGTCGAAGATGAGCGGGAGACCCGCGCGGGCGCAGCGCCACCGCGCGAGCCTCGCCACCCGAGCCTTCACCGCGTTCGCCTTCCTGGATACCCTACCGTCCGGTCCGAAGGAGTCCCCGGGCTCGCACGATGCCAGCGCCAGCTCGAACGTGTTGTCCTCGCCCGCTTTCTGCCAGAAATCTTCCTCGGGCCTCACCAGCTGTCCGACAGTTCCGGAGATGACCCCGTCGGTTGATATCGATCCCACGCACGACGTCTCCGCGTCCTGGAAGGAGAGCCCGAGGCTTCCGTCGCCGGCCGGGGTATCGTCGAGCTTGAGGTGGCACAGCTGTTCGTCCCCGTGCGCGGCGTGCGATACGATCCACGTGCGCGTCTTCTTGTTCCACTCTACCACCTGGAACACGTACCGGGCGCTGGAGTCCGCGCCCATGGGTCCCGGGATGTTGATGCTGCCGATCCAGAGCCGGCCGGGCCTGAACCACGCGCGAACGCCCTGCTTCTCGGCGCTCGGGACGTCCTCGTAGTCCGGCAGCGGGTTCTTGACATCCTTGAGGCGGCTGCGTGGTGGCAAATCGGGGCGTGCGTGGTCAGCGTGAATGCGGGCGGGACGTGGGCGGGTAGTCCGAGGTCGCGTCGCGTCCCTTCCTCTTCGCGAATTAATGATGGTTGAAAAACGCGCGCGCGATCTGAACGGGTGATGCGGGCGCGGGGCGTTCATGATACTCACGTGATGTTCTTGGCGTTCTGCGCCATCATCTCCACGAACACGTTGGGCGCTAACGGAGTGCCGCGGCCGCCGACCCCGGCTCCGTTAGCGATCGCGCCCCGGCTGGCGTACCACGCCCGAGAGGGCTGCCCCGACTCCATCTTTACTATTTTTCGTCCTCCAAGATCCTAGTCACGGTCACCGGCAGAACCCCTTTCCCGTGTTCGCCCCGTCAGCCGGCGTGCGAGACGTCGGTCGCGCTCTGACCCGGCGAACTTGTATCGCCGTCGCTCCCTCGACGCGCACGATACGACCGAGAACCCCACTAAGGATGCGGTGGCTGACCACCTCGCCGGCCATTGAAAAATCTCGACGCTCCCTCAACTCTTAAACCTGCTCTGCCGCCCGACGGGATCTATTTCATGTCCAAATCAAGACTGCGCGCCTGTACGTAAATCCATCGAATTAGACCCACGTATGAAGTAACAGTTACACTCCTAATGGGTAATGAGACGTTGACCCGTGGTAGCAAATCGCCTTTGCATTGCGTGGCTCTGCGCTATCCACAACCGCGCGAAATCTCCAAGCTTTCAGGGTGTAGGGTATGATTGGCGGCTTCGGGCAGACACACTCCCCGAACACAATGTCCGCGATCCTTCGCAACCGTGCCGTGAAGCAGGCGCTCTCCGGCGCCTACGCCGGCTATGCCCGCGGCTTCGCCTCCGTCCCCGACGTCATGGTGAGTACTGCGGCGCCGATGCCGACCCGCGCGGATGATTACTTTACCCCTGTGCGACTGTACTTTTCCAAGATCGCGCGTCTCTATCCCCATCCACCGCCGCTCCTTTCGCCCATCGACGAATCCTGATCGCGCCCGTTTCCCCCACTCACATCCACCACCACCCACAGCGCGCCGCCGTGGTCCGCGAGACCGGCCCTTCCAGCGTGATGAAGGTGGAGCACGACTACCCCGTGCCCAAGCTCCAGCCCGGCGGCGTCCTCGTCAAGAACAAGTACTCCGGCATCAACTTCATCGACACCTACCACCGCTCCGGCCTGTACAAGCGCGAGCTTCCCTTCATCGGCGGCCAGGAGGGCGGCGGCTTCATCGCCGCCGTCTCCCCCGAGGCGACGGCCCAGGGCGTCAAGATCGGCGACCGCGTCGCGTACTCGTCCGTGTTCCAGACGTACGCGGAATACACCGCCGTGCCCGCCAACAAAGTCGTCACCGTGCCCGAGGAGGTGCCCCTCGACGTGGCGGTCTCCTGCGGCGTGCAGGGCATGACCGCGCACTACCTCACGCACAGCGCGCACGCGGGCCTCGTCAAGCCCGGCGAGTGGATGCTCATCCACGGCACCGGCTCCGGCACGTGCCAGTGGGCGGCGCAGATGGCCAAGCTCCGCGGGTACAAGGTGATCGGCACGTGCTCCGAGTCCAAACAAGACATCGCCAGAGCCACCGGCGTGGACGAGCTCATCGTGTACAAGGAGGCGCCCGGAACCTCGTACGAGGATTACACCTCCGTCGACCTCGTGCCCAAGGTGATGGAGATCACCGGCGGCGAGGGCGTGAAGGCGGTCATCGACGGCATCGGCCTCGCCACCTGGGAGACATCCATCGAGGTGCTCGCGAGGCGCGGCATCTTCGTCTCCTTCGGCAACGCGTCCGGCGCCGTGCCCGCGTTCCCGCCGCTCAGGTTCATCAACAAGTCCGGCTTCCTCACCAGGCCCAAGCTTAACGATTACACCGTGACACGCGAGGAGCTCATGTCCCGCGCCAACGACATCTACGGCTGGCTCGCCAAGGGTGAAATGACCGTGACGGTGAGTACACTTTTTGAATATTTTTCCCCCGACGTGGTTCATCGATACCCCGACCCTTATCCCCGAGGCGCCTCGTTGCCGATGAGATCAACATCGGTTGCAATCGTGGTCACACATGCGCAAACAACCAATACATTAAACAGTCGTTTGAGGCTACGAGACGCCGCCGCCGGCTTTTGAACGCACTCCCCCGACCCGCCCTGTCTCCCGACGGAACCTGACCTCGCGACTCCCCGCGTTTCTCCAGGTCGACCGCTGCTTCCCCCTCGAGCAGGCCAAGGAGGGCCACGACTACCTGGAGGCTGGTAAGTCTCGTGGTAAGGTGCTCTACGAGATCTAAGCGATGATACATTAAATTCACGCGGCGCGATGACAGCCTTTGCGCCGCGCTATTACTCAGTGTCGATTGTCAAAACGAAGACCGTTATATTCAACTTACTCAATTACAAGGAAACGTGTTACACGTCTCGGACCCGAACCAGGGCCAGACACAATAAATCGGCGCGACACCCTAGCTAGGACGCCGCGCCCACCCCCGTGACGCCCGTCAGTTGTAGGTGTCGCCCCACCGGACGTCGTACCTGCTCGCGAGGTAATGCGCCCCGATGGGACCCCTGCTTCCGTACGGGTAGAGCTCCGGCGCCATCTGATCGTCCTCGATCGTCTCCAGCAGCGGCGTGAACAGCTTCCACGCCTCCTCGAGCTCGTCGTTGCGGATGAACAGCCTCTTGTCTCCCTGCACCACGTCCAGGATGAGGCGCTCGTACGCATCCGGCAGGCTATCCTCTGAGAATTTGGTCTTGTACTGCAGGTCGAGGTCGGTCTGGTCGAGCCTCATGCCGAGGCCGGGGATCTTGGAGTTGAGCCGGAGGTTGATGGACTCGTCGGGCTGGATGCGAATCACCAGCTCGTTCGAGTTCATCTCGCTCTCGCTGCCCAGCTGCTTTTTGTACAGCTTCCCGGGCGCGTGGTGAAACTGGATGCGAATCTCCGCCTGTCGCTTGTGCAGCGCCTTGCCAGCCTTCATGAGGAAAGGCACGCCGTCCCATCGCGCGTTGTCGATGAAGAGGGCCATCGCCGCGAACGTCGGGCACTTGCTACCGGGCGGCACGGTCTCGTCGTCGAGGTACGCGGGGAGCGTTCTGTCCCCGTCTTTCCGGCCCTTGTACTGACCGAGCACCACGTTGTCCATCTCGATCGGGCGGATGCATCGAATCACCTTGACCTTCTCGTCGCGGATATCCTCGGCGTTCAAGCTCGCGGGCTCCTCCATGGCGAACAGCGCCATCACCTGTAGTAGGTGATTCTGCATGACGTCGCGGATGATGCCGTAGTTGTCGAAATACCCGCCGCGGCCCTCCGTGCCGAAGTTCTCCGAGAAGCAAATCTGCACGTTGCGAATGTACGCCCTGGACCAGAGGGGCTGGAATATGATGTTGCTGAAGCGCAGGACGGTGATGTTCTCGATGAGCTCTTTGCCGAGGTAGTGGTCGATGCGGTAGGTGTTCTCCTCGGCGAGAACCTCCGCGAGCGACGCGGTGAGCTCCCTGGACGACGTCAGATCGCGACCAAACGGCTTCTCTACGATCACGCGAGTCTCCCCGGTGGCGGAGCTGCACTCCCTCGACGCGTTCTGCGCGACTGGCACGAAGATGGACGGCGGGATGGAGAGGTAGAAGATGCGCATGGCCTTTGTACCCATCGTGGCTTCCTCCGCCGCCATCGCCGCGTCCAGCGCCTTGAAATCCTTCGGGTCGTCGTATAAACCCGAGACGTAGTGCATCCGGTCGAGGAAGGCATCCATGACTTCGTCGCAGTTGCCCGCGGCGCTGATGCGGCACGGGAGGGACTCGCGGATCTTATCCTTGAACTCCTCGTTCGTCATCTTGCTCCGCGCGTAGCCGAACACCCTGAAGTTCTCGGGGAGGTGGCGATCGTAGTAGAGCGAGAAGATGGCGGGGAGCACTTTTTTCTTGGCGAGATCGCCGGACGCGCCGAAGACGCAGATGGACAGGCCCTCGCCCTTGTCCGCGGCCTTGGCGATGTCCGCGAGGGACTCGTCGTCGGTGAGCTCGGGGAAGGTGGCGGCCGCGCGGACCCTGACGCCCGCGGACCGAACGGGGCGTCGAGAAGACTTCGCCAACGGGGCCTCGAATCGCACGCCCGTGGAGGCGAGCGCACGCTGGTTGCTCGCCCTGAAACGACGGTTCGAGATGGGCGCGCGCTGCGCGGGGGCGACCCCCATGCGCGCCACGCACGCGCTGACCGCGGTCATGGCGCCCTTTTAGAGCGTCGGTGACCTTCTTTCGTGCGACGAACGCGTCGCTCGTAGTGGCCGCCGTCCGAGCCGCCGTTGGTGACAAATAATCCGCAACGCAAACGAGTGACTGTCGTTCCGCTTTCCCGGGCCTTTTTGAGCAAAGATCTTCTTCGCTTTCGCGTTTTGGCGTCAAATTGGATTGACCGGCTCCGCTTGATCGACGAGTTGAACCCAACGAAAAGGGTTTGATCGACTCGGCAGATATTTTCGCAGCCGCAGGGACTCCCCAAATGCGGACGACGAGAAGAGACAGGAGCACGGGCCAAACAAGGCACCGGCGCCCTCCATCACATACGAGAGAGGAGACCCAGGTGGTTAGCTCGATGCCGGTGGTCAGCGGCATCGAGCTGTCGGATGCGGACCTCGCGGGGTTCCGCGAGGTCTTCGACCTGGTCGACAAGGACAAGAGCGGCGCGATCGAGATGGAGGAGGTGGAGGAGCTCACTCAGCTGCTCGGCATGGACCTGACGCGCGACGAGGTTGAGCTGCTGGTCCGTGAGATCGACAAGGACGGCAACGGGGAGGTGGACTTCGAGGAGTTCCTGCTGGTGATGGCGGGCGGGGAGAAGAAAGGGCGGTGCGGGAAGAAGGACATGCTCCGGTCGTTTCGCACGTTCGCGCAACGCACGCTCCCGCACGGGCTCATCTCGCGCACCGCGCTCACCGACGCGCTGGTCAAGTACTGCAAAGAGGACGGCGGGGTGACCCCGGGACAGGCCAGACAGCTGGTGGATCAGCTCAAGGCTGACGAGAACGGACACATCGATTACCTCGACAAGGTCAACACCCTCATGCCCATCGGATGAGACGCCGATCGGTGCCACGAGGAGCCACCGACGAGGAGCTGCGACCCCTCGCCTCCCGTGCTCTCGCGGAAAACGCCCCCCGATGCACCGTCGAGTCGACTCGACCCCCATCGTCGTGAAGCGATGTCTCGCACACACGACAACGCCGCGAGACTCGAGAGGAGACACCACGAGGGCAGGGCGGCATGTTCTTCGACCAAGCCACCGCCGCGGAGGTACGTGCCGCCGCGGACCCCGGAGATGCGGGCTCGCACTGGCGCAAGGAGAAACTCAAAGATCTCGTCTTTCGAGCCAAGGCGCTACGCGTCCAGGACCAACCGGAGATCGTCGAGGCCATCGAACAGCTCAAGGCGCTCACTTTCCAGGTCGAGGACATCGCGCACAAGCAGGCCCAACCCGGGTACACGACCCCGTGGTGGATGGACGGCGATTACGACGAGACGCGCGCGGAGGAACACAACGATCGAGGCGCACAGCTGTGCAAGGAGAAAAAACACGCAGAGGCCTTCGACGAGTTCACCGAAGCCGTCCGACTGGCGCCGTCCAGAGCGGTGTACCACGCCAACAGGTCATCGTGCGCGCTCAAGCTCGGGCGACACGTCTGCGCGCGCGACGACGCGGCGCACGCGATCGAACGCGACCCATCGCACGTCGCCGCGCACGTCAGGGGCGCCAACGCTTCTTTGAAGATGCGAGACCCGAACTCGGCGCTTCGACTCTTCGATGCCGCGCTGCGCCTGGACCCAGGGAACGCCGCCGCGGCGCGAGGCAAGACGACCGCCGCCGCGGCGGCGGGCGCCGCGAACGCCGAGCGCGCGGCGCAGACGGAACGCGCGCGCTTGGGCGAGCGGGACCCGCTCCCGGCGCCGTCGGCGTGGCCCGACCAATGCCATTGCGCCGAGTCGCTCCTCGCCGCCGAGACGGTCGCGGATGCGAACCCGGACGCGGAGGGACCGATCACCGCGCGATGCGAGGCGCTCGTGCTCTGCGGTAGGCTCGAGCGCGCGATGGCCTGCTCGGAAAGCCTCGCGAAGACGAGCGCGGATCGAGCGTACCTTCGAGCGGAGATTTTGTGGAGGCTCGGAGCCGAACGAGTGGGCGACGCGCTGGATGAACTGAACTCCTTCGCCGCGGCTTATGGGTCGTCGTCGAGGAACCCAACGCCGATGCCGCGTAAGATGCTCGAGCTGGGCTCACGGCTCACCAAGCTGAAGGAGCTGCTCGAACGCGGCGAGGCGGACGTCGAGGACGGAGCGCTGGCGGAGGCGGAGCGAGCGTTCACCGCGGCGCTCAAACTCCGAGACCAGCGACGATGCGGCACCGACGTCTCCAATTGTGGCTCAAAAAATAAGAACCCGTATCCGAACAGATGCCGCGGGGATCTGCTCCGCATGCGGGCCATCGCGCGGCTCGACAGGCTCGGGTACGGACGCGATGAAGCCGACGACGCCGCCGCCGCCGCCGAGGACGACGACGACGATTTTGACCCCGAGGGCGACCTCGAGGAATGCGTCGCGATCGACCCGGGGGACCACGCCGCGTGGCGGATCCTCGCCGATGTTTCTCGAGAACGCGGCGACTGCGAAGAAGCGTTCCTCCGCCTACGACGTGCACAAGCCGCGGCGCCGAACTCCGCGAAGATCGCCCAAGAGGTATTCGCCGCGGCGCGAGCCGCGCGGGATCAGATCCGCGGGGGTAAAGGTACGTACGAGGGCCGACGCGTCCCATCCGGCGTGGACGCGCGGGTGGACTCGTTTTATAAGATCCTCGGCGTGACGGCGTCGGCGACGGCGAAGCAGATTCGCCGCGGGTACCGCAAGGCGGCTGCGGTGTGGCACCCCGATAAGTGGCAGAGCGGCGGCGGCGCGGCGCTGGCGACGGCGGAGAAGGAGTTTCGGAGAGTGTCGGCGGCGTACGAGGTTCTCGGGAACCCTTCGCAGCGGCGGGCGTACGACTCCGACCCCGCGCGATTCGAGGCGAAGGTTGCGAGTTGATACGTGTTATTCAGTTCAGCGATGTATCATGACCCTCGCGTTGTTTGATCTTCGACGAAAGCGGTCTCTCTTGACTGACACTTACCTTCGAAGGTACATCGTAACAGGAGTCACGATGAATTCTTCCATGTCAGCTCATCCCGCGCGACTCCATGTACGCGAGCACCTTCTCCGCGCGCGTGTTTTCCCCGGCGCTCTCGAAGGTTTCCAGTAGCTTCCAGCAGGCTGCCTGACTGGGCGCGTGTCCGGCGGCGAGGGAGTCGATGAACACGCCCTCCGCGGACGACGGCATGCGCAGCGTCGAACACAGATTGAGCATCTCCTCGAAGACGTCCGGCGGGACGATGCCGTGTGGGACCTGCTTGAGGTCCGCGTAGGCAGCACTCGCTCCCTTGTACTCACCCTGTGCGCACGCGTCTCTCACGGCATCCGCCAGCTCAGCCACCCGAGGCGCCGCGGCTTTCTCCTTTATTTCCCTCATACGGATCGCCTTCTCCTCGTCGGTGAGGGACTTGCCGCGGTCCGTCGGTTTTCGTACTCGCACCGTGGGTTTCTTGTTCGTCGCGGGTGTCGGGGACTCGCCGCCCGGCGCCGCGTCGGGCCGAGGGACCCGCCTCGGGACCCTCGCCGCCCTCTTGGGCTTAGATGCCCGCGGTTCGTCCCCCGCCCCGCCCGCATCGCACCTTGCCACTTGGATCCACCGCACTTGGATTCGACCGGACGAGGCGCATCGCGACCCGCTGTACCGTCGAGGGTGTGTTCCTTTGGCGCCGCATGGGGCGGTCAGCGCGTGTAACATGCCCGATCCCAGTCTGCGCCGCGCGGCCGTGAGTGGTGACGAAAGCAAACAACGAAGTCTTCTTTTCCAGCTGTGAAGAAGAGGGGTCCGTTGGCCCTCGTTGGAGACTGGGCGTCTTCGGGCGGGTCTCTTCGCGGCACTCACGGACAGGCGCGATGTCGCAACCGCTGACTCCGCGGGTCATCCGCGACGCGCTCACGCCCGCGCAGCTCGCCTCTCTGCGCGTCGGCGGCGCGGGATGGGACGGACGTGTGGTCGGCCTACCCGAGACTTTCCGCCTCGGGCTCGTTGTAGGCGGTCTCGGCTCGGGCAAAAGCTCCCTCGCCCGCGTCGCTCACCAAGCCTTCGGGGTCGAGCCGCAACCGATGGATCCCCTCCGGTGGGCCCCCGACAAGGCGGTCGTCAGTGGCATCGGCGCCAGCCCCGACGCGTCCGTCGCGGCGCTGCAGTCGTGCGGCCTCTCCGCGGTCCCCGCGCTCCTCAGGCCCTTCTCGTCGCTCTCGGGCGGCGAGCGAACAAAGTCCGAGCTCGCGCTCAGGGTCCACGCGCACCACACCGTCTTCGACGACTTCGGCGCGACGGTATCGAGGGACGCCGCGTCGTCCGCCGCGGCCGGAGTCGCCAAGCTCCTCGCCAAGTCCGACGTGGTGAAGCGAACGCTCCGAAGGGTGGTCTTCACGTCGTTCCCAGAGGTTGGGGGGTACTTGGGCGCGGACTGGGTGTTGTGCCTTGAAACAAACACCCTCGTCATTCGTGCCGGCGGCGGACCCGCGCTCGGCCCGACGATCGTCATCGACGACTCGGAGCTCGAGATCACCACCGCGCCGCCCGAGCGCCGGTCCGAGGGGAACGACGTCAAGGAGCTCAAGACGTCGGTGAGGGTGGACGAGTGGGTGAAGAAAGCGTCCGAAGCTCTGGCGACACCGTTCGACGGCACCAGCGTCACGTGCGTCCACCGCCTTCCCTGGTCCATCATCGAGCGCGTCAAGTACCCGCCAGACGATGAGCGGGAGGCGAAGGGAGAGACGCCCTTGCGGATCCTGCTCGTGAGCGGCCGCAGCGGGTCCGGCAAGACGGCGGCCTGCGCAGACGCCTTCGGTCCCCCCGAGGATTGGGCGAAGGGACGCGGGGTCGAGTCCATCGACGTTCGCGTCGCGAGGTTCCAGGCGCTCGGTTTCGACGAGTTCGTGATACGTGGACAGTACGGGCGGACGGTGACACAGCTGTGCGAGGCGGACCCGAGCGAGCTGTCCACCTCCGAGGCGTACTTGGTATCCCTCGCGGACTCCATCAGGACGGGCGCCGTGTTGGATGAGTTTCTCACTTCGCTGCCCCCGGCGACGCGCGCCAAGGTGGCGAGACGCGTGGGTGTATACGCGAGACAAGAGCGCATCCAGGGTCTGGTGCTGCTGAGCTGCCACGGCGAGGAGATCGCGCGTGATCTTCAGCCGGATGTCATGTTCTCCGCGGAGACTGGCATGGAGGTTGACGTCGAGTCCATCGACCCGGTCACGACCCAATCGGACGCCGCGGCGTGGCCCCCCGAGGACCTCATCCGCCGCCCCACGATCCGCCTCACCCGCCGCAAGATCGCGGGTGGAGAAGGCGTCAAGGTTGTCAAGGAGGCCTGGTGGGCGGAGTTTTCACCCAACCACTACCTCGGCGGAGCTAGCTTCAACGCGAAAGGCTGCCAGGCGTGGGTGTTTTTCATAGGTGAACGCGCCGTCGCCTTCGATTCCACCCTTCCTATGCCCGGGAAGAGCGTCCAGACCGTTCGGCAGCACAGGCTCGTGGTCATGCCCGACTTCCAGGGGCTGGGCATCGGCTCCGCGGTGACGCGGCACGACGCGGCGAAGATCATCACCACCCGCCGCGCGAAAACAGACGTCTACGACGACCCCTTCACGCAGAGATACATGAGCTCCACTTACCACACCAAGCTGGGTAAGTCGAGGGACACGTCGCCTCTGTGGCGCGGCTCAAACCTGAACGGCAAGCCCAAAAATATGGCCGACACGAGCAAGTCGATCACCGCCGGCTTGAACGTACTTCAAAAGGCGAAGGGCAAAGCGATTGCGAGCATCGACAGGCAAAAGTCGTCAAGCGCCGTGAAGGAGCGCAAGGCTATCGTGTACTCCCACGAGTACCTCGGGACCGACGCCGAGCGGCGGCTGTTCCTGGCTGGGTGTGGTGAGCGCTGCGAGGAGCAGAGCGAGAAGGAGAACCGCAACTTTCTGTCCCTACGGAAGATCAAGGGAGGCCCGCCGGCGCCGGCACCGGTGAAGCGGCAGATGACGCTCGGATTCGCCGTCGCGCCCAAGAAGCCCCGCGTCGAGTGAACGAACAACACGGCTCGCAAACGAACGTACGGAGGTACGACATGACTACGAAACAGCTAGCTAGCACATGCATAGAGGGAACTTGTCCCTTAGCGTTGACGACGAAATGAATACGTTCAACCCGTTCAACCCGTGAACTCTGCGATTGCGTCGCAAACAGCCTTCGCGGCGACCTCGCCCGCGGTGCTCTCGTCGACCACGCTCCAGGTGCTGAGTTTGCCCTTGACGCCAGTCACCGGCTGCTTGAGCGCGACGACGTGCTTGATCCGGTGCACCCTCGGCCCGTGCGCCCAGCCCCCGTCGCCCCACCCGCCGTGTCCTACTGACGCCGCCGCGGCGCTGACCACCTTGGTGTTCTCGCCGACGCATATGGCTCCGACGATGGAGCCGCGACGCGGGAGTCGCGCGCCGATGCCGGGCGGGACCGGCGGGTTGGCGCCCTCGGACGCGCGCCAGTGCTTGCGCCACGAGTTTTCCTCCGCCTCCGTCGGTTGGCCGTAGCCGAGGTGCAGGGCGTACCACCCCGGTGCGATTTGCCACGAGCGGTTCTCGCATCGCTTGGCGCCGGCGAGTATGGCGGCGACCAGGAGCTCTCCCTTGAGGGTCAGCGCGGTGAGTTTGTTCGGTTTCGGCGCCGGTGGGGTGGGCGGCGAGCTCGGTAGGACCCGGCGGGGGTCCGGCGGCCTCAGCGGGAGCGCGTGAGCGATCGGCCTCGGCGATGCGTTTTTACGTGGACTTTGACCCGGCGACCGCGGCTTCTTGCATATCGACGGGATCAGCCAGCTGTCCAGCGGCCCTCGCGAGGGCGTCTCCGTCTTACGATTAGCGTTGGCGGTCATGCCGTCGACTCCGATACTCCCGGTGGTTTCGTCGCGCGGTGACGCGCGCGTGGTGCTGATGTGTGTCACCGGCTCCGAGGACACGTGCGTTTCACGAGACGGGACGGACGAAAATCACAGCTGTGCTCAGCTGTTGTTGACCATTGCCGTGTGAGAAGCGTCTTTCGTTCGTCACTACAAGCATTCGCTGACTATTCGCCGCTACGACACACAAACACTACATCATCCTGATAATATCACGTCGTCGCCACCCTTCGGGGGCTCGTCGTCGAGCCCCGCGTCCTCCCTGCTCCTCTTCGCCGCCGCCGACGTGAGCGACATCTCGTACAGGGTATTTTCCATCTTCTTCAGCGTGTACTTCAGGCCGTCGTACTTTTTCCGCAGAGCTCCGTTGCGAAAGTCAAACTTGAGGAAGATGCCCATGAGCGCGTCGACGATCTCCCGACACTTCTTCACAGCCTCCACGTCCCTCACCGTCGCCTTGGCCACGCAGTACCGGTTAAGTTCGCCTGTGAAGTCTAAGATGCCTCCGAGGTATTCGTCCCTGTCGCATCGCGCCAGGTCTGGGTGCGTCGACGGGACCAACGTGCCGTGCTTGACGAAGTGCGCGAAGACCACGGCCTCGGCGTACTCCTCGAGCCCGCCGGAGTAGGACCCGCCGCGCAGGGGCGGGTTGGCTGAGACGATTGGCAGGAGTTCGTCGGCGACGGCGGCGGCTTGTGCGATCTGCGCGTCCGCCTTGTCGATCTCTCCGCGGTGCAGGCAGTAGATGGCCACCTTGGACGTCTTGGTGATGTCCCTGGCGCGCTTGATGACGGTGTCCCGCTGCTCGTCGTACAGGACCATCGCCTGCCTCAGGGCCTCGAAGTCGTTCTCATCGACCCAGGTCATCTTAGATGATGTCGTCGACGCGTTGATTCTCACGCTCGGCCGGGCGTGAACGCGGCTCCTAGACTGATACTTCGCGGCACCGAGCGCGCGTGTGCTCCGGGGACTTACGCGGAGCGAAGATACGGCGGCGCAGAGTTGGGCGACCGCGAGCATTCGGAGGGGGGCGCGCCTCCCTGTGACCTAATGAAAAAAACGAATCTGAGCTGACGTCAGATCCACTTTTTGCGCAACGCACACGCATCCATCGGCGCGGTACCGGGACGACGTATCGATGAACCCCAAGGCGATGCTGAGCGGGCTGACGGGGCAGGTCGCCAAGCCGTGGTTCCCCCTCGTCATCCTGGTCCTGTCGACGTTGAACGTCTTCATCGTGTTCCTCTCCGGCGGCGTCACCGCGCTCTTCGTCAGCACGTGCGCCGCGAGGGGTCGTAAGGGGTTCATGGTCGCGGCGGTGTGCAACGCGCTGGGGGCGCTGCTCGGGTATTGGATCTTCGGCACCATCGTGGACAGGAACGGCACCGACTGGGTCAAGGCGCAGTACCCCGACATCTTCGCATCGGACAACTGGCGGCGCGTGCAGGAGGCCATGTCGGCGTGGGGGTGGATCGGGGCGGTGGCTATATCCGCCGCGCCCGCCCCGTTGCACCCGCTCGTGGTGTTCGGGGCGCTGAGCGGGGTGGGGCGGTGGGTGATGCTGAGTGCGGTGTTCCTCGGGAGGCTCATCAAGTACGCGGCGTTCGGGTTCGTCGCCACCGCGGCGCCCGGGACGTTCCGATGGGCCGCGAAGGGGAAGGGCAAGAAGGAATAGTCGAAAGTTGTACGTGAGGTAGTTTGACATTAATGCGAGTTGCTCAATACACTTTTTGACGACTAAATCTCGGTGTGTGGTTCCGTCCGAGCAATAAACGCCACTCGTGTCCCGGAACTGAATGTGTGCCGAAGTGCCGAGCGAGCTTCGAGCGGGAAAATATAAGGATCGCAAGCGCCGCAACGGAACCAGGACGGAAGGACTGGCTCCAGGGCCATCGATCCGGGACTCGATCGTCGGAACAACTCCGGCACATCCGCCTCGACTCGCCCAGGGAGTAAACTAGGTTCCGCGGACGTCGCACGTCACCGCGAGGCCGACGTTTCGGTGATCTCAAGGTGCGCTTTTCTCCGCCGCAAATTAGGGCGTCCCGTCGACAATTACGGGCCGAGCCGATCGCGCGCGGGGTGCATCGCGAGCGGCCGATCCCGTCGCTCGACGACGGCCGGACCTCGCCTGATGCACCCTCACCGCCGCCGTCTCGACCTCGCCGTCTCGACCGCGCCGGATCCGGGTGCAGCCTTCCAACGCTTGGGAAGGCTGCACCCCCTTAATTTTACCATAAAAGCCCGAGCGCGTCGGACGATCTGGCCATTACGAGGCGCGCATCGCGAGTGTGCACGAGTGTTCACCCGGAACCGCCTCACGGTGCCTTCCATCACGGTGGCTCGTCGCATCGTCGCACGCGCGCCCGTCGGCCTCGTCGGTTTCCACGTCCGCGCGCCCCACCCGCGACCCGACGCGTCACCAGATCCCTGAACCCTCTGGACCAATCTCGTTCATCGCACCACCAGGCAACCTCGGTTAACCCTCGAGTCACATGACGGACGTCGACATGGCCCCCGTGGCCCCCGAGCCCGCGGCTCCCGCACTCGCGGTACCCTCCGATCCCACGACCATGAACGGCGGAGACGGACGCGACCAGCTCTGGCCCCCGGGCTCGGAGATGCAGATCTTCAGCGAGAAGCTCTGCGTGCTGCTCACGCCCAACATGTCCCTCAAGGCGCCCAAGGGCTACGCGTGGGTGCCCGAGGGCGACCACGACTTCGTCGCCGAGGAGTGGGAGGAGCGCAAGCGCGTCAAGAAGAACCCCGCGCGTCTACACATGCCGCCGCCCAAGTCTAAAAAGGTCAGTCACAAAGCGCCCGCCGCGCGCAGCGTGCAGCAGATCCCCGTCTTCGAGCCCGTCCCCGAAGTCTCCATCGACGAGATGGACTTCACCGGCCTCACCGAGGACGAGATCAAGGCTAAGAAGAAGGAGATCAAGCGACGGAAAAAGGCTCAGCTCCAGGCGCAGCTCGCAGCCGTGGTTGACGCCAACACGAAGCTCGATCAGGCCGCGCTCAAGGCCACCGGCACCCCCACCATGTCCGCGCACCGCGAGGAAGGCAAGCGCCCGACCAAACCCGTGAACCGGCTGGTTGACAACATCGCGAGGCAGGCGCAGAGCGCCGCGCCGGGCAGCGGCGGCAAGAAGACGAAGAAGGTTGCCAAACGCGACAAGAAGGGGAACGTGATCACGCACCGCGTGCTCAAGGCGCAGGAGATTGACGCCATCCGGGTCTTGCGCCACAAGGCGCTCATGAAGGAGTGCCGCGAGGCGCTCGGGTCCGTGCGCAAGCACAAGTACGCGTGGATATTCAACAAGGCTGTCGATCCCATCAAGGACCACATCCCGGACTACTTCGACATCATCAAGAATCCGATGGATTTTGGCAAAATCAAGGAGAAACTCGACAAGAAGTCGCAGCAGAACGGCGCGTACGCCGGCCCACAGGAGTTCGCCGAGGACATGCGCCTCGTCTTTGACAACTGCGAGACGTACAACTCCCCCGACTCGGACGCCGGGTTGATGGGCGGCACGCTCCGCCAGGAGTTTGAACGGGCGTGGCTCGCTCAAAACGTCGAGGCGAAGATGGCTGAGGAAGACGCCCTCCACGCCCAGGAGGATTCCATCATCGCGAACACCTCCGACGAACCCGTCGAGGAAGAAGTCCTCGCGGAGTCGCAACAGGTGAGCGAGGTTAACCGCCAGCTCGCGGAGGTTCAGCGACAGCTCGAGGAGCTCAAGAAGCAGCAGTCCATGGCGCCCCCGATGGGCGGCGGGTGGGGCGCGTCCACCCCGCCCTCCGGCGGCGGCGGCGGCGGCGGCGGCGCCAAGCGCAAGCGCATGGACGACGACGACTACTTCATGGAGGAGGAGGACTACGAGGAGTACGTCCCGGCGCCCCGCGGCGGGTCCAGGCGAGGAGGCGGCGGCGGCGGCGGGGGCGGCGGCGGCGGCTCCCGGTCGGCGCCCAAGTCTCGCGCGGCGCCTCGCGCGACCGGCGGCGGCGGCGGGGGATCCTCCGCCCTTCCCAACCGCGACATGTCGTACGCCGAGAAGCAGGAGCTCACCGAACTTCTCGGCGAGCTCCCCGAGGATAAGCAGGCGAGGGTTGTGCAGATCGTCGCCGAGCGCCACGCGGAGATGGGCGGCGCGGAGGACGACCTGATCGAGATCAACATCGAGGAGCTCGACAGCGTCACCCTCTGGAAGCTCGACCGATACGTGCGGTCCTGCCTCAAGCCCAAGAAGAAGAAGCCCACGCAGGCGGACATGCTACTCGAGGCGCAGAGGCTCGAGGCTGAGGCTGAACGCGAGCTCATGCAGGTGGAGGCGAGCCTGGGGGTG
>Ga0302116_1000167_pt1 | contig 37612 bp, 34 predicted proteins | sample AG5_SCM_MG_FD_203124 | JGI IMG/M metagenome (GOLD analysis project Ga0302116, IMG submission 203124) | Marine microbial communities from Western Arctic Ocean, Canada - AG5_SCM | ecosystem: Environmental > Aquatic > Marine > Oceanic | place: Canada: Western Arctic Ocean | collected 2017-10-01 | reverse complement strand
GATCGCACGTTGGGTGAGATGACCGTCAGCGACGTCGTCAAGCTCGATCATCTTGGCAACAATGTGCTCAACGACCGCGTCGTCAGTCCAGGGTGGGAGTTCCATGCTGGAATCTATGCGCAGCGGCCCGATGTCAACGCGATCGTGCATACCCACGGGTTCTGGGTGACAGCGTTGGCCTCTTTAAATCGCCCGCTTCGGATGCGGCACAACCTGTGCACGCTGTTCTACGAGGACCAGGTCATGAGTCCCGATGATTCGTTCGATTCAATTGGGGCTGCGTTAGGTCAGGCGTCGACAATTATTATTCCCTGGCATGGTGCGATCACGGTGGGTCGTTCGATTGGGAGGGCGGCCGCTTTGCATGCGACGCTCGAGGATATGGCCAAGCTCGACGTGACCCTCGATCAGAGCGAGGCGCCGGAACTACCAGAGGAAGCACGACTGCCGCTGCGGAAACTTATCGACGAGGTCGCGTGCTACCTCGAACAGACTTGGACGCTAATGATCCGACAAGCCGACAGGTATAACCCATGAGTCTTCTTATCGACGGGTTCAGTTGCCAGGTTGTCCCATCGCCCACGGGGCTCTATTTTATTGCTTGGTTGCACGAAGCCGGCGATTAATCGCAGAATGCGTACTATCGAATAGTTGAGAGCGTCAATTCCATGCCGGGACCACTGCAGAATATCCGTGTTCTTGATCTGACCGAGGAAATTGTTGGCCCCTATGCGACAAAGCTGCTCGCCGATTATGGCGCGGACGTGGTCAAGATCGAAAAACCCGCAGGAGACAGTGCACGCCAACTTGGTCCCTTTAAAGGTGGCGATCGGCATCCTGATAAAAGCGGAACTTTTTTCTATTTCAACACCAATAAGCGATCCGTAGTACTTGATCTAAAGACCCCATCGGGCGTGGACGGTTTTTGGCACCTGGTGGATTGGGCCGACATCATCGTCGAGGGATTCGAGCCAGGCGCAATGGAGTCCCTGGGGCTTTCATGGGAGGCCATTAAGGCTCGCCGCGGTGATATTTCGCTTGTTTCAGTCAGCAATTTTGGGGCAAATAGTCCCTACCGTCACTATCGGGGGTCGGAGTTGGTCCTTTATGGGTTCGCAGGCGAAATGCACTCGACAGGCCGGCTTGAGCGAGAACCTGTAAAAATGTACGGCACATCGGCCTTGGTCCAGTCAGGATCTGTATTGTCCACGGCGATCCTGGGCGCGTTGTTCGCCACTCAAGCTAAAGGCGTGGGTCAACATGTGGATTTTTCTGTTGCCGACAGTCACCTGGTCGGTGTTGATCGGCGGCACGCAACCGTTATTGGTCATCAATACTCTGGGCGCAAGACCTTACGACCGCCTATGGAAGAGCCAAGGGTCGGCATCCTATCGGGGTTATATCGTTGCAAGGATGGTTGGATTTCTATCATGGGTGGTGGCCAGAGGTTCAAAAACATCCGAGAGTTCTTTGGTTATCCAGCATGGTTGGATGACAAACGATGGGACGACCCTTTGATCCAAATGGATCCCGCCGCTATCCAAGAATTCAATTCACACCTAACGCCCTGGCTTAACGCCCATACCAAACGAGAGGTTTGGGAAGCCGGCAGACGAGCGCGGTTTATTTGTGGACCGTTATTTACCGTGGATGAAGTTTACTCTGATACGAATTTTCAGCAGAGAGGTCTTTGGCAATCGGCAGAGACTCCGGCCCTGGGGCAGTTTCGTTTTCCTGGCAGGCCTTTTGTAATGAACAAAACACCCTGGGAATATCGCAGGCCAGCGCCACAACTGGGGGAGCACACAGATGAAGTTTTACAGGCGGCGGGCAAGCGCGAACCGCTGCGTCCTGTTCGCCCATCGGGCAGTGGCCAGCCACTTGATGGCATTCGGGTCTTAGATCTATCCGGGGTTTGGGCAGGTACTTTTGCTACGCTGCTCTTGGCTGACCTTGGTGCAGAAGTCATCAAACAGGAAAACCAATTTATTCTGCAACCGAATACGCGCATTCTGCCATTTGTTCATTTGACGAAGGAGATGACCTCCGCGGGTCCCAGTTGGGTAACGGGTTTGCCGAACAATGATCCTGGTGAGCGGCCGTGGAACTATCATCCAATGTTCGTCAGCCTCTACCGCAACAAGAAAAGTTTTACGCTCGACATTCGGCAACCAGAAGGACTGGAAATTCTTGGTCGACTGGTGGCTGAAGCAGACGTGGTGCTCGAAAATAGTGCTGTAGGTACGATGGAAAAACTGGGTGTCAGCTACGAATGGTTGAAAGGTATCAAAGAAAACATCATCTATCTGCGCGCACCTGGGTTTGGGTTAACGGGCGAATACAAAGACGCTAGAGCGTTCGGGTCTAACCTCGAAGAGGTGCTCGGACATCAGCTGTTACGCGGATATCGTGGCAGCGAACCAGCGGAGAACAGTACAATATTTGCGGCTGATTATATTGCAGGGTCGCAGATAGCGTTCGCTTTGATGGCCGCGGTCTGGCACCGAAATCAATTCGGCGAAGGGCAATTTATTGAGATGTCGCAAGCCGAAAACGCAACCGCCATGTTTGCTCAGGCGTACATGGACTTCGCACTGAACGGTGAGTTGGATGAAGCGCGAGGCAATCGCTCAATCTATGCCGCAGATGGTGAGGTGCCTTGCGGTGCTTATCCTTGCAAGTCGCCGGGGTCAGCTGAAGAAGGCTTGGATCGTTGGATTACGATTAACGTGATGAGCGATGCAGACTGGCTGCGTCTTCGAGGGGTCATGGGGGAGCCAACATGGGCAATTTCTGATGACTTTTTATCCGCTGCAGGCCGACTAGCAAAAGAGGATTATATCGACGAACAATTAGGTCATTGGACGCGCGGCTTTGAAGACTACGATCTTTTTCATCGCCTGCAGGCTGCGGGTGTTGCTGCTGCACCGATACTTGAAGCGTCCCGTGTTCTATCTGATCCGCATGTCATGGCCCGCGCGTTGTTTCAGGAACAGACGCTGGAAGATGATATTGGCACTTATCAATACCCTGCGCCGATCTACCAAATTTCAGGCGGGGGTATCCGTTCCGCGCCCGTTGCAATGGGGCAGGACAACGACTACGTGTATCGTGAATTGTTGGGTTGCGATGATGAAGAAATCGATCGTTTGACCAAAGCTGGCCACATCGCCGATCGGTTTGCTGACCAAATCCCGTAAAACATGGGTGCTTCCCTGATATGGCTCAGGCGGAGTCGAGGCCATTGGGCGCGAGCAATCCGCATGATTTACCGGTATCACTTGGCGATGAGTTAAATTGATAAGCAGAGAAATACTAAATACTGCAGGCACTAACAGGCGTGATACGATGATTAACTCTGCTCAAGTACAGGATCTGAATATCATCCCGGTTCGTTATTTTGACTTCGAGTTTCCTGAAAATCTGGACCCGATGTGGGTACCGGATAACCCGTACCGTGCCCACTTTCTTAATGGTGTTTCTTTAACCATGCCTTACCTGGAGCCCTTCCTTTGTAAAACAATGCGTGAAGCATTGCAGCTTGTTGACGATCCACAATTGCTTGAAGACATGCGTGGCTTTATTGGGCAAGAAGCGCAACATTATCGTTGTCATCGCCGTTTAAACGAGCGTTTGACTAAAAACGGGCATCCACAGTTTGCCGAGATTGAAAAACGAATCGCTGATTCTTATGAGCGGCTTACTGAACGAAGCCTGCGCACTCGGTTGGCTTATTCAGCAGGTTTTGAATGCATGACAAATGGGTTTACCAATTGGCTCATCGGTGATCGTAAGGTGCTCTTTAAAAATGCACAGGCAGACGTGACATCATTCTGGCTGGCCCATATGGCAGAGGAATGTGAACACAAGACGGTGGCCTTTGATGTCTATGAAAACCTGTATGGCGCCTATTGGCCGCGAGTGCTCGGCGTGATTCATGGTTCCGCAGATGTCCTGGGTCTTGGGTTTATTGGAATGTTGTCCGCATTGCGGCGCGATTCAAGTGCTAACCGGCTCCGCCGGACATGGGGCATTGTCTGTCAGTTCAGCGCGATCGTTGTAAAAGTAGGGCCGTTCCTTGTGCGGGCCCTTGGGCCTAACTACAACCCCCGTCAGGAAAGTGAGCCTGAATGGCTGGATCAATGGTTGAGCTTCAATGAACAGGTTGATAACCAAGGCCCGATGCCGGTGATCGATACAAGCAGTGAAGAGATGGGGTTGCCTTTAAGATCACACCAGTCTGTTTGATCAAAGAAAATCTTCGTACCATATCCACCATATCCACCATATCCACCATACCTACCAGACCAACAACGAGGAATGAGATGTCTAAATTGCAAAGAGTGATGATAGCCAATGGGTTATTGGTGATGCTGGTGTCGATGTTTGCAGGATTCATGTTGATGTTCAATTTGCTAGGTGGGTTCGAAATTTGGCCAGGTCAAATATTGGAATTTTCTGTTTACGGTACAACCGAAGGATGGGTGCGCGCTCACTCAGGTGGGGTGACGAATGCCTTGCTGGTGATGGCGATCGCCTTTGCATTACCGCACGTTAACGTCTCAGCGTTTCAAGAAAAGTTTCTTGCCTACGGGTTCATTTATGTCGCGTGGTCTTTCACCGTGTTCTATTGGTTAGGAAATGCCTCGGCGAATAGGGCGCTCACCTTTGGTGATAATCAATTGGGCGAGTCAAGTTTGGTCAGCGTGTTGGGTTTTCTGCCAGGGTTACCAAGCGTGGTGCTGGTCGTCGTACTGCTTGTTATCGCAGTAAAAGGAATTCTTTCGAAGAAAGATCAATAACAGAATTGCCCGTGGGTAGGGGCAAGCGCGTTGCTTATCCGTCGTCACCTGGCCAGAGCTTAACCCCCACCGCCGGACTTAAGTGACAATCAGGGCCCGTCGTTTATCGCCAATCGCCTATGCCAATCGCCTATGGCAATCGCCTGTGCCACGCTGGGCACGATTAAACCCAGAGCCAATGAGGTAGATGGCAAGACTGCCTATCCAGCCGATCTAGCGACCATCATGGCTGTGGTCCCTACGAAAAATCATCCAGGTTCCAACTGCATAAATTGAGTGCGACAATTAGCCAAGGGTGTGGGGTAAGTCCTCATGTTGGATTAGGTTACTCTTTTGTGACCACTGATTAAAAAAGGGCGATTATGGACAGCGAAAGTGTTTTGAGTTTGAACTCGCGTTCGCCCGCGCAGCAGCATGGTACGTACGAGCTTCTTCCCTTTGTGCTTAATCCTAAGAACATTGCTCGGTTCGACGCTGGACGGGTGATCATTGGTGACCGTCGAAAGTACCCGTTTGAACAGTCATTTGTGAGCTGTCGAACAGTTGCCGAGGTGGCGAAAGCCATAGCTGGGATGGTGACTCAAGGCAGCGGGCCGTGGCTTGCCTCGGTTAATGCGCTACGAATTCTGACATCCAATAGCCCTGATAACCCCGCAACGCTGATGGGTGATCTGCAACAGGCGCGTAATCTACTGGTCAGTACCCGTCCTACCAATACGGCAATGATGCAACGCTTGGATCAGATGCTCAGCGTTGCCAGAGAGGCGCTTGAAACGAATAGTGATGTGGACCACGCCATCGCTTCGTCCATTGACGCTGTGCTACGGGGGATATACGACGATTACACGGTACGTGCGCGGGCGATGGCTGACCTGATCAATGATGGTGATGGCATTTTAACGAACTGCTTTGGCGAAGCAGGCGTTTTGTTGTCATTTGCCTTTGCCGCGAAGCAGGGCAAAGATATCACCGTCTACGCCCCGGAAACCAGACCATACTTTCAGGGTGCCAAGCTTACCGCGCCCTCTCTTCACGAGATGGGCATCAAGGTGAACCTGATTACAGATAATATGCCTGCGCACATCATGTCGGAGGGCAAAATCCAGAAGTACATTACAGCGGCGGATCTGATCACATTGGATGGTCACATTGTTAACAAGATTGGTACGTTTCAGAACGCCATTTCTGCCCATGCCCATGATATTCCCTTTTTTGCCTTTGCCTGGGGGCGGGATGATAGTAAAAAGCAGCGCAGCGACATTGTGATAGAAGAGCGAGATGCCGCAGAAATAAAACTTGCTTTGGGCACCGCCACCACCACTGATGCTATTTCGGCACGATATCCTGCCTTTGATATCACGCCACCAACTTATGTGTCGGGTGTGGTAACCGTTCACGGGGTTGCTAGTCCCTATAATTTAAAGAGCCTACCTACCTGGTAGCTAATACGAAGGAAAAGATATGCCTGCAGCAATCCTTGGAGGCACCGGAATTTATAATTTTCCTGGTGTTGAAGTCGAGGCGGAAGAAATTTCTAACGAGTATGGAACAGCCCAAATATTTGTCGGTAAAGGTGATTACGATGATGTTGTCTTTCTTACCAGACACGGTAAGGACCATTCAACGCCACCCCACAAAGTAAACTACCGCGCTAATATTAAGGCGATCAAAGACATGGGTGTAAAACGGATCATGTCGACCTATGCCGTGGGTGCTATTACGGCTGATTACCCAGTGTTGGAACTCGCGATCCTTAGAGACTTTCTTGATTTCACCAGTGGCCGTGAGTTCACTTTCTTCGACCAGATCGAACGTAGCGTAGGGCATGTGGAAATGAGTGAACCGTTTTGCCCGGTTATGAGCAAGCAACTAGTACAACTCGCGGACCAACACCAAATCAAAGTTCACGATGGCGCTACCTATGTTGCTACCAACGGCCCTCGATTTGAATCCCCAGCCGAAATCAGAATGTTTCAACAACTGGGTGGGCACGTGGTAGGCATGACTTGTTGTCCAGAAGTGTATCTGGCGGGTGAGTTGGGCATGAGCTTTGGCGCCGTCGCGCTTCCCATTAATCTTGCGGCAGGGCTTGAGGATAAAATCACCCTTGTTGCAGATAATATCGATGAAGTGCGAACCAGCATGGTGAACCTGATGATAGATGTTCTTCGCCATACGACGGATGAAGAATGTACTCCCCCGCTCTTATTATAAAAGAGGCTTTAGAGCGAGGTGCTGTGACAGCTGTTAACGTTAGTAGTACCCCTACAGCAACAATTTATAAAAAAGTATACAAAATTTAATGTGTGAAGCTTAGCCAAGAGAAACATTTCATGACGACGAGAAAAGTAAAACCAGAGCATGGTATGAGCACCATTGTTAATCACGTGGGTGAGGGTGGTCATGACAAGCACGCACATTTGATGCCGATATATCAGACCTCGACTTTTGGGTTTGATACCGTCGAAGAGGCAGGAGAAGTTTTCGCAGGCAGGAAAAAAGCCTACGCGTATACACGAACCAGCAATCCGAACATGGACCACCTGGCCAATAAAATTGCTTACATGGAGGGTATCGATCTGATCAGGTCCAATCCCAGTGTAGAGCCAACTGACCTGGTGATGGGTAGGGTCACCTCCTCGGGGATGGCCGCAACATCTGTTGCGGTACTGGCCAAAATGGGCGCGGGCGATAAAGCCATTGTCCACCGGGGGTTGTATGGCAACAGCTTCAAATGGTGGTATCAGTTTGCTCCTCGCCTGGGTATTGAGGTTGTGTGGTTTTCAGATGTTGGCCCAGAGAGCCTGGCCAAAGTCATCGCAGACAATACCGATGCAAAGATGATATTTCTTGAAACGCCGTCGAATCCCAATATTGAAATCATAGATTTGAGTCATTTAGTTGAAGTCGCACATGCGCATGATATTTGGGTTGTGGTCGACAACACCTTTGCCACGCCCTATCACCAACGCCCTTTAACCTTTGGATGTGACGTGGTGCTCCATTCGACATCAAAGTACATCAGTGGTCATGGCCAGGTGATTGGGGGTGCGATTGTCAGCACCCATCTCGACTATATGGCGCCCGGTGGTGACGGGGTCGGTTTGACGTACAAAATGTTAGGTGTTGCGCCAAGCCCTACAGATACGTCACTTATTAACGTTGGACTTAAAACCTTCGAAATCAGAATGCACAAGCATGCCGAGAATGCGCTTGCGATTGCGTTCTGGTTACAAGACCAGCCGCAGATTGAGGCGGTGTTGTATCCAGGTTTGCCAGACAACCCCTTCCACGAACTCGCGAAACGACAAATGGTGAATGGGTTCGGCGGTATGGTGTCATTCAAAATCAAGGGGGGTGTTGAAAATTGCATGACCTTTACAAACGCAGTGACCATCCCTACATTGGCCGTTAGTCTTGGTAACGTTGATAGTTTAATACAGCACCCTGCCAGCATGACGCATAGTGCAACACCAAAGGCAGAGCGTGAGAAAGCGGGCATCGCTGACAATATTGTGCGACTTTCTGTTGGTATAGAGAACATTGAAGACTTGATTGCAGATCTTGGCCAGGCGATGGCGAAGGTGCGTTAGCGGGATACACACAGCACGCGGGTAAGCAATGGCCAAGGCAACCGTCATAAAGAAGTTGAAGTTCTGGGATCTGATGAGTATTTCCTTAGGCCAGATAATCGGTACTGGTGTGGTAGTACTGACCGGCGTCAGTATCGGTATGACGGGCTATGGAGCACCCTGGGCTTTTTTGTTGGCGCTTGGCATTGTTGCAATACCGACAATATGTATTGCTGCCCTTGGTTCTGCGATTCCCAGTACGGGGGGTAACTACACCTACGTGCGAGACCTGCTTGGCAGTAAAACGTCCTTTTTCTATTTGGCCTTGCTTGTTGCCGGGCAAATTATTCTTTCAAGTTTCGCCATTGGTTTTGCAGAATATGCCGACGCTTTGATTCCGGGGCTGAATATGATTCTGGTCGCTGCAGGCGTCATGGTGCTGTGTTTTGTCGCAAACTTGTTTGGTATTAGAACCGCCGCACGGTTTCAAGCGATAATGGTTTTTGGCCTGCTGGCAGCGTTGGCCTTATATATTGGGCTCGGTTTATCGCATGTTAAGGACTACTCGCCTTATTTATCTGCGGCCACCATTTTGCCTAATGGGTTCGGTGGTTTTTTTGCTGCCGCGTTTTTGCTGCGCCTGAGCCTGATTGGCTCTGAGTTTGTCTCAGAGTTCGGAGACGAGATGGAGAACCCTGGCAAAATGATTCCGCTGGTGATGGGCCTGTCCCTGCTAGTCGTTAGTTTGCTCTACATTTTGATTGCAGTTGTTGCGACGGGCGTTTTGCCACTTGCTGAGATCGAGGGCAGGAATTTGGCGACCACGGCCAAAGTCATCTTTTCCCCTGGGGTCTATGTCGCCTTTATTGTTGGCGGCGTTATGATCTCGCTGGTGACATCGCTTAACGCCATTTTCGCATGGTGTACTCGCGGTCTGTATATGGCGACGGAAGACGGTTGGTTGCCCGCCAAACTTGCGGTCGTCAATAGGTTCGGGACCCCGTATATCTTTCTAACCGTATTTTTTGTCGTGGGAGTTACGCCGATATTGACGGGAATGACGTTGAACTACGTGGCGATTCTGGGTAACGCTGTAGGTGCCATCTTTGGGTTGTTCCCTGTGCTCTCTCTTTATAATCTTGCCAAGCGAAACCCCGGGGCCTACCGCCGGGCGCCCTTCAAATTGCCCGTGTTGATGATGAAGACTCTGCCGCTAATGGCCGTTCTGATCTACGGCTACGGGATTTATGCTTCGTGGGAGTTTATTGGTAATACCGGTTGGCTGCTGTTACTCGGTTATAGCGCGCTTGTAATGCTCTACATTCATTTTCGAGAACCCTATCGCGTGAAAATTCAGGCGGCTGGTGGAGAAACGCACAGCCGTAATGGCGGGATTAACCGCCCTGTTTGAGCTGCGCAATAAGGTCGGCATGATCTGAGTCCGGCAGCGACGGCACGCTAAATCCTGTTCGGCTGATCACATCGCCAAACCTCTGCTTCATTGACGCAATAACGTCTGTGGGTGTTCCGATCAAGGCAATGGTGTTCAACACCTCGTCGTCGACGAGTCGGGCCATCTCTTCTTTCTGCTGCCGCTTGTTAAGAAAGTTAAGTTCGGTCTGTAAATCGCCCCAACCATGGATCTCAAGAACGGGGCGATAGGCCTCCGTCGAGCCGTAAAAAGCGATTCTGTCCCTGGCAACTTCAATCGCCTTATCAATGGCTTCTTCATTAGGCCCGGTGGCAATAATCGGGGCATAGTCCAGTTGAAAGTTATTCAATGTCCGCCCGCTGACGGCCAGACCGGCTTCAATGGCCGGTAGCGTCACCTCACGTATATATTTTTCCGACGAAAAGGGATGCATGATCATGCCGTCAGCAACTTCCGCCGCCACTTTTGTCATGAGCGGTCCCGTAGCGGATAAATTGATCCGGGGTCGGCCAAACTCCAGGTTGTCAGGGGTAAAAGTTGCTGGCATCAAGGTGTGTTCGTAATATTCGCCTATGTACTCGAGTCGCTCGCCGTCATACCAGCAGTCGAAGATGGCATTCATGGCCTCTATAAATTCACGCATCTGTCGTGCCGCTTTATACCAGGGCATGCTAAAGCGCCTTTCGATGTGCGGTTTTACCTGAGAGCCCAGGCCCAATACCATTCGGCCCTGTGAGAAAGCGTTAAGGTCGTGAGCCAGGGTCGCCATGCTCATCGGATTGCGTGCAAACGCCACGGCGACAGAGGTCAATAGCTCGACTTTGTCAGTATGCTCGGCGGCGATCGCCAGCGGCAGGAATGGGTCGTGGTTCAGTTCAGCGATTCTTAAACCGTCGTATCCCAGGGACTCCAGATGAGCGGCCTGTCTACCGGTCTTGGTCATGTCCGCGGATATATTAGCGTCGACTTTCATTGCGGGTCCTAAGCTATAAAATAACGAGCATACAGGATACCTGCTTTGGGGTAGACGTGAACCCGTCTGGCATCAACTTCTGACACGCCGAAACGATTGCTTCAGGGTTTTTGGTATTTGGTGGCAAGATCTGCTGATGCGCGCAGTTCCGTTAACACGGATTCCCTTGTTTTGGTGGCGTGGCTTTCGATATTTTTTATTTCCGTGTCACTGAAACCTAATCCGCTGAGCACGTCTTCGTTAGCCTCGCCGAGTTCAGGAGGGTCACCTTTTTCACTGCCAGGGGTTTCACTTAGCGCTATTAAGTTGCCAACAGTCAGGGTTTCTCCGGCCCCTGGTACGTTAATTTTAGTCAGGTAGCCGTTCGCAAAATTTTGATTATCTTTAAGTACTTCCTGCCAGTCGCGTACTCGTTCCCAAATAATCTCGGGTTGCGTGTAGAGGAAGTCCACCCACTGTGCCATCGTCTTCTGGGCGAAGGCAGTGACCAAAATGCCTCGCAGTTCTATCGTGTCTTCCTCAGTGATGCCTTCGCCTAAACGCTGGCCGGGGGTCTGAAACCTGGGGTCCAGTGAAAGCTCAAGGGCATCAGCAAATATGCATAACGAGTCCCATCCCTCTTGATCCATCACTTGGGCCAGCATGATGGCGCCGCCATCGCTGGTGCTATAAGTACCGTAGAACCCGCGAATATTTGGGTGATGATTGCCGTCTCGGTTCAGGTTTGCGCCGGTCATGGCGACGTGCGTTAGCTCCCACTGTTGTAGCCACAGCGCCGCGCCAAGTGCACTTGTTTGGACGCGCTGACCAATGCCATGTCGTTCCCTTGAAAGCAGTGCAGTCATGACCCCTAGTGCCAACTGCATTGCCCCGGACGTATCAATAGTAATCGCTCCGGCAATCGAAGGTTCTCTGTCAGGGTAGCCAGTATGGTGAACTAATCCACCGCGGGCTGCCGCGACTCCATCCAGCATTGCCTTGTCGGCATCTGGGCCCTTAGGGCCAAATCCATTAACCGAGGCATAGACTAGGTTGGGAAATTGTTGATGCAATTGAGCGTAGTCAAGATTCAAACTCTGCAGTGCTGCCTCACGATAGTTAGTGAGGAAAACATCAGCGGTGGCCAGCAGGGATTGGATAACCTTTGCACCAGCATCCGTCTTGAGGTCGATGCAGATGGATCGCTTGCCCCGATTAACAGCAACGTACTGTGGCCCCATAGTGCCATCCGGCGTTTCGTTCTGTCTGCCTCTTCCATAGCGACTTGCGTCGCCCATGGGTGGTTCAACTTTGATGACTTGCGCGCCCATGTCGCGCAGGTACAGAGCAGCAGCGGGCCCCTGTACTGCAATCGTCATTTCAATAACCGTCATTCCATCGAGTGGTTCTGGCATATAGTTAACCTGAAGATCAGTTGGTGTAGGATGCAGAATACTGTTGACTGCCCGCATTCTGCAAACGCAGATCCTGGAAAGTCGGTTGTGCCTGAATGAGGTGCCTGAATGAGGTGCCTGAACAAAGTGCCTGAACAAGGTACCTGAACTAGGTACCTGAACAAGGTACCTAAATAAAGTACCTAAATAAAGTACCTAAATAAAGTACCTAAATAAAGTACCTAAATAGCGACTTACCTAAGTGCAGACGCCAATGATTGACGCAAGTCTTCTAAAGAACCTTATACGGGAACCAAACTGGTCGGATAGCACCGGTGAGGCCTGCCTGGCGGTGGACTTGTCAGCAGCGAATTATTCGCGCGAAGAGGTGGCCGCCATCAGCGAATGGCTGCGGCGTCAGCCAGTGCCGGTCATCGGTTTGATACATGACGATGAGCGGATGTTAGATGCCCTTGATTTTATTGCCGAGACTGTTTCGGAAGTTGAATCTATAGTTTCACTCATTGGCCAGTATCCACAGGCATCAGCGGTGTTGGTGCAGATTACCCGAGTAACGATGAGCCTGCCCGCGATTGCAGCGCTTACTGTCGAGTCAATGGGGTATGCCACGCTTCAGGGTGGCGAGGAATTCGCGCGCTGGCTTTTAGGGCAGCGCACGGCGAAAGTTGGAAACTCGAACGTTCCGTCACCAGTTGTGATGGAAAGAACGGGCACAGAACTAAGCATCCTGCTGAATAGTCCCGGCAATAGAAATGCTTTGTCTGTTTCGATGCGGGATGGCTTGAGTGAGGCTTTTAGCCTGGTGGCGATGGATGAGTCAATTGAACGTGTTGTTGTTTCAGGTGCAGGACCCTGCTTTAGCGCCGGCGGTGACTTGACGGAATTTGGCGTATCCAAAGATGTGGCCGAAGCGCACAGAACCAGACAGCTAAAAATGCCTGCGCAATATTTGGCGGAACACGCCCGCCGCTATAGCTTCAATTTACACGGCGCCTGTATTGGTGCGGGCATAGAGCTACCGGCATTTGCCGGTCACATTTCGGCAAGCCGCGATGCTTTCTTTAAATTGCCCGAAGTGGCTATGGGCCTGATACCAGGTGCCGGTGGTTGCGTTAGCATTCCACGCCGTATCGGCCGTCATCGAACGAATTATCTTGCTGTCACAGGGATGGAGCTGTCCGCTGAAAAAGCGCTTTCATGGGGGCTGATTGATGAACTGGTCGACTAACACCTAACGTTAAATAGCGCTCGGTTCCCTAGTCCCTGGAATAAATCAATTCTCCATCTCTAATGGTCATCATGACATGGTCGCTTGATAAATCATTGCGCAACACCTGCCAGGGTGCATCCAAAAGGCAGCAATCGGCAGGTGCGCCGGGTTTGATACTGCGGATCGATGAAGGATCAAATAGTTCACCCAGGAAGCCATTTAGGGCAGACTCCGGTGTTATGCATTCGGTTTTGTTTAGTTGATGACCGCTCGACGTGGTGCGTTTTGTTGCGGCATCCATGGCTGCCCAGGGATCGGGGTGCCCAAAAGGTAGGTCAGTGCCAAACGCCGTAGGAACACCGGCCAGCATTAATGAGTTCGCCCGGTACAGAAACGCGTGCTCGGCCATTGGGATATCCTGAAGGTAAGCGTCGCCTCTTTCATGAACAAAGTTCGGTTGAGTGACCACGTTTAATCCAAGCTCGCAGAGTTGTTCAATCAGTGCTGGAGGTATCACGGATGCATGTTCGATCCGATCTCCGGACAGGGTGTTGGCGGATCGAAAGGCAGACAGGGTGTAAACTAACTCGACTTCGGTAACGCAATGGACCGCGACGTTACGGTGCTGTTGGTGACTCTCTTTGATTGTCGATACGAAATCGTCCAAGTCCGGTAGCGAGGAATCATGCAGATGAACTTTAGTTTCGCCGACGGATAGACGGGGAGTTTGGTTGAGGCCCGATAATGCCGGCCTGCCCGACATTCGTACCTTTTGCAAAAGATCCCGGCTGCGCTGTAGTTCACTAAACCACTGCCAGGTTTCCGGGTTGTTTGATGGTGTCATGTCGTTGAGGCCAGTAACACCGAACGCCGCTAATTGCTGACTTGCCAGTTTCACTGGCGGTACATCAGACCGCGTCAAGTTGCCTAGCAATTCATCAACGTCGTACAGGCGACCATCGTCACTGGTGAGTCGGGCTCGCTCGTGAGGCGCCAGTCTTAGAGCGGCATTGGCAATCATTTCCATGCCTAGGCTATTGAATATCCACAATCGCCCGGACCTGTGCTGGATTCTGATTGGGCGTTCCGGTGCCCAGGTATCCAGCCATTGGCGATCCAGATGGCCGAGTACGCTTTCATGGTAGCCTGTGCCACGCAACCAATGACGACCCGCTTGCCGCTGCAAGGCAGACTTTAGATCTGCTTCTGACACGACATTGGGTGGGCCGCAATTGATTGATACCAGCGAAGCGGCATATGCGATCAGGTGAGTATGGTGATCGTGCAGGCCGGGTATCAGCAGGCTCCCTTTAGCATCGATAACGGTTGCGCCATCTTGCAAGTGATTGGCGCTGGTAATGTCGATGAACTGGTCACCGACAATCGTTGCGTTGGTCAGCCGAGGCTTGCCGTCTGAATCGAGCAGTTCGGCATTGAGGAACTGTATGGTCTGGTCATTCGTCTTCAATGTTGAGTCATTTCCTGACAAGGTCTGGTTGGAGTTTACCGGTTTAGTGCCTCAAGGCGGTATCTTGCCTTTTTGAAAACTGATTAGTTAAGCTGTCTTTTCTACCGAAATGTCCTGGAAAACGTCACTTGGTTTTATCAATAGCAGTCGGTTATCGCGTGGCTGTAAATGTAGGCGCTAAAAAGCTGAGTTCGCTGAGTTTGAAGAAACTCTGGTGTCGATAAGTTAATCTCTTTAGATCTGGCAAGTGAGTCACCAGGTAATCCACGGCATTAGCTGATCTTGGGTTGATCTGTTGAACTTGCTTATGAGATTGTTCAAAAAATTTTGCCAAGCAAAGGAAATACAGTGAGCGACTATTTATTCTCTGGACTTAAAGTCATTGACTGTGCAACGGTCATTGCCGCACCGGCAGCCGCAATGATGCTGGCTGACTACGGTGCGGACGTCATTAAAATCGAACAGCCCGGTGAAGGCGATATGTTGCGGATGTTGGGTGATATACCAACAACCCCCTATGCTGACAGCGATTGGTTCTGGCAGTTAGACGGTCGAAACAAACGGGGCGTGGCATTGGATTTGAAACAACCAGCGGGGATGGAAATTCTTCGCAAACTGGTCGCTGGTTGTGACGTCTTTATCACCAATCAACCCTACTCGGTTCGAGAATCCCTGGGCATTACCTATGAGGATCTCAAACCGTTAAACCCTGGCATGATTTACGCATCCCTCACCGCATACGGAGAAAAGGGGCCCGAGCGCAAGCGTAAGGGGTTCGACCAGTTGGCTTACTGGGCAAGAAGTGGGCTGATGGAACTGATGAGAGAGCCTGGAACAAGGCCGACTCAGGGTCTTCCCGGGATGGGTGATCATCCTACCGGTGTCGCCTTGTATGCGGGAATTGTGACTGCCTTATTGAACCGAGAACGTAGCGGCGAGGGCAGTCTGGTAGAAACGTCACTTCTCGCCAACGGCCTTTGGTCTGCCGCCGGTATCGCGCAGGGAGCGATGGCCGATGGTGACATGCCGTTGTATCGCTCATTGAATGAAAGTCCGCCGGCCATGATGCTTCCCTACCAAACCCTTGACGGGCGGTGGTTACAGTTCAATATGATCCGCAACGAAGACTTACAAAGTCTGCTCTTTGTGGCGTTGGAGGTCCCTGAGATTTTGGCTGATGCCAGGTTCAGCAGCCAGGAGTTGATGTTTGAAAATCGCGAGTTACTGGGGCTCGAACTGCAAAATATCATCGAACAACAAACAGCAAAACACTGGCTCACAATCTTTGATGCTTTTGATTTACCCGTGAATCTCGTTGCTCTGGTGGAAGAAAGTAAGACCGATCCACAGGTACTGCAGAATCAGATGGTGGTCGCGCCAGAAGACGACAGGATTAAGACACCGCTCATTATTGAACACCCGATTCAAATATCTAATGTACCGAAGGTGGGGCCTATTTGCGCACCGGCCTTGGGTGAACATACGAACGAGGTATTGGCGGATCTTGGGTACACAGTAGAACAGGTGACCAGACTTCGAGAATCCGGCGTTATTTAGGTTCGGAGGTAAGGCAAGGAACGTGACAGTTGGGCTAGCAGATGCTTAGTAAGCAAGGGGGCAAGTGGGGCTGTCCGTCATAGCTGACGCCGCTGCGGCGTAGCGCGTGGCTTAGCGCGTGGCTTAGCGCGAGGCGTAGCGCGAGGCGTAGCGCGTGGCGTAGCGCGTGGCGTAGCGCGTGGCACAAGCATTTGAGGCGAACGTTGTTTCGGTTTCGCTCGGGATAATCGTTGCCGCAAAGTGAAATTCCATTCACTGATGGGTTTGTGCGAAACTCGTAGTTTATGAAGTAGGAACAAGATATGAAACTTAAGGGAAAAATTGCCGCAATAACCGGCGGTTCTGCGGGCATAGGGTTGGCTATTGCGATAGCCTTTCTTCGAGAAGGTGCTAGTGTCGTGATTATGGCCAGAGACGCTGCCAAAGGGGCGGCGGCAGTTGAGCAGCTCGGTGGTGACGAGCGCTCGGTATTTATCAAGGGAGATGCCACCGTACAAGCCGACATCGAACGCTTTGTTGATGGCACTATCGAGCGTTTTGGGCGCATTGATATTTTGGTGAACAACGCGGGTGGCGCAGGCGAATTACTGCCACTTGTTGATTTGACCGATGAATCTTTCGATTACACAATGAAGCTCTGTGTGTATTCAACCTTTTGGGCGACTCGTCGGGCGCTGCGTCCTATGATTGAGCAACAATTTGGCCGCGTCATCAACATTTCATCGGTTGAGGGTAAAATTGGTAAGCCGGTATTTTCCTCCTACACGGCGGCGAAACATGCTGTTAACGGTTTGACTAAATCTACGGCTCAGGAAGTAGGTACGGACGGAATAACCGTGAACGCCATTTGTCCCGGACTCATTATTACCGACATAATCAAAGCCAACGGTCCCGCCACGGCGAAAGCGATGAACCTGACGTTCGATGAGATGGTTGATTTATTTTCCCAGGAATCGGCCATCAAGCAGCCTAACAAAGTCGAACAAGTTGCTGAAACTGCCGTGCTGTTGGCTTCTGACGTGGGCGCTGGCATCACCGGCGCCACGTGGAGCGTGGATGGCGGTACGGCGCCGTATTAGGGTCACCTTAACGTCGTAAGACGATGTTAAGTGCTGGAAATTATTGCAGTGCCTTAGGAGAAACCCGTTCAGTTCGTCTAAGGCGCGGGTTGCTGGCCTTAGACCGTAAGTCAATAGACCGATGTTTATCGTCATTGGCAACGCCCCCCGGCGATCACATTAATGCATTTGCGCTACCCGAGTAAAAAGTGTCCTAGAGTTGCCACGGAACCTGAGTCATGGCGTGGTAGCTACCGGGGTCGTCTGTTTAATGATCAGGACGATGACGTTTGACACCGTCAACTGATTGGGTGGACGGGTGATTGAAAAAAAATGATATATTTGTAAACCCACGTTGGGAGCAGTGATGACAGAGTCAGTTTCAATTTCTATCGGAGTCTTGGCTCTGGTCGTTGCCCGGCATCCTGGTCGATTCGGGCGGCGTAACTCAACAATTAGAATTCAATATCAGGACGGAGAAACCCTATGGATCTAAGCAATGCCGACATGCTTCGAATGTTTGAACAAATGACGCGCATCCGGGAATTTGATGAGCGCGCAGGGTTGTTAATGGAGCAAGTGAAAGTCCATGGCTCGGTTCACCTATACTGCGGTGAAGAGGCAATAGCAGTAGGGGTCTGTGAAGCGCTCAATGACGACGATTACATTACCTCTACCCATCGTGGCCATGGGCACCTCATTGCCAAGGGTGGTGATGTTGACCGTATGTACGCTGAACTATTTGCCAAGTCTACCGGCTACAATGGCGGCAAGGGCGGTTCCATGCATATGGCGGCTTTAGACCTGGGCATCATTGGTGCCAACGGTATTGTTGCAGCGGGACTACCCATAGGGTTGGGAGTCGCCTTCGCTAGCCAGTACCAAGGTAATGATCGCGTCACGGTCTGCTTTTTTGGCGACGGAGCTACCAATGAAGGGGCGTTTCACGAGGCCATGAATATGGCCGCTATACTTAAAGCCCCGATGGTGTTCGTCTGTGAAAACAATGGTTATGGTGAGTGGTCCAGTGCGGCATCGACAACCTCTGTGGCCGATATTGTCGATCGTGCTGCGTCCTACGGCATCGCAGGAGCAATGGTAGATGGCATGGATGTCGCCGCGGTACACGAAGCCTCAATAGCAGCTGTCGCGCGTGCCCGCAGCGGTGCCGGGCCAACCTTGCTCGAGTGCAAAACGTACCGATACTACGATCATGTTGGCCGCGACTTCGGCGTACTAGAACGTGATCCGGATGAGATCGCTCGGTGGCGAGCGCGTGACCCCATTAAGCATTGGCGCGAGGTACTTATTGCCCACGGGGTGTTCGATGACAACACGGCGGACACTATCACAGCAAGTATTGGCGCCGACATGGAGCGTGCGATTGCCAAAGCGGAGCAGGCGCCGGATCCACACCCCGATGCCCTATATGAAGACGTCTATTCGGAGTCCAAGGTATGACTAACAAAACAATGACTGCAGCTATTAACGAGGCCATTGATCAAGAAATGAGCCGAGACGATAAGGTCTTTGTGGCTGGTGAAGACGTGCGTGTCGGTGGTCCTTTTGGAACCGAAGCGGGTTTACATGCTAAATACGGTGACAAGCGGATTCTTAACACAGCCATTTCTGAATTAGCGCTTACGGGTATCGGCGTAGGTGCCGCGGCTGTTGGGCTTAGACCCATAATCGAAATCATGATTATGGACTTTGTCGCGGTTGGTATGGATCAAATTGTTAACCAGATGGCTAAGATGAAGTACATGCTGGGTGGCCAAGCGACCCTGCCTATTGTTGTTACCACCCATGCTGGAATTGATAGTAGTAGTGCGGCTCAGCATTCAGGTAGCTTAGAAGCCTGGTTCTGTCACGTACCCGGTTTGAAAGTGGTCATGCCCTCCAATGCTTACGACGCTAAAGGTCTGTTAACCGCGTCTATTCGAGACGACAACCCGGTAATTTTCATTAGCAACAAGCGCTGCATGGCGTCCATGATGGAGGTACCTGACGAATCTTATGTGGTGCCCTTGGGCGTTGCCGAGGTCAAGCGTAGCGGCAGCGATGTTACTGTGGTCGCGCTCGGGCGTTTGGTCGTAGATGCACTAACGGCAGCAGACGAACTAGCGAAAGAAGGCATCAGTCTGGAAGTTGTAGACCCGCGCACGTTATCGCCGATGGATATGACCACGATATTGGCGTCAGTGAAAAAAACCAGTCGGGCCGTGGTCGCTCACGAAGCCGTGCGGAACTGTGGTGTCGGCGCTGAGATAGCGGCCACTATCGCCGATGAAGCCTTTGACTTTTTAGATGCACCGGTAAAGCGAGTGGGTGCGCCTTTTACGCCGGTACCCTTTGCACCGGCGTTAGAAAAAGAATACCTTCCGGGCGCTCAGGAAATTATTGACGCGGTGCGCTCGCTTTACAGCTAACACTGCGCTTTCAGCAAGTTCCGGCGCCTGGTGCGACTGGACTTGCTGGGATAGCAGCTAAAAAAGTGATTTTCTTACGACGACCAAGCTTGGCGCTAGAGTAGAAAACGACTGAGGCAATAGCGCGGGGCCGGTTTGCGATCGACGATACCATGTTGCGATACGCTGAGAGCCAATCGACATTCGCGGTATCGAGTCAGTGGGCACGGTCTTAGTCAAAGGCAAGGTGGTAATGTCTGACGGGTCCAGCCTGGTCGGCGCTCATGGAGGGCTCGAGCACTTCCCCAAGCTCATCAATTTTTATGATGCATAAGGCAATGTGATGCCTTATCAACGTCGCCAGTGCACGGCCTGCCCGACGCGTTACCAGCAAAATCATCGGCGAGTTCAATGAAGTTGTGGATCAGGACAACGTTCGACGCTTCGTGACTTGCGACCAAGCCATCGGTGTCCGACATGAAATCATCCTTGGTGGCGGCTACAAAGAGTCGTTCGCGCTGGATGAACAGGGCTGGCACATGGGCAGCCTTGCGATCTTAGGTGATAACGTCGGCGACAGGAGTCACCACCTGAAGACCAGCGGCCAAAAAGAGTTAGCTTTTGATCAGCGCCTGCTGTTAATTAGAAAGCCTTGCGGTGTTAGAAAGTCTTGCCGTTATTGAGAAAAATGCCTATCTGCACGGCATCGATATAGCTGGTCGGTGGTGACGTCATTTTTGTTCCCGGATAGTACGCCTGCGGATTCGTCAAGAAAGCAGCAATCGTAAAGTAATCCCAGATAACGCTGGTTTTACCATTGTCCAGTGCCGACGAATACGAATATCCTGCCAACGTACCGGATCGGCGGCCCGCGACTCCATCTAAACTGGGGCCAATTTTCCCGCTAGTGCTTACTCCATAGGTATGGCAGGTTCCACAATTCTGTACAAACAATGACTCAGCGTGTGCCGGGTCGTAGTCGATACTTTCTGCTGCAATGGTTTCTTCACCCTGCATGACGCCATGCAATTTCATGGTGGCAGCCAAATCAGCACCCGCTGGCATGTTGAAGGGTTGTGCCACGCGAGTTAAATCTTCCCCGGAAGGTTGACCCGGTCGGAAGCGGAGAATTCTGCCGTTGGAAGAGTCCGTTATGGCATACAAAAAACCATCAGGACCTGCTTCCACCGAACGAATACGCTCATTGAAGTCAGCCAATAAACGCTCCTCGTGCAGTAACTTGCCATCGCGAATTCTTAGCCGCCTGATTGCCTGGCCGGATAGCGCGCCAATAAATAGATCACCCTGCCAGGCGGGGAATTCACTGCCGCCGTAATAAGTAAGACCCGAGGGAGCAATAGAGGGACTCCAAACCACGACCGGATCTACGTATCCTGCTGCCGTCTGCTGATCCGACATCGCGCGTCCAGAATAGTCAAAACCCCAGCTCAGCAATGGCCAACCGTAATTGCCACCTGCTTCCAGCAAATTCAGTTCATCGCCGCCCAAGGGGCCGATGTCTAAAACCCATAGTTGACCATCTTCGTCCAAAGCGAAGCCACCGGGCGACCGAAAACCGGTCGCCATTAGTTCTGGCTTAGCGTCAGGATTGGCAACGGCCATCGCGTTGTCAGTCGGGATTGAGCCATCTCGATTAATTCGAATGATTTTTCCGATATCGCCGTCGACGCGTTGCACCATGCCACTGCCGGGTTGGCCGCTAGACCCGACGCCGACGATCAGTGACTTATCTTTAAGAAACTGAAGACGTGTGATGTTCGGCCCGCCGGTTGGCGCAGGCGGATACGTGCTAAACAGTTCCTGGCCTTCAACCAGCCGATTACCCTCTAACCTGGCGCGATAGACAACCCCGACTCTGGCAGTCGATGTGCCCTTGGTATAAGTAAGGTAAAGGTACGGGCTGGTCTCAAAATCCGGATCAACCTTTACGTCCAGCAAGCCATCGTAGGGGCTGGCTGACATCACTGCTGGGACGCCTTCAAGGTCTGCGACAATCGAACCATTGCGCACCACTTTAATCTTACCCAGCCGCTCGGTCAGTAACAGCGTTCCGTCAGGGAGCCAGGTCATCGCCCAGGGGAATTTCACCTGGGTAACATAGTCTTCGACCCAGTATTTTTGTTCGAAAGCACCTGTTTTAGTCTCGCTAAGCTCTTCGGAAGAGCAGCCGATAAGTACCAAAAGAATCGAGGTGACGATGGCTGTTCGAATTCGTTGCTTAGTCATTTACTGTTATCTCCTGGGCACATTTCGCCCTGACGAGTTCGCGCCAGGCATTTTTGTGCGGTTCGGTTTTACGGTGGCGTTGTGCTGTAAGGTTGTGCTGCAAGTTTGTGCTGTAAGTTTGTGCTGTAAGTTTGTGCTGTAAGTTTGTGCTGTAAGTTTGTGCTGTAAGTTTGTGCTGTAAGTTTGTGCTGTAAGTTTGTGTTTTACAGTTGCCTGCTACATTAACGTAACCATTTTCTATTGTCATAGAGATTCCATTGATTCTTTATGAGGCTCGGCGATAGGTCCTAAGGCGCAATGCGCCGTGATCCGAGATTGCACCTGCACCTGCATCAGTGAGAAAACAACGGGACCAGACCCAGGGCTGGTTGGATACGCCGTAGAAGAGTACATTGAATATCTGGCCAGCCCTGCGGGCGTTGTGCTTTCCGCTTACGCGCGAGTTGATTATCGCGACCCTTAACGTCGCCCGCACGGCGGCTTGCAACGCAATGGCGTGCAACTCGTGACAAGATTTACTTGATATTAGGCTTGGGCGAAACGCTAGACAATGATGCCAAAGGGTTTTGATCTTCGGAGGATCAAGACATTGACGCTCGGTTTTTTACTGACACCGGTGATGATTGCATGCAAGCGCGCGATAATTTTCGAGCGGACCGTGGCATGACTCAGTTTCTGTTTAAAGCCCATTGGGCGGGGGTGCCTCACTCGGAATCGATGCGTCAGCTTGCATGATTTTGCACAAAGGTCATCCCGAAGCTTTATAAAGCTGATCAGTGCGCCGTTAATAATAACGGTTCACGCTGGAGAGAATTGAGCGACAGTTTCCCGCAGGACTGTCGCGGCCTGCTTGTTGGCACTGGCAATGGTGCTCATGCCGCCACCTAGCCGATTGATATCCCCGATTAACGGCCAAATCACGTGTGCTTCCTCGTGAAAAAGTAGTTTTTCCATATCGATAAACCAACGTGTGATGTTCGAGTACTTTTTATAATCGGTGCAATTAGCGTACTTTTCCTGATTCTGTCCTAGCTCTTCATAGGCGCTGATATCCGCGAGCGTCACCGCTGTACCGGCAATAAAAGTTGAGGTAGCCAACATGCCGTCGATGATTTCAAGTGCGTCGTTTACGACTCGCGAATTATTCTGTAAACCAGCGAATGTGTTGCGCCTGAACCAGGTTTCGTCAGGGTCTTTCACTTCAAATACGGCCGGCCAGAGTGCCCGGCTCCATTGAACGACGACCTCTCGTGTATTGCGATGATGAAAGTGAAGGTACTGATTAACCTTTGCGCGGGCGACCAGGTCGTCTGGCCAAAGGTCGTTCCAGCCATATTTCTCGCACAAATAGATCAGGATCGCATGACTCTCCCAAAGCACGACGCCGTTATCATCGATGGCCGGGATGGTGCCGCGGGGGTTCACGGCGGTTAAGTATTCTGGCTGCTTGGCTGCCTTGTTTTGGCTCGTCATGATAAATTCGAACGGTAATTTTTTTATCAGGCAAGTCCACGCGACAGCGCGGACGGGCTGAGAGTTGGGTACACCGTATAGCAATAACATTGATCAAATAGGCCGCTGATGTTGTAGATCTCAAGGACGTTATACGGCAGAAATCGTGAGCTGTCGATGTAACGCTTGGCGCGCTGGCTTCTAGAACGCGGGACATAGCCTACAGCAGTGATTGACCCTCGTGTGTCGCCGCTCACTATCCCTCGAAGAGGATGTATCACGACTGGTGGGAATATGTGTATGCTCTGGCTACTCAAAGGGAAAAACGGCGCTTTTCGGCAGCGATTTCCCAGTTGATAGGCTGGCATTAAAAAATCAGTGCGACATAGGAATAAGCCAAGGCTCAGCGTTTCATCTTTCACTGGCGGAATGTATCGACTTGTGCGCTTGCGATAAAAATTAAGGGACAGCTATGCATAATTTAAGAATCGGCGTTTGTTACGATTTTCGCAATCCACCGAATTCCGGAGTCACACATCATGCTCTGTATAGCGAAATATTAGAGCAGGTAAAATGGCTTGACCAGATTGGGGCTGATTTGGTGTGGTTTACAGAACATCACTTTGTTGATGACGGGTATCTACCTAGCTGGATCCCGGTGGCTGGCGCAATGTCCGCGATTACCAGCCATGTTCGGTTTGGGACCGACATTTGCCTGGCGCCCTTCAATCATCCGCTTCGATTGGCTGAAGACCTTGCAGTGCTCGATAACCTGTCGGGTGGCCGAGTCGAAATTGGGCTTGGAATGGGATATGCGCCGCACGAATTTAAGGGCTTTGGATTTCCGGTCAGCCACCGAGTATCGCTGATGAATGAAGCCATTGAAGTGCTGCAGCATTGTTTTACCGGCGAAAAATTCAGTTACCACGGTAAACGTTATCAATTTGAAGATGTCATTATCACGCCAGGGTACGTGCAGGACGGGGGTCCACCTCTTTGGGTTGCCGCGATGTCTGAGGCAGGAGCGCTGCGCGCTGCGCATTACAACGCTCATTTTTTGCCCCAGGGTTTAAAGGCCAATTCCTTCGATCCCTGGGTAAATGAACTTGAGGGTAGTGGGAGGCAAACCGGTGATTATCGTGTCGGCATTATCCGTAGCATTCTGGTGACAGATGACCGCAACACTGACTGGCCCTTGGTTCGGGCAGCGGAAAAATATCGGATGCAATTGTACCAGCGATTTTTTAAAGAAAGCGGTGAAGGTTTTGGCGACAGCGGTGAACCGGTGCCCCAGACTTGGATCGTTGGCAACGAAGATGAGTGTGTCGATCAGCTAGTCGATTTCATCACTAAGTTTGGCATGACAGATATTGTTACCATGGCAGTCCCTCCAGGGATGCGAGCAGAACAGATGACCGACAGTTTACAAATGTTGTTTACGCGTGTCGTGCCGCGGGTAAAGGCCTTGATAGCGCGATAGCGCCTCACAGATTGCTGAAAAATAAGCGTCGTTGACTTGGCCGTCTAGCCGAGCTCAGCTCATTTTACTCGGACTGTTACCTCGGTTGGCGTGCAGTGATAAAAATCCTCGCCGGCGGGGCTGCCTTTTCTGTCGGCGAGGGTTTTAGAACGCTACTAATATAGGGGTTTTACGAAGTAACAGCTTTTGGGTACAGTGTCTGATGAAGCCATGCCAGAAGGATCAGAAGAATGACCACTGCCTCAGCTCAGATTCGCGCTAGTTTAGATCATCCGTTAATCGACGGTGATTCCCACATTATCGAATACACACCAGTCCTTATGGACTACATCAAGCAGTCCGGCGGGGGAGATGCCGTCACTGATTTCCGTTCGAATATGCGCGGTGGACGAACCGGTCCCGGCTGGTACCAGATGGACTGGGAAGAGCGGCGAGATTCGAGGTCAATCAGGGCGCCCTGGTGGGCTCTACCCACGAAAAACACACTGGATCGTTGTACGGCGATGTTACCCAAGCTTTATCACGAGAGGATGGATGATTTTGGCTTGGATTTTGCCGTGTTGTATCCGACCGTAGGGCTTGGATTCCACAGTATCCCTGACCAGGAATATCGACAGTTAGCTTGCCATGCTTATAACGAATACGCCGCGGCAGCCTACGATGAGTATGGCGATCGAATGACGGTGGCTGCAGTCATCCCTATGCATACACCGCAAGAAGGGATAGCGGAACTGGAGCATGCGCATTCGCTCGGATTGAAGGTTGCGATGATTCCGTCTTTTATAAAACGCCCGGTGCCACGCGTGGCCAGGGAATACCCTGAGCTTTCAAACGAAGTGTTCTGGCTGGATAACTTTTGCATTGACAGCGAGCACGATTACGATCCTTTTTGGGCTAAATGTGTCGAACTCGGATTTCCTGTTGCAGCGCATTCCGGCGGTATGGGTTTTCATGATCGAAGCTCGATCTCAAATTATATGCACAACCATATGGGACACTTTGCTGCGGCCGGCGAAGTCTTGGCTAAGGGCATGCTAATGGGCGGCGTTACCTATCGATTCCCTGATTTAAGAGTTGCCTTGCTGGAGGGGGGCGCTATAAACGGTGCACGCCTTTACACAGACATTGTTGGCCGGTGGCAGAAACGCAATCGGCTGGGACTGGAAAATCTAAACCCTGCGAACATAGACATGACCAAGGCAAAAGCGCTGTTTGAAAATTATGGCGACAAGGCAACGCTAGCGAAGCTTGAACAGCTATCGATGACACTCGGTGTCGGTGGTCATGACATTCCTGTGGATGTCCGCGATGACTTTAAGGCAATGGGTCTATCAAGGGCTGAAGACATTAGGGACCGGTTCATTCCCAACTTCTATTTTGGTTGCGAGTCTGACGATCCTTTGGCCTTCACAGCTTTCAATCGAAAGGCTAATCCCTTCGGAGAGCAAGTGCGAGCGATCATGAGTTTTGACCTCGGTCATTGGGATGTGCTGGATATGGGTCACGCTGCGGCTGAGGCATATGAGCAGTTGGAGCACGATCTTATTACTGAAGAAGATTTTCGTAACTTTGCGTTTAGTTTCTCGGTTCAGCTATACGCTGGTTCAAATTCGAAGTTCTTCGATGGCACGAGAGTCGAAACAGAAGCCAGAGCCGAGTTAGCGGCCAAATAACCCGCCTGGCCTTTGATTCAGGTCGAAGTTGCCTGGTAAAAGTTGCCTGGTGAAAGATGCCTGGTGAAAGTTGCCTGGTGAAAGATGCCTGGTAAAAGATGCGCTCCGTAGTGAACAATCATGTCGTCAGCGCTGCGGGGCAGGAAGAGAGACTCCTGGCTAGCCGAGAAACACTTAAGTAACGATGCCGTTGGCGTAAGCTTCAGCGATCTGTTCATCGGAGAGCTTTACCACCTCACTTAAAACATCGAAGCTATGTTGGCCAAGACAAGGGGCTGGTCCCTGAGGGCTGTTGTCGTAGCTAGAGATCTGGTATTGGTGCCCCGCATAGGGAATCGTTCCCATCTCCTGATGGTTGAAGTATCGATAGAACTGGCGATGTTGATATTGAGGGTCTTGCAGAAGATCGCTGCTACGTTGGACGATGCCTGCGGGCACGCCCGCGGCTTGCAAGCTATCCATAATATCAGCTGCGGTCTTATCTGCCGTCCAGGCTTTAATGCCCTCGTCCAGACTGTCATGGGCTTGCAGACGACCGGGGTTGTCAGCGAGTGCTGCGTCGTTTGCCCAATCTGACCGATTCAGTGTCCGGCAAAGGGCCTGCCACTGTTCATCAGTATCTACTGCAATCGCACACCAATTGTCTTCTCCAGCACACGGATAGCAGCTTTGTGGGGCTGCATAAACAGATCGATTCCCAGTGCGAGTGGCGAGATGACCGTTGGCTTGTAGGTCGAGTAGTTCAGGGGCCAAGAAGTGCAGGGCGGTTTCAATTTGGGCTACATCGATAAAACAACCTTCGCCCGTACGGCGACGATGATCGAGAGCAGCGGAAAGCAGCGCTGATATAAATCGTGGTGCAATGGTGTCGGTATAGGCAATCCAGGGACCGATAGGCCCCCGATCAGACCAACCCGTCATTTCGTAAAATCCCGCGATGGCGGCTGCGTGATAGCCGAATCCGGCCATTTCAGCGGCCGGTCCCGTTTGTCCCATGAGGCAAGTACTGATCATGATGAGCTTTGGATTGAGCTTTTTGACTTCTTCGTAACCTAGCCCCATTCGCGATATAGCGCCTGGAGCGAAGCTCTCGATCATCACATCTGATCCGGCAATGAGTTGTTTCGCTATATTTATTGCCTGAGGCTGCTTGAGATCTAATGCCAGGCTTTGCTTGGAAGTATTGAAGTCGCCGTAGAACTGGGAGCGATTCCAGCCTTCAATATTGTCTTTGTAAGGGCCATTGGCGCGTAAAACATCGGGGCGCAGTTCACTCTCGACTCGAACCACGGTAGCGCCGTGATCTGCTAAAAATTTCGATGAGATGGGGCCAACGCCTACCCATGCAAAGTCTGCGACTTTTAGGCCGGAAAACGGCAATACGTCCTCTTTGCCAACGGGTTCTTTAACCTTTGCAGGCTGCTTGAGCTCGGCTCGTATTTCCTGGTTATGTTCACCAAGTTTAGGGGCGTGATGGCGGATAGACATCTTGTAGGTAGAAGGTTTGGCCCATAGCCCGGGTGTGTTCACTGTTTTGCCGTTGAGTTCTAGATCCCTCCAATAGTCACGTGTCTGAATGTGTTCGAGTGACAAAAGCTCCTTCAGCGTGTTGATTGGCGCCAGGGTGATGCCATTGTTCAAACCAAATTCGAAGAGCGCTTGCTTTGTGTGCAAGCGTAAAAAAGACGCAAGAAGTTCTTGCGCTTGATAGAGGTTGATCGGTGCATTGTTGAGATCGCGAATATTAAGGTCATAGTTTCGCCAATCGATGTCCCGGTAAGTCGCGTCGACAATCCCATCCGCGATCATCCATTCAAGACAACCGCCCATGACGGCGCTGGTCGGTAAAGCGACGATCCAGCCGTCGGAGGTTTTATAGACAAGTTCCATTTTGAGCTGACCGTTGGCGATAGTGGAACCGCCGCGCTCAAAGTCGAAGCCTTGGATAGCGTGTGCATCCATGGCGTTTAACATTGTCCAAGTCATCACGCTTTGGGCTGATAAATCGACGAATTGAGAACCACCGGTCCGTCGCGTTCTGGTTAGTGCCACCAGAGCTCCTGACGCGGCCTCAATACCAGCATGGCGCCAGACCTGTGGAACGCTGATGCGAACGGGTGGTCGGTCTATTGGCCCCTGCAATGCGATTGGACCGCCCATGGCGGCGATGACAAGATCATTGCCGTGGAAGTTTGCATATGGACCCGTGGTGCCGAAAGGGCTAATACAGACATGCACGATATTGGGGTTAAGTGCAGCGACCCTGGCAAAGTCAAAATTCAACGCTGCAAGTATGCCATTAGGTGCCGACTCGAAAATAATATCGGCACGCCGGATCAGTTCGTCTAAATCAGAGCGATCTTCATCTGAGTTTGGATCGATAGTGATGCTGCGCTTGTTTCGGTTGTAGGCAATAAACTGAAGGCTCGAAAGATCGCTAGCTTCGTGCGATCCCTTGTAGAAGGGCGCTGTTCTTCGAGATGAGGCGCCTTCGGGTAACTCAATCTTTATGACCTGTGCGCCCAGGTCTCCTAGGATCATTGGGCCGATCTCACCGCGTTCATCGGTGAAATCCAAAACCATGTAGGGTTCTAGCACATTTTCTCCCTTACCTTTGTACGTTAAGCGTCAGTCGAAGGTTAGATCTGAACAAACTTTGACGGCGGTGTCCAACCCCTGAGCAGGATGGTTTAACGAAGATGAATTGCTAGATCAGTGTAGGAATAGTTGGGCCGCGTTGTTTAGCCATTGGAAGCACCAGCATTCGGCATGAAGCTTCGAGTTGTCATTCCTTTGAAGTAGGTCTCATTTTTTAAATGGCGAGTCAGAAGCACGGTTAGATTTGAAGGTAAGTCTCTTGTAGAGCTTATATCCTGAGGTAAGAGAGGGTCGAAATGTTCGCAGAACATTGTGCTCTCTTATTTTACAAAAAACCCTACGAAGAAATTGTCGAAAAGTTCGAGCGCAGGTTTATCGCCTGATGGCTTGGGGGAACTGTTTAATCAATCGTGAAGCGGGCCAGGTCCGGCTTCACGACTCACCATGGATCCTCTTTAGGTTCCAGTCCAGTTTGGCGCGCGCTTTTCTGCGAACGCCACCGGGCCTTCTTTGGCATCGTTAGAGCTAAAGACTTTCTTCTGTAGGGGGACCTGCATTTCCCAGAGTTTGTCCTCGTCAATTCCGGAAGCCGCGGCTCGCACGAGTGCTTTTGAGGCAGCGACAGCTAGCGGCGCGTTCTCGGCAATTCGCTCTGCAAGGGCGACGGCGGTTTCCAAAACGTCTTCAGGTTCTGTTAGCGCTGTTAGCATCCCTGCGGCCATGGCTTCTTCTCCCGTGATGGGTTCACCGGTTAAGGCCATTTCCATAGCCTTGGAGTAACCGACGCGGGCGGGTAACCGAAAAACGCCGCCGGCAGCTGCGAACAAGCCGACTTTGACTTCGCGAATACCGATCTTGGCATTTTTAGAGGCGACCAGAAGATCGCAGGTTAATGCGATTTCGCAGCCGCCTGCGAGTGCAAAACCATTGATCGCCCCGATAAGAGGCTTTTGGGCGCCGGTACGAACAAATTCGCCTAAGGGGCCAATGTCTTCGCCTCGAGCAAAGGCTTTTAGATCCATGCCAGCGCAAAAAGCGCGGCCATTGCCGGTAATGACCCCTGCAGTAAGGGAACTATCGGCATCCAGCTCTTTGATTGCATTCCAAAGCCCGTTAGAGAGCGCGCCGTTGATCGCATTCATTGCTTCTGGACGGTTTAAGGTAATAATCATGACGCGGTTACGGCGTTCTATAAGTATGGCTTGTTCTTCGCTCACTGCTATGTTCTCCGTGATAAATTGGTTTTTTCCAAGGCAACGATAGCCTAATTGGCGCCCGTGTAAAACCGCTTGATCGCTAAGGTGAGAGAACAAGAGCCGACTAGCCTACAGCGGGTATGATTGATTGCTGTCTAGTTTTGCTTATCGGGTAGCGAAGGGCGGCAACCGTTATAATCCCTCCAGAAAAGTCATATATCCTGGCGCGTGGGTGAGCCTGGGGGATCGTGGGACCGTCGCCTTGCATCACGTTCGCGGCGGCCTAAGGCCATTGATCCATTGGAACCGATACTTCCCCTTGCTTAGGACAATGCTGGCTGATCTACGACGAAATGTAGGCCAACACGCGTGCAGTGATCTCCGGCTTTATCGACCTGCACATTCATATCGACCTGCACATTCATATCCATATCCAACTGCACATCCATATCCAACTGCACATCCATATCGACCTGCACATCCATTTGGACGCGCAGAACGGTTGGGAACGCGGGTTAAGTCCGGTCAGTTAGCAGGTTAGTCTTCGTCAGCCTTGAACCATTCTCTGACGACTCTGCGCAGCAGCTTACCGGTTTCGTTGTAGGGGAGCTCTGAGGCGAAATGAATCGCCTCTGGTACGCGGGACGAACGAAGGTGTTCTCGAATGTGACTCCGAAGTTCATCCTCCGTGATGGTTTGCCCAGTCGCACAAACAACGGTGAGCGCGATAACTTCGCCCCACTCCTCGGAAGGTATGCCAACTGCAGCCGTGTCGGCGATGGCTGGGTGTTGATGAAGCAGATCTTCAATCTCGCCGGGTGAAATATTCTCGCCGCCGCGAACAATCACGTCGTCAGCGCGGCCTGACAAAAAGAGATAACCGTCGTTATCCACGTAACCCGCATCGCGGGTCGGAAACCAACCGTCAGCGTCCAGCACGCTGCGGCCATCGTATTCCCCAGACACCTGAGGGCCGCGAACGTAGATTTCGCCAGACTCGAACGGGCCGACTTGTCTGCCATCTTCGTCTCGAACCTCTATTTCGACCGAGGGTAAAGGCTTTCCGACTGAGCCAAGCCTTGCACGCAGCGCCGTATCATCGTGATCGATCGCTGCTCGATGGTCATCCGGATCTAAAAGGGCGATGGTTGAACTGGTTTCAGTCAAGCCATAGGCGTTCGTAAAATTGACGCCAGGGAATAACGTCAGTGCTCGCTCTATGACGGGTACTGGCATCTTGCCACCCCCGTAAGCGATGGACATCAGGCTGGAGAACGCCTTGGGGTCTAGCTTGCCGGCATCGATTTCCTTGATAATTCGAGTTAGCATCGTTGGAACGACGAAGGCGCTGGTAACGCCTTCGTCGGCGACAAGGCGCAGCCATGCTGAAGCATCAAAGTCTGGCAGTTGTACGACTCTGCGGCAGGCATAGATGTTACTCATCGCTGCCGAAATACCAGCGATATGGTACGGTGGCACTGACACGAGTGCTGCTTCGTCTTCAAGGGCACCCATAAATTCTACTGACCCCAGTATGTAGGACACCAGATGTTCATGGCGTAGTAGGGCTGCCTTGGGAATGCCTGTGGTACCACTGGTGAAAAGCTGCACCGCGACGGCTGAAGGGTCTTCATGCCAGGTGACTTCCACTTCCTGGCCGTTCAGCACGTCGCTCAGAAAATCGGCAGAATTTTGAACGACCCAACCGTCAACATCATAGGTTTCATTGCGCGGACCCGAAATAAGGTAGGCCGGGTTGATCCGGTCAAGCAAAGGGGTGATCTGCTCCTCGCTCAAACGATAGTTGAGTGGCACATAGGGTATGCCGGCTATAGCTGCCCCCATCAGGGCGATTGGCGTGGCAGGGCTAGAGGTGTCAAGCAAACACACAAACTTACAGTTGGTTGCGGAAAAATGCAGGGCCGCTCGTTTGGCTGCGCTGAATAATTGCGCGTAAGTGTAGTGCTTGCCATCATGGGTCAGCGCAGGGCGGTCGGGGCAGGCTTCTGCTGCCATCTGCAGAAAGAGGGCGATGTTCATGTGAGTATCATTCCAGGAATTGGCTAATCGGAGGAGGGAAGCTTCTTGGTGTCTTTAGTCATCAGTTCTTCATCGTTGCAGTAAAGCGAACCCTCGCCCGTTTTGACACAGAGCACTTCGATAGACTCGTTAGCGTTAATGTAACGTTTACCGATCAGACAGCCGTTCATCTTGTCGGATTCTCCCTCGAGTCGGTCCGATGATTCATCCAGCGCAACCCCGCCGCAGGTTAGCGTATCGCTGTCTCCGGCTTTGATAATCATGAATTCGGCGTCGCACACAGCGCTCTTTAATCTTGTTCCTGGTTTTAGCATGTTGATCTCCATTGATAGGGGTAGCGCGAACGCAAAAATAAATTAATCTGGTGGGTAAAGCACTTCAAAAGAAAGCGACCAGTGTCGTGCATAACCTAACCTGCCGGCATCTTGATTTCGAGTACCGGACAACCTTCGGGTGGTGGTTTAAGTTCCCTCCGGGCAATAGTCCCTACCAATTCCAGAAAAACACCATCAGGGTCGATGGCATGGACAATACCGAATTCATCGTCTCCCGTACCGGAGCAACAAGGTGCCACCTCGGAAAGAAATTCCACACCTTGAGCCTTTAATATTCCAACCGCGCGATCAAGATTGGGAACAAGCAGTGCGATTCTATTTATCCCAATATGATTAATAGGCGGTGGGTAAGCAGGGGCGGGGTCGTAAGGCTCGAGCCATTGTATTAATCGTAAAACATGATGGTCGCCGCGTCCCAATGAGATATCTGCTCCCCTGATGCGAAAAGGTTTGTCTAGACCATAGGCTTGGGCTTCTTCGATAGTCCCCGATTTTGCTAAAGGCTTGGTGTCGGTGTAACCAAGTGCATGGTAGAACGCCAGGGACTTGTCTAGATCGCTAACGTTAATACCTATATACGGCATGGCGATAAGGTGCATGTCAGCGTCAGGGTCGCCATGAGGCGGCGCTGTTTCCATGAGCTTGTACAGTACGCCGTCTACATCGCGGAAAAACACAAATCGATCTCCAGGAATACCGTAAGGTTCAGACAGTAATTCCACTCCCTCTGACTTCAGGAAGGAGACATCACTTCCAAGGTCAGTAGTCAGAAGTGCGGCATAGGCCATGCCCAAATGATTAGGCTTATCGTACGGCGCTTCATCGTTGTAAGGGGTTTTGAACTGCAGCAGGTCAATGTTGGCGGTATTAAGGCTATCTGGCAGCGCGATGACCTCTCCTTTTACAAGCTCGTATTGACAGATGTCGAACATCCCGAGCGCACGCGCCATCGTGTGGGTGTTGGTCAAGGGGAAGCCGCCTTGGCCGTCCGTGTAGCCAAGTTTTCTATAAAAAGCCCGGGCCTTGTCAAAATCTCTTGTATGAGTAGCAAAGTGAAACCGAGCCATCAGGCCTATATCGTTGTCTGCTAATTCGCTAACCATTGCACTGAAGTCTGGCATTTGCAGCGGAGCTGTTTCTTCAGGTTCCGGTGCGGCCGCGGATGAGACGGCGAACACGATTAGTGCCAGGAATACAGTGGTCTTCATTTTCATTTTCCTCAAAATATCTTCCTTAAGGACAGTTGTGCGCTGCATGATACCGGACCCGAAAGCAGTTGCGAATGGCTGCACAAATGCCCCAGTGCCGCACTGGGGTTATCGCGTATCCCAAGGCGGGTTCGTACCCCCCCTGAACCTAACCTCAAAGAGTTCAGGTTTGAAGGTCCGATTAGTTTTCCAGCTCTGGTGATCGCACTTAACTAACCACGCCATCACCAAACATTTTCTCAATGCGAGCTTCACCCACCGAGAATGACGCCAATACTTGCCGGGTATGTTGACCGTGATCTGGGCTAGGAGACCCGGGTTCAAGAACTTCACCACCAAATCTTGGTGGTGATTTCACCACGCGCATTGAGCCCATCAACGGGTGGTCGATTACATCAACGGAGCCGTTTGCCTGCAATTGCTCTTGGGCCAGAACTTCGTCCCGATCAAGGAAGCGAGCGCAAGGTACATCCGCTTCAGCCATTTTCGCAATCACTTCGTCTGTGGTGCATTTCAAGTACTCGCCCGCAACCAGGGATTTAAAAAGATCAATGTTGCTCAGTAGTTTCTGCATGTCATCAAAGCGCTCGTCAGCCAATAGATGTTCCATCCCCATGGCAATAAGTGAGCGCATTTGTTGATCAGCGGTACCGGCGGAAATAGTGACTGCCCCGTCTTTTGTTACTGTTAACTCGTAAAGAAGGTCGATGAGTAAAGGCTGCGGAGCAACATCTTCATCTAGCAATGTATGGTTCTGAAAGCCGTCGGGGAAGATAAAAAATAAACCAGCGTCTAACATAGATAAATCAATGTGCTGGCCTTCGCCTGTCTTTTCTCGAAAATAGAGCGCGCTGGTGACGGCCTGACAAGCCGTGTAGGCAGTGATTTTGTCGCAAATCAGGGTGCGAAAAAATGCGGGTTCGTCTTTACCCTGGGTGGCGGTAATGCCCGACTGAGCCTGAATGATCGGATCATAGGCCGGTGAGCTGCTCTTCGGGCCTGTGCTGCCGAAGCCTGAAATTGCGGTGTAGATCAACCTCGGGTTCAATGCGCGTAGCGCGTCACTACCCAAGCCAAGCCTGTCCATGACGCCTGGCCTGAAGTTGTGAATAACTACATCTACCTCGGGCACTATTTCGCGAATCAGTGCCTGACCGGCTTCTGTTTTGATATCGACCCGAATGGCTTCTTTGCCGCGATTGCAATTAGCGAATAAAGAGGAAATGCCACCCTTGGTTGCACCAATGTAGCGAAGCGGGTCGCCGGCGTTTAATGGCTCGACCTTAATGACCCTGGCGCCTTGCTCACACATTTGCATGGCTGCAAATGAGGCGGTGATCATGGTGGAAAATTCCAGGATGGTAACGCCCTCAAGTGGCTTCATATTCGTTCCTTAATTATTATGGGTTCTTGCATGAAATCTAACCATATGAGGTCATTTCCCGCCAACTCGTTGATTTGTCTAACATAACACGATTTCGTTGCTGGGTGACCCAGAAGCGTTTCAATACAGAAACCAAAGGCCGATTGATTCTATAATCATGCGACTAGCGCTACTCATTTCAGCCAGGTTAGCTTTAAAACTTATTGTGAATGATAGCGATCGCCAATAGTATCAATATCAGCCTTCAGGAAACAAACGACCTTGGAGCAACGTTGTTAGTTGGTTTTTAACGCACAGTTGGTTGGTTTTTAAGGCACAGTTGGTTGGTTTTTAAGGCACAGTTGGTTGGTTTTTAACGCATATTAGTACGGAGTCTCATTTGGAACAGCAATTTGTTTTTATGAAATTGACGATGGTCCGTTGGACCATAATTTATGGGGTTGCGCTGATTGGCTGGGCTGCTTCGGTCTCTATCGTTACAGGCTCTGAATCGATAACGTCGTGGATTCCCGCAATGCTGGGAGTACCCATTTTACTGATGGGTTTGATGTATTTAATACGCCCGGCACAACGGAAAATATGGATGCACATAGCGGCTTTGTTCGGCCTGATAGCGTTTTTGGGCGGTCTTGATTTGTTTCGTGGCTTAGCGGCGGGTCGTGACGTTTTTGCTAGCCCTGCAGCCAGTGCCTCGAAACTGATGCTACTGGTCTCTGGCCTCTGGTTTGTTGCGATTTGTCTTCGCTCTTTTATCTGGGCGCGAAAAAATCCGCAAGAATAGTGGTGCAATAACGGGTGTTGCTTGGGTGCATTGAAGGGTGCATTGAAGGGTGCGTTGAGGGGTGCATTGAAGAGTGCGTTGAAGGTTGCTGAAGGCTTGCTGGCAATATGACCGTCCCTTTCAGGTTCTATACTGGACTTGCAGCGGTGCGTTATGAGCCTCTTGCGAGTGGAATGTACGATTCAGCTAGATTCGTCAAATTTGTTGAGCGGTGGGCGAACCTGCGTTAGAAATTTGCTGTGATACTGGGCTTTCGCTTTTGGACTTGCTAGAGACAGGGCTAGATGTCCCTCATCGAGATGCGCCTTTGCAGGCGCCCTGGGAAATTCAAAGAAACCGAATACTAGGGCTGTCGAATAACGGTGGGCATGACTCGAGGGGATTGGAATGGGAAAGATAGCGAATCGATCATGAAGCTTAGAGACGAACGGTTTAGTCTGAAGGGCCAAGTGGAGTCGGTCGATATCGACTGGTTTAGAAAGGTCTGGGATGTTGATAGATGTTGTGGATTGCTCGCGGATTCAGGGTTTCACCGCTTAGCAGTAGAGCCCTTAGAGAGCGGGGTGATTCAAGTCAGCGGGGACGTGGCCGGATAGCATGTAGTCAAATTTATTCACATCTTTGATTTGGCCAAGCTACTTCGTAGTTTGCTGGCTTGCATAGTGTTAGATTGCTGTCCGACGGCCTAACTATCGTAGTAGAGAAACCTTTATGTCCTGGAAGCAGCTTGCAGAAATAGATGCATTTGGCACCTCTCTGTTTCAAAACCTATGTTGCAGGCAAGTCTCCAAGTTTATTCCCGAAGTGATGTTCGAAGAGAGGGGTGCTGAGGAAAAATACTTTGTGGCAGGCATTCTACGAAACGATATAAAGGTTTATGTCTATCTAGACAGTGCCAAGATTGTATCGCCTAGTTTGAATGTTCGTTTTGAGCGGGCGGACTCTGCGACACCTGAAGACCTAACGATGCGTTTGATAAAAGCGTTGTCCAATGCCTTCTAAACCCAGGGCACTCCATGACGTAGCGATTGTATGACCGTTACTTTCAACCTACAAAAGATTGCCGAGTGTGGTGAATTTATGGCCTCGAATTGGGATTCGAACTGGATAGGCATTCGGTGACTAAACCACAGGCAACCACAGGCAACCACAGGCAACCACAGAGCTACGAGGGAGTCATATGCTCTGTTTCTTCGATACTAAGGTCTAGGTCATATTGACTAATCGGTAGTTTTCGAACGCGAGTACCGGTTGCCGAAAAGATTGCTGCGGTAAGCGCAGGCGCAATGCCAGGCGTGCCAGGTTCACCCGCTCCACCCCATGCTTCAAGACTATTAATGATGT
>Ga0302116_1000165_pt1 | contig 37923 bp, 51 predicted proteins | sample AG5_SCM_MG_FD_203124 | JGI IMG/M metagenome (GOLD analysis project Ga0302116, IMG submission 203124) | Marine microbial communities from Western Arctic Ocean, Canada - AG5_SCM | ecosystem: Environmental > Aquatic > Marine > Oceanic | place: Canada: Western Arctic Ocean | collected 2017-10-01 | reverse complement strand
TTCACTGTTTTCGATACGAGGTTCAGACTTCAGCGATACAGGTTCACTGATTAATGGTTTGCGATATGCATAAACGAGCGAGTTAGGCCGTCTCTTCCATCCGGGAGGGGCGGCCTCTCCTTATGGGTGGGCAATGTTGAAGTACAGCTGCATCAAGTTCACTTTTTAGCGACTCAACCGCCCCGTCGTTCACCTAACACCAGAGGGTTATAAGCAATAGACACGCCGAATTCCTCAGCAAATTCAACAACCCTGCACCAAGCGCGGGCGGTTTGAACAGGATGATCACTTGTGGGCCTCATGATGCCAGTGAGAATCACAGGAGCATTGCCGGTTTGCAACGACATCTCAAACAATGCCCAGCCCACTTCAGCCTGAATGGCATCGGCACGGTAGGTAGGGGCTACATCAAGGGCTCCCACTAAAAGCCGCTGCAAACTCGTATCCCAAACATAAGGGATTTCATAACGAGCCAATAGATCAGCGGCTAAAGCCCATGACATGCCATTCGCATCGATTTGGACAGTTAAATCATTGCCACGCGCGATGATTGTCGTATAACCACGAAATAACAATGGTTCAAGCCTGTCAGCTGTGGTAGTGAAGCCAGCACTTGGTTCACCGCGCATTAGAGACTGAATCCCTGAGCGAAGTTGTTCACCACCATCAGAGGAGCCATTCCTTTTGAGTTGCAGAAGATCCCAACGCTCACCGCTGCCACCCCAAAGCACCGGTCCGTAGTTGTCATGCATCGATCGCCCATCGCGATTGGATGCAGCTTCGGCATGGGTCATCACCGTGGTGATGTTGATATCAGCCGCGCTCCAACCCCAGCTCCGAGCGATCGAAGCCGTCTCTGCGCAAAGGCTTTCGAGTTGTTGTGGGGTTGGTGGTTGCGTCCAAGGATCAGGGGTGCCACCCATGCAGGAACAAGAGAGGGCTACTGCATTGCTGTTGCGCTGCCAGGTGTGGGCAGGTAGATCCACGCTGTAGGAATGCAAACGGTGCACAAGGCCATCACCAGTGATGATCGAGTGATAGTGCCCAGGGCGAATCCAGTCGTAGGCAGTGGCGGTCCAATGCAGATAAATCTTGGCGGCCATGCCGGTTCCGTCTCATCTGTTCAACTATGACAAGCAGACATTTACCGCCAAGTTCTCTGCACTCTCTCGATGCACAAACTTTCAGCAGTGGGTGTGTATCGCTACAAACAAAAACACTGACATAGGAGATCCTTTTCCCAGTGGCATCGAGCTGCTGACAAAAGGGAGAGCACGAGCGGCCTGAGAAACCGCTCGTTTTTTTTGGCCCGTTATTCATGACTAATGCCGCTGACTTCCCGATGAGACTGCATTCCGGGCATATAGATAACGCAAGACAAAAGAAAACCCCGCCAAAGGCAGGGTTTCTCGGCTTCTCGTTGGGCGTGTTGCCTAGTTTCCACTCCGCGAAGAAGCCCTCCTCACCTATAAATTATGCCTCGGAAATCATGTTGATCAAGCATCTACGTATCAGTTGGTTGACTGATCTACAGGGCTCTCATCATCATGGGAGTGGCCAACTCATCACAAGGTTTGGCTCCTCACACCCACCGAAGAAGGCTTAACCGCCTTCTTTTTTTATGCCTTGGCTCAGCCCATCTCAGGTGCCCAGCCTGCAGTGCTTCGCCAGGAGTTAATGATTACGGTGAATAAATGATCCGCACCACACTCACCACCGCAGTGCTCGCCTTCGCTGCGGCCATTACATCAGCACCAGCGCAAGCTGAAATCGTCAAGGCTGAGTGCAAGCTCTCTAAGTATGGAGATGCTCCCCTCACTGAAATCTTCCCGTGCGAATTTCGTCAGTCCGCTGGCAACGCGCAGATCTGGAGCAAAAACTGGAACTTTGAATTCTTGGCAATTGATCAGGACAAGACTTATGTGCGCATAAATTCCAATCCGCTGTCGTTCCATCGCCTCGGCAAATACAGCCTCTTCGTCTTTCAGAACGGGATGCCCGCTCAAGAGTTTGAGCGCTGATCCATCCATCCTTCGAGACGGAATGGCTCAACCCAACTCTGGTGCCCTGCCTGCAGTGATTCCCAGGCAAGTGCCCAGAGCTTGGAAGTTTTGGTCAGATGTTGACCCTGCTGCGGCAATTTCTGCCTGATGTTGCACGCCAGCAAGGGGTGGCAGTGCTGATCTACACCATGCCGAGAATGGTGAAAGGCATTCTTGAACTTCGCTCGGTGATCCAATCTTAATTCAACCGATCCAAATTCCAAGCAGGATTCCTATGATCAATGCAGAAAACCAGACAAGGGCTCCCATCTGGTACTCGCTAAGACCAAACTTCTTTTTGATCCAGAAATAAGCATCACGATCTGCGCCAACAATTGACGTTAAGGGGTTTTTAGCCATAGGACTTAAGTGCAATTGTTCAGATTCTTGCGCAAGCAGTCAATAGATGCCAGAGGTAGCAGCGGTCAGCATTGCCATTCGGGGCTAGAACCAGCGTGCCTGCAAGGGCACCATCGGTTCGAATCCGGCCCTCTCCGCTTCATAACCAACTAAGCCCCGTCACAAGCGGTTTTTTCTTTAATCACTGCTGAATGCCATCCGATCTTTAGCACAATTGAGCGGAATTTAGATAAAACAAGATCGCTAAAATGAGGGTGTCAGCTAGGGACATCCGAAGCCTGGCACTGAGGTAATTATATCAATTATTCAATTGATAATCTCTGCACTGCTCAAATGAACTTTTTTAAGAAACTTTTCATCTGAATAAAAGAGATGGGAAATCAACTACAATTGTATCGATTGGAGTTTGAGTAAGTGGAACAAGCTTTGCGTTTTCTGCTATCAGATTATTCACTTTGGACCGTTGTACTTGCTCTTGTTCTGGGTGTTCTGCAGACCCGAAATCAGTTTACGATCAGTCGCGCAGCTGAGGCATCACTGCTGTGGATTGCCTTCTGGGTGCTTGGAGTAGGGGGCGTCTACGGGTTCATCGTTCACATCGCTTTTGGAGCATTCATAGCTGAGCAAATTGGATGGCCAAATAGTCCCTTCCAGAACGAGGTGGCTTACGCCAATCTTATGATTGGAATCCTTGGTTTCAGTAGTTTCTGGAATCGGAAGCGTGATTATTTATTGGCAGCAATGTGTGCATACTCCATATGGTTCTTTGCTGATGGTGTAGGCCATGTGGTCTCGGTTGTAAGTAATCATGACCTAGCTCCATCTAATGCAGGAGTAATCCTCTATACGGACCTACTTACACCATTACTTGTGGTGATCTTACTTTGGATAAGCCGTCACGAACGTCATAGATTGAGGTAAGGAATATCATAAAATTGTTTTTGAAAACAAAAATAATCCATCCAATCGATTATTATGAACTTACTCAGATACTGAAACTCTGCGATATATCTTATCTGAATATTTACTAGCCACGCCACAAGCGGGGTTATTTTAAATGCCTGCTTCAATCAAGCCATGCGTCAAAGCAAAGACTGCTGCTTGTGTTCTGTCTCTTACCCCAAGCTTATGAATCGCTGTGCTGACATGGCTTTTGACGGTTTCAGCTGAAACGAATAGTGAATCAGCAATTTCAGTATTCCTCATCCCTCGAATGATGCAGCGAATCACTTCTAGCTCTCTTTCCGATAATGGATCGATAAGAACTGGAGCAGGCTTCACCCTTGCTGTTACAGCTTCTCGCAAAGTTCTTGGGTAGTAGATGCCGCCGCTATTGATGGTAATTAAGGCGTTAATAAAATCCCCGTCACCACTACCAATTGAACTAATAAATATCACTCCATTGGCTCCCGCTTCCATTGCTTCCTGGACAACGTCTGGTGTCTCCCTGTTCAAAAAGATCAAAGCCTGTACCTCAGGTCGATCCTTCTTCACTCGCTCTACTAGTCGTATCCTATAACCCTTCTCTAGAAGCTCTCCGGTAATAAGGATATCGGGTTGACACTCCTCATACAGCTCCATTGCTTCATCCTCTGTCGTTGCACCACCTACCACGGAAGGGAGAAGTGGGGTGCATAGACATAACGATGTCAGTACCAACCTGCTCCCACTACAGACCAGGACACGACTTCCCAATAACAACTCAGAACACTGCTGAGCTGCCTTGACAAGGGCTCTCTCTGCTGGATTGATCTTCATGATAATTCTCCCCCATTGGAGTGAGTGGATCCAATCCCTTTTCACCCATTTGAGGGATGAGAAATCCATCAAGTTGAACGATGGTTAGGAGGTCGAGGGGGAACGACCTCCACACACCTCTCAAACCATGAACTTCAAAACTCTCGTTGCTTCCATTGCTGTTCTCACTCTTCTCTGTGGTGGCGAAATTACAACCACTAAAGCTAACGCTGGATATAACTGCCGCACTGATTCATGGGGCAATACCAACTGCAATGGCAGTGGTGGTTCTTCCTTCAATAGCAACACTAATTCCTATGGTCAGACCAACTGAAACAGCAGAAGTAGTAATGGACAAATGAAGTCTAGTTCCTGCTACAAATCCTTCGAAACTACCTTCTGCAATTGATCATGGATCAACAACAACGTGAAGCAGCTTACCGATTACTAGCAGCAGTAGAGCAAGACCCTTCACTGAAAGAAGAATGTCATCTCTATGGCAACTAGTATCAACACCTTTATGACCACCTACAAGATCAAGATCAAGACAGATAAACATAATCACTTCACCTGATGAAGTGTCAACACACTCCTAATCACTTCAAATGAAAAAATCTAGCCAACTAAAACAATGACAAACAAGCACCTCACTGAGGTCGTTACTCGAAGAGTCTTAGAGATCGCTCAAGAAGTTCTCATTACACAGACAGACGTCTCCTTAACCTTTGCATAGGAACTCGCTTCTGATGATCTTCTTCTTTGACCTTTAGATCAGAAGCATGATTTCTGTAGCAATTATTACGGCAATCGACGAGTACAAAAACGAAAACGAACTCTAACCAATCATCATGAAAAAACTCTTCACCATCGCCGCTCTCGCATTTGCTCCAGCACTTGCAGCGGTTGTCATCATCAGTCAAGCAGGTCAAACAGCTGGTGTTTCAGGAGCCGAATCTACTTCTCCCTACTACTCACGTTACGATAACTCTGTTCCCCCTTCTTACCTCAACTAACCTCACCTCTCTTCTCCTGTTCCCTTTTACTATCTACTCACCAATGGTGTTTGGCATGTGGTTAGGAGAACAGATGGGAATTGAGAACGGAAAGGATGACAGCAAACTCGCCTTAAGGGCCCTCGGTGGTTATGTAATGCTCTTTTATCTTATCTATCAGATTGCCTCGTTTTCACAATGCCCAATTATAGTATCATCCTGAACCAAACAACGGGAGTAACTCAAACCCAATGGACTTCTGAATCATACGACGAGATCATGAAATATTGGGAGGAAGAGAAGAACGAACAGGATAAGTTCAGCAAGATTGACATGGAGTTGGTTCTTTATAAGGACAATGAAGTTATAGATGACTATGAAATCATTGATGCTCAACGAGAGTGGATAGTCATTGATTAATACATAAACCTACCATGTCGGCTATGAAGATGGTGAGGAAATGTATATTGAAAGTTATAAGTATATCTTTGAAGCATTAGCGAGTTGATATGAGGCAATCAACGAAGGACCAGAAGAGTTCACTTAGTTGAAGTGGAGAGAGATAGGCTGATGGCTTGGCAGTTGGATGTGAGCCTTTTAGTCACTTTGGGGATAGGGCAGCAGCGAAGACAACCCGTTCAAGTGATTCGGATTCGTTCCGTTTCAGAGATGGTGAAGAGGTCCAGGAGGGATGGCCTCCAGTCACCTTCAAACAATAAAACTTTTCACCGCACTCGTAGCCTTAACCCTCGTCGCCCCGATGAAAACTTTGCTGCCCAACAACGATGCAGGCAATTAATCGTGGGCGGGGTTCATGCAGTGAGTTGGGTTGGCGGATGCGGAAATAACTAAGGGAAGGGTGTCCCTCCCTTAGTCGTGGTCAAGATCCACAAGTGCAACCACAAGCTCCAGCGGCGTCATGGCAAGGCTCATTATTGGAGTGACCGCTTGCGCAGGCATCAGAACAAAAGCTCTGGCCATTACTAGAAATTGCAGAAGAACTGCTCACTTCACATGTGCAGCCGGGGCAGGCACACTTCACAAGTGTTGCTGTCATTGACTTATTGTATCTACATTATTTATAACAGCTAAGGCAAATACTTGAGCTGAAATTGCATGAACGTCACGCAATTAAACCAGTAGTGAAAATGATTCTTGTTTTCAGCCAATAAAACTTGAGAATGATTATTATTTTAATTGACGGGATCTCTGCATTGGCTACGTGCACTATTGGATTGGAATGATCTGATTAGCTAATGCGGACAACTTCAAAATTCGCATTCAACGGGTTTTCAAGAAGCAGGCATATCCGCTCATTCAGGACGAGAACCCTTGAGCCGCATAAGCTAAAACACTTAGGTACTACTTATTCCGCAATGTTTAAATTGCTTAATAAGAAAAACCATCGTATCAAAGATCACATTCGAGAGAGCGAGATGAGGGCCTTCAAGAATGAACACACCTTTAAATCAATCACAGAGCGATGGCAGGCAGTAGATGCTTACTTCGAATGCATCACAAGCTGTGACCTCAACGATGGAGTTTGTGTAACAATGTGCATGGCCAAACATCTTGAGCCTGAAATTGAGCCAGAAGACGCAAGAAGAAGCGAGTAATAGAATAAATATTAATTAAAAATCCTGAATTAGTTGTTATTTTGTTCGTTTATCCACAAGCAACCACAGTGACTCCGACAGTGACGATCACTATCTATTGATGATCAGAAAATCTACCTCGCAATACAATAAATAAATTAAAGACGGATTGAAAGATCTAACAAGAGAGTTACGAGCAGAAAGGAAATATTGATTCCGTGAATTGCTTTCCCGACAAATTATCCTCAGCCCCGCCACGAGCGGGAATGTTCATTAAGGGTAACTCTGCTATTAGACGCATCCCTAAGCTATCACCATTAGTCTCTGAAGCAATGTGCATAATCAGAGCCACATCGCATCAACTGCTTCAACCATCGTATTCTATCGGAATAAAACCACGAACACCTTGAAAATGAATAATGATTAAAGTTGAGCTTCGGGCTGCCAAGATTCCTGGACTACCTGGCATCTTTGCAGATCATTATTGGCTTCTTGTTCTTCGTGGTATGGAGGGCAGCACCAACCACACTTGTGATCGTTGGGAGGTATGGCAGCATCCTCACCAAAATGGTTCTTGCTGGGGGCATCTTCATAAAAACCTCTTAGATCCTTATCAGGGAGTGGGCAGTGGACAATCTCGATTAATTCAGCAATGGATAAATGATGATGCGTTATTAACGGTTGAAAAGATTGAATCATCCCCAAGCAACTATCCATTCACCAAAGAATACAAATACTGGCCAGGCCCCAACAGCAATACTTTTGCTCAATGGATCGTCAGCGATAAAATGAGATTGAGCGCTCGAGCGATTGGCAAAAGCTTCCCACTTCCAGAAGTATCTGGATGACTATGCGATCAAGGTTTTATTTTCAATTTCTCTGGGATGAGTGGCGTCATCGCCTACCAGCCAAGTCATATAGATGAAAGACTTCCTTCAAAAGCCCTAATAGAAGAGGGCATTGATGACCAGCCGCAAAACCACTCATGCTGGTGAGCCCGAGTTGGGAGCAAAACACATCAACGGCCGTCTCCATTCTTTGATAACGGAAGCATCACGCGTATTGGAAAGATCGTGCAAGACGTGTCTTGTCACTAGTTGGATTAGCACAAAGCTTGACCATTGACTTATAAAGAATGGGTCAACTCCTGACAAAGGATTGACTCCTCACACCCCCCCAAAGAAGGCTTCAAACACCTTCTTTTTTTATGCCTCTAAAAATTTTCATTCTTAGAGCACATTCTGCTGCAGGCAGGTGGCCTTGATGGCCTGCAAACTCTGGGAATCACCCAAACAGAGCCGATCAACACTCACGTTATTTGAGGAGAGTGATTGAACGACAACCCCACAAAGGGCGCATAGTCCCTTTTGTTGGACATGTTGCCTTGTTGTTTTCACCTCCAGAAGACGCCATCTTCAAGTGAAAAAGGCGCAGACATCTGTGCAAACAAGTCTCTACGTATCCGTCGGTTGACTGAGTGGCACGTTTTTATTGATCATGGTCTCCTTACAAGATTTGACTCCTCACACCCGCGAAGAAGGCGGATTTGCCTTCTTTTTTTATGCCCTGGCATTGCACCAAGGCGATCACCTGTGTGACCTTTCGATCAACGCTTGGCTCTCAGCGATGGCGGAAGGTCTTTTCATCAGTCTCAAGACGGTGGTTGTCGAATGTTGACTCTTGTTCAAGATGCAGCTGTCAGCCATCGGTGGCTTGCCTTGTGTGATGTCTTTCCCCACGACACGCCCCTAGGAGCCTCGATGGGGCCATTAAAAGGATTCGCATGATTGGCTGGCTTCAAGGAGATCGAATCGAACACTGGAGTCAGGGCGGTCGTCAGGGATTGGTTATTGCTTGCGCTGGTGTGGGGTATGAAGTTCAACTTGCGTCGAGGTACCTGCAACCTCTCTCGGCCGGAACAACATGCACCGTCTGGATTCATCAGGTGCAGAGGGACGATGGCTCGAGTTTGTTTGGCTTCCCGGATCGAAGGGAACGGGACCTATTTCGAGTTCTGATCAGCGTGAATGGTGTCGGTCCTCAGGTGGGACTGGCGTTGCTGGAGAGCTGCAGCGCTGCAGAGTTGATTGAAGCGATCATCGATGGGGACCTGCGTCGCCTCACCCAAGCTCAAGGTGTCGGCAAACGAACAGCAGAACGCCTTGCGGTGGAGCTTCGCGATCGTCTGAGTGCCTGGAGTGCGCAGCGAGAAAGTGATCGTTCCGACCTCTCCCTTGTGGATAGAAGTGATCTCAAATCACTGCCAATTGAACCAGATCCACTGCAAGATTTACAGCTCACCCTCAGCACACTGGGGTATGAGGATCTAGAGATACGTCGCGCGATGCGCGCAGTGGCCACAGGGGAAGAAGTCCCGCCGTCTGATGACGGAGATGGGTGGTTACGCGACTGTCTGCGTTGGTTGAACCGCCCTTCTGCGTAATCGTGCCCACGACAAGGTAAATTGGTTCTTTGCACAAGTAGGGCCGGACGCTTCGCATGTCGCTTGATACAACTGAAAAGCAGCAACTCATCAACAGTCACCAAACCCATGCCACCGACACCGGATCGGCAGAGGTTCAGGTCGCCATGCTCAGCGAGCGCATCTCGAAGCTCAGCGGCCATCTTCAGCAAAACATCCACGACTTTTCATCCCGCCAGGGTCTCCTGAAGATGCTTGGTCGTCGCAAGCGCCTGCTGAGTTACGTCCGTGGCAAAAGCGAGCAGCGCTACAGCGATCTCATTTCTAAGCTTGGAATCCGCGGCTAAGCATGCTGCACTGGATTTCAGGAGCCCATGGCTGATCGACGCAACTCTCTGCCCTTCGAGCCGCGCCGGTCAGCAGAAGGAACGAAATCACAATCCAAACGACCTGATTCTCAATCAGGAAGTAGTCAACCCATTCCCAAGTCGGTGGCCAATCGAATGGCACGGCGCGTGGCTATTGCCACAGGGATCCCTTCAATCATGGGGATGGGTGTTTTTGTAGGAAGCTATTTCCTGGTTTCACGCCAAATCATGGACGTGCCACCTGGGATCACCTTGCTTGGATCTGGCGGCTTCTTTTTGTTGGGTCTCGGGGGACTGAGTTACGGCGTTCTATCGGCAAGTTGGGAACAAAATGCCGGGACCTTGCTCGGACTTGAACACATCAAGCCCAATATCCAGCGAATGCGCGAATCCATTCGGTCTCAGAAACAGAGCTAAGCAAATCCTGTGATTCATATTGCAATTAATTCAGTAGAGGTTCGCTGCATTTCACATTGAAAGCCTTCTCTTGGAGGTGAAGGGCTGCGGCGGAAGCATCGCGTACACAAAACTGAGGTCCAAGCCGCACATAACGAACCGTATTGCCCTGTCGAACGGCAGCAACAACGGGGACTCGAACTCCCAACTGGTCCTGATCTGGACGGTAGGCCTGAAGACATTCACGCAACTTGTGCTGGACGGCCACATCGCTGGCCTGTTCTGGATCAAGTTCCACCATCAGTAGACGCAGATCATCGATGGCTCGGCAGTCATCCACGATCAATTGAACCCGCTCGTCGCGACGATCCACTGCCGCCCAGACCAGCAGACGAGCCTCAGCCATCAGGTGATCAGCCAAACGTGCATAGCTTTTTGGAAAAACCACCGCTTCACAGGATCCAGTGAGGTCTTCCAAAGTCAAGACCGCCATTCGATCTCCCTTGCGAGTGGTGACCTGACGGATCTCACTGATCATCGCAATCGCGCTGACCTTGGCTTTATCGGCTTGTTCTTCAAGACTCCCGAGCCCAATCGGAGCCAAAAGCTTCGCTGGAGGAGTGAGCTGTTTCAACGGATGATCAGAAAGATAGAAACCAACAAGATCCTTCTCCAGCCGGAGCTTTTCGGTGGGGTGGTAATCCTTCACCGCAGGAGCCTTTGGAGCCAAGCTGAGGTCGGTTGCCGCATCATCAGCGCCATCGCTTGATGCTGCCATCAGATCAAACAAATTGCCCTGTCCACTGGCACGATCTTTGGCCCTAGACGTGGCCCAATCGAGAAGAAGATCTAAATCAGCCATCAGTTGAGCCCGATTCGCCTCGGGCTCAAGAGCATCCATCGCTCCGCAATGGATCAGCGACTCCATACTTCTGCGGTTCAACACCCCAGAGGGAAAACGATCACAGAGATCAGCAAGCGATTGGAACGCTCCTTCTGAATCCCTAGACCCAATTACGGCACGGATCGCGCCATCACCGAGATTACGAACAGCAGACAAGCCAAACAAAATGCGATCACCCTTAGGAGTGAAATCGATCCCTGATGCATTGATATCGGGAGGCATTACTTCAATGCCCATCGCATTGCAATTAGAGATATAGCGCTGCACTTTGTCGCTTGCTCCTGCATTCACCGTGAGCAAGGCAGCCATGTAAGCCACCGGATAATGAGCTTTTAAATAGGCCGTTTGATAAGTAACGGCTCCATAGGCAGTGGAGTGGCTTTTATTAAAACAATATTCAGCAAATAGCACCATTTGGTCAAACAGTTCATCAGCAACTTTTGGATCCACGCCTCGATCGGAAGCACCTTGCACAAAGATCCCACGATGTTTTTGCATTTCTGACACTTTTTTCTTACCCATCGCGCGACGAAGCAAATCAGCTTCACCCAATGAATACCCAGCCATATCTTGAGCAATTTTCATGATTTGCTCTTGATAAACCATAATCCCATAGGTTTCTTTAAGGATCGGCTCAATGGAATGATGTGCAAAATCAATGGCCTCACGACCATGCTTACGGTTAATAAATTTAGGAATTAATCCTGCATCTAAAGGACCAGGTCGATAAAGTGCCAAAATCGAAGAAATGTCCTCCAAAGATGAGGGCTTCAGATCACGAACGATTTGACGCATTCCAGTGGATTCAAGCTGGAAGATTCCTTCCAAGTCACCACGGGCAAGCAGGGCATAAGTTTCAGGATCTTCAATTGGAAGCTTGTCTGGATCAATCCTTTCTCCACTCGTAGCAGCAACTAGCTGCAGAGTTTTGTCGATCATCGTGAGATTTTTGAGACCCAAGAAGTCCATCTTTAGGAGTCCCATGGACTCCACATCTTCCATAAAGTATTGAGTAATAACCTGTCCATCATTATTTCTCTGGAGGGGAACAAGTTCATCGAGAGGATCCGCTGCGATGACAACTCCAGCAGCGTGAACTCCATATGTTTTGTTGGTCCCTTCAATGCGCATTGCCATATCGACCCAGCGCTTCACGACTGGATCTTTCTTGTACTTCTCGCGAAATTCTGAATTAGGAGACTCCTCACCGATCATCGCTGCCAACTTGGCAGGTTTACCGCGTACAACCGGAATCAGTTTGGCTAGTCGATCTGCGTCGCCATAGGGAATATCCAGCACTCTTGCCACATCTTTCAAGACCGCCTTAGACGTCATACGGTTAAACGTGATGATCTGAGCCACCTTGTCTTCGCCATAACGGCGGGTGACGTAATCAATCACTTCACCCCGACGTTCGATACAGAAATCAGTATCAATATCAGGCATCGACTTCCGTTCTGGATTCAGAAATCGCTCGAACAAGAGGCCATTACTCACAGGATCAATATTGGTAATTCCAAGGGCGTAGGCCACCAGTGATCCCGCCGCTGAGCCTCGCCCCGGTCCAACGGGAATTCCCTGTTCTCTCGCAAAGCGGATGTAATCCCACACCACAAGGAAATAGGTAGGAAATCCCATCTGTTCCATGATCTTTAATTCATGGGACAATCGATCCCCGTAGCTGGGATCAATGGCAGTTTCGGAATCAATCTCCAAACGATTGCGTAAACCCTTCTCTGTTACTTCCTGCAAATAACTCACAGGAGTGTGTGGCTCTGGGATTGGGAAATGAGGCATCTGATACCGGCCAAGGATGTCGTAATCCTCGACTTTTTCTGCAACTTGCACAGTGTTACTAATCGCTTCCGAGACCACATCTGGCGCAAGATGATCAGCAAAGAGCCGTGACATCTCCTCTTCACTTTTAAGGTATTCGGTGCCGGTATAACGCAACCTTTTCACATCGCTGATCAGCTTGCCGGTTAAAACACAGAGCAAGGCATCATGCGCTTCTACATCGTTGCGCGTGAGGTAATGAGCATCATTGGTTGCAATCAAACGAATTCCAAGTTCCTTAGCAATCCGAACAATTCCTACATTGACAATGCGGTCTTCAGGTGAGCCGTGATCCTGAATTTCTAAATAAAAGTCATCGCCGAAGGTTTCCTGATACCAAAGCGCCACATCACTTGCCACATCAGGGCGATCACGCATAATCGCCTGGGGAATTTCACCACCGAGACAAGCGGTGGCCACGATTAAACCTTCGCCATATTGCTTCAGTAACTGTTTATCAACGCAGGCACGGGAAAAGATTCCTCGTCCTCGCATCCCACGCAAGTGGCTGATGCTTGTGAGCTTCACCAAATTGCGGTATCCAGTGGCATTCTTCGCCAACACCACAAGGTGATAGCGACGCTCTTTTTTAGGTTGTGGGTCATCGATCGAACCGTTGATGACATACATCTCATTGCCGATAATCGGCTTGATCCCTGCTCCTTTGCACAGCTTGAGAAGCTCTACGGCTCCGTACATCACTCCGTGGTCCGTGAGTGCCAGTGCAGGCATCCCTAATTCTTTGGCACGTTCCACCATTTGGGGAAGCTGTGAGGCTCCGTCCAAAAGGCTGTAGTCGCTGTGGTTATGGAGCGGAACAAATCCCATACCACCAGCGTAAACGCATGCGCAATATGTAGGGGTATCAATCCCTGCAAGCACTACATGCAGGGGGTTAAGGCGCTTTGCTGCGACTTCAAGCGGGAATAAAGCTTCCCTCAGGACGTCGAGCCATTACATCTGCAGACTGCTCGTACTGATGGGCCACCTGGAGTAACAAAGGCTCCTCAAGGACGTTGCCGATCAGTTGAACTCCTATCGGCAGCCCCGCACTATCAAAACCACAAGGCACGTTGATGGCTGGTAGGCCCGCCAGATTGGCAGGGATGGTGAGTAAATCCGCCAGGTACATCGCCAGGGGATCGTCTGCATGGGCACCCGCAGCAAAGGCGGTGGACGGAGCAGTGGGGGTTAGCAATACATCCACGGAGGCGAATGCCGTCTCGAAGTCCCGACGGATCAAGGTCCGAACCTGCTGGGCCTTGCGGTAGTAAGCATCGACATATCCTGCAGATAGGGCATAGGTACCAATCAAGATGCGCCGTTGCACTTCACTACCAAAGCCTTCAGCTCGGCTTCGAGCCGTCATCGCAGCAAGGCTGGAATCATCGTCAGCTCGGAAGCCGTACTTCACGCCGTCGTAGCGAGCCAAGTTGGCTGATGCTTCGGAAGGAGCGATGACGTAGTAGGTGGCAATTCCGTCGTTGAAACGAGGGCAGCTCACATCCACGAGCTCAGCCCCTAGAGACTGCAATAGATCAGCAGCGGCAAGCACCGAAGCTTTGACTTGAGGATCAAGTCCTTCCTGATCAAAGCACTCACGCACCACTCCGATGCGCACCCCACTCACCGAGCGACCAAGACGGTCGCGGTAATTGGGGACAGGGGCCTTTAGGCAAGTGGAATCTCGCGGATCTTCCCCAGCGATCGCTTGCAGCAGCTCAGCTGCATCCGACACGGACGTAGCAAAGGGGCCCACTTGGTCAAGCGAGCTTGCAAAAGCCACCAGCCCGTAACGACTCACGCGGCCGTAGGTGGGCTTCAGACCCACCACGCCACAAAAGGATGCTGGTTGTCGGATGGATCCACCCGTATCGGACCCCAAGGACGCCATGCATTCACCCGCTGCAACGGCTGCTGCACTTCCTCCAGAACTCCCTCCTGGCACATACTCCGTGTTCCAGGGGTTCGCTGTGGGACCAAACGCGGATGTTTCGGTTGAGCCGCCCATGGCGAACTCATCCAAATTGGTCTTTCCAATCAATACAGCTCCAGAACGCCAGAGGCGATCCGTAACGGTGGATTCATAGGGCGGAACAAAAGATTCCAGCATCCGGCTGGAGCAGGTTGTGCGAATGCCTTTCGTACAGAGGTTGTCCTTGATGGCTATCGGCACACCTGCCAAGGGCGGAAGATCCTCCCCTGCGGCACGGGCCTCATCTAAACGATCAGCATCGGCGCGAGCACGATCTGCTGTGACCTCCAAGAAGGCATGAACGCTTGAATCAACTGCCTCAATTCGGGCCAGATGATGATCAGTCAGCTCCCTTGCGGAGACTTCACCGCGTTCAAGTTGCTGACGCCACTCGGCAATCGCCATCTGCAGGATTTGGGTTCCAACATTGACGCTATCAGCCGCAGCATCACCCTTGAGCGTTGATGGTTAGCGGTTCGGATCGACGGCAACGGAGAACCGAATGATCCATCGAGGAAGGTGCTTCTGAGGAAAGGTCGTCGAGAAAGACTGGCAGGACTTGTTCGAGACCGTTCTTGGTGACAAAGGGACCGAACCAATACGTGACATCAGGCCCATGGGTTTGGACACGAGCCCACCATGCAAAGCCAAGGCCATTGGCGAGACTGCGCAGGGGCCTGATCAAGGGGCTCATGGAAGAGCAGTCGAGGTAAATATATTTTGCCCTGTTTACAAGACATTTGCTCGAAATTAGAGATCAATACTCACTGCAAAAGCATCAGTTCCTGACATTTCAGAATCCAGCTGTAAATCAACACTGACCAGTGACCCCTCCGCGGCCTGCTCAGAAACTTGCTCATAAGCCTCACCAGATGGCTGATCTGAGGGCTGGTCTGAGGGCTGGTCTGAGGGCTGGTCTGAGGGCTGGTCTGAGGGCTGGTCTGAGGGCTGGTCTGAGATGGGGACGTCGTCAAGCTCTGGGACGACAGGGGCCATTTCGACAGCTGGTCCGGCCAACTTCGGCCTGGTAATTCGTGGCGATGGGTTTTGTCCCTTGAGACCCTTCATCCAGCCGCGACGCGCCACCTCGTACACACAAATAGCCGTAGCAACCGATGCATTCAAACTGGGGGTGACCCCTCGCAAGGGAATGCGGATCAACTGATCGCAATGACGACGCGTCAACATCGACAATCCTTGCCCTTCAGAGCCGGTCACAATCACGAGCGGACCATCCAGATCCACCTCCTCAAGGGTGAGATCACCTTCCTCAGCCAAGCCAATGACCCGATAACCAGACGATTTCAGAGTTTCAAGGGAACGGTTGAGATTGACGACCCGAGCAACAGGTAAGTGCTCAAGGGCACCGGCAGCAACCTTGGCGACAGAGCCCGTTAATCCAGCACTTCTTCGCTGAGGAAGCACAACGCCATGAGCTCCGAGCGCTTCAGCTGAGCGCACAATGGCGCCCAAATTATGGGGATCGGTCAGACCATCTAGGGCTAACAACAGCGGTGCCTCGTCCAAGGCGCTGCATCCATTCACCAAATCCTCGAGGTCAAAGGTTTCAGCTGCGGCAGTTTGCAAAACAATGCCCTGGTGCACAGCGCCACCGGTGAGCTGGCCAAGCCTTGCCCAGGTGACCTCCTCAACCAACACTCCGGACGATTTGGCATCCTTGAGCAGCTGAAGGAACTTCGAGGCACTGCGCAGCTCAGAGGTACACCAAATGCGATGGATGGGCCTGCCTGCCTCTAGAGCCGCCTGAGTGACATGACGCCCCCAAAGAAAATCATCGGCAACAGCCTCCGCGGCGTGAGGACTGGACTCACCACGGGGTTTGTCGTCCACGCGTGCTGAAAAGCTTTTACCGCCGCTGCCGCCCTGACCACGACGATCCGCAAAACGCGCTCGACGGTCTCCGTTGGAGCGATCAGAAGAGCGGCGATCAAAAGACGGCCTGCGATCCGTTGAGCCCGAATCTTTAAAACGACGTTCAGAAAAACGTTGATCTGAAAAAGAGCCTTCAGGGGGGCGACTGTCATTGAACCGGTCTGAGGAGGAACGATCCGTTAAGGACCGATCCCCAGTGGAACGATCTGAGGACCGATCTGAGGAACGATCTGAGGACCGATCTGAGGACCGATCGACTGAAGGGCGACGATCAAAGGAAGATTGGCGGTCACTCGGGCCAGAATCTCTTGAGCGACGATCTGAAAAACGGTTGCCTGAAGAGCGGCCCTCAGCTGAGCGACGGTCAAAGGAGGGCCGACGATCAGACGATTGTCGGTCCGAAGAGTATCGATCCGAAGACTTTCGGTCAGAAAACTGTCGATCCGAGGGTCTTCGATCGGAAGAGCCGCGATCAAAAGCAGGCCGACGATCCGTTCCATACGCGTCGCCAGAACGACGTTCTGAAAAGCGCCGATCCGAGGGGCGACTGTCACTGGAACCTCGGTCGCTAGTTCTCTTTTCAGGACGTCCACCCCAGCTGTCATCACGATCGCGACGTATGGGTGGTGATCCATCACGAAACGGACGTCGACCGCGTGAACCTGAGCCGCTGCCAGAAGAGCTGGAGGGGGGGCGGCGGTCGAATCGTGAGCTCATAGCAGGGGTGGTTATGACAGGACGGTGTCGGTCTCCTCGAGTCGATCCAAGAGCTGCGCAAGCCGCGCCGGATTCTGCAAAAAGAGCCAGCCAATCATTGTCTCAAATCCCGTTGCTCTCCCATACACGCCGGCATCAGCTCGCTTAGGTCCTCGGCCAGCCCGATTACGTCCACGCCTCACATAATCGCGTTCCTGATCCGTCAAAAACGGCTCAAGTTTTTCTAAAGCGGCGGCTTGAGCATCAGCTCTTACGAAAGAAACAACCGCTTGGTGTAGATCCTGGGATCGTCCCGGAGTTTTGCAAAATCTCAATCTTTGATGCAGTTCCCAGACAGCATCTCCAAGCCAAGCAAGCTGTAACGATCCAAGATCACGCTCAGGCTCTTGTGGCAACTGAGAACGAATCCAGTCACTCAAGTTGAAAGTTGGCTAACAGCCTTATCAAGATCTTCCGATAGGTGGAGAAACTCCTCAAGTTTCACCAACTTGACAGTTTGAACAACGCGGGCATTGCCAACAACCGCAAAGCGTCGCTTGGAGTCTTTGCATTGTTTGGCAAATTGAACAAGAACACCCAGGCCAGACGAGTCAAGAAAATCAATCTTGATGAGGTCAATCACGGCCGGTGACTTATTCGGTTTCAAAACATCAGTCACGTAGGTCATAAACTGACTCTCGGAATAGGCATCAAGCTGACCGGTGAAATGAAACACCACGCAGCCACCCCTTTGCTGGAAGCCACCCCGAAGCGAAACGGTTAATCGCTGCAGTTCAGTAATGGGACTCATCCCCCGAAATTCTGTTGGGAGTAATTCTAGGGAGATTGTCTCCTTCTCACCACGATCTGATCAAGATTCAACGGCGATCTGCCATCAAGCCCGCAAAGCGGGCGAAATGATGATCTGCATCATGGGGGCCTGGGCTTGCTTCAGGGTGATATTGAACGCCAAACACTGGTTGATTCCGATGGGCAAATGCCGCCACGGTGCGGTCATTCAAATTGAAATGAGTCACCTCTACTTTTTCAGCGGGCAATGAAGCGGCGTCAAGAGCAAACCCATGGTTTTGGCTTGTGATTTCTACCTGACCGGTGCTGCCACATGGATGGTTAAGGCCTCGATGGCCATAGGCCAACTTGAATGTTGTGCCCCCGAGGGCCAATCCCAGAATTTGATGCCCCAAACAGATCCCAAACATCGGCAGCTGCCGGTGTTCCAACAAACTTTGGGTCAGCGTGATGCCTGATTGCACAGCCGCTGGATCACCAGGTCCGTTGGAGAGGAAAACACCTTCAGGCTCGTAAGAGAGCACAGTATTGAGATCTGAATTGGCGGGCAAAACGGTTAAGTCACAACCGTGGCTAACCAATCGCTCAAGAATGGCTCGCTTAATCCCGAAATCAATTGCTACAACCCGATAAGGGCGTTCAGGACGCGCTTGAAACCGTTGGTCAAACGCGACGCGGCAGGGCTTGGTCCAGCGGTAAGCGGTTGAGGTGGTCACCTGATCAGCCAGGTTGAGCCCCTCCATCGAAGGGGCTTGCTTGAGATCCTCTAAAAGCTCAAGAGCAGGGCGACCGTCGCTGCTAATTACACCGTTCATGGGGCCCAATTCGCGCAGATGCCTCACCAGAGCACGAGTATCCACACCACGAATGCCGATTACACCGTTTTGCTCCATCCATTCAGGAAGAGACTGTTTGCTACGCCAATTGCTCGCTTGAGGAGCCATCTGCCTCACGATCAATCCACGGGCATGAGGCTGATCCGCCTCTTGGTCATCTGGATTAACTCCCGTATTGCCGATCTCCGGGTAAGTAAATGTGATGAGCTGACCTGAGTAACTGGGATCCGTTAAAACCTCTTGGTATCCCGTCATCCCAGTGTTGAAGACCACCTCGCCTATCACGCTGCCGCGCTGACCGCAGGCAAAGCCCTCGAGAACCGTGCCGTCCTGCAGGACCAAACGCGCTGTGAATGGGTTAAGAGCGGTCATTAGCAGAAGCGAGTGTCAGCCATGGCCTCTTCATTCTTCCTTGCGACCTTCCAGGGCATCACGCAGAGACACAAGTCGATGCCACGGCTGACCTGCCTCCAAGCTTGTCAAAGCCTGTTTAACTCCCTCAGACAAATCAGACTGAATGCCTGCAGCCCAAAGGACCAGCGCGGTGTTCAAGGCAACCGCATCACGATGTGCAGCAGTACCTTCACCCTTCAAGACCGCCTCAAGAATCTGCTGATTGGTCAACAAATCCCCACCCCGCAATGCATCAAGGGGGGCAGGAGTCAAACCAAAATCAGAGGCGTTGAGTTGATCGGCATGAACGTTTCCGTTTTCAAGAATGCGCACTTGATTGGGTCCCTCTAGCGAGGCTTCATCCAGCCCTCCTGCGCCATGCACCACAACAGCACGAGTAAGCCCGAGTTGTTGCAACGCCTCAGCCATCGGGTCCAACAGTTCAGCTTTAGCAACACCGAGAACTTGAGCTTCTGGTGTGAGTGGATTCACCAGAGGGCCAAGCAGGTTGAACACCGTTCGCACCCCCAAGCTGCGGCGAAGAGGAGCAAGATTCACGAGTGCTGGATGCCATGCGGGTGCAAAAAGGAACGTCACTCCGGAGGCAGACAAGGCGCCCACCACCATTTCCAATGGAGCTTTGAGCTGCAATCCCAATCCCTCTAGAACATCCGCGGAGCCGACCTTTCCACTAGCGCTGCGGTTGCCATGTTTCGCGACATTGGCACCACAGGCCGCCGCTGTGAAAGCCACAGCTGTTGAAATATTGAAGGTATTGGCCCCATCACCACCCGTTCCACAGGTGTCGACAAGAGCAAGGTTTGGTTTCGCGTTTGGGAGCGCACACGCCTTGCGCAAAACTTGGGCCATCGCAGCGAGTTCTGTGCCTTGAACGTCGCGTGCGCGCAACGCAGCGAGGAATGCACCTGTCTGAACTGGCGTGAGCTCTTCCGCCAGCCAGGCCTCCATGAGCGCAGCAGCGTTCTCCTTAGACAAAATGTTTCCAACCAACAATTGCTCAAGAAGTTGGGGCCAGAACGCTGATGCAGTGACCATGAAAGGAATGCGATTGAAGTAGCTAGTCAGAAAAAAGCCCGGTGTGCAGATGCACGCCGGGCCGGGTGATAGGGACTACTCCACTATCACCCACAAATGAGGCAATGACCAGATCGATAAGTAACCAGCTATGACTCGCAGAGAGGAAGGTTGCGAACCAACTTTCAACCAAGACGAATGCCTAGGTTGATAGCTGTTCTGCACCAGGCATGGCCGCCTTCCGTCTCGATTTAATCGGTCGCTATCTGCGTCCGCACCGTCGCACGGTTGTGGTGGGAGCCCTCACTCTGGTCGTGGTGAATATTCTCAGCGTCGCTATCCCGCTTGAAGTGAGGCGCGTGATTGATGACCTTCAAGACGGGTTCGCAATCTCCGACGTTCTGCGTCAAGCCGGTTTCATCGTTCTGCTGGCGACGGGTATGGGTATTGCCCGGCTGATTTCTCGCCAATTGGTGTTTGGGGTTGGGCGGCAAGTTGAAGTGGAATTACGCCAAAAATTATTTGATCAAATGCTGCTGCAGGAGCCTGGCTGGGTGCAGCAAACAGGTAGCGGCGAAATTATTAGCCGTGCCACGAGTGATGTCGAAAATGTAAGGAGGCTCCTTGGCTTCGCTGTCCTCAGCCTGACCAACACAGTTTTGGCTTACGCCTTCACGCTCCCAGCGATGTTGGCGATTGATCCAGGTCTAACCCTTGCAGCGATCGCCCTCTATCCAGTGATGCTCGGCTCAGTGCGCTTGTTTGGCGGCCGGATGATGCGCCAACAGCGACGCCAACAGGAAGATTTGGCTGGTCTGAGTGAGCTCATTCAAGAAGATCTCTCCGGCATCGCAGCGATCAAGATTTACGGACAAGAGGCTCCTGAATTGGAGGCCTTTGGAACCCGGAATAAAAACTACAGGGATGCGGCCATTCGCTTGGCTCGAACCCGCAGCACTCTTTTTCCACTACTAGAAGGAATTTCCTCCATCTCTTTGCTGCTCTTAATTGCCCTCGGCAGCGGGCAGCTGCAAAGGGGAACGCTCACCATCGGAAGCTTGGTAGCCCTCATCCTTTATGTGGAGCGTCTTGTTTTTCCAACGGCCTTATTGGGCTTCACGCTCAACACCTTTCAGACCGGTCAAGTCAGTTTGGAGCGAGTCGAGGAGCTACTTTCACGCCGTCCTCGTGTTGTTGATCCATTAGAGCCCGTTGCTATTAAAAAACAGATGCAGGGCGAACTGGAAGCAAGGAATTTGCATGTTCGTTACGACGGCAGCGACCAGGACACCTTGAGGGGCCTTTCATTCCGCATTGCTCCTGGCGAGCTGGTGGCGGTCGTTGGTCCTGTTGGCTGTGGAAAAACCACCTTGGCCCGAGCGCTTGGTCGGATGGTGGAAGTCCCCGAGGGACAGCTGTTTTTAGATGGCTGCGATCTCACACAACTCCGACTGCAAGACCTCAGAAAACAGATTGCACTCGTTCCACAGGAGGGCTATTTGTTCACCAGCAGCCTTGCCGACAACCTTCGCTACGGAGATCCAGAGGCAGGAATGGATCAAGTAGAAGCAGCGGCAGATCAAGCGCGCCTGCTTGCTGATGTGAAGGGCTTTCCCGATGGTTTTGAGACCTTGGTGGGAGAAAGAGGGATCACACTCAGCGGGGGGCAACGGCAACGAACGGCCCTTGGCAGAGCCTTGTTAATGACCTCACCTCTGCTGGTACTGGATGACGCTTTAGCCAGCGTCGACAACAACACGGCTGCAGAAATTCTCGCGTCCGTCCGTCGGCAAACCCAACGCACAATTGTGATGATCAGCCATCAGTTATCGGCAGCGGCAGCTTGCGATCGGATTCTTGTTATGGAGCAGGGACGCCTCGTTCAGCAGGGCCATCACAACGAACTCATTACCGTCAAAGGCCCGTATCGCAGCCTTTGGGAGCGGGAGCAGGTCGCAGAACGATTGGATGCCGTGGTTTGAAACATGAAACGCTTATCCATAAAGTCACTACAAATGGTGCGTTCGGGGCTTAGCTGGATCAAAAGGTTTTAGCGATGTCTTCCAGCCCTCCTTTCGCGGTGCGCTGCACCCTCACCTTCGGCGACGTTTACGGCCAAATCTTGGCCTGGATGGCGGTAATTTTTGTGAGTTTGGCCTCTGGCCTAGCTCTGATGGGATCGTCAAAACCGCTATTCGCGCTTGTGGGAGTAGGTCTGATCCTTGTGTTGAGCTTGCCTTTTCTGTTATTCGCCTTTGTGACGACTTTGCTGAATCACATTCAGCTGGAACCCAAATCAGTTGCCTAAGGTTTTGGGACTGGCTTAATCGCGATGCTGCCCTCCTGGCTTACCGGACAAACAACACCTTCACAGCCATCCAGCGATCAAGGGCGGCATGTGGTTCTCGGGACTGCACTCAATGCGCCGCTCATGGATGATCACGAAGAGGCCCTATTTGGTTGCGGTTGTTTCTGGGGGGCGGAAAAAGGCTTTTGGAGACTGCCTGGTGTGGTGTCAACAGCAGTTGGTTATGCAGGCGGGAAGGTCGAAAATCCAAGCTACGAACAAGTTTGCAGCGGACGCACAGGTCACTCGGAAGTGGTGCGAGTGGTGTGGAGCAAGACAGCCATTGATTTCAGTGATCTCTTGAAGTTGTTTTGGGAATGCCACAACCCAACGCAAGGCGATCAACAAGGAAATGACCGTGGAAGCCAGTATCGATCAGCGATTTACACCAGCACAGCGCACCAAGCGGAGCTAGCAGTCGCAAGCCGTGATTGGTATCAGTGTGCGTTGAACAAGCAAAAGACTGCTGCAATCACCACGGAGATCGCAGCCGACCAAGTCTTTTTTAGAGCCGAGGAGTACCACCAGCAATACTTGGCTCGACCAGGCAGCAGGCCCTATTGCTCAGCCATGCCAAGCGGTGTCTTGCTCGGAGACTTTGAGGGTGGAAACTACAAGCTGCCTAGTTCTGTTTGGAGCCACTACGACTGGTCCATCAGTCACTGTGTTTTACGCGGTGACAACAGCCCGATTTCTCTGAAGGCTTAAGCCAATGAACAACGCCTTGCCAGACAGGGTCGTCATGGCCGCGATTGCTCTCACGCTCGTTGTGGTGTTCGTTTTAATCTTCAGTCTGAGGCCTAATGACAACAACGCCGAGCAATTTCTATGGAAAGAGCAATCCACCCCCACCCCTAACGGGAACTCCTTGGCGATTTGATCACAAACAGAGTTTTGAATTTGAAAATTCGCTTATTTAGATCCATCAAGGCACCTAAAAAAGGTTCGTGAAGCCCTCAACTGACCCACGCCAGCGCCGTCGGCTGCACCCATTGCCTAAGGGATTGGTGGAGCTCTACGGCTTGATTGCAGTTTTGGTTGTGCTCATTCCTGAGTGGCTCGCTGATGGAACGCTTGCGTTGAACGAGCGTCCTAACCGCTATGCAATGCCAATGACCAGCCGAGCTTGGCGCACACTGCCTGAACTCCAGTTGGCTTCGATGACACTCTGTGAGTTGCGTCTCCTTGCAAGGGATTTGCGACTTTGGGGCTACAACAGCGACGCCCGCAGCGAATTGACAGACCGCCTGCTGAAACGTTCCACACGATTCAACAAAACGGGGAATGCGCTGTGATAGTTTCCTTCTGACGGGGCGTAGCGCAGCTTGGTAGCGCACCACTTTGGGGTAGTGGGGGTCGTGGGTTCAAATCCCGCCGCTCCGATTTCAAACAAAAACTAAATCCCTACTCAAAAGCTGGCTTTTTAGAGCCAGCTTTTTTATGAGCAGCGCTCTCGCGCATAAAGCCTTGAATCTGCGCTGAAATGCACACACCTCAGGAAAAGGTAGAAGTCTCACAAAAGCGCACAGATTTCATGACATTGGTGGGGCAAAATAATATTGAAAAGTGACTCGATCGGCAGGCGTTGCTGTATCTTCAATCCCAGGTCACGGTGCAACGATAGGAGGTCTCTCCACCCATACCAATCTCAATGGAGACGCATGACGTGCCAGTCACTTTTTTACCTTGGGGGACTTTGGACAGTGCCCTATTAGTCGCGACCTCTTCATCCATCGCCTCTTGAGTCGCTGATCCGGCAAGAGCGCTCCCGCAGGTACCCAGAACCATGCTGACCATGGCAAGCAGAAGAATAAATTTCACTTAGAAGGAAATAGTGATAATCAACTCTCTCTAGCACCACATCAACCGAATGACTGAGAGACAAACTATTTGATATTAAAAAAAAGCGGCGAAAAATGGTACTTATCTAAGAACAAAATGTTGCTAGGCGACCATGAAATAAATAGTAAAAGGTCTTAACGTCAGGATAGGTTCAAGATTTAATTTTTCAAAAATACTTGCATTATCAATGTTTATACTCAAAAGCAAAAAGATTGATGTAATCTTTTTGCTTTTATTTGGTAACAAACAACTCCCCTACCATCGTTTTGTAACGTTTCAGTGATGCGCCAGGTCGGCGCCTACGGCTTGGCAAGCCTTGCCCAGGTAAAAGTTTTTCTGGCGCAAAATTCACCGGGGGAGCAGCCTCAATTGATTTTTGCGAAACTGCTAGCTCTTTAGCAATTGATTCTGCTGTAGTCAGAGTCTGCCTAGACACAGCAACAGAAGACTCTGATTCTGTAGGAACAGATTCACTAAGAACTGGAGATGGAGATTGTATGGAGAGCGATGCTGATGTACGAGCCAGCGGGCGTAGAAGCACGACCCCAACCGTTAACACAAGAAGAGAAGCAAATGTGCTGGGGAGGCCAAGGGAACGGCCCAGGAAATTCCAAACAATTCCAGATCCAGCAAGACCAAATACGCCAATTGCCGCAAACAACGGACCTAACAGTTTGAGAAAAAGCTTTTTCATATGAGTACTTTGGCAAATTTCGACCCTGCGCCGTGAGTCAGCTATCCAGTCACCGCGAGATCCACAAGTAAGATATCAACGCCTCACACGAAAACGTGATCACCAACGCTAGAAACGTTGATGCAAGCAGACCAGCCGACAGAGAATAGAACGGCGCTAGCCCTGGTTTGTATCGAGCAATCCTCTCAAAATGGTGGATCAAAGACTCATTGATGTAACCAATGAAAAGGTGAGAATCTATTCACAGCATCCTGAATAAACCTTGTGCACATACAGGCTTTAAAATGCATGCCGAGACGAGTGAGTAATACATCGTTGCCTTCAATCGTTCATTTGATACTGGTCTCTTCTTCTTTTGAATAAAAAGAGTCGAGCACGTCTCCGTAGCCTGAGTGATCAGTTGTAGATGCATTTATGGACTTGCAGATCGGCCGAATAAATAGACTCGATCAAATTTCATTAGCCCATCCATGGATTCCCAAGCGGGATTTAATTTTGATACTGCATCACACATTCCACAGATTTGCAGATAAATACTCCGGCCAAAAACTACAGACGCATCTAGATCGATGGACAGACTTAGCGTGTAGCATCTCAGAGCATGAAATGAAAGATTTCATGTCACGCGTGAAGGAATTTGCAGTATTTGAAGACTAGTGCTATTTACGTTTTCGGAAATCCAACAACAAATAAGATAACAAAGCCACATTGACAATTCACAGCCCTAACGGCCACTACCCCCTAGCGGTCATCAGCAGGGATTCCAGCTCGGTGCCTCTGAGGTATGAACCAAGAGCAATTGGGTAGGTAGATCACCAATACACCAGGAGCAATGCCCTTGCTGATTGAATGTTCCTTGATCGCCACCGAAACTGATATCTCCAGGGCCCATTTCCACAACTGTGCCGTCCATGGTTTTCACTGCCCAATGACCACGAAGAGTCATGATCCACTGAGGAGCAGGATTTTCATGCCACGTAAACACCTCTCCTGGCATCAAGATCAGCGTGACCAGTTGACTTTCAACCGTGGAGTGACGTGCACACCATATTGGCGCAGCACCTTGAGCAAAAACCGATTGCTGGTGATTGTTCAACGCATGAAGTGACTGAGAGCTGATTCCCTTTTCATTGACCCAGAGACGCCAGTACTTAATTATTGGTGGTTGCATTATTTACTGAAAAGAGTCTTATCTTATCGTCAATAGCATAGAACGAAACCCCGAAAATAAATACACTCAATGCCTTGCTAAGTGTCTTCAATTCAAATAATGACAATCTATTTTTTAAGGAAACTCCAGCCTTCCAGACACTCAAAACTGACTAAGTGATTGTTGCCATCGATCTGCCAATGAGTCAATGGCAGATTTTGGTCCACAGAGACTGAGAAGAGGATTGGCTAGATGGCGGGATGCAGCCAAACGCAATGCTGTGCCATCAAGGGACTCCAAAGCCTCCATGCAGCGATGGTCGTGGTTGTCGGGTAGGCCCAGACCTCTGAGCTGAGCACGACGTTCAGCTCTCTGACCTGTTGTTTGTGAGGCATGAGCCAACTGACCACAAAATTTGGCACGCGCCAGATTGAGGTCTGCGATCTCAAGCGTGTGTTCCATCAGTTCCTGCCAACTCATGATCAGCAGATCCAGGGTGGTTAAGGCCTTATCAACCGCGGTGGATGCATGCAAAATAAATGGTGAGGCTTTTGCTCTTGCTGGATGGTGCACGCCGACGTCGTAGGCCACACCATGGTCTTCGCGAAGCCGGCGGAATAGCAAGCTGGACATTCCGTTACCCAAATGGGTTTGCAACAAACGAAGGGCAAGGTCGTCTGGGTGTCCATGAGGAAGCGTTGGCTGACCGAGCATCAGCACGACCTGCTCGGTGGACTGAGAATGGAGATGAACCGTTTGTTCCGCGCTCAAAGATGCTTGATCACTCAAATCTTTGGCGTCCGGATCAGGATCAGCTGAATTGGATTGAGGGAAAATTCCGTCTGCTTTGAGTTGGTCCAACAATTTCGCTGGAATCGAACCCGACAACGCCAAAATCGCTCCTTCGGCGCTGAGGGATGTAGCAATCGGCCGAAGAGACGCTGCATTGAGTTGCTCCAACTCACCGGCAACTCCAAGGGGGTCATGGCCATAGGGGCCCATCCCGTAGGCCAGATGGCGCCAACCATCAAAGGCCAGATGGAAGGGATCTTCTCGCTGACGCTGCAGTGCCTGAAGACTCAACTCGCGCTCCAGGTTCACCTGATCGGCTTGCAGATGGGGTTCATGCACCATCGAGCTCAATAAGGGAAGCAATTGAGGGCTATCGAGATCCCGGCATTTCATGCTGATCAACAAGCCATCTTCGTTGGTGTCGCAGCGCAGGCCAGCGCCACAACCCTCCACAAGATCGGCCATTTGCATGGCATCGAGGGAGCCGCACCCGCGAGTCAGAACAGATGCCAGCAGTTGATGTGCTCCCCTCTGCCCGACCGGATCAGCAGCGCTTCCGCGACCGATCCACAATTTGGCGGCCAACACCCCTGGTGTCTGAACCGGATCCAAAACCAAATCAGTTGCGCTCATTCCGAGTCCTCCGGTAAGGCCAAAAGCGTGAACGCTTGGTCATTTTGCAAACGAGGCAGAAGAGACTGTTGCAAGCGCTCAACCGTCCAGGTCTGCAGATGACTGAGCGGAGACAACAACGTTTGGGTTCGCCCCCATAGGGATTGTGATCCAGCAATTGCAGCAACGGATCCTGGTGCTTCCAGGCTGAATCGAAGCCCATTCCCCACCAATTGCTGTGCTCGATGCAGTTCGTCATCACCGATGGCATCCACCGTTGCCCGTTTCAATTCCTCCTCGATCACGGCTTCCACCTGCTCAATCTGGTCTTCAGGGCAGCAGGCCTCCAACATCACCACACTTCCCTGTTCCATCACCGTGACGTCCATATCAATGGATTCCACGATTTGTAGGTCTTCCCGCAAGCGTTGCACCAGACGACTACGCCTCCCCTCCGCCAGAAGGGTGGTCGCAAGGTCTGCACCCATCACGCTGTCTTGATCATTGGCTGCAGCCATCGGCCATGCCATCAGCAAACGAGCTGCTTCCAGGCGAGGAAATCGGATGCTTTGACGTCCGCTTAGAAACGCAAGCGAACGCGAAGCAGATGCGTTTTCGTCCCCCTGATCAAGACTGGCTTCGAGCTCGGCGAGGCGGCTCGAGTGAATCTGCTCGATCAGGTTCGATGTCACAGCGCCACTAATAGCCAAACAACAATTAGGACCGCGGTACCTCCTGTTGTGAAATTGGCGCATCGCCTCTGGGGTGCTGTCGAGCAAACTCTTTTCCCAGCCAAGAATTGGACGGCCATAGGGGTGCTTCCCGAAACCATGAGACAACAGGGTTTGGAACACTTGTTCGTCGGGTTGATCTCGATACTGGGCAATTTCTTCCAGCACTACATCCCTCTCCATGCTGTAGGCGTCTTCTCTCAACGCAGGATTGAGCACGAGGTCAAGCAACAGGTCGAGGGCGTTCTGTGCGCAGCTGGAAGGCACCAGCACATGAAAGTGCACATCATCAAAACCTGTTGCCGCATTACTGCTGCCACCAAGAGCCTCAATCCGTCGATCAAATTCGCCGGCCTGCAAGGTTGCACTGCCCTTAAAAACCATGTGCTCTAAAAAGTGGGCGAGACCTTCTTCCCCATGGTCTTCAAAGGAGCTACCTCCTCGACACCAAAAGTCAAGACAGGTGAGGCCTGCATCTGGCATCAGCGCACTAACGGTTCGACAACCGTTTTTCAAGAGCTGATGCTGAAGCTCAGGGCCGGAGGCGATCTCGTTCAGGGTTCCGTGTCAAAGTCCCATTCTGTGCTGTCCCTCGCTGGACTGATGTCCGAATCCACCAACGGTCTTGAATTGCATCCGCTGGTGATCTCATTAGCGGAGCAAATTCGCACGTGTCGGACAGCCCTCCCTGACCTGTCTCCTCTGGCTGTAGACCCGGCATTGGAAGCGATCAGCGGCATGCTGGATGGCGAAACGCTCTTCATTCGCAACGAGCTGCATCAATGCCTTGGTCTACGCAAACTGCATCTCGAGATTGCTCGGCTTGGCATGGGATTGCAGATCCTGCACTGCGTTTTTTTCCCAGATCCCAGGTTCGACTTACCCGTCTTTGGAGCCGATATTGTTGCCAGCAAAGCTGGAATTTCAGCGGCCATTGTTGATCTCTCTCCCGTATGCGATGCATTACCTGATGCGGTGAGTCAACCGCTCAGTGCACTGGAATTGCCACCGTTTCAGCAAGTAAGAGACCTGCCCGCATGGGGAACAATATTTTCGCCTTATGTGAAATTCATTCGACCCGTGGATGAGCAAGAGGAGACATGGTTTGTTGGCCTTGTCGCTGAATACCTCAACATTCTCCGCCAGGCGATTCTTGCAACAGCTCCCGATGCTGTTAACGAACTCCCTACGATCGGGCGTCATCAAGGCCAACTCTCCTATTGCCGGCAACAGAAACGCAACGACAAAACCCGACGCGTCTTAGAGAAAGCCTTCGGGAGCGTTTGGGCCGATCGCTACATCGAAGAAATGCTGTTCGACGATCCTCCACCTCTTCCATGAAGCAATTACCTCTCTGGGTGATGGTTGGGGTACTCGGAGCTGCCGTTATCGGTGCCGGGGTCTGGATCACCCGCCGGCCGGCACCGGAAGCCCTACCGCCTGCTGCAGTTCCGAAAGTTCGTGCACCAGAAGCGGTTGCTGCCCTCGGCCAACTCAAACCTGCTGGTGAAGTGCGTCGCTTGGCGGCCCCAGTTAGTGGCTTTGGCGGTACACCGCGCGTTGCTGTCTTACTTGTGAAAGAAGGGGACCGGATTCGCAAAGGTGAGCCCTTGGCAATCTTTGACAGCCGACCCCAAATTGAAGCCGAAATCGCTGAAGTGAATGCTCAAATCACTTCTGCTGGTATCGAAGTGCAACTTCAACGGCGGGAGGTTTCCCGCTATGCAGCCGCGGCCAAGGTGGGAGCTGCGGCGATGGTGGCCTATGAGGAAAAACAGGATGAACTCAGACGCTTCCAACGCGAAGGCGTCGAGCTGATCGCGAAGCGACGAAGCCTCGAGACCGATCTTGCTGACAGCGAATTGCTCGCTCCAATTAATGGCGTTGTGCTCAAAATTCACAGCCGCGTTGGAGAGCGTCCTGGCAACGACGGTGTGATGGAAGTGGGAGCCAGCCAAAACATGGAGGCTCTGGTTGAGGTGTATGAGTCGGATATCAATCGAATTTCAATCGGCCAGTCAGTCACATTGACCAGCGAGAACGGCGGGTTTAAAGGAGCCCTCGAGGGCCGTGTGGAGCGAATCACCCCACAGGTGCGCCAGCGAAAAGTACTTTCAACTGATCCCACCGGTGATGCAGATGCCAGGGTCATTGAAGTGGATGTTGTTCTTTCTCCAGAGTCAGCAAAGAGGGTGACGCAACTGTCGGGTTTGAAAGTGATTGCCCGCTTTAAGACCCCATGATCCGAGCCTTTTGGCAGCGGCGCAGAATTCCATTGGCATCCTTGATGCTGATTCGCCAGCCCGTACGTTTAGCGGTTGCTCTGGCAGGCATCAGCTTCGCCGGAATTCTGATGTTCATGCAGCTGGGCTTTCGCGACGGCTTGTTTGACGCCAGCGTCACAGTGCATCGTCTATTTGATGCGGACGTCGTACTAATCAGCCCGCGCTCCACCAGCTCCGTGAGCATGGCTGGCTTCCCTCGCAGGCGACTGATTCAAGCCATGGCCTCTCCTGAGGTTGAAGGGATTACGCCCGTCCACTGGAATCTGCTGCTTTGGAGAAATCCAGAAACCCTTGGCACACGATCCATTCTTGCGTTGGGATTTGAACCCGGCCATCCTTTCTTCACCGATCCAACGCTGGCAGAAAAAGCCAAGCTGCTCACACAGAAAGGACGGGTCTTATTTGACGAAAAATCGCGAGCAGAATTTGGTCCTGTAGCCGAATGGTTTCGTGAGGGACGCACCGTTGAAAGTGAAATCAATGGCAAAAGAGTTCGCGTAGCCGGCCTGATTGGCCTTGGGGCTTCTTTTGGTGCTGATGGCAACTTATTAACGAGCAGCGAAACATTTTTAGATTTAATTCCAAACACCCCCTCAGGAAGCATCGAAGTGGGGTTGATTCGACTTAAACCTGGAAGTGATGCAGAGGAGGTGGCTCAACGCCTTCAATCACAGTTGCCAGACGATGTGACCGTACTGACCAAGCAGGGATTTATCGACTTCGAGCAAAATTACTGGCGTACAAGCACATCAATCGGCTTCATTTTCACTCTCGGCGCCGCCATGGGTTTTGTGGTGGGCTGCGTCATTGTTTATCAGGTTCTTTATTCAGATGTCAGCGATCATTTGCCCGAATATGCCACCCTGATGGCGATGGGTTACAAGCTCAATAGTTTGCTTGGAGTTGTTGTCAGAGAAGGGCTGTTACTTGCTTTGTTTGGCTACTTACCGGCTTACGCCGCAGGACAGGGCCTGTACCTATTGGTGCGAAACGCCACCCAGTTGCCAGTGGCGATGAACACGGTTCGAGCCGTGAGCGTGTTCAGCATGATCTTGATCATGTGCATGCTCTCTGCAGGTCTTGCCATGCGCCGACTTGTTGATGCCGATCCGGCGGAGATCTTTTAAGGCGATGGCGACTAGCTCACTCACCGTTGATATCCACGCACTGAGCCATTGGTACGGCAAAGGCTCCACCCGCAGGCAGGTTTTGCAAGGTGTGGACCTGCAAATTTCTGCAGGTGAGGTGGTGCTACTCACGGGTCCTTCCGGCTGTGGCAAAACAACCTTGCTCACCTTGATCGGAGCGCTACGAAAGGTTCAGGAGGGTGATGTTGAAGTGTTTGGGCAGCAGCTACGCGGAGCAGCTCGAGGCCAGCGTCAGCGCTTGCGCCGTCGCATTGGCATGATTTTCCAGGGCCACAATCTGTTGCGCTGTCTCACCGCTGAACAAAATGTTCAGATGGGCGCTGATTTGTTGCCCAATATTGGCTACAGGGCTCGTCGCGATCAAGCACGGGAGTGGTTGCGGTCTGTGGGACTTGAAGACGAATTGGGGAAGCTTCCCCATGATCTTTCGGGGGGACAAAAGCAGCGAGTAGCCATTGCCAGAGCCCTTGCAGCCAAACCTCAGCTCCTATTAGCCGATGAACCAACCGCTGCTCTCGACAGCGGCACAGGCCGAGAAGTTGTTGAGTTGTTGAAGCGCCTCGCGCGAGAACAGTCATGTTCAGTACTGATGGTGACGCACGATCCGCGCATCCTTGATGTGGCAGATCGTCTTGTTCGAATGGAAGATGGTCGTCTTCACCAAACGATTGGTTAAGTTGGTTTGAGTTTAAGAATTGGAATCTTCAAAAACGCATGGCTAAGCGCAGAAACCTCAAGAAGGAAAAGCAGGAGCGCAATCGCGCTTACGCCCGCAAATTTAAAAAGCGCAAGCTTCGCAACGATGGCCGTGGTGAAGGTGCTGGTAACGGAGTGACCGGTACTGCAAATAACGGTGGTGCTGCGGATTGATCGCTTTGGCGTGACCCTGCATTGTTTGCACCAATAGAGGGGGAGACCCCTCTTTTTTGATGGCTTTAGGCTGAACTTCTAATGACCCTGTTTCGCGCGGATGTTCATCAGCGTCGTCATCCCCACTTACAACCGGCGCTTCATTCTTGAGAAGTGTCTGCAGGCACTGGAAAACCAGTATCCCAGCGGAGAGATTGAGAACTACGAAGTGGTTGTCGTCGATGACGGTTCCAGCGATGGCACTCCTGACTGGTTGCGTCAAAACGCATCTCAATTCCCCAAGGTCCGCCTTGTGGAACAACAACATGGCGGACCTGCCGAAGGTCGTAATCGCGGAGTTGATCATGCCAAAGGAGATGTGATCGTCTTTATCGATAGCGACTTAGTCGTCACATCAAGCTTCCTGGCATCCCATGCCAGAGCTTTAAGTCGACGTTGGAATCAGCAGGGAAATCGTCTCTGTTTCACCTACGGAGCCGTCATCAATACGGCCAACTTTGATCAACCAACGGCAGAACGGCACAAACTGCGTGATCTCTCCTGGGCGTACTTCGCAACAGGAAACGTGGCAATCGACCGTAAGGTTTTGGAGCGCTCCGGTTTATTTGATCTTGGATTTCGCCTCTACGGATGGGAAGACCTCGAGCTCGGAGAACGGCTCAGGCAAATGGGCGTTGAACTGGTGAAGTGTCCAGAAGCGGTTGGCTATCACTGGCATCCAGCCTTTTGCCTGGAACAAATCCCAGACCTGATTCGCGTTGAGCGGGAACGCGCCCGCATGGGATTGGTTTTTTATCGCAAGCACCCCAGTCGGCGGGTCCGCTTCATCATTCAGTTCACCTGGTTGCATCGCGTGCTTTGGTCCTTGCTCACGCTCGGAGGGGTTCTGAATGAACACAGCCTGCGCCCGCTCATGGCATGGCTGATTCAACGGGGCCAACCATCCCTGGCTCTGGAGTTGTTGCGGCTCCCCCTGAACAGGATTGGGGTTGAGGCGCTGTATCGCGAAGCCCGACAAGCTGGTTTGAACTGAGCCAAATGGTGGCAGAGCTGCGTCGGTTACTGATCGAGCCCAACCGATTGGCCGATCGTGATACCAATGGATGCCTAGTGCTGCGTGATGACGAACGTCATTACCTCCGCCGGGTTTTACGGCTGCGTCCTGGAGCGCCTGTAGCGGTGGTGGATGGCCGTGGCCATCTCTGGGAGGGATGGCTTCAGGAAGAGGGACAGCTACTACTCCCTGGCAGTTGTGAAACGGGAAGCCCAGCCAGAAGCCCTCAACTCGGCCTGGCGATTGCCCTGGTACGTCGAGGCATGGATGACGTCATGCGCATGGCTTGTGAGTTGGGCGTGGATTGCATACAGCCCTTGCAAGCAAAGCGATGTACACCCCAATCGGACTTCAAACCAGAGCGCTGGCAGCTGATCCTCAAAGAAGCAGTCGAGCAATGCGAGCGGCTTTGGATGCCCGAGCTTCTGCCTCTGGCATCCACGGAAGACTGGTGGACGATGCCAGACAGCAGCGACATGCTGGCGATTGCCACCACACGCCTAAAAGGAATCACTGCACTGGAGCCGTGGTTGCAGCGCCAGCCCCCTCGGGAGGGCAACTGCATCTGGCTTGCCATTGGTCCAGAGGGAGGCTGGGACCCTCAGGAACGAGTGCAAGCCCTGCGGGAAGGATGGTCAGCGGTCAGTCTCAGTGAAGAGATTTTGCGTTCTTCAACCGCAGCGATTGCCGGGGTGGCAACGCTCAGTAGTTGGCGTCGGACGTCTCCAACTACGCATCTCACAACTGAGGAGGCGTCGTCAGCTACTGAACAGCTCTGAGGCCATGTCACGAAAGCCCTTCAAATTGCGCCCGGGACGGCGAGGCTCAGACCGAAGAGCATTACCAGGACGAAGCATGTCTGGAGCGAAGGTGCTGAGCGTCGCGACAGGACGGGCCGCTTCAGCCTCAGCCAGGGCAGATGCGATTGCTTCCGCCGTGGTGAGGGACCCTGCTGCGGCTGCTGGCAGAGGTGCAGATGCTTTTGGTTCAGACGTGACTGGTGCAGCAGCCATGACTGGTGCAGCAGCCGTGACTGAAGTGCTCACCGCTTGAGCTGGTATGGCGGTCTCACTCGTGCCACTTCCGTCCGTTGTTTTGGAAATGGCGGGAATCGGGGCAAGAGACTTCTCTTGAGTGTCTTCATCGGGAAGATCTCTCACAGGCGCCATCTGAATCGCCTGGTCGGTCGAAGGGCCTTCCTCAAGGTTGAGGAAAAAGCCTTTGCTCTTCAGAGCCATGCCAGGTTCCGGTGGACAACGTGGGCTGATTATCCAACCCAAACAGTCTGAATGGGTTGATGCTTAGGGCAGTGCAACACAGCTCGATGGTTTTGCCCGACCAAAACATCACGATGTGGGGAATAGCCCTGCTTCTCAATGGCGTGCTGATCGCCATGGCGCAGCGCCTTCCTCTCCTGACACGCAAGGGGTGGGTGCATGCAGGAATCTTGGGAACAATTCTGTGGGGCTGCCTCGGCTGGAGAGGCTGGGTCTCAGTTGTGATCTACCTGGTATTGGGATCACTGGTGACACGCCTTGGCTTTGCCCAAAAACAAAAGCAAGGGCTTGCAGAGGCGCGTGGAGGCCGAAGAGGACCAGCAAATGTTTGGGGGTCTGCATTCACTGGCACGGTGATCGCTCTCTTGATTGGAGCAGGCATCGGATCCGCAACGCTGTTGCTGATTGGATTTGCAGCAAGCTTCGCGGCCAAACTTGCTGACACCTTTGGCAGTGAGATCGGTAAACGATGGGGACGAACCACCGTTTTAATTACCAGTCTTCGCAGAGTGCCAGCAGGAACGGAAGGTGCCGTGAGCTTGGAGGGCACCCTCGCGAGTGCCGCCGGCAGCCTGCTGATGATGCTGGTGATGGCTGGGCTATCGGTGTTGACTTCCCCCACAGCGATGATCGTGGTCGCGATTGTGGGTCTGATCGCAACCCTGCTGGAAAGCCTGCTGGGAGCTCTGGCTCAAGAGAAGGTCAGTTGGTTAACGAATGAGATCGTCAACGGGTTGCAAACCGCTTGGGCAGCCGTCCTGGCGATCCTGATCGCGTTGCCTTTAGGACTTGGTGGCTGACGGGAGGCTGTGCAGTAGAGGGTCGTGCTGCCTGTCGCAACATGCTCAAAGCCGCTCGAATGGATTTGCGAAGTAAGCCTGGGAGAACCTTCTCTCTCAAAGCAAGATCTTTGATTGGAATGTTGTCGACATAGTGAGCAAGAAGCCAGCAACGCTGTTGTGGCTCAAGGGTCTTCAATGCATCCTGCAACCACCGAAGTGTGGGTTCATCCAGCGATGCAGACATGGATGAGGGATCCTCGATCTGATCGAGCAGAGAACGTTTCAGCTCTCCATCTACTGCCTGAATGGAAGGCGCAACATCCAGCGATTCCACATGTCCGAGGGCATGAGCGATAAGGGCCTCCCGCCAACGCTGAGGGCTCACTTGGAGGAATGCAGCGAGGCCTTGCTCATCCAGTGGCTCGAGTCTCTGCTGCAAGCGTTGAGCCTGAAGACGCATACCCCGACTATGCAAGTCCTTCAAGCGCCAAGGAATCCTCAGAGCGTGTTGCCGATCACGACGGAAATGCAGAATTTGACCATGAACGCGAGTCAAGACATAGGTGCTGATCCGCAATCCACGTTGAGGGTCGAAATTGGCCATTCCATTGATCAACCCCAGACGACCCTCTTGAACTAAATCGTCTTGATCACCTGGATAACGAGCCGCCTGATGGATGGCGGCATGGTGTGCCAATCCAAGGTGTTCGAGTACTGCATCATTGCGCTCAAGGATTGGTTTTGCCAACGATCTGCGCTGCTCGCGCCGTCGAAGATTTTGAATAGAAGGCATGACGAGTGGGGGTATACGACCCTTTCAACATCGCTTTCATCGCCCATTCTCCCCTCCTTCTTTTCAATGAAAGGTTCCACTCGAAAGGATGAAAACTAGTTCATTCCTTCGTGTGGACATTAGCTATAAGCGGTTGATTACAAGCACTAAGCGAGGAGTCAACTCCTCAAATCAATGAAGAAAGCCAACTGGATCAAGCTGACAATGCCTGCCTCAATCACCCTGCTAGCGATCTCGATACTCACGGTGCCGCTCCTGAGCACCGCGCAGATCCGGAGTTGGGGATCGAAGACCGGCCCGTTTTACATCAGGTGCATGATCGACTCCTGCGGTTAAAAACAGAGCTAGCCCCCGTCCGGAGCTCTCCCACACGGTGCCTTGGAGAGTGTGGGCAACGCATTGGTCGCAACATTGATCGTCTAATGGAGAAGATCCGCGGTCCAATCCTTGATGAGCAAACAGACGAATGGCTTGAAGCCGATGACTCAGCAGGAGAAGCGCTGCAAATTGAACGCAGCCTTAATGGACGGCTGGAGTTAATCAGATCTGAATCGCTGGTGGATCTACTTTGGCATTCAGCTCCTCCTCGATCCGCTCAAATTCTTTTTGTGCGTCCGTTCTGATCATGCCCCAAGTAATCGCATAGCCCAGCAATCACATCCCTCTAACGGGTTGGACGCTCACACGAAAGAATGAGTTCAGTTAGCTCTTGTGTGTAACTACAGGACCTGAGACAGGATCAGTCACACCCAGCTCTGGAGAGAGTTCCTCAAAAAAGTCACGGACAGAATTCAAATGCTTAATCATCTGAGGTCTTGCGGCGACAAGATTTTCCTCGTTTTCCCAGATACCAACAAAACAGTAACGACGCTCACCTGTCTTAGCCCAAAAAGCATGCAGCATCCCCTCTGGATTAACCCAAGCTTCAGTTGCGGCAATGAACCTCTCTTCGCAACCTTCTTTACAAAGCACGCGGACGTTGTTAATGAATTTGGCTGCCACTTGAGATCTCTGATTGCAGTGACTCTGGCAGGCTCATTTGAAAAATGATGTCATCTAAAGCACTCAAAAAGATGAGTTTGATTTAATCCTGGTCTTTATGCCACCAATTATGGCTTGGACTGGTGCGGCCAATACACATTCAGGCCAAATCCTTATCACCTTTAGAGACCATGAATACACCCATGTTTTATTGGGTATTCATGGTCCAGCTGTAGTCGGCTGCTAACTCCTGATCAGTTGATTCACTTGTTGGT
>Ga0302116_1000147_pt1 | contig 38906 bp, 24 predicted proteins | sample AG5_SCM_MG_FD_203124 | JGI IMG/M metagenome (GOLD analysis project Ga0302116, IMG submission 203124) | Marine microbial communities from Western Arctic Ocean, Canada - AG5_SCM | ecosystem: Environmental > Aquatic > Marine > Oceanic | place: Canada: Western Arctic Ocean | collected 2017-10-01 | reverse complement strand
CCATGGCGCAGATGCACGCGGCGTAGGACTCGCCCTCGGTGTCGAACCATCCGGTGGTGGGGGTACCCCACTTGAGGGAGGTGTTGTTGGGGTCGGCGACGAGCTCGGTGAAGGACGTCGCCAGGCAGACGTCGCCAACCTTGACCTTGTTCATCGGCGGTGCCACATGTTCATCGGCGGGGGGTGGCCCATCATCATCGCCGCGGGATCCGCCCCACCGTGAGCGGACGCCATCGCATGTTCCTGCCACTGTTTCATGTACAGCTTCTGCACGTGCCGCACGTCCATGTCCCGAACCATCCCGGCGAGGTTGAGGAGCTCGTCGGGTCCCAGGATCCCGCGCAGGAGCTCGAGGAAGCGCTCAACCTTGGCGTTCTTCGCGTTCTCCTTCAGCACCCGCTGCCACGGTTCCAAGTCCTCGTCCGCATCCTCGCCCAGGATCCAATCGTAGGATGAACCCTCCTTCGACGCCATCCTTGCGCGCCCCTGCCCCTCTGATTATGACTTATTTTCATTCGAGGAGGGGCGCTTCGGCGAAATACATTCCAGTTTTGGGTCGCGCGGGTACTCGCTCCGGCGGGTTCGAGTTGGCGACGATGACCGTCGAGCCCGTGCTCACGGAGCCTGTCTCGATGGACCACTTCCTGGCGGAGGGCAGGCGCAAACTGGCGGAGAAGTACCTGGACACAAAGATGGTGGCGTTCAGGTTCGAGGGCGATATGGATCCCGACCCGATTCAGGCGCCCCTCACCACGCATCACGCCATGCGCGACGTCGTGTCCGCCATGGAGCAGGAGGTGTACGCGTTCCGCCCCGAGCTCATCTTCCCGTTCATGCGGGACGCCCTCACCAGGTTCCCCGCGAGGCTTCCCCCTGAGGCCGCCTACCAAGGCCCGCTCAACGACGACGAGTACGACGAGAGGGTGCAAACCTGCGTCGCCAGGCTGGTGGAGCGCGTGACGCTGGAGCGGCCGGAGGAGCCCTTCGAGTGGCTCGATACGTGGCTCGAAGAGGAGGCTCGGCTGGAGGAGGAAGAGGCCGAGCGCGCGGCGCCCACGCTGGAGCAGAGCGTGGAGGAGCTGGACCTCGCGTCCATGACCACCGACGAGCTGGCGTCGTTCGCCATGGACGTCTTTCTTCGATTCGACGCCGACCAGAACGGCGTGCTGGACGTGTGGGAGTTCAAAGAAGTTCTCAAATCCACGGCGCTCAACTTCAACAAGGAAGAGATTCGGGAGATCATGGCCGAGTCCGACGCGGACGGTAACGGCATCATCGACTACAAGGAGTTCCTACCCATCTTCGTCGAGCTGGTCACGTCGCTCAAGTCGGCGCAGGAGACGAAACAACAGAGGCACGAGGTTGAAGACGAGACGCGCACGGAGGTGGAGGCGCTCTTCATCAAGGGCATGACCGAGGAGGAGCTCACGTTACGGATGCAGCAGCTGTTCGCGCAGTTCGACGACGACGGCAACGGGACGCTCGACCCGGAGGAGTTCCAAAGGGCGCTGAACAGCGCGGATCTCGGGCTGAGCCGCAAAGAGATCAACATGCTGCTCGGCGAGGCGGACGTCAACGACGACGGGTGCATCGAATACGATGAGTTCGTCCCGGTTGCGTTCAGGGTGCTCGTGGACAGGGCGAGGAACAAGCAGCTGGAGAACGAGGCGCTGTCGTCGGAGGATGGCATCACCGCGCTCCTCGTCGACGAATTCCGCGGGGCGGACCCCACCGGCGCTGGCGTCATGCACGTACAGGACGTCAAGAGGTGCCTCAAGCGGCTCGCCGAGCACGCGGAGCTCCAGCTGTCGAGGTCGCAGATCGTCTCCATCGTCGCGGACTGCGAGGTGAACCCCGACGACGGCACCGTTCACTACCTCCGCTTCGCCCCCGTGGCGTCCGGGGTCATCCACGGCATGATCGATTTCGGCGCGCAGAAGCTGCGGGCGGAGGCCGTGGCTTCGCTCGCGTCCGAGGATACCAACGTCGGGCTGATGCGGGGCATGTCCAAGGAGGAGGTGGAGCACATCATGCTCACCGCGTTTCAGGCTGCGGATGTCGACCGCAACGGGGGTCTGGACAGGGAGGAGATGTTCGTCGTTCTCAAGTCGGTCGGCGCGGAGGAGCTCGGCTTGGAGCTGCACCAAGTCACGGCGCTGATGGTGACCGCCGACGAGGACGGCGACGGGATGGTGGACTACCAGGAACTGGCGCACTTCATCCACGACACGCTGCACCAGCTGGCGAGGGAGGACCTGGTGCGGGACAGGGCGTTCAGGCACGCCGCGGGCGCGATCAGGAGCAGAGAGGAGATCCTGGACGTCGTCGACGACTCCATCGTGATCAGCGAGAAATCGGGCGGCATCGCGCAGGCGCCGGGCGAGATGAGGATGCCGCAGTGGCAGGGACCCGCGGGGGTTTACGCAGTCGGGGGGCGGGACGGGATCTCGGCGAGGCGGCGGCAAACCGACGATCGGCACCTGGGGGAACGGACGCACGGGTGATTGATTGACGTCGTAGGTGAGCGTAATAGTCCTGTTGTCATTGATACAAGACCCCTCTACGAGCTAGTTTGTGATATGCAGGGGTAATACAGTGATGGAGTCAATACGTGTGAGTCGCCTTCGACCGATGAGCGGCGTCGTTCGATCACTGGCCGATGTAACCAGCCGCGCCGGCAACCGCGAGGATCACGAAGGGGAACGCGATGCCCACGATGCCCACGATCGCCATGGGATCCTTGAACGGGTTAGCGCCCTCCTTCTCCATCTCGGACAACCACGCCTCCTTCTCGTTCGCTCGGAGGATCTTGGGCTTCTGCTCTTCAGCCATGGCGACGACCCTGAAGCCGCGGGAGGCGCGCGCGGACACCTTCACGGAGCGGGGAGCGAGGCTCACGGCAACACGGCTGCGCGCGGTGATACCCCTGCGATCGATCGAGGAGAAGAGGAGCGGGGCGTCAGCGTCGGATCTGTCAAGGTGGTGCGGCAGCGGCATGGCTTTATCCTTCCTCAGCTGACGAGGCTTCGGTGCCGAGCGGAGGGGTGGCTCACCTGGTGGAGGCGCGCTCGGAGCGAGCGGCGGTGGCGGTGACGAGAGTGGCGGTGGAGGCGACGGCGAAAGACATTTTTCCTATTCGTTGACGTGGATATCGACAATGCGTGACGTACAGTGCGTCCTCGGCCGCGTCGACTGGCAGCTTTGTGTGCAGTCCCACTCAGCCGTGACGTGGACGGTGCAGAATCAAGCATCCGTAACTCGAGATTGGAGGTCTAAATCGCCGCATAAATCGTCCCAAAGCACCCGCGTGTGTCGAAGTTTTTGTCCGGTGGTGCTCACGAAGGGAAATTTGAGATCCATCATCATTGAGGAGGACACCGGTGGAGGGGTGCGAAGGGATCAGGCGCCATGGCTTCCAAGAAGAAGAGCAAGAAGGAGAGAAAGGAGAAGAAGGAGAAGAGCAAGTCGAAGAAAAAGAGGTCGAGGCGCGAGCCGTCTTCGTCTTCGTCGTCTTCCTCGGATTCGGAATCGGAGAACAGCGAAGAGGTCCGAGCGCACCGCGCGGCGAAGATGGCCAAGAAGCTCGCCGCGCGGCTGAAGCAGGGCGAGATCGCGGGGTACACCGACAACGTGAACCCCTTCGGCGACGCTAACCTCACGGAACGCTTCGTGTGGCACAAGAAGATCGAGAAGTCGCTCGTCGCCGGCGTCGATCCGAAGGAGCTCGGGTTGAAGGCTGAGAAGCGGCGGCACGAGGAGCGGCTGAAGGAGATCGAGAAGGTGAAGATGCAACGGGAGCAACGGGACAGGGAGCGCATGGAGAAGGAGGAGGAGCGCGAGATCATGCAGAGGGAGGAGGCGCTCATCGAGGCGGTCGAGCTGGAGAAGAAGGAGGAGGAGTTCCACCTCCAGCAGGCCAAGGTGCGGAGCGAGATCAGGGTGCGCGAGGGCCGAGCCAGGGCCATCGACCTCGTGTCCAGAAACCTTCACTCCGAGGACGGCGACGACTTCGACGAATCCGTCCACCCGCTCGCCATCTTCGACGGTCTCACCCTCTCTGAGATGGACGAGCTCCGGAACGACGTCAAGACCTACCTCGACCTCGACCACAAGGACGAGCGGCACAAGGCGTTTTGGGCCAACATGCTCGTCGTCGCAAACGCCGAGATCGACGAGGCGCGGCGGCGGGACGACTACGAGCGCGCGCGATCCAGGGGCGAGGACGCGTTCCTGCTGAACCAGGGCGTGCACGAGTCGGTCGAAGGGGACGTGCGGGAGATGCTCGAGGGTAAGACCCACGCCGAGCTGGAGGAGCTGGAAGGGGACGTCGAGAACCAGCTGGCCACCGGCGAGGAGAGCGAGTACTGGGTCGCCGTGCTGCAGCGCGTCAGGGTGCACAAAGCGCGGACGTGGGTCGGTGACGTCGACGCGGGCTTACGGTCCAAGCGCGCGGCGCTCGCACCCAGGGACGTGCCGCCGCCCCCGCCGATGGGCAAGACGAGGGAAGGAGAAGGGGAAGGACAAGAGGACGACTCCGACGACGAGGACCTGCTCGGGGCTGACTTTGGCAAAGCCGCCGCGGACGCCGGGAACGCGTCCGACTACGAGAACGAGGACGGCGGATTCTCACCGAGGGCGATGTCCCCCGCACCCATGTCCCCGCGCGGCGGGACACCCGAGGGCGACAGGTCGTTCTCCCCCGAGGCTATCCGCGCGAGGGAGGATGAGCCCGACTACCTCGACGTGGTCGACGAGGACGAGGACAGGCGCGAGCTCACGAGGCTCCGCGCGGCGCAGAAGTCGAAGAAGCTCGGCCGGTTCAAGGAAGCCGCGGGCCCGGGCGCCACGGCGGGTGCCACGGAGCGCGCCACCTTCGACGCCTTCAAGGAGGGCGCGAGGGAGGCGGCGGCTTCGCACGGAGCCGTCATCCAGAACCTCACCGCCGACGCGGGCGAGGCGGTGGAGCACCGGCGCGCGCAGGAGGAGAGGTCCCGGGCGATGGCGGAGAGGATGATGGGCGACGGATCGGGCGAGGTTGCGTTCGCGGGGGAGGCACCGCTGGAGTCGCAGGTGTACTGGTGGCACGACAAGTACCGCCCACGGAAGCCCAAGTACTTCAACCGCGTTCACACCGGGTACGAGTGGAACAAGTACAACCAGACGCACTACGACCACGACAACCCACCGCCGAAGACGGTGCAAGGGTACAAGTTCAACATCTTCTACCCCGACCTCATCGACAAGTCCAAGGCTCCCACGTACACCATCATGCCGGACGGGAGCAAGCACGGGGAGACGTGCATCCTTCGCATCCACGCGGGGCCCCCGTACGAAGACATCGCGTTCAAGGTTGTGAACAAGGAGTGGGAGTACGCGTCGAAGAAAGGGTTCAGGTGCTCGTTCGAGCGGGGTATCTTCCACCTCTACATCAACTTCAAGCGCGCCAGGTACAGGCGTTAGGTGGTAGTTCTTTGGGGTTGCAACATCATAATATGATAGCGGGGCGAAACGCTCATTCATCATCTTCGCGAAACTTTCTTGGCGCTGTGGGTAAAACTTGGCCCGTTCGCTTTCTTTGGCGATCAACCGCGGGGCTCGACGGCGATCGGGGTGTCGTTGGATCAGAATACTCATACATTACAAGGTGAAACACTCCGACGCGTTACTTGCCCGAGGCGGCGAGCCTCCTCTTGGCCTCCTCGCGCGCCCACTCCGAGCCGCTCGTCTCCGGCTTGGCGCTGAGGCCGAACACGAGCATGGCCCCGACCGCAGCCATGGTGGCGTACCAGGGCGCCTCCCAGTCCTCCCACTTGCGCGACTGGCCCGGGGGCGGCGGGGTCTCGTTGAAGAGCCTGCCGTTGACGTGGCCCTCGCCCTGCACGCCCTCGGCGAAGTACCCGCCGGGGGGACCCGTGCCCATGCGCCGCTGCTGCTGGCGCTGCACCCCCCGGACAGCCCTCGCCGCGAATCCGCGGAGCCCTGCGGACTGCATCTTTACCCTAAATCCGACCCGTCCTCGGGTGGCTCAGCCTCGTGAAGTGAGGTGTTGTGGACACGCGTTTAGCGCGTCGCGTTTCTCTTGGGACGGCGGTGCGTCGAGAGATGGGCGCGTCGCGTGGGTGCGCGCGCGGACTTGTGCCCGCCTCGCCCTGCTCCTCCGATCTCTCACCCACGGTCAAGTTTGGTTCGAGTGTGAGCTGAGATCACATCTGGATCCCCGGCGCGAGAAATCAGAAGAGAAGGGCGCGACCATGGCGACGCAACTGGCGCCCGGCCTGGCGCGCAAGGTCAAGAAGGTCCTCGAGACCAGGGCGGATACGCCCGAGACAATCGCGTGTCTCAAGGGCCTGTCGGAGTTTTACGGCGAGAACACCCCGGCGGCGAGGAGAGGTGCGCGATCACACCGCCCGGCGTCGAACCTTCATCCCGTGTCCTCGTTGTGAACTCTTTTTGAAGTTTGGTTTCATCCCCGCTCACCGTCCATCCCTTCCCATCCCTTCAATCTAACCCAACAGGACTGCGCAGTAGTATCGAGCGTCGCGGCCTCGACATCAACCGCGAGTTCTTGGACGCCTCCGGTCAGGCCCAAGAGGCTCTCGCCGTCGTCGACGCTCAGCTCGAGGGCCTGCTGAGCGGATGCCGACGCATCGCCAACGTGCTCGATAGGAGCCGCGAGCGCACGGGAATCCTGCTGAACGAGACCGCGCGGGTCAACGATAACCTGGCCAAGGTGGAGGAGCGCAAGAAAATGCTCAAGACGTTCCTGGTGGACTACCAGCTCACGGACGAGGAGATCGCCGCGCTACGGACCGACGACCAAATCACCGAGAATTTTTTCAGCGCGCTCGCGAGGGTGCAGGAGATCCACGGCAACTGCCGGCAGCTCCTTCGCACGCACCACCAGCGCGCGGGGCTGGAGCTCATGGACGTGATGGCATCCTACCAGGAGAACGCGCACGAGAGGCTGGCGAGGTGGGTGCAGGGCGAGTGCAAGACGCTCGCCGAGGAGGACGGACCGGACGCGCCCGACCTCCTCACCCGGGCCATGACGGCGCTACGAACGAGGCCCGTGCTGCACAGGTACTGCGTCGAGGAGGTGAGCAGGACGAGGCACAACGCGTTGTTCCGCAGGTTCATCGCCGCGCTCACCAAGGGAGGCCCGGGCGGGGTGCCCAGGCCCATCGAGGTACACGCGACGGATCCGAGGAGATACGCCGGGGACATGCTCGGCTGGCTGCACCAGGCCGCCGCCGGCGAGAAGGAGCTCGTGACCGCGCTGCTCGCTACGGAAGACAAAGGGGACGATGGGAATGAAGGGGAGAAGAAGGAGCCCAAGGAGGAGGAGCCCAAGGGTGTCGACGAGGAGGAGGATGCGAACCCCGAGGACGTGCTGGACCGGATCCTGGACGGCGTGTGCAGGCCCTTCAAGGTGAGGCTGGAGCAGGCGCTCAACGCGTCCCCGTCGGCGCTGGTGGCGTACCAGCTGGCCAATCTATTGGACTTTTACAAGGAGACGCTCGGTGCGATCGTGGGCAAGGATGCGTCGCTCGTGGCGACCGTGGAGGAGTGCAGGGCTTCGGCGGCGCAAACCTTCGAGGATCAAATATCGCGACGCGCGGCTAAGCTTCGGGAGAAACCCACACGGCCGCCCGATACCCTCGCACCCCCCGAATTCGTCGCGGAGGCCATACAGCTCATGCGCGAGCTCCTCGCGGCGCGGGCGGACATGGTCTCGGCCGATTCAAACTCTGCCGACGACGCCGTTACCGCTGTGCTGGAGCCGTGTATCGAGGCTTGCGAGCGGAGCGCCGACGCCATCGACAAGGTCACCGGTTCCATCGACGCGTCGCGGGAGGAGAGCGCGGGGCTACCGAACATCACGCCCGCCCCGAACATCACCCCCACCCCGCCCGCGCACCGAACGAGGTGGGCGAAGGAGGCGTACCTGCTCAACTGCCTCCAAGCGATGGCGGCGGCGCTCGGGGAGTTTCCATCCGCGTCATCCGCCCGCGACTCCCTGACGGCGCGCGTGGCGTCGCTCGCGGATAAGATCGCCGACGACGAGGCCGGTCGGCTTCTGGGGATGAGCGGCGTGGCGGAGGTCCGCGAGCTCATCGCGCTGTACCAGGGGCAACGGACGGAGCGCGGCGCGATGTCTAGGGACCCGGCGCTGGAGCTGCGCACCGTCGGCGCGGCGCTGGACAAGCTGGTGGACGAGGTGAGCGCGTCCCCTGAGCCCGTGCCCGCGTTCGACGAGGTTGCGAACCCGCGCATCAGGGTGGACCTGCGGGGCACGTACATCGGTAAGATCATCGAGGCGTACACGCTGGTGTACATGGCGGTGCTGGATCCCAACAACGGGTACAGGGATGCGAAATCACACATCCGCCACGGGCCAGACGCGCTGGGAGTTCTACTCAACTAGTGTGATACGTGACATGTTACAGTGTTTGTCCGCGCCAAAAGACACGCCCGCTAGATATAGATCAAGTCAGCGCGTCGAGCTGAGCCTTGAGCACCGACGTTCGCTCCGCCACCACCTTCCTCGCGGTTGCGATCCTTAAGAGTTCATCCGTGTCGTCCCTCTTGCCCAGCACCGGGGTGATCTCCGTCGTGGGCGCCTGCTTCGTCTTGTGCGCCTTGACCCTCTTGAGGAAGGACTCGTCGGGCTCGTGGAACACCATCTCCTCGTACTTCTCCTTGATCACCGGCTTCTTCTGCTCCTTCTTCTCCTGCTTGCCGTCCGCGCCCTCTTCGTAGAGCTTGAGCGGGGCGGAGAGATCGACGGATTTCTCCCCGGAGTCGTCGGAGAAGTGCACTGTGATGCCGATCTCGAACTCGCCCCATCCCGTCTCCGTGACCTCGTACGGGGGTTTCTCCAGCGTCCTCGCCGCCTCCTTGAACGAGGGGTGCAGGTTGAACACCACCTTGGAGATGACGTGCGAGAGATCCTCGTTCTCGGGGCCCCGCAGGTACACGGTCCACTTGTGCGAGTGGTACTCGTCAGCCTTCTTCCCGAGCCAGTACGCGCACGTGCCGTAGCAGACGGGGACCACCAGCTCGGTGTCCTTCTTACGCTTCAGGTTGCTGTCATCGGGAGCCTTCGCCTCCTCCTCTTTGGGTTTGTCCTCCGCCATCGTGGGCAGCCCGCGCGAATTGGATTGTGGAATCGAGGGTTTGAACGGGGCCAAAAAAGTGCTCGGGGAAATTCGAAGAGTTTTTGGCTCTCGCGCGAAGTACGAAAGTAGTAGAGATTCTCATTTCAACATGTTACGCTCAGTCCTCCTCGCCCACGCCGTCGTCGGACACGTCGTACCAGTCCGAGAACGCGTTCGCCTTGATCCACCGCTCGCGCTCCAGGTGGTTGAGCACGTCGAAGAGAAAGTCCACGAGCTCGGCGTAGTTTACGGTTCCGTCCTCATCCGCGTCGATGGCGGCGATCATGGCGTTGATCTCGCCGGGTTTGAGCGCGAGCTGACCGACGCCGAGGGACTTGAGCACGTGTTGCACCTCGTTCACGTCCAGGACCCCGTTGCCGTCCTTGTCCGCCTCCTCGAACGCCTCGGCTAGGACGTCCTTGATCGTCTCCTCGTCGAGCGTGTTGAGAAACTCCGCCCCCTCCGTCTCCGCAACCTTGGCCACGGCGTCCACCCGCACAGCCTGTGCGGCGAGGTCGACCATGGAGTAGATCATCCTCGCGGCGGTCGAGGCGAACGTGGCGTACTCCACCTCCTCGGTCTCCTCGTCAACCTTGGCCTCGGACATGATGGACGCAATCTGCAGCCGGCTCAGCCCGAGCATCTCCTCGCTCATGGCGTCGAGCACGTGCCTGATCCGCCTGAACTTGAGCCGCCCGGTCGCCGCCCCGCCGCTGTCGTCCTCGTCCACCGACTGGAACTCCTCCAGGAGGGTCTGCGTGAGGTCGTCGTACGAGTTGAGCGCCTGCTCGGCGAGGACGTCATCCTTGAAACGCTCCACCAGGATGTTGAAGCACAGGGGCACAAACTCCTCGTAGGTGACCATGCCGTCGCCGTCCGCGTCAACCTCGCTGAGAAGAAGGTTGATCTCCTTGCGCGTCAGCCCGAGCTCCGCGGACTTCAGGCACCTGGCGAACTCCTTGCGGTCCAGCGCGCCGGATCCGTCCGAGTCGGCGGAGTTGAACACCGTGAACATCATCTGCTCGAGCTGCTCCCGGGGAATGCCGTGGAGGAGGTGCATCTCCACAGCCTCGCGCGCGTCGACCTCGTCCTCCTCCGCGGCCGCCTTGGCGTCCTCCTTGGCCTTCATGCTGTGGATGAGCTCCACCATGATGGGGACGAACTCGCGGTACTCCAGGACGCCATCCTCGTTCTCGTCAGCCTCGGACATTATCCGTCTCACGTCCTTGGTGCTCAAACCGAGATCGGTGCTCGTCAGCAGCGTCTTGAACTCGTGGCGGTCCAGGTACCCGTCCTGGTCGTCGTCGTACTCCATGAACCGGTCCATGATGAAGTCCTGGAGCTCCTCGTCGCCCATGTTCCACCACCCCGCCTGCGCAGAGGCACCCGCGTCTTCATCGTCAGCCGCAACCTCGGGCTCGTCGACGCGCTCCGCCGCGCGCTTGTTCTCCTCGATGAGATCCTCGAAGTACTTGGCGCCGTACTCGTAGATGTTATCGGGCTGGTTACGAAGGATCTGCGGAAGACGAGAGGGGAGGGAGGGGTCAACACAATTCTTGGGAACGTTCGGCCGGTTTTCTTGGGGAGCCCCGTTTTGGGAATCGGGAATTCGCGCGTCGAGGCGGGGTCGCCGCGGACCGCGCTCGCGGGGTTCGGCGGAATCGACCGCGTCGGGAGTCTCACCTCGCGAGTGAAAGCCTTGAGAAGCTGAGGGAACCCCTCGGGGATGGTGAACGTCTTCTGGTAGCGCGCGGACATTGCACCCGATTTGGCCGTGTGCTCCCAAACTACGCCTCGAAATGGGTCCTTTCGACCTCCTCAAGCGCGGCTCGGGAAGACCTGATCCGCTCGCTGTCGTATCGATCACCCGACTACGATTTGACCTCGCGGCCTCGCGTCGCTTCACGTTGGGACGTGCGGCGGTTGTGGCGCCGACGGGCACGGAGGAACCCTTGATGAAGGCTGGAAATGGGCCGAATCGGTCGGTTGCAAATAAATCGCCAAAAAACGCAAAAGCGCGTCTGCCACCAGTTTGCGATAACTAGCCACAACTCGACACGTAGTGCTATGGCCTCCGTCTGCCTCTCCTCCCGCGCTACCGCGGGGTCCGTGACCGCCCAGCGGGTCGCGACCCGCCGTGGTTCTACCGTTCGTGCGATGCGATGCTCGGCGGCATCCACCTCCGCCGCGTCTGCCAAGGTGGACGCCATGAGCGCCGAGCAACTCAAGAGGCAAATCCTCAGACTCGGCGCCCTCACCGACCGAGGACAGCTGCTCTTCCCCCAGAAGGCGTACACTCCCCTGGACCTATACAACGCCGGGCACAAGGAGGAGATCGTCGAGGCGGTCGAGGCGCTGGCCAAGACCAAGGAAGGAACGCCCGTGGACCCCGCCCTTATGAATGGAGAGTGGGAGTGCGTGCTCGCCACTAAGCAGATCTTCAGAAGCAGTCCCTTCTTCATGGCCATCCAGGACGCGTTCGGCGATGCCACCTTCGGCGATAGCAAGTCCTCCGAGGTTTTCTTCCGCCTGCACGATCTGCAGGTGATGTCCTGGGGTGCGTCCACCGTCGGCAGGGTGGCGCAGAGGATCGACATGGATAACGAGACGATCGAGTCGGACTTTGACACCATCCTGTTTCGGTCCACCGTCATCCCGATCTTAGGCTGGTTCAAGCTCCTGCCCACGTTCGGCGGGAGGGTGGTGTCCTTCGCGGATCGTGTCAAGCTCGACCCGGAGAGCGGGCGCATCGACCTGGAGCTCCAGAAGACCAGGGTGGAGAGGAAGGAGGGTATCCCCGAGCCGCCGCTGTTCCTCCCGTGGTTTCTGGATCGAGACTACCCGGTCAACGCCGTGTGGAAGCTTCTGCCGTGGAACAAAGGACGGGCGCCCACCGCGACGACATACGTCAAGTACGTCGACGAGGATTTCAGGGTCATGGTGGACAGGGACGGACAGTACTTCGTTTACTGCAAGGTTGCTTGAGGAATTTAATTGAATAAAATGCTCGCGTCGACTACTGCTCCTGTTGCCACTCCTTGTACAGACGTGCAGCCTCGTTCTCATCTCCCGAAGCGCGAGCGGCGGCTACCCGCGGGTCCTTACACGCCGCCTTCGGGTCTTTACCCACGGTGCTCGTCCACGGCTCGAGGAAAGTCCTGAGCGCCGCCGCGTCCCTCGCCACGATCCTCGACGTCGATCCCATCGTATCCCGCGGCCTGACCGACGTCTTCTTCCTCTCCGCGTCCACCTTGTCATCCCCCGTCAGGCCCGCGAGGGACACATCGAGGGGTACGCGTCGCACCGCGCTCTTGGACCCGCCGCCGCGGAGTCCAACCGCGCTCACCTGCGCCTCCCGCGCCAGAGCCACGTACGTCATCGTGACGCGTTGGTCCCTCGGGGGTAAGAGCTGCATGAACTCAATCTCCGGGGGTTGGTCCAGGCCCGTCTGGGCGATGAGTGCATCCGCGGCAGCCTTGCGCACGGCCGGGTCGTCGATCGCGGCGGCCTTCTTCGCGTTCCAAGGGGTACCGTCGCGATCGCCGTCGGCGTCCGCGCCGGATACTCGGGTCGTCACCGCGGTTCCCGTCACCGGGCCCCACTCTCCGCCCTCGCGGCCGCGGACCATGAGCATGTCCAGCCCGGTGGGGTGTTCGACCACGACGTGCACGCTGAACTGCACAGATTTCGTGTCCACCTTTGGCCCCGTCGTCCTCGGGCGCTTCAGACTCGGTTCATCATTAGGGGTGCCGTCTTGCGCGATGGCGCCGATTCGGTCCACCATGTCCAGCAGCTCCTCCTTCTCCCTCCCGTACTTATTGGCGCTGATCATGTCCCGCGCGGTGTGAAGCCCCTTAAGGGACGAGCCCGCCATGTGGCTGAGCTCGTCCATCTCGCCCAGGCCCTCGCCCTTCCCGGTCCAGCCAGAGGCGAACCAGGCCTCGGTGGTGACATAGGTGACGAGGACCAGCGAGACGATCGCGCACGAACCCGCAAAGAGCCTGAGCTTGGACCGGTTCCGCATCTGCAGACGCAGGTTGAACCGCTCGGCATCGTCAAACCCGGACAGATCCTGGCGCCTCGCCATGGCCGGCTCGCGTGTATGTGGCCTGCTCGAGCGTGACCGACGTATGGATTTTGATTTGGAGTCGAACGAGTTTTCGTCGGTCTTGAGAAATCGGGCGACGTCACACGCGTGGCACGTGGGCTGACCCCGACATAGAACGAACTTACGCGATGGCGACCGCGTGCGCAACCCCTCTTGGACGCATGGATGCGTCCCGCGCGGCCGAGCGCCTCTCATCCTCGCGCTCGAGCTACGTGTCGTCCTCTCCCATGGGCGTCACCAGCCGCCGCCGCGTGGCCAAAAAGGTGGAGACCGCCACCTCGGCCAGGCTCCGCCCCGGGCGCCAGGGAGTGCGGCGCATCTACCGCATGGCCACGGAAAAGTCACAGATCAGCGTGTACGAGTACCTCGAGTCCATCGGCGTTCCCAGGGTTAACGCGCTGCAGGTTCAATCGAAGGCGTCGGAGTGGTTCGAGTTCGAGAATGCAAAGGCAGGCGGCGACAACGATGCGCCGTTCGGCGTCGAGGAGATGAGCGCGGTGGTTGATTTTTTGAAGGAAAAAGGGGTGGGGGAGTCCGACGTGGGCTCGCTGGTGTGCGCGCATCCCCCCGTGCTGGCATACAGCGTCGAGGGGAGGATCGCGCCCCTGTTTGCGTACCTCGAGGAGCTCGGCATGGATGCGCAGCGGGCGGTCACCGCGCTGCGGAGGAGGCCCAACCTGCTCGGCCTCGACCCGGACAACAACATGAGGAGGATGGTGGACTACCTGCAGAGCACGGGCAAGACGCAGGAGGAGGCGCTGGATCTACTGCTCACGTCGCTTTAGAGAGGCTTGTACCTTCGTAGTGTATATGGACATGAGGTTCAAAGAGGGTTCCCGCGCTCTTTGGCTTAGTCGTAGTCGTCGTCCAGCTCCGCGCTGATCTCCTTGACGAGCTGGTCCCTGTAGTCCTCGAAGTCACCGTTGAACTTGTCCACCCTGCCCTCGTCCACTACCCAGATCTCGCTCTTCTCGTTGTCCAGCACCTTGCCGCAGATGTGAGCGTCGTGCGTGATGAGGACGACGCCGCCTTCAAACTCGTCCAGGGCGTCTCCCAACGCGTCGATGGACTGCATGTCGAGGTGGTTCGTGGGCTCGTCCATCAAGAGGATATGGGGGTTGCTGAGGTGGATCGCGGTGAACACCACGCGAGCCTTCTGGCCTCCGGAGAGCTTCACGATCGGGGTCAGGTGGTTGTGGCCGGGGAGGCCAAACTTACCGAGCTTGGCGCGAATCTCCTCCGGCTTGTAGCTCCCGCCCTCCGGCTTGAGGTACATGCGAAGCAGGTACTGCACGGGGTTCTCGTCCATGGACAGCACGTCGACGAAGTGCTGGGAGTAGCGACCGATGCGAAGCTTCTGCGACCTTCGGCTGTCTCCCTGGGTGGGCTCCAGGTCGCCGGCGAGGAGGTTCATCAGCGTGGACTTACCCGCGCCGTTGGGTCCGATGATGCCGACCCTGGTGCCCATGTCGATGCCGAGGTTGAGGTTCTCCAGCGCGAAGCCCTCGAGCTTGGGGTACTTGAAGTGGCAGTCGGTGAGGCCGATCAGCGGCGGGGAAAGCTCAGTCGGGGTGGGGAAGTGGAACTCGACGTTGTAATCGTTCCACTTGGTGGGCGCGGAGGAGTCGCCGCGTCCGTCGTCGTCGTCCTGCATCATGCCCTTGTCGCCCTTTTTCTGGTTCTTCTTCTCGAGCTTCTTCGCCGCCTGGTTTTTAACATCCTGTTGCTTGTTCTTAGCCTGGCCGCCCTTCGCGGCTTTGGCCTGCTTGATCTGCTTCTCGTACTTTTCAAACGCCTTGTTAGCCTCCCGTCTGCGCTGCTCGTACATCTCCTCGAAGTTGTCGAAGGAGCCGCGGTACTGGTCGAGTTTCTGGTCGTGAAGGTGGATGATGTCGGTGGTGACCGAGCTGAGGAAGTCGCGATCGTGCGACACCACCAGCAGGGTGTTCTTCCACCGGGTGAGGTATTCCTCGAGCCAGATCACCGCCCTCAGGTCGAGGTGGTTCGTGGGCTCGTCCAGGAGCAGGCACGTGGGCTCGATGAACAGCGCCCTGGCGAGGGAGATGCGCATGCGCCAGCCACCGGAGAACGACTTGGTGGTGTTGAACATGCTGAATCGCTCGGGTCCCGTCTGGGATCCGTCCTTCTTGGCGACGGTGAACCCGAGGCCGTGGAGAATCTTGCTCGCCCTCGCCTCCGCGGTGGCGTCGCTCTTCTCGTCGAGCTTCTCGTACGTCTTGTTGAGCTCGTCCGCGAGGTCGAAGTTATCGGCGGTGAGCTCCGCAGCCTCATCGCGCGCAGCCTTGACGGCGAGTTCGCCGAGGCGGCCGCCCTGGCTCTCCGCTTCGTCGCTGAGCTGGCACGCCGCGAGCGCGTCTGCGAGCGCAGCCTCGCGCTCCTCGTGCCCCTGCTCGCCGCCCGCCTCCTCCGCCTTGGCGACCCTCTCCATGGCCGTCTCGAGCTCCAGCTTGCGCTTGCGGAGGTTCATGAGTTCGACGTCCGCGGCGACTACGGATTCGAGGGCGGTGCGGTCGTCGCCGACAACCTCCTGCTCCACCAGCAGGATGTCGATGAAGTCGGGGACCGGGAGCTTGCGCCTGGCGAGGAGTTTCATTATGGTGGTCTTACCCATGCCGTTGGGACCCACGAGCCCGTACTTACGTCCGTGGACGATGGTCATGTTGGTGTTGTTGAGGAGTTCCTTGCCCCTCGCGGCGACGCTGAAGCCGTCAATCTTGATGTCCTTGGAGTTGGCCATCAGCTCCTTGGCCTCGTCGCTGAGGATGGCGCACCTGATGGTGAAGGCGTCGTCGTCTTCCTGCATCGCCTGCTCCTTGGCGAGCGCCTCCTTGCGCGCAGCCTCGAGCTCCTTCTGGCGAGCCTTGCGCTCCTCCTTGTCCGTCTTGACGCCCAGGACGATATCCTTCTCCTCCCGAACGATGGCCTCAGCCTCGCCGTCACTGCCGCTGGAGGGGAGGTCCATGTCGTCCATGTAGCCGGCGCCGGCGGTCCTGCCATTCTTCAGCACGGGGGGCGGGCGCCCGGGGGGCGGGCCACGGGGCTTGGCCTTCTCGGCCTTCTTGGGCTTGTCGCCCTCCTTCTCAGCCTTCTTGGCCGCCTGCTTCGCCTTACGCGCGGCGCGCTCCTCCGGGGTCTCATCCTTCTTGTCCTTCTTCTCCCCCTTTTTCTCTGTGGATGAGGTGATCAGGTGGGTCGGGATCCGGTCAGTCGGTGCTCAATACGCGACGTGGGCGCGGTGAAGGGGTGCGGGTGCCGGCTCGAACCAACCGGCGGCGGCGATCGAGGAAAAGTTGGCCCCACGCGCACAAGCCCCTGAGCGACTTTGGCGGGGGGTAGGCCGTGTAGGCGCTCATGAGCCGTACCTTTCTTCTCCTTCTCCTTGCGGGCGGCCCGCTCCTCCGGGGTCTCGTCCTTCTTGCCCATCTTACGTCGTCGGTCGGGTGATCGGCGCGTTGGTATGAACCAAGATGAAGCGAGCACCCGACCTTCAAATTTTGTCGAGATCCTCCTCGAAGTTTATCCACTCGGTTCCTCCTCAAGCCGGCGCCTCGGGCCACATCAGTGTCGCCCGAGGACGCACGCGCGCCATGGTGCTATCGTGGGGCAAGGGACCGAGCGATGAGAAGCGCCAGAAGGTCGCCCCCAAGCCCAAGGAACCCAAGTCAGAGACAGAGGCGTACGCGAGTCTCAAGCTAATCAGAGATGCCGCGAAACGCATCGCCCCGTTCGCGAAGGTGACTCCCGTGCACACGTGCTCCTCGATAGACGACATGATGTCGGACGAGACCGATAAGATCGAGGGTGCGACAATCGAACTCTTCTTCAAGTGCGAGACGTTCCAGAAGGGAGGCGCGTTCAAGTTCAGGGGCGCCATGAACAGCATCCTCCAGCTGTCAAAGGCGGAGCTGAAGGCGGGTGTCGTGACCCACTCGAGTGGCAACCACGCGGGCGCGCTCGCGCTGGCGGCCAAGACCAAGGGTATCCCCAGCTACATCGTCGTGCCCGAGGGCGCGCCCCAGTGCAAGCTCGACGCCATCGAAACCTACGGCGGACAAATCACCAGGTGCGAGGCCACCGTCCCGGACAGGGAGGCGACGTGTGCGAAGATTCAGACGGAAACAGGCGCCACCCTCGTTCCTCCGTACAACTACGGACCGGTCATCTGCGGGCAAGGTACCATCGGGCTGGAGTTCATGGAGCAGGTGCCGGATCTAGACGTGGTGATCGTGCCCATCAGCGGCGGGGGGATGATATCGGGCATCGCGGCGGCGGTGAAGGGGATACGGAAGGAATGCGTCGTGATAGCGGCGGAGCCCATTGGAGCGGGTGCATACGCGGCGGACACGTTTGAGAGCAAAAAACGGAACCAGCTGGTGGATGACCTGCCCGTGCCGGACACCATCGCCGACGGGTTGAAGGCGAAGATGGGCACGTTGACGTGGCCGGTGGTGAGGGACAAGGTGGACGCGGTGATTACGGTGACGGAGGATGAGATCGTGGCGGCGATGAAGGTCATCTACGAGCGGATGAAACTCGTGGTTGAGCCGTCGGGGGCGGTGGGACTCGCCGCGGCGATGTCGACCCAGTTCAAGGAGTTCAACCGACGAAATCCGCCGTGGGGGAAGGTCTCCAAGCACAAGAAGGTGGGCGTGGTGCTGTGCGGCGGTAACGTGGACCTCGCGTTGCTGGCGAAACTGTTTGCGCCTAGATGACATCTGTGACGTTAATCACTGGGACCCGTCCTCGCTGTCCGCGTACGTCCGAATGAACGGAGGTTTTTCCAGCTCCCACTCCGGCAGCGGCTGAGCGTCGTCGAGGTCCGTCCCGAGCCCGGGGCCGCACCCGCTCTGTCCCGAGAGACCCGGGTGGGGCGCGATACCCAGGCTCTCCTGCTCGGGACCAACCTCCGGCCACGCGAAGGGCCAAGCCCGCCACCGGCTCTGACACGCGCGACACGCCCAGCTCGGGTCACCCTCCACCAGGTAGTCTCCCCCCAACAGAACTTGTTGTTTCTTGAGCGCCGTCACCAGCTGTGGCGACGGGAACCCGTACACGATGGGCGTGACCCTCGCGGCGTGGCACTCGGGGCACGTCATCCTCCGCTCCCTCGCGTGCCGCTGTTTATACTCCTCCTTCCAGTCCGTCACCGGATCGTGTCTGGATGACGAGCAGGTAGGTGTCTGGATGACACGTGGGAGGTGCCCGTCGTTGGAGGTCACCCTCGGTCCTCCACCGCTCCCGTCGAACCCCTCGCCGCCGTGGAAGGTTGGCGGCTGCTTACGCGGCTTAACCTGCTTGGAGGACCTCGCCGCCGCGACCCGCACCGCCGCGGACTCACCCCACCTGGCCACGAACTGCGCCCTCCACACCGCGTTTGACCGCGCGACGTCCCGTGTGAGCCCCGAGACGCGCGCGAGGCGGCACACGTCCGGCAGCGCCACGCGCGATAGGAGCATCTCCCACACCAGGGACGGCAACGACGGGGTCGCCTCGTGCCCAACCTCGACATCTTCCTCGCCGTCGGTCGTGCGCCGCCCCGCGTCCTCTCGCGCGGAGGGCCTCGGCGCGAAATCCAGGGATCCTCCCAGCACAGCCTCGCGAAAGTATCCGTTCACGGACCAGTGCAGTTTCCCCCGCGCGCTCCTCAGGTGCGCCACCATCCTCGCCTCGTTCGCGAAAGGGCCGCACCGCTTTCGCATCGCCCTCGTCAAACCCATTTCGTTCTCTACGGGCGTCTCCACGTCCCTCTGGGCGCGAACCAGCGCGGCTTGGCCCCACAGCTCCTGATACGAAGCGTCCATGGGGCCGCAGCTCGCGTCCACGTTAGCCCATCGTTCCGCCATCGCCCTGATCCGCACTCACGGGACCCACACCGGTGCCCGCCTCGAGTGCCGGGCCCCTCGATGCTGACTCGATACAGACGCGAATATCTGGTCAGTTGTTGTTCGTTTTTCAAACGCGTTTCCGCCGCATCGCCCGCCACTTACTAGCAGCCGAGTGAGCCGCATTGCAAGGTCGGTTCAAGTACACTTGTGTGATGGCCACGTCGTGCGCTTCCGCGGCCCCGCGCCTCGCGGCGGTCCTCCAAGGGCGGTCCTCCAAGTCCTTCAAAGGCGGCCGCGTCGCCCCGAAAAAAGATCGGGCCCCGCGCCGCACCGGTGGGGGCGCGCGGGTTTCGCGCGTGTTCGCCACATCCACGGACCCCAAGGCCGCCGCCGAGTCCGTGGACGGCGACATCATCGCCAACAACGCCGCCAGCCTGGACGGCAAGCTCCGAACCCTCGTCGTCGGGGTCGCGGACGAGCGGGGCGACGAGCTCCTGGCGCATCGCAACCGCGATCCGAGCGTGCTCTTCCGCCACCAGCGCTGGGTCGACGCGTACAAGGTCCCCGGGCAGTACATCACCATCACCGACGTGGACAGCGGCAAGCAGATCACCAAGCAAATCAGCGTCTCCCCGTACCACGCACGATCCACCGCGCCCAACAGCGACGTCTCCGTCATCGAGATCCTCCTCGACTCCGGTTCGGACGACGGCGACGAGAATTTCTTCGCCGCGGCGCAGCCACCCGCGCGGCTCAAGGTGTCGCCCGTGCGCGGCGGGGGTTTCGAGAACCCCTTGTTCCCGGAGTATAACCTGAAGCGCGCCATCAAACACGGCCACTCCATCGTGTGCATCGCCGGGGGTACCCGGGGCGTCGGGCCCTTGCGCTCGGTGATGAACTGGCCGGATGTCTCGTCGCACGCGGGGGCGCACCCGGTGACGCTGTTCTACCTCCACGCCGGGGACACGGAGACCGCGGGGCAGTGCGCCGCGTACGTGCAGGAGTGGGACGACTGGAGAGAGGCTGGCGCCAAGGTTGTGCCGTGCTACGGGGAGTTTTTCGACGACGGCGTGTTCCAGATGCAGGCGGCCATCGCGGGGAGCGCAAACGGCGGGGGCAAGTTCGAGTCGGTGCTGGGCAAGGACCCGAGCAAGGTGACCGTGCTCATGGCGGGTGTGAGCGGGGAGGAAACCAAGGCTGTGCTGAACATCTTCAGCACCCTCCAGAAGGTGCCCAAGGAGCAGATCCTCGTCGTGTCCGAGTTTGCACTCAAGAAGGGCAAGTGAAGAAGGGCAAGTGAGTGAGTGCCGAACACCGCTCCCGGGGACTGAGGACCCGAACGGGACGGACCCACGAGAGTGCCGTCCCGAGCGATGTCATAGTGCGACTCGTTGGGTCTATATCGAACTACGCTACGTCACGAAATCGCGTGCCTACGTCCCTCTATTCCCTCTATTCAGCCTCTTTCTCTTTCTCCTCGTCGTCAGGCTTCTTCGAGCCCCATGGACGAGGGTTCGTCTCGAGGTTGTGCCGCCTCGCCCGCTCCTGCAAGTGTGACCCGATCCTCTCCATCATGGTCTGGTCGTTGTTAACCCCGAACCTGTCGATGTAAGGACCGTACAACGGCCTGGTAACCGCGAGGAGGCTCATGAACACGACGATGGCAACTATAGCGAGACGGGCCTGCATCGTGCCACGGTCGTGGGCAGCCTTCGCCTTTGCCGACATGGCCATCCTCGGATCACCGTCGGGGTCGGTGTGCGTCGGCATGACATCGTCCCACGGCTCCCCGCGATCGGATTCATCGTTCTTCCTCGACCCCGTCCTCTTCATGGCCCCTCCGCTCCGTGTGGCGATCTGTTGCGCCCCTCGTCTCGATTTCGGTGACTCATCATGACGCGCTTTTTCAACGCGTTTTTTTCACTCGCAGCCAAACCAAACCTGACCGACGAGCATCGCTCACTCAGCGCGACACGACGTGGACCACGGCTCGTGTTCGCCGCGATGATGTAAAATAGTGTAATGGTTATCAGTGATGTCTTATTTCATGTTTTCGTTACTTGTCCGAGTCGTCATACGCAGCCCTGAGCGCGGTGTACCGACCACCTATCTTCATCAGTTCGTCGTGCGTGCCCTGCTCCACCAGCTTCGCACCCTCGCCTTCTGCATTCTCCAGGATGCAGATACGGGTCGCGTTGCGGATCGTACTAAGCCGGTGTGCGATGACGAAGGTGGTCCTCTTGTCGGCGTTCTTTTCGTTGAGAAGGTTGTCCACGCTCGCCTGCACCAGGCGCTCAGACTCGTTGTCCAGCGCCGAGGTGGCCTCGTCGAGGAGCAGGATACGGGGCCTGCCGATGATGGCGCGGGCGATGGCGATCCTCTGCTTCTGCCCGCCGCTCACGAGCCCACCGCCGACGCCAACCTCGGAGTCGTATCCGTTCGGCATCTTGCTCACGAATTCGTGGGCGTTGGAGATCATGGCAGCCTCGATGACCTCGTCCCTCGTCGCGGGTTCGCCGCACTTACCCGCGGCGATGTTGTCGTGCACGGTGCCGCTGAAAAGTGTGGGTTCCTGCTCGACGATGCCAATCTGCTGGCGCAGCCACATAGGGTCGAGGTCGCGGATGTCGACACCGTCGAGGGTGATGGAGCCAGCCTCCGGATCCCTGCCGTCAACGAGCACGCCCACGAGGTCGTCGCCCGCGGCCTTCTCGCTGGCCGCCGACCTGACGCACGGGTCATAGAAACGCTCGATGAGCTGCACGGCGGTGGACTTTCCACTGCCACTCTGTCCGATGAGCGCGATGGTCTCACCGGGCGCTGCGACGAGGTCGAGGCCGCCGAGCACCGCCGCCTCGCGGGTCGGGTAGAAAAACTTGACCCCTTTGAACTCGATGCGTCCCTTGAAATCGTCCGGGGAGATGATGAGGCCTTGGCCACTCTTCTGCGCCTCCGCGGTGGATTTTGGAATGGAACGACACTCTGCGCCCTTCTCCACGGTGCCGGGGTTGCCGTCCATGAACGGCTTGGTGTCGATGGGGGGTACCCTGTCGATGAGGGCAAAGATGCGGTTCGCGGCTGAGCCCGCCGCCGCCGCGTCACCCGCGAACGCCGCCGCCTGACCGGCACCGGCTGCGCAGAAACCGAGGGCCCACAGCGTCTTCATAAAGTCGTAGAAGTCGAGTTCACCCTTCGCGATGAGCTCGGCACCCCACCAGAAGGCGAAGGCGTAGAAGAGCATGGTCAGGCACTGCGCGAGGCCAAACGCCATCGCCGCGGAGATCGCCTTGTTCCTCTCCTCCTTGTGCGGAGCCTTGAGCATGGCGTCATAAATGTCGTACATGCGTCCTTCCATGCCAAAAGCCTTGACCTCCCTGATCATAGTCGCCGTCTCCGAGATGTGCCCCGCGGTTCTGCTCAGAGATTCACTCACGGCTTCCTCACCAGTGGCGAGATTCTGCATGTTGATCATCTCACCGATGCTGAGAATTGGAACACAAGCCATGAGCACGAGGCCGTATTTCCAGCTCGATGTCATCGCGATCGTGAGACCGAAGCAGAGGGAGCCGAATAACTGGAGCGCGGAGCCCACGCCTTGACCCGTGGCACCTCTCACCGTGGACGTGTCGGTGCGCAGGTTAGCCGTGAGCGCACCGACAGAGTTGTCGGGATCGTCAAAGAACGACACGTCTTGGCGCAGGATCGCTCTGAACAAGTGAACCCTGAGCCTGGTTGTGAGCTTCTCGCCAATGACGGCGAACACCCCGCCCTGGATACCCGTGAGGCACCATGAAATCACAGCGATCGCGAAGAAGATCCCGCCGAGCATATAGGCCGTGTCCATGATGTAGTCGGTGTCGTGGGAGTAAAACAGCGACAGCATCTCCGCAAAGACAAACGCGATGGAGGGGAAGACACAGCCGTTTGCGAGGGCAATCAAACCGCCAAAGGCGAGGACCGGGTATTCGGGCTCGCTGTACGCCCAGATCCTCGCCGCTTTAACCTTCGGCACGTCCTTCTTCGCGTCCTTGTTATCCTTGCTGTCCTTTACCTTTTCCTCATCCTTCGAATCATTCGCCTGGAGATCAACCTGGGAAGCCGATCTGTCCATGCCGGCGAGCGACACGGATGAGGCGGACGGCGTGCCCTTGGAACCGCCGATACCGACGAGTCCGCGGTACCTACCGCCGGGAATCTCCATGAGCTTGTCGTGCGTCCCCTCCTCGAGCACCACCGAACCCTCAGCGCCGCCGCCCCCCGCGAGACCGCCGGCGGCGTCCTTTGAGCCGAGGACGACAATCTTGTCAGCACCCCGCACTGTGGTGAGCCTGTGCGCGATGACGATGGTGGTCCTTCTACCGTGGGCACCGGCGACGAGGTCATCGAGCGCGGCCTGCACCAGGCGTTCGTTCTCGGTGTCGAGCGCCGAGGTTGCCTCGTCGAGGATGAGAATCGGCGGGTTACGCAGCGCCGCCCTGGCAATCGCGACTCGCTGCTTCTGTCCGCCCGAGAGTTTGCTGTTCTTGCCGCCGACGACGGTATCGTATCCGTCGGGGAAGGTGGCGATGAAGTCATGCGCGGAAGCGGCTCGCGCGGCGGACTCGATCTCCGCGATTGGAACGTCGGTCGCGTGCTTGACCCCGGCGCGGCCCACCGCTATGTTCATGCCGATGCTGGCGTTGAAGAGAAGCGGTTCCTGCGACACGACGCCGATGGCTGATCTGAGGTTGTCGATGCGAAGTTTGGTTATGTCGACGCCGTCGAGGGTGATGGTTCCCGCGCTGGGGTCGTAGAACCTCTCGAGGAGGCGGGTCACGGTGGACTTGCCGCACCCGCTCTCGCCCACGAGCGCCACCGTCATACCCGCCGGGATGTGAAGGTCGATCCCGCGGAACACCGGCCGCGTCGTGTAGGAGAAGTGAACGGCGTTGAACATGATATCGCCGCTGATCGGGGTCTTGAGCGCGAGGCCCTTTGGTTCGCGCGCATCCGCGCCGTCGCCACCCTGTGGCTTCCTGTCGATGACTTCGTACAGCTGGTGCGCCGCCGTCTTCGCCTTGATCACCGCCTCGATGGACGAGCCAGCCATGCCGAAGGAAAAGCCGCCGATGAGCACCGCGAAGAACACCATGATCACGGTCCCGCCGGTCATGCACGGGGAGCTGCCGGCGCTGAGGCCCGTGGAGGTCAGGTCGCCGCTGCGGTACCCGCACCCGCAGTTTGGGTTCGTGAGCCGGGTTTCAGTTTCCATGATTGAGTAGTCCAGGGCACACGCGCACGTACGCAGCGCATCGCCCACGTACGCATCGCCGCTCTTCGCCTCGTAGCACAACACGGCGGAGATGTTCGCGTGTTGGCCCCAGGTGGCGTCGAGCGGGTCGAGAAGTCCCGCGGGGGGCGGGTACTTGCTCATCGCGCTCTCCGTGGAGTTTGAGATTAGATAGGCGCCAAAGAGCAAACCGCCGGCGTACATGATGAACATGACTCCGAACAGACCGCCGTTGGCGAACGAGATGTTCCACAGGTTCTTGGTCGCCACTCTCTCCGCGTCGCCGAGGTGTGACTCGTACCGCTCCGCGACCCGGCCTTGGGCGTTGAGAGCCGAGGTGACCCTGCACGCGTTGAGGCTCTCCGTCGCCACCGCTCCAGCCTTCTCGTACTCGGGGTTGGCGGCGGTGAGCGACGTGGTGGCCTTGACCAGGAAGTAGAGGGCCCCCGCGAGCAAGGGCACGCCCGCCATGATCACCAGCGACAGCTCCCACGAGAAGTAGAATCCCACGCCGAGTCCGCCCACGCCGGTGAACGTGGCCTGCACGAGCTCGCCCAACTTTTTAGCGGTGCCGTTCTGAAGGATCTGGACCTTCTCGCTCGTCGCCGCGCTCAGTTCACCAGCCTTGGCCGCGTCGAAGAAGGCAACGTCCTGCGCCATCATGGACTGCATGTAAGCCCTTCGCACGTTGCTCGCGCCGCGGGTGGCTGCCCAGCTGACGAGGCCGAGGCCGAGGAACAAGGAGACGCCGAGCACGAGCGCGACTCCGACCATGAACAGAACCGCGTTTCTGGTCGTCTCCTCGATGTTGGACATGGACGCGGTGGAGTCCAGGAGCTCTCCGAAGGCGATGTTGATGCACGGAAAAGAAACACCTCCGATCATGCAGAAGAGGATGCCCACCGCGAGCATGGCCTTCTCGGCAGGTCCGTAGAATCTGAACAGTTGGGTCAAAGGAACCATCGGTGCGTTCGTTGCCGCCTTCTCACCGGCCGCATCCTTGACCTTGACATCCTCCACGGCGATCGAGGTACTCGCCATGACACCGGTGAGGAGCGATACTGCGCCGCAACGAGAAAATAAGCTCTCGACTCCGCCGTACGAGCCGCTCGGTCGGCATGTGAGCGACGTCATCGCGGTTCGTTTGCTGATAACGTTATTGCTTGTTGGCAGCTCCGAGGGGAATATCGCCGCCGACTTTCTGGACTGCTCCGCCGCCAAGGTGTTGGACACAACGCGCGGAGCTCCGACGGACAGTAGGTCGGCCGTTCGTGGCGTGAATCTGACGACATGGTCGAGCTCGAAGGTTTCGAGACTGGCGACCCGGTGGCGGAGCTGTACGAGAGGCACCTGATGTCCTCGTCGGCGGACTCGAAGCATGTGACGGCGGTGCTCGAGGCGGTGGCATCCATCCTCAAGGCTGAGGGAATCAAGCCGTCGCCGACGGCGGTGTTCGCGGCGTCGCTGTCGTCCCTGGAGCGGACGAACACCGAGGCGAGCCCCGAGACGAGCGCGGCGATGCTCACGGTGCTGGGCGTGGCGCTGGAGCACGCACCCACGGGCCCGGTGCTGAGCCGATTGCCCCACGCGATGCAAGTGCTCCTCAAGACCGGTCGCGCGGCGCAGGAGAAGCCCGTGGCGCTCAAGGGCGTGGTTCGATGCATCGGACAGCTAGTCGCCGCGCTCAGGGACGCGCAGGACCCGGGCACGAACGAGTGGCCGCACTGCGCCAAGGCTTTCGGCGCCATCTCCAACCTTTGCGTCGACTCCAGGCCCAAGGTGCGGAAGCAGGCGGCGGCGTCCGTCGCGGAGGCGCTTCGCGCGGTGAGGGGGACATCCGCGGCGGGGCCGGCGAGCCGCGCGTTCGCGACCGTCGCCGTGGCCATTGCGCGCGCCCCGGTGAAGGCTGCGCGTGAACTCACGAACATGCACGGCGCATCCGGCGCCAAGGCGGCGGAGCAGCGCGCGCAGGCTGCGGCCCAAGAGTCCCTCCACCTGCTGGTCGCCCTCAAGCTCATCCTCGGCGAGCTCGACGGGTCGTCGGCGGGGGAGGTTTCCGGTGCGGTGACCGGCCTGTTGGACCTTGCCGAGCCCCTCCTCACACAGCACGCGTGCGACGCGCTCGTGGCGCTCTTCCAGCCCACGGGCGCGAGCGCCACCGCGGCGGCGGCGGCTGCTGCGGCTGCTGCGGCTGGTAACACCGGCTTTGGCGTCCCGGGAAAGTCCGCGATTGGCGCTGCGGTTGGAGCGTCGAGCGAGGCTGCCGCGACGGCCGCGGCGGCGATCGGTCCACTGTCAACCGCCGCGCAGAACGAGTCCACGCGTCGACCCACGCTCGCCGTGTCCCTCATCCGCGCGCACGCGGCGGCGGTGCGCCGGCTGCACGAGCTCGACCCGGCGGATGCGGGCGCCCGGGCGCTGCCCCTCGCGTGCCACGAGCTGGTCAAGATGCTCAACGCGGTGCACGAGGGTGTGGTGATGGAGGCGGCGACGTGCCTGGCGTCCCTCGTCACCAAGTGCGTGGACACGAACATGGTGCGGGAGGGGATCAAGGCGATGGCGGCGGCGAGGGCGGCGGGGAAGTCGGCGCCGGCGAGGCCGCCCCCCGTCATCGGCGTGGCCGCCGCGCTGAAGGCGTCGCTCGGGTTCAGGTACCGCGCGGCGTGGCCCGTGGCGTTGCCCGTCGTGGCGGTCGCGTTCGAGCGCCTGGGTGCCGCGGCTGGTGCCATCCTCGGCGGGTGCCTCGAGGCGTTGGGTGAGATGGGCGCCCACGCGGAGGGCCTGGCGTGCCGAGGGCAGCTCACGCAAACCCTCTCAGCCGCGGTGAAGGCTCTCGGACCCGAGCAGGTTCTCGGCGTGTTGCCCCTCCGTCTCGAGGAAGGTATCGACGCCGAGATCGCCGCCAAGTCCGAGCACGGTCACGACGTCGACGACGGCATGGGCGACGACGACATGGACATGGACATCGGCGCGGGTGCCGAGCTCAACGAGGACGGCGGAAACGTGGCGGGAGCCGCGGGTGCCAGGTTGTGGCTCGTTCCCCTCCTCCGCCAGGCGCTCAAGGGTGCGAGGATGTCATACTTCTCCGAGGAGATACTGCCCGTGGCGCGACGACTCGGCGCGCGAGCGGCGCAGGCCAAGGCGGCGGGTCGGGCGTTCGAGGCGCAGCGGTGCGCGGCTGGCGAGGCTGCGCTGTGGAGCCTCCTCCCCGCCTTCTGCCGCTGGCCCCAGGATGCGTCGGAGTCGTTCCCGGGCCTCGCGCCGAGCCTCGGTAGCGCGCTCTCCGCGCGCGCAGATCTCCGCGGCCCGCTCACCGAGGCGCTCCGTCGCCTCATCCAGCAGGCGCGCGCGGTGGTCAACGCCGACAAGGCGGACGCCGACTCTGACAAGGACGACGAGGACGAGGACGACGAGGACGATGAGGACAAGGCCAAGGAGGCCGCCGCGACCGCGCTGCTCCTCGAGGACCGGCCGGACTGGTTCTCCGCACAGATCGCGGAGGGGCAGGCGGCGACCGTCGCCAAGTACGCCCGAAACTTCCTCCCCATCCTCTTCAACCTTTTCGTCGCGGCGCCGCCCGAGAGACGCGGCGAGCTCAGCGCGACGGTGGGGTGCTTCGCGCAGATCACCGAGACGGCCGCTCTCGGAGGGTTCTTCCGCACCGTCCTTCGCAAGCTCGTCAAGGTGACGTCCGATGCCGAAGATGCGCCCGACGCGCTGCAGGAGGGCGGTGACACCAAGTCCGCGAGGAGGTGCACCTTCATGGACCTGTCGCTGGCCATGGTGCCCGGGTTGGACAACGCGGCCCGGGACCTCGTGTTCAAGGCTGCCAGACCCGCCGCCCTGGAGAAGGACGCGGCGGTGCAGAAGCGCGCGTACAAGCTCCTCGCGGCGCTCATGAAGCCCGCACTCGGTCCCGGAGCCAACCTGGGCGGTGACTGGCTCGTCGCCAACGCGGAGCCCGCGGAGGAGGCGCTGGTGGAAGGGTCCGGCATGTGCGCCCCGGCGGCTCGGAGGTACCGCCTGCGTTGCGTCGCGGCGATCCTGCCCAGCCTGATGGAGCGTGAGGCGGAGAAGGACGACGCCGAGGATGGTGCCGCGATGGGCGGCAGCCAGGGATCATTCGCGGTCCTTCTCGGCGAGCTCATCGTCGCGACCAAGGAGACCAACGCGAGGACGCGGCAGCAGGCTTTCAGGCTCCTGGTGGATATCCCCCGGAGCATGGAGCGCAAGGCTGGCCGCGCGGGCGGGTCCGGCAGGATCGGCGGGGGTGCGGGCGGCGGCGGCGGTATGCTCGGCGCGTGGCTCGCCGAGGGAAGCGACGACGAGAACGACGCTCCCGACGCGGCCAACAGCGACGACGAGTTTGACGGCATGGACGCGGTGGACGGGGAGGAGATGGGCGCGGGTGTCCGCAAATTCTTCATGACGGTTCTCGCGGGCGTGGTTGGAGCCACGCCCACGATGCAGAGCGCGACTGTCATGGCGCTCGCGCGTCTGCTGTACGAGTTCAGCGCCGCGCTCGTGTCCACCGTCCCGGAGCTTCTCCCCGCGGTGTTTGCCCTCATGGAGACTGGCAACCGCGAGGTTATCAAGGGTGCGATTGGTTTCATCAAGGTTGCGGCTGTTCGCCTGCCCCAGACGGACCTCGCCGCGCAACTCCCCACGCTGGTCCCCGCCTTGCTGCACTGCTGCGACGACGAGGACGGCTTCAATAGGTTCAGGAGCAAGGTGAGGGTGGTGGTGGAGCGACTGGTGAAGCGATGCGGCTGGGACGCCGTCGAGGCTGTCACCCCGGAGCTTCACTCTGCGCTTTTGCAGCACATGCGACGCGAGGAGGTGAGAACGGAGAGGCGCAGGAAGGCGTCCGTCGCCGGCAGCGAGTTCGGCGGCGGTGCCAAGTCCCTCGCGGGTAAGTCCGCCCGCACCGCGCGCAAGTCCGCGTGGAACGACGAGGAGGTCTTCTCGGACGACGACGGCCAGACGGTGAGAACCGGGCGCGGCGGTCGATCCACCGTGGGCGGCGGCGGCCGGGGCGCCTACTCCATGGCTCCCACGTCGCGGAGGGACGCGGGCGGCGGTGGCCCGAGGAGCGCGGCGGCGGCGCACGCGCTTCGCGCCGTCGGGGGTGCGAGGCTGCCCGGGGCTGCGTCCGGCTCCGAGCCGCTCAACCTCCTCGACGAGAGCGCCATGCGCCGGCACATGCTCAACCAGAGCCGCGGCGGTGAATTTGACGACGACGACGGCGGCGGGTACAAGCGCGACGAGGGAGGTCGCCTGGTCATCGTCGAGGAGAAGGAGGGTCGTAAGCGCGGTCGCGACGATGAAGACGACTTCGACGATGGACGCTCCGTCGGCGGCAAGTCCTTGGGCGGCGTGTCGCGTCGCACGGCTAAGACGATGGGCGGCTTCACGATGAGGTCGGGCCGCTCGGTCCGGACCAACAAGACGTCGCGCACCACCAAGTCCGGCGCCACGACGAAGACGGTCAAGTCGAAGAAGGGCGACGGCAAGCACAGCACCGACAGGTACAAGGCGAAGAAGGGAGCCTCGGGAGACAGGATGAACGGCGCCCTCGAGCCCTACGCGTACTGGCAGCTGGACCCGAGGATGCTCAACAGGCGGCCGAGCAAGCGCGCCAAGGCTGGCGCGGGCCTGGCCAAGGTTGTGAGGAACACGGGCCAGATCGGTATCATGACCGGCCAGAAGGCAAAGGATGCCAAGCAGAGGAAGAAGTACTGAGAAACGTAGAAGCTCTCCGCTAGCGTTGTTATTGAAACGAGTCGCCACGACCCGCGCGGCCCTTTCTCGTTGACGTTGATCATGACTGCCAGAAGTTGGCACCCTGATTTTGAATCACTTTTTAGCTCGCGCAGCGATGGACGACGACGAGCTCGACGACCTCGTTCTTCAGGGGCACGGGGGCGCCATCGCCGACCCGGAGAACTACGTGGATGATCCCAACGAGAAGAAGAAGGAGAAGCTGAACGAGAGGCTCAAGTGCGAGGTGGTCAAGATCGCGGAGGAGGCTTCGAGGCAGTACAGCGTGCGGATCTCGCCGCAGTTTGCGCAGTGCCTGACGGAGCTGACGAGCACGTACGTGCACACGCTGGCGAACGATCTGGCGGCGTTCGCGCAGCACCGCAAGGGTAAGGTGATCACCCACGATGACGTGCTGCTCGCGGTGAGGAAGATGCCCGCGGTGGTGGACCAGGTGAACGCGGTGCTGCCAGAGAATCTTGTCGCGAAGAAGAGTAGGCAGACCAAACTGACGACCATGCAGTAGCGAACAGAACGCAAACGGGCGAGTGTGGGGTGTCGTCACCGGGGTGAGGCTATCTCATAGGTGTTGTACAACGTTAGGAACTAGCTAGCTATAAGTAGTGCTAAGGTATCGATCCTTCGGCTTCCAAGAGCCCAATCGCACACGGCTCGTCAGTATCGCCGTTTCATCTCCTGCCTTCGAAGCTTCCCTTTGTCCAGGTCCATCGCCAGGAGCTCCGGCTTGAAGAAGTTGAACCACTGGGTCGTCGGTCGATCCATCCCCACGTCCATGATCTTGTAGTGCCACCTGGGCAGACCCAGGTGCGCGGCCATCAGCCGGTAGTACTCGCCGAAGGAGTCCGCCACGATGTGCCAACGCGTCGATATGTCCTGGAACCAAACCTGCGCCTTGTGCGGGACGGACCTCGTGGGGGTGAGCTCGTCGCCGACGTTCGACCCCGACGACGGCGGGTCAAAGGCTGGGACGAACACCAGCGCCACGCGACCGTGCCTGATCGAGGAATCGAGGTCGAACGCCGCCGACGGCACGGGCGGTTTCCAATCCTTTGGACCGCGCTCGCCGTCGTCGTCGCGTCGCGGATCCCAGACGGACCCGGGCGGGACTAGGAGGATCTCATCTTCCTCGTCGTCATGGGGCACGAGCGCCATGGGCACCATCTCGATCTCCGCAAGCGAGTTGATGTGCATGTTTCCCAGGTGATGCACCTCCTGCTTGAACAAGACGTCCCAAGTCATCTTCATCCCATTGGAGCTGAGCAGGAACGCCTTGAGATCTTCGGGGAGCTTGAAGGGCGCGTTGGCGTCTTCCCAGGCCTGAATGTCGGACATGGACGCGGGTTCACCCGGAACATACTTGACGTCCTGAACCCCGACGTGCCCCTTCAGGTATTCCGCCACCGCGTGCGCGTACTGGTCCATCGTTGTGCCTGGTGTCACTCGGTCGAGATTCGGTTTTGTGGAACTTGCCTTGTTTGATTTTGGCAAGTGTCTATGTCTATGTCTAAGCTAAGCTAAGCTCCTTCTCCCCTTCCGTCTCATGCCGGAGGTGGAGTACACGGATTCAAGGGGAGACATCGCCTTGGTCCGCGGAGTTGTCTTGGGTTTGCGCTTCTTCTTGCTCCCTGGGCTGTGGTTCTCCTGCCCGGGCGATGACCCGGGAGAGTTGTCGGCGGGCGTCGCAGCCGCAGCCGCCTCGGCCCTCTTCGCCTCGACGTGCTTGCGAGCCATCCTGCCGCGGTGCATCGCCTGAATCCTGCTCGCAGCCGCGTTCTGCTCCGCTGCTTGCAAGGCCAGCTCAGCCTCTCTGATCCGTGCCTCCTCCTCGAACATGGCGTGCAGATCCGCCTCCGCATCATCATCCTCCCAGGGTTGGGGGGGCGGCGGCCGCTGCAACCTCTGGGGCGACACCTTCTTCCTCTTCTGCCCGGGCGGCGGGGTGCGGTGTTTCGGGTCACCGAGGGGCTCCAGACCCCGCGCGCGGCGCTCATCCGCTTGCGCCTGCCGCATCGCCGCGACGGACATTTTCTTCGGCGGGACGGATCCCCTCCCGCCGCCGTAAATCTTGGTCTTGGACGGCGTCTTCGGCTCCTCGGTACCAGGCACGGCCAGCTCAGCCTCCCTGATCCGTGCCTCCTCCTCTAACATGGCGTGCATATCCGCCTCCGCATCATCATCCTCCCAGGGTTGGGGAGACGGCGGCCGCTTTCCCTGCGCCCAAGTCCAGGATAGCAGCGCCCTCTCCTGTGCCAGCTTCGTCTTCTCGGCGATGCGCTCAGCGCGTTCCGCGCGTTTGATCGCAGAGGTCGTGGGCAGGTCATCCTTCAGCCTCGTCCGCCTCGTGGGCGTGTCCTTGGGGGACGAAACGAGCTGCTGCTTGTTTGCGTACGCCCGCGCCGCGAGTTTGTCCCTGGCCCTTACACGCTCTCGACGGGGAGTAGCCTCGGGAGTAGCCTCCGCCTCCGCCTCCTCCGTACTCTCGTCCGAGTCCACGACGCTCTCGGGCAGTTCGAACGCGTCGTTATCGTTGGGCTCCCACTCCAGGATGTCGTCGTTGGTTGCCAAGACGGGATCGTACAGTGGGTTCTTGCGGTACCGCAGCGCCACCGCGGGCTCCTGGTCCCAGATTCTGTCGCTCTGTTCCATGGAGAACTCCCTGTCGCGGAGCATGTGCTTCGGCGTGTGCTCCAGGTACTTACCCCACCTCCTCTGCTCGTGGATGTCCTCGTGCACCTGTTTATGCTGCTCGCGTAAGGCGTCGAGCCTCTGTTGCAGCTCGTCCATCTCCCCGCGGGATCCCCGACTCGACGGACGGGACTCCTTCTCCTTCCTAGACGCAGCCCTGTCCTTCAGCTTCTTCACGAACGCCATCCTCTCCGCAGCCGCCGCTTCGAACGCCCTGTCCTCCTCCCAGCGTTTACTCGTCGCCGGGACGGTTTCCACCAGGTCGTAGACGATGTCAAGGATGAAACCGTCAAGCTCGCACGCCTGGACCGCCCGCTCCATCTGACCGTACACGACGGCGTCAATCTCCACGGCATCCGCCGCGTCGTCGGCGCAGTCGTACACAGCCTGGATCGCAGCCTCCTCGATGTCGCACAGGTCGAGGGCCGAGTAGATGATGCCGTGGGCGAACGCGGAGTCCAACTCGGCGACGTCGACGGCGGCGTCGGAAATCTCGCCGAGAACGTCAGCCACAGTCTTTGACAAGGCCTCGCGGAGTGCTTCGACCGCGACGTCCCGCGCGACGGCCTCGCAAGCGTCGCGAAGGACATCGGTGGCGATATCTCGCGCGAAGGCGTTGAAGGCGGTCTGAGGTTCCGGCGAGATGGAAGGTGGTCTGACGACGATTGGTGAGACATCCTCGAAGTGAGCGTCGAGCTCGGCCGACAGGTACACCTCGTCGTCGTCCCAGTCCGAGTCAAAGTCCTCGGAGAGCTCGTCCGAGTCAAAGTTGAGCGAGTACGCGTCGTCGTCCTTCTCGGGCTTCTTCCGTCGTGTCTTCTTCATGTAAGCCGCCGCCGCCCTCTTCCCCGCCGCTTTCGTGCCCAGCTCCACCGGGGTGAGGGTAACGTCAAAGACCCCGGGTTTCCGCGGGACGTGCTCCGGCGACGCCTCTCTCCTCCGAGCCTCCTCTCGCGCTCGAGCCTCGTCCGCCACCCGCATATCCCGCTCGAGCGACACGGCCCACTCGGACTTGCCTCCACGCTTAACCCCGGCCCGGCCTTGGCCCGGTATCTTGCGCGCCTGCGACCGGTATTGCGCGTCGATGTCGCGCATGTCACCCACCGAGAAAGGAGGGGTCTCCTCGCCTCGGACGGATGGATCCGACGTCGATTTGAACCCCTTTCTCTTAGGCTTGGTCTTCCGTCGTTGCCTCCTGAGCTGAGCCTCGCGCTGTCTCGCGCGCTCCACCAGCTTTTGTGTCAACGGTGACGCGATGAGAGGCTTTGGCGGTGGCGGTGAATCCGTGGGTTTCTTAGCCTCTGCAATCGGAGAGAGTGAAAGTTTCCGGGGCGTCGGTTTCTTTGTCAGCATCGAATAAGCGGATGCCGCCCTCTGGTTGGCGGCGTCGACACCCAACTGTACGGGAGAAGCTTCCGAGCCGAACGCGCCGGGCCTGACGTATGATGTAGAGAACACGTCGACCCTCCTCCTTGAACGCTCCTCCACCCCCGCAGCCGCCTGCTCCTCCATGTGCATCCGTTGCGCCCACTCCGCACGCTGTTGGACGTCTCGCACGTTGACGGGCATCTGCTTTTTTGGGCTCGGCAGAGACTTCTTCTTGATGTTCCGATTATGTTCCATCAAGCGCGTCACCGCGCCACGAAGGCGATCCAACGCGCTCTCCTTCTGTCTACCAAGCTTCGGTGATGACGGTCTGGTCGGCGCGCGAGACACTGGACGGGAGAGCTCCGGATCTGCGTCGGCGACGGCCATCTCTGCCAAAAATCTGCGCCTCCTCGCCGCGGCGGCAGATTGCGCGAGAGGGTTCTGAATCCATTGCGGCGGCGTGGCAACCTCCGCGCTCTTGCTGATTGGCGGTGACTCGGTCTCGTCGTCAGCCTTCTTTGGCGCTCGCTTGACTTCGCTTTTGGTCAAGACCTTGATTTTAGTCTTGGAGTATGCGGCGGCGGCGCGATGATCCGCCGCCGCCGCGCCGAGACGGACCGGCGCTGGCTCAGACTCGAACGCCCCCGGTCGCACCACGGCGGATTTCCGCGGTCGCCTGGTCCCCGGTGTGCGAGCGGTGAGGTTCACCCGTTTCTTTTCAAGGTCCAGCGATCGGGCCCATTCATCCTTGGGAATTCTGGATCGCACGGGTGAGAGCACTCGCACGGGTGAGAGCACTCGCACGGGTGATTTTATCCTGTGAGGTGACCTTACGCCGTCCGCCCTACCGCGTCGCACCCAGTTCTTCCATTTCACCGCGGACAGGGCGACCATCCAGAGACTTTGTCCGATTGATGCGGGCTTCCTTGGGGGTAGGACCTTCTTCTCGGCGGCTTTCTTTCGCGCCACCAGCTCCCTCAGCGGCACGAACCCCTTCTTGAAATCTTCGTAGACCGCGTTTGCGATGACGGTGCTCTGCTGTACCCTCGCCGCACGTACCCCTTGTTGAGAACCCGGCTCCCGCGGCGTCGTCGGTGGGGCGGGTGGTTTCACCGGCGTTGGCGTCGGTACCAACGATCTCGACGCCATCGCACCGTAAGCCACGGCGGCCAATCGGTTCTTCGCCGCGGCGGTCGGGGTCGATGTCCCGGGCAGCGCCGGAAGCTTCTCGTTCACGAGCTGCTTCGACGGTGGCGACGACTCGTTCGAACCTCCTTGTCGGCCGAGCGATCGCGGCTGTGGCTGCCGAGTTTTCAACGAGGGTAACGACACCGAACGCGAAGGTGCCGGCGGTGTTTCGCGTTGCCGAGACGCCATCGCCGTCGGCTTCGGAGTCGCCGAAGACGCCTCCGAGGCGACGAGCCGGCGATGCGCGTTTCGAGGCGCCTCCTCGTTGTTTTGGTTCCAATCGACGGGTTCAGGGGTCGCAGGTGTAAGTACCACCGCCGGCCTGGGAGGAGATTCGCGAGCCGGCACCCGGTACGTCGACACCGGCGGCGGCTCTTCCTCCTCCTCAACCTCATTCTCTTCATCCTCAATCTCCTCGACCTCAACCTCCTCCGCCTCGAAGTCCTCGTCGTCCGAGTACCTCGGAGCGTCGTCCTCGTCGCTCGAGTCCACGTATATCGGGCTGCGTCGCGCGGGGGGTACCTCGGAAGCCGCGGGAAGCTCCTCCACCGTCACGATTGGCGCCAGCGGTGGCGGAGAAGGAGAGCGGGTCTCGACCGGCGGTGTGTCTCGGCGTCGGGTCGGAGACGCGTGAGTCCTGCCCCGCTCCCGGAGGCTCTCGCGAACCCTCTCGACCGCCCGAGCCCGCGTGACGATCGCCCGATACGCCTCCTGCCTCCTCGAGCCCTTGTCGCCATCGCCTACGGTGCTCCGAGTCGCCGGCGGTCTCGGCCGCAGGGTGGTCCTTTCAGACTTGCTGTCGGTCGCTCCTGTGACGGGCGGATCCTTCGTCGACTCCGCGCGGGTTCCCGGCACGTCCACCGAGCGTCTCCTCCTGCGCTTCTCCTTACCGATCAGGCTCAGCTTGGCGCCGCCGTACGCCACGGCGACCAGTCGATTCTTCCGCTCCGCCACCGAGGACGATCCCGCCGGACCGGCGCTCTCGCTGCCCTCCATAGGAGAAGATGATGTGGACGCCCCGAATTGGGATGCGTTCCTCTCGTCTCCCCCTTTTCCCATGGTCGACGACAACAGTCGCGACGGGCGCTGACTATCTATTCATGTCTACCATGATCGGTTCGCGGTTTTAGATGACGTCGAAAGTCCCCCGCTGGCCTTCCGCGCCCGTAGAATGGGCGCGGCGACCGTCGGAGGAAGAAAATCGTGAACGACCGACGACTTTACTTGTTCGCGGTCGAGTGCGCTTTCTGGACAGGACGAGATCCAAGTGCTGCGAGACGCGGTTTTGGCAGACTAAGGTACCATAGGAACTACAAAGGCTATCGTTACATCACGCTCCAAAGCGAATCACTTCCCCGTTAGCGCCTTGGCCACCGCGTGGGGGCTGGGCGGGGCCTTGGGTTTCGGTCCGCTGCTGAAGGCGTCCCGGATGGGAGGCACGACGACGGGCAACATCACGCCTGGGAGAGGAGAGAGGTGAGGAAATAATCATCGTCAGTTGAAGCTCGAAGGGCGGCGAGCGAGGGTTCGGAAGAACAGGACGCGAGTGTCGTCGCTCCCGCGTGCGGACGATCGACACGACGTGCGAACCGCGGTCACAGTCGATGCACCGTTCATCCACGACGGGCGACCCGCCGGGACGGATCGGGCGGACGGAGCAAAAACCCTTCCGTATGGGCAACGTCTCTGAATGGAGGGACACGACGGACGCGGGGTTCGGCGGGGACGCACCCGTGAAACCGATGAAGCAGCTCCACATCACCACCGGCTCGCGCTGCATGGCCACGTAAAACCAAGACATGGCGACTGGGACGACTCGTTCTACGCAAGCGCCCTTCTCAAGTGAGGCGCCCCGGTGATCGTGTGTTTGGGAGTATGTGTTTCATCAAAAGAGGCAAATTTTCATATCTATGACGGTCAGTCAGAGATCGTTGAATAGCAATTCCCCGTTTACCCTAATTACGCTAAAACTCGTATGGCGGTCAGTCAGTTTGTTTTTCAGAGCAACCGGTGTGGACTTAAAAAAAATGAACCGGCGGACTGTAAAGAGAGGACCGAGCCTTTCCTTGCAGCCCTTCCTCGAGACGCATCGCAAGCCCCTTACGGTTAAAGCACCTCGTGTGCCGCCTGCGAATCACCACAAACAGACAAAATGAAGTACGTCGCTGCCTACCTCCTGGTGAGTACGACGCCGCGGCGACCCCACATCCCCTCCCTCTCGCGGAGATCGTCCCCTCTCATCGCGGGTTTTGGCTCCTAGGGTTTTCTAACCTACCTCTTTCCCTCGTTCCGCAGGCCCAGATGGGCGGCAAGGAGTCCCCCTCCGAGGCTGATGTCAAGGCTGTCCTCGCTTCCGGTACGTCACCGATCACACCTTGAAGTGCACGCGCGAATATCGCCCCGAACGACGTCGCGACCGCGTCCTTTCGCCGCTCCCCGGCACTGACATCATCCCGCTTGCCCTTTATTTTTCAGTTTCCGCGGAGGTCGATGACGCCAAGCTCAAGTCCTTCTTCGCCGCTATCGACGGCAAGGATGTCGCTGAGCTCATCAAGGAAGGCCAGGCCAAGCTCGCCTCCGTCCCCTCCGGCGGCGGCGGTGGCGGCGGCGGCGGCGGCGGCGGCGGTGGTGGCGGTGGCGGTGCCGCCGCGGCCGCGCCCGAGCCCGAGGAGGAGGAGGAAGAGGAGGTGAGACTCAAACCCCATATCCCATTTCGCCCACCCGATTGACCTTTGCGACGCGCGCGAAGAGTCGGTCCCCCGCTCGATGGAGAGTGTTAGAGTGGATCGTCCGGAGGGATGGCACGCGCCGTATACTCATGCGTCCGTCACGCCGCGAGGACAGGACGACCCGCGCCCCCGATGGATGATTTGCGAACCCGCCCTCTTCCGCCTACAGAAACCCAACGCTGACCCGTCTCGTCCCTTCTTCTCTCCCCTTCAGGCCATGGACTTCGACCTCTTCGATTAAGCGTCGATCTCGAATGTGCATCTGCGCCTTCAGGTGACCTCGATCGAAGCGCTTGAAGACTCCTTCACGCGCTTCGCTCCTACTTCATCATAAATATGCTTTTTTGGTTCTTGTAATGCTGAACTCAGTCGTACTCCCAAACGTGTGTGTCTACCCGTCTCGCGGGTGCATCGTCCATTAGACCCCCTGCGTAGTGCCGTACGTCGTAGTTTCGTGGGCGAAAAACCGAGGCGGTCCAAACGCGCCGATTCAAGTTCACCCTCATTGTTACACCCCGCGGTGTCCTGTCAGTTTTTGAACTAAAGTAAGCATCGGCATCCAACACATTTGGTCGCGCCGGGCGCCCTGAAAGTGCGGTTCGGCAGCCATGGCGGACGGCGAACAGGGGATGCCGCTCACGTTCCAAAACTTCCTCGAGAAGATGCGGCACCCCAGCGCATCTGAGCTCGTGAAGTCCATCAAGGTGAGGAGACCCGGACGATACTTGCTTAATTCGTCGCCCCTCTCCGTGCCGACCCGACCGTCTCACCCCC
>Ga0302116_1000145_pt1 | contig 39006 bp, 42 predicted proteins | sample AG5_SCM_MG_FD_203124 | JGI IMG/M metagenome (GOLD analysis project Ga0302116, IMG submission 203124) | Marine microbial communities from Western Arctic Ocean, Canada - AG5_SCM | ecosystem: Environmental > Aquatic > Marine > Oceanic | place: Canada: Western Arctic Ocean | collected 2017-10-01 | reverse complement strand
GGTGAAAATTGTTATCCGATGGTTCCGCCAGGAGCCAGCAATGCGCAGATGGTGGGTCTTCCCTCCCATCCTGAGTTGGCCCAGGATTCAAGATGAAAGTGTTCGCATTGCTTCACCATCACAGCCAACGATCTGCATTTATGCCCCGCTTGCGGAGCGCATCTCTGATCCGTGTTTGCGCCAGTTTTTTAGTTCTGTTGGTCGTGATTTTTGCTTCCCCATTGCCATCCATGGCAGCAGAAGTTTTGCAAGTGCGTTCGTCCACTCTTCTTCAGATTGGAGATCGCAACCGCAATTACAGCGTTCGTTTGGCTTGTGTTGCAGTCGATCCTGTCAATGAAGAGGCTGCTGTTGCTCTTTTAAAAAAAGCAGTGCCTCGACGCAAACGGGTGAACCTTCGTCCAGAGGGAAATGAAGATGGTGTTCTCATTGCCCGCGTTACCCCTCTCGATTCCGATCAGGATCTTGGCTTTTCATTGGTAACAGGCGGTTTAGCCACGCAAAGTTGCAACTCAGACTGAGATGGGAAAAAATCGCTTCGCTGCAGGCATCGTGATGGTGCCCTGCTTCCTTCTATCAGCTGCTTTTTTTAGTACAACGGTTTGGGGTGATGTTCCAGGAGAAAATCAATCTCTCGCCCTAGGACTGGGAGGGTTGCTGTTGGCTGCAGGTTTGCTCGCCCTGCTGATCCCATCGACAAATACTGAGACAAAAGAGGACGAAACGGATCCATCTTCCTAAGTTTTGGCAAAGAGCCGTTCTCTCATGACCCCTCCAGCTGAGGTCCCCATGAGTGACCGTGTTTCTGATTCGAAATTAGGGAACCTCTTGAAGCGTTTCCCCATTGGTCATGGCTTGATCGTGGCGGCAAGCCTGCTGGGATGCCAAGCCCTTGCTGCTAGCACGCAGGGGAAAGCCCCCGTGCTTGCGCTGTTGTCAGAAGAGTTGATGCCTGCTCATGCTGTTTTTCGGCAAGGTTTTGCTCTTGGGGAAGAGCAGGTTCGACAGTGTGGAAGTTCCCCCGCGGTTGTGGAGTGGCGCACGATTGGTCTCGATGACAACCCGGCTTCATTTCTTGGTTCAAAGCGTTCTCTGGTGATCGCGCCTTTTGCAACGGAACTCTCTCGTTTTTCTCGACTGGCCCAGGACCACCAGCTCAATGTGATTCTTCCGTATCAACGCGGTGCGTCTTTAAATCAACTGGTGCAACTTGATCCTCAGGGATTGCTGCATCCTTTGAGCCCTTCCCAACAGTCTGAAATCGATCAACTGGCGTTCGACACGTTGGAGCAGGGATGGCGAAGAATCATGGTGGTTGCCGATCCGGCTGACCGCGCTGCAGGGATGGCTATTGCCTACACGGAGGCTTTCGAGCAACTAGGGGGCAAGGTCGAATCCTATGAGAAGTCCTTGGTGCAGCAGGTCAACGCAGACGATGCGTCCGCTGTGAGCCAATTGATTCAAGACGTGGCTTGGAAACGTCCTGCTGCCATTGCTCTGGCCGCTGATCCTTTCGGTCGGTTGGCGATGCTGTTGGATCAAGCGCAGAAGGATGGTCGGCTGATGGGAGCTTCGCTTGCGACACCGGCCAGGATCTGGCTGTTGCCTGTGACCCGTCTTGTTGCTGTTCCTCAAAGATCTTGGGCACAATTGAGTCCTGATCAGTCGGCGCACGGTCCTGGTTGGTCTTCATTCGCAACGCTCTACCAGCAGCGCTGGGGACAGGTACCTGACCTGTTGGCGGCCTCAGGCTTTGATGCGGCTCGTGTTGTAGCTCTGGCCACGCTCGCTCCTGCGCCGTTGTCATCGGAAGGGCTCCGTGACCCCATCGCTTGGCTTGACCCAGATGCTGAGCTGCAGCCTTTGTGTCAGGCGATTGCCCTGCGTCAGCAAGGCAAGCCTGTTCGTTTAGAGGGTGCCGCCAGCGATCTGGCATTAAGACCAGGACAGATTCCCTCGGGACAGGCGACAACCAAAGTGATCTCTGCGCAGTCAGGGTCTAACCGTGACAGGAGTCTTTAAAGCCTGTGTTGCGTCTTAGTGAACTCCGTCTTCCTTTGGATCACGGCCCTGATGATCTTGAGCAAGCGGTTCTGCGTTGCCTGAAGATTCCACCGGCGCGTCTGGTTCGTTGTCAGTTGGTGAAGCGGAGTGTTGATGCGCGTCGCAGCGATCGTATTCAGCTGATTTATTCCGTTGATGTAGCAGTGGATGGAGAGGTGGCGCTGTTGCGGCGCAGGAACGGCGATCGAAGAATTCGTCCGACCCCAGACATTCACTACCGATATGTAGCTCAGGCTCCGGAAGGGAGCGTCTGGGACTCCGCGCAGCGGCCTGTGGTGGTCGGAGCTGGTCCGTGTGGTTATTTTGCCGCTCTCCTTCTGGCTCAGATGGGGTTTCGCCCGTTGTTGCTGGAACGGGGACAGCCCGTGAAACAAAGAACGGCCGATACGTTTGGATTTTGGCGTCGAACGGCTGAGTTCAATCCGGAATCCAATGCCCAGTTTGGCGAGGGCGGTGCAGGAACATTTTCGGATGGGAAGCTCTACAGCCAGGTCAGTGATCCTGATCATTACGGCTGCAAAGTCCTGGAAGAACTGGTGGCCTGTGGTGCAAATCGCGAGATTCTCACGCAGCACCGACCCCATATCGGCACCTTCAAATTGGCCACGGTGGTGAGGGGGCTACGGGCCAAAATCGAGGCGCTCGGTGGTGAGGTTCGTTTCGACAGTCGGGTTGATCAGCTCTTGCTGGAACCCTGTGCTGGACCTCATGGTTCAGGTAAGTCCCAGCAAGTGGTGGGCCTTTCCTTGTCGGATGGGACTTCATTGCTCTGCCGTCAGGTGGTGTTTGCTCCAGGGCATTCAGCACGAGACAGCTTCCAGATGCTTCAGGAGGCTGGAGTGGCTCTTGAAGCCAAGCCATTCGCTGTCGGCTTTCGTATTGAACACCCCCAGGCCTTGGTCGATGAAGCGCGCTGGGGGCTGAACGCAGGACATCCACTCCTCGGGGCGGCGGAATATAAGCTCGTTCACCATGCTGAAAATGGCCGTTGTGTCTACAGCTTTTGTATGTGTCCTGGCGGATTGGTTGTTGGAGCAACCTCGGAGAAGGGCCGGGTCGTCACCAATGGCATGAGCCAGCATTCACGCAATGAGCGCAATGCCAACGCCGCATTGGTTGTTCCTGTGGATGAGGACGACTTGGCGGCCTATGCCGCCTGGCCAGGGGATCCCTTGGCTGGTCTTGCCTTCCAGCGTGCGCTGGAACACAAAGCGTTTGTTCTCGGGGGGGGTGATTACAGCGCTCCAGTGCAGCGGCTGCAGGACTTTTTGGCTGGACGCTCCACAACGGAACTTGGTGCAATCGGCGCTTCTTATCAACCTGGTGTGTCACCGAGTGATTTACGCAGCCTTCTCCCGACGCCAATGGTGGTGGCATTGCAAGAGGCTTTGCCTCGTTTTGCTCGTCGCATCAAGGGGTATGACCATCCAGATGCGTTGTTAACAGCAGTGGAAACGCGCACATCGTCACCCCTGCGCATTCCTCGTGACGAATATTTCCAGTCGATCAATACGGTTGGTCTTACGCCTGCTGGCGAAGGGGCTGGCTACGCGGGGGGGATCCTGTCTGCGGCGATTGATGGGATACGAGTAGCAGAGGCCGTGGGTTTGCGGCTGGCTTCCTCATGCTGAGGAGTCCGCAGCTTGACCAACGATTCCGCTCCATTGCACCGCTTTCACCTGATCTCGACGCCAGGAGTGGAACAGGCTCGGCTCTGAAACGGTGCAGAGAGGGCAGAGATTGATCTGTTGCTCTGGTATTCCGCAGCATTGCAGCTGCTCACGGGCGGCTAGACGAATATCGAGGCGACACTTGTTGGGGGCTGGATCGGGCAGAAGGATGCCCAGGGCTTCCAATTCGCTGAGCCCTAGAGATCGATCGGAATGGAGAGCTTGTCCTACCTGATCCGCTACATCGGTTTCTACCTGATAGAGCCCCCCACTAACCGCTGGACCTAGGGCCACAATCAGCTTTTCCGGCTTCGCTCCTCGCGTGGCTAGACGCCGTATTGCAGCAGGAAGAATGCCGCTGGCGACCCCTCGCCAGCCCGCATGACAAGCAGCAACATGGCCGCTGGTGGGGTCTGCAAGAAGAACGGGTGTGCAATCGGCGCCGCAAACCCAGAGACTTTGGCCACCACGGTCGCTGACTAAACCGTCGGCATCAGGCCAGGGAGAACCGATCGCGTCTTCAGCATTCAGAACTCGGTTGCCGTGAACTTGTTGGGGTCGATGGACACTCACTCCCGCAGATAGATAGGCCGCTAAAGCATCAGGCCCGCGGTTTTGCCAAAGACGGGTAAAAAATCCATGCTCGAATCCTGCGGCCTGCATCGCGTCCGAGGTGAGGTAATAACCGCCGTAGCAGCCCACCCATGTCCATTGCTCAAGAGTGTTGAAAAGATTGTCGGGTTGGCGGAACGGATCGGCAGCCGCGGTCATGGTTCTGATTGATCGCGCAACATCCAAAACCCTTCAAAACGTTCAGCTTCTGGTGAGGTTTGAACAGCGATGAACTGCAACCCGTCAGCTCGCTCAGAAGCTTGTGTTATCAGTGCTGAAACGTGGGTGGCTTCCTCGGAGCTGAGATCGCTCACGAGCCAGCAGTCATCCTGACCAGCATCTAGGAGAAGTTGGGTGCCGCTCACCCTCAGGCGCACAGGTTCAATCCCACCGAGGAGACCAGCCAGGGCTAATCCCCTGGTTTTGCTGAACAGGCGTAAGCCGGGAATGACTTGACCATCGTGAATTGTGGTGGGAACTGGAAGCAGACCTCGGAATCCGATGGGCCATCCGGTGGCTTCACGTAAGGCTGAAGCTGGAAGTTCGGCCCAATTCCAGGCATCACCGCGGACCGACTCTGGTAAGGGACTAGGAGGCGTGCTGATGGGGACTGGCGGGGGAGCAAGAGGTCCTGCCATGTAACCCTCTTCGTTGGGGTAGAGATCCTCTTCGCGCTCAGCGATCCAATCGAACAAGGCGTAAGTGCGACGGCTTGGAACCATCTCGAGGCCCAGTTCAGAAGCAGCCCTCTGAACCATGGTGCGCATCGAGCTTCTCCACGAACGCAGCTTTCGGGGCACGGACCAGCCTTGATGTTGGGCAGCTGCAATCGCTTCATTGAGAGCGCTGGTTAACCAGGTGGAGTTAACGCTGCCGGCTGGGCAACGTTTTTCGAAGCGAAAACTGGCGGTCGTTCCCTCGCAGGGGGAGCTGATGATCAGGAGCTCCCAACGTTTTTTGCCATCAGGTTCGAGGATGGGTCTGGAATAGAAATCGAGTTCCCAGTCGCCTGAAAGAATCCCGCTTGAACGTTCACTCGCATCGTTCTGGATCTGTTCGGCGGAGATCATCCAGCTGATTGTTCCTGTTGCTTCAGGACGTTACGAGCTCTATTAGCTCGATCGGTTGCTTCTGCCATCACTTTGTCTTTTTCAACAAGTAATTCACCAGGCTGTCCTTCCAACATTGCGGTGTTGAGGGCGATTCGGCCGCGACCTGGATCTAAATCCGTAATTAATGCTTTGACAGCATCGCCTTGATCAAAAATTTCACGCATCGACCGCATGCTGCCTCCGGTGATGGCGGATTGATGCAGGAGTCCGCTGATCCCCCCGAGATCTACGAACAGTCCGTAGGGCTTGATGGCCGCCACATGGCCTTCCACTAGTTGTCCAATCTCTAGTTCTGAGAACCGAGCGGCAGTGGCTGCTCTCTTCTCAGAAAGGACCAGTTTTCGCGTTTCAGAATTGACCTCAAGGAAGGCCACACCCAAGGTTTTGCCCACCAACGCTTCATGGTTTTCACCGTCCTGCAATTGGGAACGGGGGATAAAGCCTCGTAATCCTTCTAGATCGCAGGTCACACCACCACGGTTGAAACCGGTGACTTTGACTTTAGCGACCCTGCCTTCTTTCTCAAGTTGTTTGACCTTGTCCCAGCTCTGACGTAAGGCGAGCGCGCGACAGCTGATGGTGACCATCCCATCAGCATTTTGTTCACGCGTCACCAAGACTTCAATCTCGAGTCCCTTAGGGAATCTCTCCTTCAGGTTGGTGATCACTCCGAGACCACATTCGTTTTTGGGCATAAAGCCCGGGGCCTTGCCGCCGATGTCGACATAAACACCATCGCTTTCCATCCCGATCACTGTTCCGGTCACCACTTCCCCTGTGGTGCCCACTGGTTCGTTGGCATCGAGGGCGGCAAGAAAAGCACCTTCGTCAAAGTCGAAGTCGTCGACGCTTCGACTGGAGGTTTTGGCAGGACTTGGCTTGGACTTCGAGGATTTTCCATTCGAATCGGATGGGCCGAGTAGATCGGCCATGCTCATACCGCTGAGCTCGTCGGTCCCAAAGCGAGCCTCGTCGTCGTCAACTGCCGATGGCTTAAACGTCGTCGTTGGGGACGTGGGAGGCCTAGCCGTTGTGCTCTGGGCTCTTTGAGCAGCTTGCTCTAACTCAACAGCCCGTGCCATCGCCGCGTCTGCGGCCGCGCGCGCTTCCTCAGCTTCACGATGGAGGCGGTCCTGTTCGTCTTTGCGGCTGATATGCATGACCTGCAAAGGCTTGCGCGGCGGCTGCGCTGCCGGGCTTTGTCCCTTGCTGTCTATGGATTGTTGGCTTTCTGATCCCGCCATGGGTCTCAATATCCTCGATCAGCCAGTCTGGCAGGAAATGGGAGGCATGTCGGCTCATGACTGCACAAGCTCACTTGGGTCTTTCGACGACACGGCGCTTGGACAGGTTGAGTTGGCCTGAGGCGGAGAAGGCGTTGCGGGAATTCCGTTCCACCGTGGTTTGGCCGATGGGAGCGTTTGAACAACATGGCCCCCATCTCCCACTTGCTACAGACGCTTTGTTCTCTGAGCGGATTCTGTCTTCTGTGTTGTCACAGCTTTCGCCAAACGCCCCGATTTTGAGCCTTCCCTCACAGTCCATTGGGTTCTCTCCAGAGCATTCAGGATTTCCTGGAACCTTGAGCTTGTCCTCGGGACTTTTGACTCAGCTGATCATCGAGGTGGGAACGCAGTTGTGTGCCCAAGGGGTGAAGCGCTTGGTGTTGTTCAACGCCCATGGGGGGCAAATCGGATTGCTGCAGGCTGCGTCTAGGGAATTGCGTGTTCAATCGCCATCGATGGCGATTCTCCCCTGCTTCATGTGGAGTGGTGTTCCTGGTTTGGATGCATTCATCCCCGGGGATGAGCTACGAGGCGGGTTGCATGCCGCTCAGGCTGAGACCAGTTTGATGCTTGCTCTCGAGCCGCAGTTGGTGGGTGATGAACGGCCTGTTGACGGTGACCATCGCCAGCCCTCCTCTCTCGCCACTCCTCCCCTTGGCTGGAGTCTTGAAGGAGCGGCTCCTACGGCTTGGTTGACGGCTGACTTGAGTAGCAGTGGTGTGATCGGTGATTCACGCGCAGCCAGCGTCGAGTGCGGTGAAGCGTTGGAACGCTGCCTGGTGAGCCATTGGGTGAACCTCTTTGGCAGTTTGTTGGCCAGTGATTGGCCCCCTTCTCAACCTGTTGCAGTTACCAACTGACCCTTTGATCACGTCCGTTGAGGTGAACACTGGTTACAGTCGTCAACATTGGTGATAACTGGAAGCGAATCATGTCAACCCTTGACTCCACAGCGGTCGCTGTGCTCGACGATCAGCAGGGTTTGGCAGAGCTACCTGATTTCACGACTGATGCCTACAAGGATGCCTACAGCCGTATTAACGCCATCGTCATTGAAGGTGAGCAGGAAGCTCACGACAATTACCTTTCACTAGGCACACTGATCCCTGATCAGGCGGAAGAACTCGCCAGGCTGGCGAAGATGGAAATGAAGCACATGAAGGGCTTTACCGCCTGTGCAAAAAACCTCGGCGTTGTGGCTGACATGCCTTTTGCTAATGAGTTTTTTGCCCCCCTGCATGGCAATTTCCAATCTGCTTTGAAAGAAGGGAAAGTGGTTTCCTGTCTGCTCATTCAGGCATTGTTGATCGAGGCTTTCGCTATCTCTGCCTATCACATTTATATCCCTGTCGCTGACCCCTTCGCCCGCAAAATCACTGAGGGAGTCGTCAAGGATGAGTACACCCATCTCAACTACGGCCAAGAGTGGTTGAAGGCCAACTTCGAAGCAAGTCGCGATGAGTTGATGGAAGCCAATAAGGCCAATCTTCCGCTCATTCGTTCAATGCTTGAGCAGGTTGCTGCTGATGCTTCTGTTCTGCACATGGAAAAAGAAGATCTGATCGAAGATTTTCTGATTGCCTATCAGGAAGCCTTGAACGAGATTGGGTTTAGCTCCCGCGACATTGCTCGTATGGCAGCAGCCGCACTGGCGATCTAACTGCGGTCACCCCCAATGATGTCGGCTTTGACAGGCGTCAATTTCCACCCTGTCCGTTCACCCTGAACCCGACTCGTGCTTAGGTGGATGCGAAATCCATCGCCTGATTCGGTTGATGCGATTCATATCAATACTTTTAAGTACGACCGTCGGCAGCACATGTTTGGTCTGATCGGACATTCCACCAGTTTTGAAGCTGCTAGGCGTAAGGCTTTGGAGCTGGGTTTCGATCACATCGCCGAGGGTGATCTTGATGTTTGGTGCAGTGCACCGCCTCAGTTGGTAGAGCATCTTGAAGTCACGAGCCTGACAGGCAAAACAATCCAAGGGGCCTATATCGATTCCTGCTTTGTGCCAGAGATGCTGAGCCGCTTTAAAACAGCGAGGCGCAAGGTGCTGAACGCCATGGAGTTGGCTCAAAAGAAAGGCATCAACATCACGGCTCTGGGCGGTTTTACCTCGATTATTTTCGAGAACTTCAACCTTCTGAAGCATCAAACGATTCGCAGTACCACGCTGGAATGGGAGCGGTTTACGACTGGAAACACCCATACGGCATGGGTCATCAGTCGACAGGTTGAAATCAATGCTCCTTTGCTTGGTATTGACCTCAGTAAGGCTCGGGTTGCTGTGGTGGGAGCAACAGGAGATATCGGGAGTGCAGTTTGTCGCTGGTTAACCCAGCGCACTGGAATTAAAGAGCTGCTTATGGTCGCGCGTCAGCAACAGCCTCTAGCAGACTTACGAGAGGAATTGGGGGGCGGCCGAATCCTCAGCTTGGATGAAGCACTTCCCGAGGCTGACGTTGTGGTTTGGGTCGCAAGCATGCCCCGCACCTTGGAAATTGATGCGGATCGCTTGCAAAAACCCTGCCTGATGATCGATGGCGGCTACCCCAAAAACCTTGACTCACGTGTGGCTGGACAAGGGGTTCATGTCTTAAAGGGAGGCATCGTTGAATTCGTATCTGATATCGGCTGGACGATGATGGAGAATGCTGAATGGCAGATGGAGAAGCCTCAGAGGCAAATGTTTGCTTGTTTTGCAGAAGCCATCCTTCTCGAATTTGAGGCTTGTCATACCAACTTCAGCTGGGGTAGGAACAACATCACCCTTGAGAAGATGGATTTCATTGGCGCTGCTTCGGTTCGTCACGGTTTCTCAACTCTCAACCTTCAGGGGCAGCTTCAGGCTGCCGCTGCCTGACGTTCACAGATCCGGTTTTCATGGCACGTCGCCCCCTACTCGAGTTTGAAAAGCCCCTGATTGAGCTTGAACAGCAGATTGAACAGATCCGCCAGTTGGCTAGGGACTCAGAAGTTGATGTCAGCCAGCAGTTGCTTCAGCTGGAAACACTTGCTGCTCGCAGACGCGAAGAGATTTTTCAAAACCTGAATCCAGCCCAGAAAATTCAGGTTGCTCGCCATCCTCATCGCCCGAGCACCCTGGATTTTATTCAGATGTTCTGCGATGACTGGGTTGAGCTTCATGGTGATCGTCGTGGGAACGACGATCAGGCGTTAGTGGGTGGCCTCGGCCGCTTAGGTGAACACTCAGTGGTGCTTTTGGGCCATCAAAAGGGTCGTGACACCAAGGAAAACGTGGCCCGTAACTTTGGGATGGCAACCCCAGGTGGATATCGCAAAGCCCTGCGATTAATGGAGCATGCCGATCGTTTTGGTCTGCCGATTCTTACTTTTATCGATACTCCTGGTGCTTATGCGGGTTTGCTGGCCGAAGAGCAGGGCCAGGGAGAGGCGATCGCCGTCAACCTCCGTGAGATGTTCGGCTTCAAAGTGCCAATTATTGCCACGGTGATTGGTGAAGGCGGATCCGGCGGTGCACTTGGAATTGGTGTTGCTGACCGGCTGCTGATGTTTGAACACAGCGTTTATACGGTGGCGAGTCCAGAGGCATGCGCCTCGATTCTTTGGCGAGATGCTGCCAAAGCACCCGAAGCTGCTGCGGCATTGCGAATCACCGGCAAAGACTTACTCAGCCTGGGTGTTGTTGATGAGGTGCTTTCGGAACCGTCTGGCGGAAACAATTGGGCTCCCCTAGAGGCTGGAGCAACGCTGCGGGAAGCTCTCGAACGGAATCTGTCTGAGCTTTTGGCACTCTCTACCCAAGAATTGCGGGATCAGCGGTATAGAAAGTTTCGGGCGATGGGCCGCTTCATAGAGCCAACCTCGTCGAATGCCGATCCATCTCCTTAGGATCGACGCGATCGCTGAGGCTAGTTGCCCTCTGTACTAATTACTGGAGCATCGCGCGGCATTGGTCGCAGTGCTGCTTGCGCTTTTGCTGAAGCTGGTTGGGACTTGATTCTCTTGTCACGCAGCGAAGCCTCTCTCCAATCTCTTGCGATTGAATTGGCATCGACAGGTCAACGCATCGTTTACGAAGCTGTTGATCTCACAAAACCTGAGGAGATTGCTCCAGGGGTGAAAACATTGCTCAGTCAGGGGCTTACACCTTCTGTACTGATCAATAATGCTGGCGCTGCTTGGACAGGGGGGCTGCTTGAGATGCCCTTGGACAGCTGGAATTGGTTGATGCAGCTCAACCTCACCAGCGTTTTTCAAATGTGCGCTGAGGTGGTTCCTGCAATGCGCCCTGCAGGAGGACTGGTGATCAATATCAACAGTCATGCTGCTCGAAATGCTTTCCCGAATTGGGGTGCTTACTGCACGGTGAAGGCAGCCTTAGCAAGCTTTACGCGCTGTCTCGCTGAAGAGGAAAGGGTGCACGCGATCCGCGCCTGCACGCTCACTCTCGGTGCAGTAGATACACCACTTTGGGATTCGCCAACCGTCCAGAGCACTTTTGATCGGCGTGCCATGCTTCAAGCCGAACAGGTTGCTGTTACGCTTCTTCATCTAGCGCAACAGCCGTCCACGCAAATTGTTGAAGACCTTACTTTGATGCCAGCTACTGGTGCCTTCTGAAACACCCCTGACATGACTTCTACTATTCCTGCTATCTCCAACGAGTCTTTGACTTCACTTAACGCTGGAGTCCAACCCGTTTCTCAGAGAATCCGCCAGCGCCTCGTTGATCAGGGTATTTCTTTTCTGGCGAACGACAATATCGCACCATTCCTCCAAACTGGTGAGCTCGATGAACTCGAGCACGAGGTTGCCGATCGCGTTAGGGAGCTTCTGCGCAGTCTGGTCATTGATATCGACAATGATCACAACACCGCTGAGACGGCAGAGCGTGTGGCGCGGATGTATCTGCGTGAGGTGTTTAAGGGCAGGTATAATTATCAACCGAAGGTTGCGAGTTTTCCAAACGTCAAGCAACTTGATGAGATTTATACCGTCGGCCCCATAAGCGTTCGTTCTGCTTGCTCCCACCACCTCGTTCCAATCATGGGGAACTGTTGGATCGGAATCAAGCCTGGTGAGCGTGTGATTGGTCTCTCCAAGTTCACCCGTGTGGCTGATTGGGTGTTCTCTAGGCCTCACATCCAAGAGGAGGCGGTCATGATCCTTGCTGATGAAATTGAGCGATTGTGTGCTCCCCAGGGCTTGGGCATCATCATCAAAGCTCAGCACTACTGCATGAAATGGAGAGGTGTAAAGGAACCGCAAACCAGCATGGTCAACTCAGTGGTTCGTGGTGATTTCCGCCATGACCCAAGCCTTAAGCAGGAATTCTTCGAGTTGGTACGGCACCAGGAAGCCATGCTCAGCACCTGATTTTGGGTTTAGTTGGGTGATCAGCGCGATTGTGTTGATGTTATTGAATCGGACCAATCACATTGCTGTTCACCCGCTTCACGCTTCCATCACTGGTTGCAACAACCATCACGGCCATTACTTTTCCACCTCGATCTGTTTGGCTTATTCGATAGGTTTCTTCGCTGCGATCAGACACTAATTTCCAATGCCCATCCCCCTGGCGTTGGTACCAGTGAATATGAACGCTGTTGATCTCGTCTCCCTGCAGATCAAACTTGGCTTTGAGTAGTTTCCCTTCTCTCGCCTCTCCGACCAGGACGAAGTTTTTAAGTCCTTGGATGGTTTGTGTGATCCGCCCTTCCATCTGGACATCTGTTGAGATCTCTTTGTTGAGAACGTTGATTTGTTTCTCGGGATCAGCCGTTAAACCAGGCACGCATTGCAAGCTCCCGTTTTCGAGGCGACAACCTGGAAGCATTCCTTGCGCTTGCGTTGCTGCAGGGAAAAGACTGATCCATGAGAGAAGCAATGCAGATGCTGCAGCCCGATAGGCCATGGAAATGGATCTAATTGAATGCAACTTATTGCCGAAGCCGTTCGTTGTCATGAACGGTTTGAACAAGCGCGCGAACTTTGTTGAGGTCTTTCACTCCCGGCCTCGTTTCAAGACGGCTAGAGGCGTCGAGTCCGTAGGGCGCAACCAGCTTGAGCAGTTCAGGGATCCATTCGGCGCTGATTCCTCCAGCCAACCACCAGACCGTGTTTGGTTTCAGCTGGTCATGCAAGTGGGTGAACCAGCTTGGGTCCAGGCGATGGCCTGTGCCGCCAAGTTGATCAGGGCTCCAGGCATCGAGTAGTAGGGCGTCGATATGGGATTCAAAGAAGCTCAGTTCATTCAAATCTTGTTCAGTACGCAGTCTCAATGCTTTCCACCAGAGCACCGTTGGATGCTGCTGCTTCAGCTGAAGGCAGCGCTCTGGAGTTTCCGATCCATGGAGTTGAACGATGGTTGGTGTGCCATCGCCTTGAAGCGCGCTTTGGATGGCGTGCTCGGAGGGATCCGCTACAACCCACACACGCTCGACGTCCGGATGCAGCTGTGCCAATTCCGCAAAGATGGCACGTCGGAGCGGCTCGGTGACGAAACGGGGTGTTTTGTCGACGCCAATCACCCCGATCGCCTGCACTCCCATGGCAGCGATGGAGCAGGCTTGAGAGTGATCGGTGAGCCCACAGATTTTCAGAGCGAGAGCCGCTTCGGACATTCGATCGAGGAGCTCGAGTGGTTCCTTTCTAGGATTGGACGATCGGGCCGCGGCAGTGCCCAACGGAGGAGCCCATGGGCGATGGCTGGCAGCTGATGCGGATTCGCGGCATTCCGCTAAGGGTCCACCCGAGCTGGTTCATCATTTTGGTGTTGTTCACCCTTGTTTTTCAGCAAGATGCAGCTCTGCTGCCAGGTGCATCTGGTTCGCCTGCTTTGAGTTGGTTGTTGGGTTTGGCCACTGCTCTATTGCTGTTCGTTTCGGTGCTGTTGCACGAACTAGGCCATTCCCTGGTAGCGCTTAGAGAAGGCGTCAAGGTGGTCAGCATCACCCTTTTCCTGCTCGGTGGTGTCGCTCGCGTGGAGCGGGAATGTTCCACGCCGATGGGATCGTTTCGGGTAGCCGCAGCTGGTCCAGCGGTCAGCTTTCTGCTGGCTGGCTTACTTCTGGCAACTCAGCATGCCGCGGGTCATGCCAATCCCTTGTTTGGCAATCTTGTGGAAAGGCTTGGCTATCTCAATTTGGTCCTGGCTTTATTCAACCTTCTGCCAGGACTGCCTCTAGATGGAGGCTTAATTCTTAAAGCCTTGGTTTGGCAATTCACCGGGAGCCAACGCCGAGGGATTCAGGTGGCAACGGCCACGGGGCGGCTTCTTTCACTGACCGCGATCATGCTCGGCGTTTATCTCTTCCTTCGTGGTGGTGGATTCACTGCCCTTTGGCTTGTGATGTTGGGTTGGTTCGGTATGGGAGCCTCGCGCTCCCAATCTCAGACCCTGGCTCTGCAGAAGCTCCTGATCAACTTGCATGTAGGCCCTGCTTCCTCCAAGCGTTTTCGGGTGTTGGAAGCCGATCAGAGCTTGCGCAGCCTGAGCCAAATGCGTTTGAGAGGAGCTGAGTCTGAGAATGATCCCCTGCCCGACTGGGTGCTTGTTTGCCGGTCTGGGCGCTGGCTCGGATACGTCACTGATCAGCCACTTAAGGATCTTTCTGTTCAGTACTGGGATCGACAGACCGTGGGGGAGCACATGCGACCGCTGGCTGAACTCCCTTCCCTTCAAGAGTCAGCTCCACTTTGGAAAGCCGTCCTTGCACTTGAGCAAAGTGAACATGGCCGATTGCTTGTGACCGGTGCTGCGGGTCTTCCCTCCGGAACCTTGGATCGCAGTGATGTGGGCGAAGCGGTTTTGAAGGGGTTGTCCCTCAAATTGCCGGCACCCCTTCTCGAAGCCTCTAGGCGCCGAAATGACTATCCCTTTGGCTTGCCGCTTCTCCAGGCGGTTACGTCCATGCGTGCCTCGGGATTGTTGGATGAGACCGCTGAGTCGGTGATCACATAATCAGCAGCCCGTTCCGTTACGAGCTGCTGTTCCCGACGGCTGATTGGCGACACACACCAGCGGAGTCCTGGCCAGAGCTCCACAATCGCCTCGGTAAGAGCTGCTTCAACACTGGCAGCAGACGGTGCGACGGGCTGCCAGCAAGGTGGAGCTGTTGCAAAGACGTCTTCCCAAAGCTGTAGGGGTGGAGTCAAAGGGATTTCACCGTGCTGCAGAAGGTGCCCCCTTTGCCAAAACTGGGCGCTGCCGATGCGTTTATGCCCCGAAGGATCCACGAGATCCGCCGTGGTGGCACTGGCGAAGCAATTTTGGCTTCCAGCGAGGGCAGGATCATCCCCTTGATGAAGCTCAAGGCCAAGTCGCGCTAATCCAGAGGAGATCCAGGCGTTCGCCCGGCGATACGCTTCGCGCCGCTGTCGGGGTGCATGCGGCCAGATTAAGGAGTAGGTCAGACCACCGCCATGCAGAACGGCCCCTCCACCGCTAGGGCGTCTGACCATGTTTAAGCGTCCGTTTCGGACCAGATCGAGCCAATGATTGGACCGTGATGTCTGGTGGCGCCCGAATGACAACCAGGGCCCTTCCCAGAGATAGAAGCGGAGCACGGGGCCAGGGTTGTTTGTGCTTTGGCACTGTTCCAACAACAGGGCGTCAAACGCCATATGTTCTGGACCTTGGCCGGCGACAGCTGGGATCAGTCGTCCGTGGGTTCCGAACTCAGACCGGCAGGATGCAGGAATCGACATGGCCGGAATGGAGATTTTGGATTGGCTGCTGGTGGTGCCTCTGGGTCTGCTTGCCGGGGGATTGGCCGGACTGCTGGGAATTGGAGGTGGTTTGATTTTTGCCCCTCTGTTGCTCTGGATGGGGTTAACACCGCATCAGGCTTTGGCGACAAGCACTTTTGCCATTGTGCCAACGGCACTCAGTGGCACTGCAACACACCTTCGCGCTCGAACTGTGCCTGCTCAGGCTGGATTGGCCATTGGTATCGCCGCATTTGTGACGGCGTTGATTTTTAGTCGCCTGGGGCGCTTTGTTGCTGGCTGGCATTTGTTAGCGCTTCAATCCCTGCTTTATCTGTTTTTGGCTTGCACGATTCAGTCGCGTCCAGACGATTCGGGGTCGGATACGGATCAGACGTTTTCCTTGCCAGGACTCACCGCCGTGGGTGGCTTGGCAGGATTTGCCGGCGGAATGTTGGGCTTAGGTGGCGGGCTCGTGATGGTGCCAGTGATGGTGCGGGGGTTGGCCGTCCCGATTCGACTTGCGATTCGATTCAGCACTGTGGCAGTGGCTTGTTCCACCGCAGCGGCGTCTCTTCAGTTTCTTTCTGAAGGGAGAGGGCAACCCACGCTGGGCCTGATTCTGGGAGGAGTGGCTGCAGTGGGCGCTCAGTGGAGCGCATCGCGTTTGGATGACGTGAGGGTTGATCGGCTGGCCTGGATGCTGCGTGGGCTTGCCATCCTGTTGGCTCTAGATAGTGCTCGGAGAGCCTTCCAGCTTGCGCTCATCGGTTGATTCACTCGGACGTCAGCTGGCTGTAAGGGCGATCAGTGGCTGAATACCCAAAGCGATCGTCAGGCTCACAATGAGGCCAACTCCGGCTTTCCAAACGTCTTGGCTCAGATTTTTGCTGAGCTGATCGATAGCGTTCGATGATTCATCGTTCTTGGCTGATCGTTGTCTCAAGGTCAGGGCAATCTCTCGACCGCCTAGGAGTCCGAGAAAAACCCAAGTCGTACTGAGGGGAAAGCTGCTGAACTGAGTCTGGGTCAGCAGACAGATCGCGAACATGAGATCGATCACGGTGGCTGATCGCAGGTCCGATGTGTTGGTTTTTGATCGCAGTACCCCCTGAATAGGTCCTCCTCCAACAGCGACTAACGCGCACAGTCCTAGACAAAGCGCGGCGGTGCAAAGCAGCATCGGGATTAATTCAATGCTGCGCGGTAAAAAAATAAAAATGTTCGCCAGATCTTGCACCAGCCATAGGCTCCATAGCCATCCTGTTGAGCACCACTGAAGGCCGTACCAGAGTTTGTTGAAAGCTGAGTTGGTATCGGGGCTGGGCTGATGGTTGGGCTTGAACAAGCGCTCGAGCAGCTCTACTCCGAGCCCCCAGACGGCGATTCCAAGGCTGAGGGCGAGGAGATACCCCGAGACAGATCGCTCAACGAGTGTGCCGATGTTCTCTGGCACAAACGCTGAGAGCACAAGAAAAGAGGTACTCACAGGAGCACCCCAGGCCGTGAGTGCCAGCACTGCAAGGGGTGGAATGAGGTAAGCCCAAGTGAAGCAATCAGGCTGCGGAAATGATGCGAGACGCCCCCATGCCGGCTCTCCGTTGTTGATGAACCAGCCCCCCATCAACACGACGGCTGTCATCGTGCAGAGGAACACCATTTGCACCCATTTGGGCGTGCGATGTTCGTTGGACGATAGGTAGCTCCCTAGGGTCTGAAGCGAATCATTGGCAGTTACCGAATAGGCGGCCAGCAAGAAGCCGATCACCATCCACGGTGTGATCTCCATCAACGTTGATCAAGAAGGGTCCAGAACGCTGCATCCACCTCGTAGCCAATAGTGGCGGCCATCTGGAGCAAGTTCCCTCGCTGAGATTGAGGAAGGTGTTGTCCCAGGTGATCGAGCAGCATGAACCGGTGGGTGATCCAGATCTCCAGAGCCTGAGGGTCGAAGCGAATCCCTTCATTTGGACTGAAGTCGTGGGGAACCACCATCGCTACGTGTTGGATCAGGCTTCCGCCAGATCGTTCCAGCACTAAAGGGAGCCAGGGGTGAACAGCATCTGCCCTGAGGGCCCAAAGACGGGGCTCGGGGCATTCACTGAGTTCTCTGGGGTCATCGGCATCCCGTGGCCAGTTGTACTGGAGCTCTAACCCCCCTCCATCGCTGAGAAGGTCTGTGAGTGGCCGCTCCATCCATCGGTTTAGCGCCTTGAGATCAAGCGTCTGAATGGCAGCGACATCGATAACAACGGGTTGCGTCCAACTTTTGACATCCATGGGGGTGTGACAGGCCTTTGCGAATGATGGCTTGAAGAGGGGGTTAGGAGAAAGAATGGAGGGGCGTTATGAATCCGTCATGGTCAGTTCTATTACTCAAACTGAGATTTTCATCGCTCTAGTGGTGGCTGCCCATGCCGGCGTGTTGGCTGTGCGTCTTTGTGTGAGCCTGTATCGGGCGTGAACTGACGTACGCGTTGAGCGATGGGCTCTTGCAGTCTTTGTCCGCTGCGTTACAAGCGGATATGGCTAAGGCAGCTTCATCGCCAACAAGACAACGATCCAGGTCATCTGATCGCTCCGCTAAGGAAAGGGTCGATGCTGTAACGCTTGCTGCCCTGATTCAAAATCAGGGCGATCGCAGAGACATGCTCTGCAGCGGCCTTGCACTGGCTGTGAAAATTGGTCTGATCAGCCTTGGTGGAGTCAGTCTTGTCAGGCTTTCGATGGCTTACCAGGAGCGCTTAGACCGCCATGGAGAGCTTGCCGCTGTTGTGGATGTGGAGACCACTAAGCTTCTTGGCCTACAGCAACGTTTTGATCGTTTGTTCACTCTCGGTGGAAGAGATCGCCTGATGAATGAACAGGATCAATGGATCGCTCCAAACCGTCTTCGCATTATCTGGCGCTGAAAATTCCTGGCTTTATGCGATGCATTCGCAGCAACGCTTGAAAGGTCAGACTGGAATCAAATAAGGGTTTATCAAGATGGGAACACCCGGCACCGTTCTGATTACAGGAACCACGTCCGGCGTGGGCTTAAATGCCACCAATGCTTTGGTCCGACAGGGTTGGACCGTGATTACGGCTAATCGCAATCCGCAGCGAGCTGCTGGTGCAGCAGAAGATCTTGGTATCCCTCGCGATCGACTTCATCACATCCTCATGGATCTAGGGGATTTAGAGAGTGTCCGTCATGCGGTTGAGAACCTCTCGATCGGGGTTGATGCGCTGGTTTGCAATGCTGCGGTCTACGACCCCAAGTTGAAAGAGCCCAAGCGTTCGCCCCAGGGCTATGAATTGTCGATGGCCACAAACCATTTGGGTCATTTCTTGCTGATTCAGTTGCTTCTCGATCGGTTGAAGGCTTCCAGCCATCCCTCAAAACGGATCGTCATTCTTGGCACTGTGACCGCTAATTCCAAGGAACTTGGAGGGAAAATCCCTATTCCAGCTCCGGCTGATCTTGGAGACCTTTCCGGTTTCGAAGCCGGCTTCAAGGATCCGATCTCGATGGCGAGTGGACAGGTGTTTAAGCCAGGCAAGGCTTACAAAGACAGCAAGCTGTGCAACATGATCACCACGCAGGAACTGCATCGACGTATCCATGACGATACGGGGATTAGCTGCACATCCCTCTATCCAGGTTGCGTGGCTGACACAGCTTTATTCCGAAACACCCCAAAGGCATTCCAAGTGATTTTCCCTTGGTTTCAGAAAAAGATTACGGGTGGATATGTTTCTCAGGCTCTTGCCGGTGAACGGGTAGCAATGGTGGTGGAAAATCCTGAATTCAGCCAATCAGGAGTGCATTGGAGTTGGGGGAATCGCCAAAAGAAAGGTGGCAAACAATTCAGTCAAGAACTGTCTGACAAGGCGACAAATCCAGTTGTCGCCCTTCGTGTTTGGGAGCTTTCGATGAAACTCGTGGGTCTCTGATCAGTCGATACCGAGAAGGTCAAAGATCTCCCTGTCTTTAAGGGAGACTGCTTCCAATGGTTCAACCTTGTGGATCATGTTGTTGGCCAAGCGCATGTATTCCTCTTGAACAGCTTTCACTCCTTCCTCATTTTCATCCATTTCGAAAATGGTGCATTTCTTCAGACGTGAACGTCGAATAGCGTCCACGTCTTGGAAATGAGCCATCGTACGCAGGCCCGTACGTGCATTGAATTTATCGATCTGGTCAGTGCCAACGGAGCGATTGGCTATCACACCTCCAAGGCGTACTTTGTAATTTTTCGCTTTGGCTTGGATTGCCTGCACGATTCTGTTCATCGCGAAGATGGAATCAAAATCGTTAGCGGTCACGATCAGGCAATAATTTGCATGTTGAAGTGGTGCAGCGAAGCCTCCGCAGACCACGTCGCCCAGCACGTCAAAGATCACCACATCGGTGTCTTCAAGAAGATGGTGCTCCTTAAGCAACTTCACGGTTTGGCCGGTGACGTATCCGCCGCAACCGGTTCCTGCAGGTGGCCCTCCGCTCTCTACGCACTTCACGCCGTTGTATCCCGTGAACATGAAGTCCTCGGGGCGGAGCTCTTCGGTGTGAAAGTCCACCTCTTCGAGGATGTCAATCACCGTCGGCACCATCTTGTGGGTGAGGGTGAATGTGCTGTCGTGCTTGGGGTCACAGCCAATCTGGAGCACGCGTTTTCCTAGTTTTGAAAACGCGGCAGAAAGGTTGGAAGAGGTAGTGGATTTGCCGATGCCACCTTTGCCATACACGGCAATGACAAGAGCTCCTTCTTCAATTTTTGTCCCTGGCTCCTGATGAACCTGAACACTGCCGTCACCGTCCGCCGGACGGGTGAGAGTTGTGGTCATGCAGAGACCTGCTTCGTGGGTGTTGTTTTCATTTTTACTGCAGCAAGGTTGAACAGTCAGCTTTCAATTCGTGATCGAAACATCAGGACTGATGGTGTTGAAATACTGACGAGGATTGAGTGAATTGGCATAAAAATAGCTGGATGATTGAGTACAAAGACTCAGTCGATCATCCCTTGTTGTGGGTTTGAAATTGAAGCTAAGGACGGTTTGTTTGGTCGTTAGGCGCTGAAGTGAGCTTTCGCGTCATACAGAGTTTCGCTGTCGATTTGGTTGCGTCCAGTGGATTTGGCAAATGTTTCGGTGTTTCGGCGTACTTTCCCCCGAACGAAGAAGGGGATCTTCTTCAGCTCCGCTTCTCCATCAGCAGTCCAGATCAGCTCGTCCTTAAGGGTACTGATAGCCACCTCCGTTTCTGCAACAGCTCCAGAACCTCCCGCATGACCAAGGTGGCTTTGATGGCCATCCACGAATTCAAAATCGTGCCGGAACATGCCGATGAGGTGCTCCTCTAAGCCCATCATCAGCGGGTGCACCCAGCTGTCGAAGATCACGTTCGCTCCCTCCCAGCCCATTTGAGGACTGTTGCGTGCCGGCACGTCTTGGACATGCATCGGTGTGCTGATCACTGCACAGGGGAGGCCAAGTCGTTTGGCGCTGTGTCGCTCCATTTGGGTCCCGAGCACCAGTTCTGGTGCAGCTGCGGCCATCGCTGCCTCGACCTCGAGGTAGTCATCACTGATGAGGGCCTCAAGTCCCATCGCTTTCGCTGCCGCTCGCACGGGTCGAGCCATCTCTCTGCTGTAGGTGCCTAGGCCCACCACTTCAAAGCCCAGCTCGTCTTTGCATATCCGCGCTGCTGCCAAGGCATGGGTTCCATCTCCAAAGATGAACACCCTTTTTCCTGTGAGGTAGGTGGAGTCGACAGATTCGGAGTACCAGGGCAGCCTGGACTGACGAATTCCCGCTTGGGGGGAAGGTGGTGTCATCCCCAGCAGATTGTGAACTTCAACAAGGAAGTCTTGGGTTGCGCCGATGCCAATCGGCACGGTGCTGGTGAACGGGATTCCAAAACTGCGCTCGAGCCAAGCACAGCTTGATTCGGCGATCTCTGGGTATAGGCACACATTGAGGTCGGCTTCTGGGAGTCGATGCACATCTGCAACCGTGGCTCCCAACGGAGCTACTACCCCCACGTCGATGCCATGCATGCTCAGCAGTCTTTGAACTTCAAGGACATCGTCTCGACAGCGAAAGCCCAGCAACGAAGGACCCAGCAGATTCACGCGAGGACGACGTCCCTGGTGTTGCCATGCTTTGGGGTCATGCGTGAGCTCGGCAGGAGCCTGATCTTTCAACAGAGTCCGAATCAGTTGATAAAAGGTTTCTGCTGCACCCCAATTCTCTTTTTTGCTGTAGGCCGGTAGCTCCAAGTTCACGACCGGCATGCTCAATCCCATGCTGATGGCTAAGGCGCCGGCTTGGTCCTGGATTAATTCCGCGGTGCAGCTTTCGCCAACAAGAAGAGCATCGGGTTGGAAGCGATCAACCGCTTCTCTGACGTGGCGCTTCACCAGTTCCGCGGTGTCACCGCCGAGATCTCTGGCCTGAAAGGTTGTGTAGGTGACAGGAGGTCGTTTATCTCGCCGCTCGATCATCGTGAAAAGGAGATCGGCATAGGTGTCGCCCTGGGGCGAGTGCAGCACGTAATGGACACCTTCCATAGATGCTGCAATGCGCATGGCACCAACGTGAGGTGGCCCTTCGTATGTCCAGAGGGTGAGTTGCATGGCTTTAGGCGTGAACAGGGTCAGAGTCGATGGGTGCGCTACTGGGCGGGTTCAGCGCTTGGCGAATGAGTTCGCGTCGTCTGAGCGGGCGGGAGAACAACTCGGCCAGCTCTCCGGCCTGATCGATGCCATGAATAGGACTAAAGACCAATTCAATCGACCACTTGGTGGCGATTCCTTCCGCTTCGAGCGGATTGGCAAGCCCCATGCCGCAGACCACGAGATCGGGTTGAGTGGCACGGACGCGATCCAGTTGTTTCTCCACGTGCTGTCCCTCCATGACAGTGGTGCCCTCAGGGAGAAGCTCTAGCTCTTCAGCCATCTGCTCGAGATTCAAGTAGGGCGTCCCTACCTCGACAAGTTCCATGCCGCATTCTCTCTGCAAGAAACGAGCGAGCGGAAGTTCGAGTTGAGACTCTGGCAACAGAAAAATTCGTTTGCCATTCAGGATTTCTCGATGTGGAGCTAGAGCGCTTTGGGCGCGAACTACCAGAGGATCGAGCACGGAGGCGACCTGGTCAGCATTGATTTGAAAGTCTTTTGCTGCGGCTTCCATCCAGCTGCGACTTCCTTCAGCACCCAAGGGGAAGGGAGCTGTAAGGACGCGAGCACCACGATTGCGTAGCAAGCGTGCTGTTGTCGTGAGGTACGGCTGCGTCAACAAGACCGTTGTCCCTGGTCCAACAGCGGGGAGTTCGGTGGACTGGCGTGGAGGCAAGCTACAAACCGAGTCGATTCCAATTCGACCAAAAAGATGAATGAGGCGATCCTCGACGGCATCGGCGAGCGTTCCGACCATCAACAGCTGGCGTTGATCTGTCGAGGGCAGGAGGGGAACTAAGGCTGAAAGTGCTCCGTCTTCTCCTTGGGTAAACGTGGTTTCAATGCCGCTCCCCGAATAATTCACGACCTGCACTCGGCCTCTCAATTCATCGTTGAGACGTTCTGCTGCCCGCGCCAAATCCAGCTTGATCACTTCGCTGGGGCATGACCCCACCAAAAACAAGGTGCGGATCTCTGGTCTTCGTTCCAGCAGTTCACGAGCGACGCGATCCAGTTCGTCTTGAGCATCGGCGAGGCCTGCTAGGTCGCGTTCGCTCAGGATCGCTGTTCCAAAGCGAGGCTCAGCAAAAATCATCACGCCAGCAGCGCTTTGAATCAAGTGGGCACAGGTGCGTGAGCCCACGACCAAAAAGAATGCATCAGGCATCCTTCGGTGCAGCCAGACGATCGAGGTCAGACCACAGAACACCTCCCGTGGTCCTGTTTCCTTGAGCAGATTCACGCTCATCGCTTTCAAGACAGGTTCCTATCCACCACGATGACGCCAGAATCACGTAGTGCTCAGACCTAACAAAATTCTTCGGGATCGGTGTTGATTTCCAGTTGGGCCAGATTCGCTGAAGAAGACTAAATTTCAGCACAAATGACGCCAACGCTCTGATGTTGTCTTTGCGAGCTTTTCCTGCTGTTTTGGCTCTGGGTTTGGCGTTGGCCGCCTGTCAGTCAGTTGAGAAAAAGGCAGTTACAGACCAAGCAAAGGTGGTCTCAGACTCCGGTCTCGTTTGCATAGCAACTGCTGAGGTGGAAAAAGCCTTGGACAAAGTTAATGATTTAACCCCTGCCTCAACGGTGGCTGACGCTGAGGTTGCTGGTGCGTCGCTAAAGAAAGCTCTCGCCACGCTTGATCAAGCTGAAACTGAATTCCAAACCGCTCAACTGAAGGAATATCGCGACCAGGTTGCGATATTCGAAACGTTTGTGGGTCAGATCAGACAGAACAAAACCATGACCCTCGAGGAAGCAGCTCAGCAACTGAAAGCGAAAGCTGAGCCTGTGATTGCTGCTCACGAGCAACTTGCCGAAACCACGGCTTGCATCGAAGTTGAAGACCTAACTGATTCAGGTGATGACCGTTCTCGGGACAAATCGAAGGATGACGGCCTCGAAAAGGCTGATTCCTAATAATTTCAATCAACAGAGCGCTGTTCAAAGGCGACGACGGAAATGATCGTCGCCGAATCCACCTGCTGATTGAGATGAATCCATGCCGATCTGGGTGAGACGCCACACGTTTCTGCTCAAGCGGCTCGCCCGTAGGCCTCCTCTTTCAACTTGTTCCGAACCTGGGCGGATACCAAGCAATTGGGTGACTTCCGCCGTACTCAATGGTGCCCCTGTCTTAAGCGCAAGAGATGTCAGTTCGAGTCTCTGTCGCAGCTCAACAAGATTGGCAGCACCACCATCTTCAGCAGCGCTCCAAATCCAACGACCTGGGCCTTCCTGATTGAGCTTTTGCATTAAGCCCATTCCGATCATTCCCAGCGCTTGCTCGGCGCTGAGCTCAGAACTCAAGGAAGTTGTCTCTGGGCTAAGGGTTTGATTGGCTGCCATGCTGCACTCCCGATTTGCGCGGACGGTATCGGTTCCGTTGGCTGATGCAAGTCGCGAGACGAATTTTGTGAGCAACCTTCCGGTAACATCGCCGCAATGAATCGCTTCGCCAGCTTCGATGCCCGGGAGAGGCGAGTAGGCGGAAGCTCTCTCGTCACCGGAACTGAGGTAAACACTTCGGCGAGTGGAGCCAGTTGTGTCGTCACGACCGACAGCGAATCCCCACGGCTGTTGAGACAAAACAGCCACGTGCAGTCCATTGAACTGCGCACTTATGTCTTTTTAGATTCTCTTCAACCCCAAATCGCTTCCTATATGGGGACAGTGAGTCAGGGCTTTTTGCCGATTCCAGGTGATGCTTGCCTGTGGATGGAAGTTTCACCAGGGATGGCGGTGCATCGAGTCACGGATATTGCTCTCAAGGCCAGCAATGTCCGTCTTGGGCAGATGGTGGTTGAGCGCGCCTTTGGCTCTATGGCTCTCTACCACCGAGACCAAAGCACTGTGATTCATTCCGGTGATGTTGTCCTAGAGGCGATTGGCAGTTCCATTGACCGACGAACCCCCGCCGATGTCAGTTGGACGGAAGTGATTCGAGCCATCACCCCTGACCATGCCGTCCTCATCAATCGTCTAAATCGCAGGGGATCGATGATCGAAGCAGGAATGAGCATGTTCATTCTTGAGACAGAGCCTGCTGGCTATGTCCTTATTGCTGCGAATGAGGCTGAAAAATCATCGAACATCACCTTGGTGGATGTCAAAGCAGTTGGCGCGTTTGGACGCCTCACACTTGCGGGCAGAGAAGGTGATGTAGAAGAGGCTGCAGCTGCGGCCATGCGCGCGATTGAATTGATCAATCGAAGTTGTTCATCAAGGTGATGGGTGAGGCGGCTGATCCCAACTCACGACGAAAGTGGTGGTCAACGAATCCCTAGATGCTGACGTAGGCGTGGGGCCATTTCTCTTGCCGCTTTTCCTCGGCTTCCGAGTCGACTGAGTTGGGCTGATGTCATTTCGCCGTAGCTGCATCGTGTTTCGCGAAGCCAGAACAGTGACTCCAATCCGCCACATGGATAGGCAGGCGATTGGAGTAGTTCACCCCAACAAACTCCTTCCGAGCTTTCAATCGACGCTCCGTCTGGAGAACAAAGAACCATTGCGCTGCGAAATCGTGCACTGCGATAAGGCTGGTCAGCCATGGATCGAAGCAACTTAGAAATTTTCTCGTCGTCAGTGGGGGCAAGACGTGCTGTGTAGAGGCCAGGAGCCCCATTAAGGGCATCAACCTCCAGTCCAGAATCATCTGCAAGAGCCCAGTTTCCTGTTAGCTGTGCGGCTGCAGACGCCTTGAGGAGAGCGTTTTCGAGATAGGACGTACCTGTCTCATCAACCTCGAGCTCGGCAGGCTGTCGCAGTACGTGGAGTGGGAGAGGCCCGAGCATCTCCTCAATTTCAGCAACTTTGCGTGGATTGCCGCTGGCAATCGTCAGGTTGAGCACTGAAGAGGATCAAGTGAATCCCATTGTGTGGGATGAGGGTAAAAATATTGATCAGATTTAAAAATGAAGCTCAGCTGGGGTTGAACATTCCACTCCGCTTACGCGAAAACTTTGCTTCGGCGGAAAGTTATGGGCTTCTAGGACCCTTGCCTACCGCTTGTGTTGGTGTACTCACCCGAACCCGCACAGGGCTTCAGATCAGTCTGGGCAAGGCTGATAAGTATTACTTATGAAGTTCAGTATGGACAATGATCTTGCAAAGCCCCCAAACCGCTTGACGAGTTGGCCTCTGGCAGACCAATGTCACACCGAACATTCCACCCCCCTTACTCGGTAGGCAATGGCTAACGAAACCATGGGTATCGCTCTCGGCATGATCGAGACACGCGGCCTGGTCCCAGCGATCGAAGCAGCTGATGCAATGACGAAGGCTGCTGAAGTGCGCCTGATTGGACGTGAATTCGTCGGCGGTGGCTACGTCACAGTTTTGGTGCGTGGCGAAACAGGTGCTGTGAACGCGGCTGTGCGTGCAGGTGCAGATGCTTGCGAGCGTGTCGGAGACGGCCTAGTAGCGGCTCACATTATTGCTCGCCCTCACCGCGAAGTTGAGCCAGCACTCGGCAACGGCAACTTCGTCGGACAGAAGGACTGAGATTTGCCGCTAATCCTCTGACGAGGAAGCGCATTTCATTCCCTTTACCGACTTAACGGAATTAATCCATGAGCAAGAAGTACGACGCTGGCGTCAAGGAGTACAGAGACACTTACTGGACTCCTGATTACGTTCCCCTAGACACTGACCTGCTGGCCTGCTTTAAATGCACTGGCCAAGAAGGTGTCCCGAAAGAAGAAGTTGCAGCTGCTGTTGCCGCAGAATCTTCAACTGGTACCTGGTCCACTGTGTGGTCTGAGCTTCTCACCGATCTCGACTTCTACAAAGGACGCTGCTACCGCATCGAAGACGTCCCTGGTGATAAGGAGGCGTTCTATGCCTTCATCGCTTACCCCCTCGACTTGTTCGAAGAGGGTTCAATCACCAACGTTCTGACTTCCTTAGTCGGCAACGTGTTTGGCTTCAAAGCCCTGCGCCACCTGCGTCTGGAAGATATTCGCTTCCCGATTGCTTTCATCAAGTGTTGCGCTGGCCCGCCTAATGGCATTGCCGTTGAGCGTGACCGGATGAACAAGTACGGCCGCCCTCTTTTGGGTTGCACCATCAAGCCAAAGCTTGGTTTGAGCGGTAAGAACTACGGCCGTGTTGTCTATGAGTGCCTTCGCGGCGGCCTGGACTTCACCAAAGATGACGAGAACATCAACTCCCAGCCGTTCCAGCGCTGGCAGAACCGGTTCGAATTTGTTGCGGAAGCAATTAAGATTGCCGAAGGGGAAACGGGCGAGCGGAAGGGTCATTACCTCAACGTGACTGCCAACACTCCTGAAGAGATGTACGAGCGCGCTGAGTTCGCTAAAGAACTCAATCAGCCGATTATCATGCATGACTTCATTACCGGTGGCTTCACAGCCAACACCGGTTTGTCGAAGTGGTGCCGCAAGAACGGCATGTTGCTGCACATTCACCGTGCCATGCACGCTGTGATCGATCGTCATCCCAAGCACGGCATTCACTTCCGCGTTCTCGCCAAGTGTCTGCGTTTGTCAGGTGGTGACCAACTCCACACCGGCACCGTGGTCGGCAAGCTGGAAGGTGATCGTCAGACCACTCTCGGCTATATCGACCAGCTCCGCGAATCCTTCGTTCCTGAAGATCGCAGCCGCGGCAACTTCTTTGATCAGGACTGGGGTTCCATGCCTGGTGTGTTCGCCGTTGCTTCCGGCGGTATCCACGTGTGGCACATGCCCGCACTGGTTGCAATTTTCGGAGACGACTCCGTCCTCCAGTTCGGTGGTGGTACCCACGGTCACCCCTGGGGATCCGCAGCTGGTGCTGCTGCCAACCGTGTGGCCCTCGAGGCCTGCGTCAAGGCACGCAACGCTGGTCGTGAGATCGAGAAAGAAAGTCGCGACATCCTTCTGGAAGCCGGTAAGCACAGCCCTGAGCTGGCCATCGCTCTCGAGACATGGAAGGAAATCAAGTTTGAGTTCGACACAGTCGACAAGCTCGACGTTCAGTGATCGGTTAAGGGGTGAATTCTTCACCCTTTAACCGATCCTCGATATAACTCTGGTCGGAAAAATTTGATCCGGCCAAAACATTTTTTTAAAGCGTGATCCCCATGCCTTTTCAGAGCACCGTGGGTGACTATCAAACAGTCGCCACCCTGGAGACATTCGGCTTCCTTCCGCCGATGACACAGGACGAGATCTATGACCAGATTGCTTACATCATTGCCCAAGGATGGAGCCCGCTCGTTGAGCACGTCCATCCTTCCAATTCCATGGCCATCTACTGGTCCTATTGGAAGCTTCCTTTCTTCGGTGAGAAGGATCTCAATGTTGTTGTGAGTGAACTCGAGGCTTGCCACCGCGCATACCCCGACCATCACGTACGCATCGTTGGCTATGACGCTTACACCCAGGGTCAAGGCTCCTGCTTCGTGGTTTTCGAAGGACGCTGATCCTTCTGCTGCACGATTTCGAGCCCTGAGTTGATCAGGGCTCAACTTTTCCTGTAGGGACTTGTTCCCTCCAACTCACGACGACATTCTCGGGCGGACATGGCAAGACTTTCTAGTCGCGAATTAGCTCTCGAGCGCCGTAAGGCTCTCACTACTGCTGGTAAAAAAGCATCCGTTGTTGTTTCAGCAGGTGCGAATCGTGTTCGGTCGTTCGACGATGCCCGTAAGACGCGCACCAAAGCAGATCCAGTTGTGGCAGCCACTTCAAACGCCGCAACTCCTGTCGCTGTAGAGCGACCAGGACATCAATCACTGACCTCTTCGTCAGCATCTCATCGTTCTCGGGTTAAACCTGTCAGTCAACCAAGTCGTGAGCTCGTTATGGCTCGCCGAGAAGCCCTTTCACGTCGTGGCAAATCAGCAGACACCACTAGAGATAGAAATCGAGCTGAGGTCGCTCGTAAAACAGCTACAAATACATCCAAGATAGCTCCTGCAGTCAGTAAGAAAGACTCTGGTTGTGGAGACAATGCGGCAGCTGAAGCATCAACTCGTTTGAGTCGTCTGGCTGTACCTGTTGATCTTTCCACTAAAAATTCCTCCCGCCGCAGCAAAGCTCCAAAGCGTCGTGCCATCGATAATCCAAGCCGATCACTCGCTTTAGCCCGTCGTGAAGCGATGTCTAAACACGGGAAAACAGCTGGTAAACAACCCACAAGTGCTGCTGCATTAGCCCGTCAGGCGAATCCTGACCTCACCAGCCGTGAGTTGGCTCAACAAGTGCGTGAGCTTCGCGCGAAGTCCGGAGCTCGTAGCAAGCAAAGCGCTGGAATAACGCGTCCAACAGGCCCGAATCGGAATGGATCTAAGCAAGCCGCCTCCGCTGATGCTCACTGGAAGGTGGGTGAGTCAGAGACCACTGGAGGCCAGACTGTGACTGGCACGCAGGCGAATCGATCCGTTAAGACGACGGGCAACGAAGCCAGCACGTGTCGTTCGATTACTGGTACTGAATATCTCGGTGCAGAGGTCTTCCAGACTTTTTGTCAAAGCACTCCAACGCCAACCACACCCGCCAAGGTTCGTGTGTCTGCCACCACCCATGGGAATCGGGTTACTGGCAACGAGGTTGGTCGCTCGGAAAAAGTGACAGGCGATGAGCCCGGCACCTGCAAAAGAGTGACAGGTACGGAATACATTTCAGCGAATCAAAGCGCCGCCTACTGCGGTGGAACCAACCCATCTCCACGCAAGGTTGGACATAGCCTGACGCAGCAAGGGCGCCCTGTTAGCGGCGTGATGGTAGGGCGATCCTCCAGCGTGACTGGGAATGAAGCTGGTGCGAACCGCTCTTTGACTGGTGATCAATATTTAGGATCTGATCCCCTCCCTGAGGGCCGTCCAGCTGCCAAGGTTGGGTTGTCTGAAACGCTCTCTGGCACAGGCGTTACTGGCACGATGCTTGGTCGTTCCTCGAGTGTCACTGGCGATGAACCTGGTTCTTGCAAGCGCGTGACTGGCAATCAGTACATCAGTGCAGAACAAGTCAATTCATTCTGTGGAACCAAGCCAGATCCAGAACCATCGAAGGTTGGATTCAGCATGACTAACCGCAACCAAGTGGTGAGTGGCACCAGCACAGGTCGCTCTGAAAAGGTCACGGGTGATGAACCTGGAAGCTGCAAAGCAGTGACAGGTACTCCCTACGCAGGCCTTGAGCAAGCAGGACAATACTGTGGTAACTCCGCTGTTCAAGCGATCCGGGAACGGACCCCTGTCCGCCCCGGTACACCTTCCTCTCCCATGACAGGCCTGCAACCAGGTATTGGAGGTGTGATGACAGGCGGCGAACGTGGCGCTTGTGAAGCTGTCACTGGTACTCCTTATATCGGTGCCGATCAGCTCTCAGCAGCTTGTGGTGCTGAGGCACCCCTTGGAACAGACACGCATGGTCAATCACCAGAAGGGTCGAGTTGGACTCGATTCAGTGTGGTTTCTCCTGCCCGTGCTGCGCAGCAACAGCGTGAGACCAGCAAAGGCGTGACCGGCACCGCTTACGAAGACAGCAGCCGTATTACGGGCCCTTTTGATCTGGCCGGTGGGAAAATCACCGGCACGGAGCAATTCCGATTTGATAATCGCGAATTTCAGGAGCGTCACAGCCAACGTCAAGGCCAACGTCAATTTCAACCCACCACCCCTGAGATTGCACTCGCTACTCAAGAACCTGCTTCCCGGGTCACTGGTGAAGGCTCCTCCACCAAAGTAGTTACCGGTGATGACTGGGATCGGGGCGAACATGTGACGGGTACGGAAGGAGTCTCCGCTCGTCGTCGTAATCCCGGCCGTTCGGGATCAATGGTGGGAATGCCCCCCCTCGAACGAAAGCGCAACGAGCAGTCTGAATGGCCTGAAAGTCGTGTGACGGGTTCCAGTGGCAGTACCTCAAAGGGTTCGCTGATTACCGTCTCAGGCGGAGCACGAGGCTGATCAACTAATGGTCCGCTCTGTGCCTTTCCGCGGCGGGCGACCTCTGTCCCCCTCCGCTCCTACGCGTCGTCAGTTGCAACAAGAGAGCGCCGAGTCTTCGGCTTCCTCTGATCCCAAGCAAGCTGATCCCAATCCTCTTTCGGCCCGTGCTGCCTCTCTTGAAAGACGGAGAGCGCTCACGACTTCGGGAAAGGCAGCCGTCTTGGCTGAAGGCACCCTTGGTGCCGGTCGCGTCAGGACAAGTCAAGACAGCAAGCGTTCAGTTCCGCAACAACCTGGCTGGTTACGTCGAGGTCAAAAGTCGTCCAGTGCACGATCGAGCATTTCGAATCGCGCGAGACAGGCAGCAACGACTATCACCTCTGGCAACCGCCAAATATCCAACCGGCCAGTCTCTGAACTCCTGCATCCCCTAACGGATCCGGTTGCTAATGACCATTTACGGATCTATGAGCTGGAAGTTAAAGGGCGCTTCGAAAGGATTGTTCCTGTCCTTCAAAAGATTTCAGCACTTCAACATCACGCTGATTTTATTGATCAGGCACAGCTTTTAGCCCGTCGAGAACTTGGATTTGACCTGCCCAAGCACATTCTCGAGCGTGCCTGGGTTCGTCCTTTGGATATGAGAGCGCTCTACGCGTGGTGTGTTTTTGAGTCGCACCGTGTTTTTAGTGATTGCTTTTTTCAGCACGATCCTCTCGCGGCCTCTTCAGGGAGTGACGCGGCAAAGATGTTTGAGCGTTTTCTTCTGGATTGCGGTTTCCATCTCCTCGATGTGACGCCTTGTGCGGATGGTCGGTTGGCTCATTCCATTGCCTACGCCTTACGGATTCCGTTCAGTTCAGTGCGTCGCCGCTCTCATGCCGGAGCCATGTTTGACGTCGAAAATACCGTCAACAGATGGGTCAAGACGGAACATCGGCGTTATCGCGAGTCCCTCCCAAACGCTGCCAGCCAAGACACCCGTTATCTCAAGGTTGTGACTTATCACTTCAGCTCCTTGGATCCCAGCCATCAGGGCTGCGCTGCCCATGGAAGTGATGACAAATTGGCAGCCTCTGCTGGATATCAGCGCCTTCTTGATTTCCGACAGGCTGTTGAAAACAGCTTTTGTTGTGGTGCTTCCGTTGATTTGTTGTTGATTGGACTCGATACCGATACTGATGCAATCAGGGTTCATCCACCCGCAAGCGATAGCTCAACTCAGTTAGATCGATGGGTGTCAGCTCAAGATCTTTATGAGGCAACGTTAAGGATGTCACCTGATCAGGCGTTGATTCAGATTGCTGAAGCTGTTGAATCTGGTGCGCCTGGAGCGATGGACTCGGGAATGGTGTTATTAATAACTCGCTTATTGGCCAACAATATTTCTCAGATTGATTATGTATTTCAGCTTCATGGTGGTCCTTATCCAGATGCGGGCCATGCAGAACGTTTTATTGGGGTAGGAATCGGTTTTAAAGAAGTCCATTTACGAAATCTCACTTATTTTGCCCACCTAGATACCGTCGAAGAGGGCACACCAGACTTGGATGTTGGTGTGAAAATCTTCAAAGGCTTAAACGTTTCGCGTGATCTGCCCATCCCTGTTGTGATCCGTTTCGATTACTCCAGTTCCGTTCCTGGTGCGCGCGAACGAGCTATCTCAGATTGTCAGAGAGTTAATTCGGCTATTTCAAATCGTTACTCAGACCTCGTTCGTGATGGTTTAATTCATACCTGTTTAACCATCCGGGATCGAAGTAAAACATCCCCTGCAGAAGTTGTAGGGTCCACACTCGATCCTGCTGTTCAGGAGGCTCACTGATCATGCTTATCGTCAAGGTCATCAAGCCATTGGTTTCTACCAATCGCATTCCTGATTTCGAACACAAGCACCTTCAGGTTGTTCTAGACGGCAGCACCCAAAAAGTTGCTGTCGATGCTGTTGGCGCGAAGCCAGGTGATTGGGTGATTTGCGTCAGCAGCTCTGCGGCTAGGGAAGCCGCAGGAAGTAAGTCGTATCCCAGCGATCTCACAATTGTTGGGATCATTGACCATTGGGATCCCGATCCACAGACGCCATCGACTTCGTCCAAGGAGGCGAAGAGCTAATGGAAATCATGCAGGTGATGGGAACTCTGGTCTGTACCTTCCGCGTCGGAGGTTTGGACCATATGCACCTGCGAATCCTTAAAAACAACAAGGGCAAAAAGCTTGTTGCAGTAGATCCTGTTGGCGCTCGAGAAGGCAACTGGGTGTTCACCGCTAGTGGTTCTGCCGCACGACACGCCTGTCCCGACAACACTGTTCTCACAGATCTCACCATCGGTGGAATCATCGACCACTGGTTGCCAGATGGATAACTAATTCACGTTCTGCTCTCCGTCCCACCTCAACGCAATCCATCCAATGGCCACCCCTTCACCCCGTCGTCGTTCCAGCGCAGACTCCGCTGTATCAACACCGTCTACCAAAGCTGCTACCCCCACCTCAGCAGCAGCAAAAGCGACCGTTGATGTGAAGCCTGTAACGAACGCTTCCGCGCCTGCAGCGAGCTCTCCTGCTCGCAGCAGCTCTCGAGGTACACCTACAAGCGGCGGTAGTGGAAAAGGGTCTTCCCTTCAGGCTTCTTCTAGCCCAGTTCCAAGGCGTGCATTCGGTATCGCCCTTGGCATGATTGAGACCCGAGGAATGGTGCCTGCCATTGAGGCCGCCGATGCAATGACAAAAGCTGCGGAGGTGCAGCTGATCAATCGTGAATACGTCGGTGGTGGATACGTCACGGTGATGGTTCGTGGAGAGACCGGTGCTGTGAATGCTGCCGTGCGCGCAGGAGCTGATGCATGTGAACGGGTTGGAGACGGCCTTGTTGCTGCTCATATCATTGCTCGTCCTCACGATGAAGTGGAGCCAGCTCTTTCTTGTACGAATGTCACTCGGCGGATGTGAGTAATACTCCACCGCTGTCTAACTCCGTTTAGATTCCCGGCCCAACATTCCTCTCAACGGCGCAACCGCCCCGTTTCTTTTGATCCCAGCTGCAACGCTGCCTCTGCAAACCGCCTGGTTGATCCCGCTCTACGGGTTCGCCGGGATGTTGGTTTCACTGCCTTGGGCTTTGGGGGCCTTTCGGCGTGATTCCCACCGCCCTGCGGCCTATCTCAACATCCTGCTCACATTGTTTGCTTTCATCCATGGAAGCCTTGTGCTGCGTGACGTCATGGCAGGTGGACCTACCCTTCTGACGTTTCCATGGCTGAATGTGGCTGATCTCAATCTTGAGATCAGCTTCAGTCTCTCTCTCACCAATGTGTCTGCTCTTGAGCTGATCACGGGTTTGAGCTTTTTCTCTCAGTTGTATTCCCTTGGCTATCTAGATAAGGAGTGGGCGCTAGCAAGGTTCTTTGCATTGCTGGGCTTCTTCGAGGGGGCGATGTCGGGGGTTGTTTTGAGCGACTCCTTGTTCCAGAGCTATTTCCTGCTGGAAATGCTCACGCTCTCGACCTACCTCTTAGTGGGATTTTGGTACGCCCAACCTCTCGTGGTTACTGCGGCAAGGGATGCATTCCTCACCAAGCGCGTTGGTGATGTGATGCTCTTGATGGGAATGGTCGCCCTAGCAACGTGGTCGGGTGTGACCAGCTTTGAAGATCTCTATATATGGTCTGCTGCAGACACAATCAGCCCCTTGGCGGCCACATTGCTTGGTCTTGGATTGATTGCTGGACCAACCGGTAAGTGCGCCCAATTCCCGATGCATCTCTGGTTGGATGAAGCCATGGAGGGCCCTAATCCAGCCTCGATTCTTCGCAACTCTGTAGTTGTGACTTGTGGTGCCATTGTTTTGCTCAAGGTGATGCCTTTGCTGCAGAACGCTCCTGTCACGCTCGTTGTTCTTCAGGTAATTGGAACGATCAGTGCGATTGGGGGGTCCTTGGTCTCGATTGCTCAGGTGGACATCAAACGCACGCTGTCGTATTCCACAACTGCCTATTTAGGGCTTGTCTTTATCGCTATTTCCTTGCAGGTGCCCGTACTGGCCCTGCTGCTTCTATTCGCCCACGCAGTCTCGAAGGCACTGCTTTCGATGAGTGTGGGTGGCGTGATCGCCTCCACGAATTGTCAGGACATCACTGAGCTTGGTGGTCTTGGCGGAAGAATGCCTGCCACAACTGGTTCTTATTTGGTGGGTAGTGCTGGGCTTGTGGGCCTCCTTCCCCTGGGAGGATTCCTTTGCTTGGCGCAGGCGGTTGAGCTAGTGGGAGCTCGCTCAGTGATTTTTGTACCGGTTTTTCTCCTCACCAATGCACTAACAGCCCTTAATCTCACCAGGATCTACCGCCAGGTCTTTCTTGGTCGCTCTTTGACAAAGACGCGTCGAGCTACAGAGGTGAACTGGCTGATGGCTTTCCCCATGGTGTCTCTCGCCGTCATCGTTGTCTTGACCCCGCTCTTGTTAATTCGTCTTGAGTCGCTGGATGGATTGCTTGCTTTTCCTCTTTGGGCGGCAGGTGTCGTCGTAGGAAGTGGATTGATCGGTTTGTTGGTGGGAGCTTTCATCCCCCTCAATAAAGCCTGGTCTAGATCTCTCAATCCCGTGTTGCGGTGGTTTCAGGACCTTCTTGAAAATGATTTCTATACAGAAAGGTTTTATCGTTTGACGATTGTTAATGTAGTGGCCTCATTTTCGAAGCTTGCTTATAGCTTTGATCGAAATGTTGTTGATGGAGTACTCCATGGAATTGCCCGATTGTCACTTCAGAGTGCTGAAGGCCTAAAGTTGAGTATTAGCGGTCGAAGTCAAAGCTACCTGTTGACTGTTATCGCGGCCATCGTTTTGCTTCTGTCATCCCTGAGCTGGTGGTTGAACTGAATTAATGATGATTCTCACCCTGCTACTGATCATTCCTTTCTTAGGGGCTCTTTTGTTGTCCCTTTGGCCTGAGGGATCAACTCCTTCTCAGCTAAGACGTCTCACTCTTGTCATTCTCTCGGTTCAATGCATTGCCAGTTTCGCGGTGCTTTTCTGGTTTGATCCGAGCAACCCTGGCCTGCAGCTTCAGGAACGTTTGCAGTGGCTTCCCAGCGTTGGGCTTGACTATTCCTTAGCGGTTGATGGGATCTCCCTCCCGCTTGTTCTAATGAACGCTGTGCTCTGTCTTGTGGCAGCAGTGGCATCGCGAAAAATAGAGAATCGCCCAAGAATTTATTTTGCACTTTTGTTAATCATTAGTGGTGCGGTGAATGGAGCTTTTTTGGCTCAAAATCTCTTGCTCTTTTTCTTGTTTTATGAGCTTGAGCTCATTCCACTTTGGCTGCTGATTGCTATTTGGGGTGGCGCTAACCGAGCCTATGCCTCCACCAAATTCCTGATTATTACCGCAGTGTCTGGGGGTTTGATCCTGGCAGCATTCCTAGGGATTGCGCTCGTTACAGGAAGCGTTGATTTTGGTATTCGCCCGATTTTGTCGGGAGAGATGGGTCTCACTTCACAGCTGTTGCTGATGGGGGCACTGTTGATCGGCTTTGGGATCAAGATCCCTCTCTTCCCATTTCACACCTGGCTTCCTGATGCCCACACCGAAGCGTCGACCCCAGTTTCGGTTCTATTGGCAGGAGTTCTGCTCAAGCTTGGGACCTATGGGTTGTTGCGATTTTGTCTTGGTCTCTTCCCTGAGGCGTGGGAGGTTGCAGCCCCCTGGTTGGCCCTCTGGGCAGCGATTTCTGTTTTGTATGGCTCCTTAGCTGCAATTGCTCAATCGGATATGAAGCGAATGGTGGCTTACAGCTCCGTTGGACATATGGGATATGTCTTGCTCGCTGCTGCCGCTGCAACGCCACTTGGTTTGATCGGTGCGCTGTTTCAAATGGTGAGCCACGGTTTGATTTCAGCGATACTTTTCCTCGCTGTTGGTGTTGTTTATGAAAAAACAGGCACAAGAGATCTGAATGTTCTTCGGGGACTCCTTAATCCTCAGCGCGGCTTACCACTCACGGGAACCCTGATGATCGTGGGTGTAATGGCAAGTGCTGGAATCCCAGGCATGGCAGGCTTTATCTCTGAATTTCTTGTCTTCAGGGGAAGCCTTCAACCCTTCCCCATTGCCACTTTGCTTTGCATGGTGGGCTCAGGTTTAACAGCTGTGTATTTCTTGTTGCTTGTGAATCGAGCCTTTTTTGGACGCTTGGCCATTGCTGCAGGTCGAGTCTCTAATCCCACCATTCTTTCCATAGTGCCGCTCCATGAACAGCTTCCGGCAATTGCACTGTCCTTCATTGTGCTGCTCCTGGGTCTTGCTCCCGATCTTTTGGTCGGGTTGAGCCAGGCGGCGACAACTGGTCTCAGCGAATTAGCGCTCTTACCCATCACAGGAGGACTTTCATGACTGCTTCCAAGATCACTGATGTCCCAACAATTCCAACCCTCCCTAATCGTGAAGAGCTGATTCGTCGTTTGCTTTATGACCAACCTTTATTGGCCGATACGCCTGATCATCTTCTCCAGATTGTCAATGTTCTCGATAGCTACGGGATCGTCCTTGATGCCTATAGCCGCAACCTGGTGAATCAGGGTGAAACGCAGCTACTGAATCCATTTCCAGTGATGCGATTCTTTCACGAGGGTTTCAGTGTTGAACGCTTATGGCAGCATCTTCGTGGTGATCGCATCAACTTTGAATATGCCGAGTATTGCCAAAAAGCAATGTTTTGGCACGGCACTGGCGGGATGGATGCTTATTTTGATTCCGAGCCTTTTCTTGAGACCTGCCAAAAGATTATTGCCCTGCGAAGTCGGAGGGATCCGTTGTTGGCATTGGTGCATGGGCTCTATCCAGGTTTTGCGCCTGAGGCCATCCGATCGATGGCCACCATTTATGCCCTTGGTTTGTTTTGGCGGGTGATGAGTGATCTGTTCCTCGACCTTTCTCGCCGATATCGCAATGGAGAAATTGTGTCTGTTAATGATGCTGTTCATCACATCAGAGATGGTTTAGTCGCTTCTGCTGGAGATCTGATGACTTATAAGGTTACGGTTGGGAATGAAGACGTATGGGTTTTACCACCAGAGGCCGGATTGACATTTCTGGTTGATGTGGCTGTTCCTTATGTGGAAGCTGTCTTTTTTAGGGGAATGCCCTTCCTGGGAACTGTTTCTTATAACGCTCAGGCCCGACAGATTTCAGCTGACATTGGCGATTTCAAGTATGGAGCTCTTTATGCAGATCCAATTCCCAGTATGGGAGCGGGTATTCCTCCGAGTTTGTGCATGCAAGATATGTACCGAAATCTTCCAGAGGAGCTCAGTGATTGGTACATGTCACATGGCAGGGGAATGCATGATGTCCATGTGCAGATCTGCATCAGTTTTCAAAAATCGATGTTTTGTGTCACGAATGGTGCAATCTCAGGCATGATGCCCCATCTCCTTGATACGCAAGATGCTGATCAGCAACAAGCCAATCGTGCTTATGCCGAATCATGGTCTGAGCGGTTGATGGGATGTCAGAGAGGAGCTCTTCTTTGATCAATATTATTTAAAGAAAATGGCCTTCTGCATACATTTTTAATCATGAGATACTGATTGCTAAGCACCGGATTCCATTTTAATGAAAAATCATGATGAATCTGCTTTTTATCTAGATGTGATGAGTCTGCTCAGATCCTTGAAGATTGGATCAATCGCACAACATCAGATGCCCACACTCGGTTGAACAATCTTTATTCTGATATGAATAAAAGAGCCCAGAAAATGGTTTATTCCCATTTCCTCTGGACAAACAGCTGCTTTTTGTGAACCAAATAGGCTTTTATTTCTAATTTATTGAGCATAGCCTATGTATTGTCTATGATAGTCTTCGCTTTGAGGCTATGACGTGGCTTGGATTTGCAGGGCCAGTTTCTCTTTTGATTTAATGACAAAGCATTTGATATCTCTTCCAATGGATCGTGGTGTCGTACTTAGGTGATCTCCTATCTGCTGATATGACCATCCTTGCTTTC
>Ga0302116_1000143_pt1 | contig 39582 bp, 41 predicted proteins | sample AG5_SCM_MG_FD_203124 | JGI IMG/M metagenome (GOLD analysis project Ga0302116, IMG submission 203124) | Marine microbial communities from Western Arctic Ocean, Canada - AG5_SCM | ecosystem: Environmental > Aquatic > Marine > Oceanic | place: Canada: Western Arctic Ocean | collected 2017-10-01 | reverse complement strand
AACCGACATAAAGACGGTTGTTGGTGGAGGTAACCCACTCACAGAACTGCTGCCAGCCGTTGGCGCCGGAGCGCTGCTGGATGGTGGTAGTCATGAATACGGAAAGGAGCCTGTGGGATAAATCCCGGTGGCGAATAAGGAAGACTGGAAAATCCAGTCAATAAGAGTTAATCGAGTTGTGTTGCTTTGTATTGCCCCTGAGATTGCGGCTCCTCATCACACCTATAAGTCCAGCTAATTAATGACCTTTTTGCTGGTGTACTCATACCGTTAGGACGATGCAAACAAGTAGGCGTTTATTTTTAAGGCTGTTAGCAACCACGGCAGTGAGTCGGGGATTGCTTCATGCCGTTCAAGCAGCGCCTAATCAAAAAACGTTTAAAGCAGTCGCTGCCTCCGAGAGGGGAGATCTTCGACTTGCTTTGATCAGTGATCTCAACGGTCCTTACGGGTCAACCCGCTACAACCCGACCGTGGCAAAAGGACTTGATCTGCTGTCTGAGCTGAAACCAGATTTGGTGCTTTGCGCAGGCGACATGGTGGCCGGCCAGAAGATCAGCCTGACCAATTCTCAGCTTGAGGGGATGTGGAGCAGCTTCCAATCCACGATTCTCAATCCCCTGCTGAAGCAGGAGATTGGAATGATCCCAACGATGGGCAATCACGACGCATCCAGTCAAACAGCGGCCTCTCGGTACGTTTTTGCAAGAGAGCGCCAGCAGGCAGAGACCTTTTGGGAACGTCAGAAAAACAGGCTTGGGCTCGAGTTCATCGATGCGAAGCAGTACCCATTCCAATTCAGCGTTAAACAACCTGGCTTATTCGTCGTCGTGATTGACGCCTCATCCGCCACTGTTGATCGAGGTCAACGGCGGTGGCTTGAGCAAGCACTGGACTCAACGTCCAGATCTCCAGAGGATTTCTGTGTAGTGATGGGACATCTCCCACTGACCGCCATCAGTGTTGGTCGGGATCGTGCCGGCGAGTGCATCGAAGACGCCTTGAACCTCACCGATTTGATGCAACGTCATCGGGTAGACCTCTATGTCTCAGGACATCACCACGCCTGGTATCCGGGCGAACTCACGGGACAGCGAGTGCTCAGTCTTGGTGCCATGGGAAACGGACCTCGTCGGTTATTAGGGACGCAACGCACATCTGATCCGAGCATCACACTGCTTGATCTTTTTCAAGCAACGAAGGCAGTTCGTGAAACCACATTCAGTTTGAAAACATTGGAGCCCATCAGCCTTGACTCCCTACCAAAGCAGTTGAGCGCAAAATCGTTTCCAACCTTGGATCGGCGTGACAACAACTGGTCTTATGGCTCCTAAAAGTCTTCCTTACCTGAAGGCGTTGCATCTTCTTGATGCTCTCACCAGCAGACAAAAAAGCCCCCACCTTTCGGCGGGAGCTTTCTAGTTCAGTTGATCTGAACTTTGGATGATTTCCAGATCAACCGATTGCAGGTGCTTGAAGTGCCACAGGTGTGGACTCAGCAGCTGCCAGGTCGAGGGGGAAGTTATGAGCGTTGCGCTCGTGCATCACTTCCATGCCGAGACCGGCACGGTTCAACACGTCGGCCCAGGTGTTCAGGACGCGGCCCTGACCATCAAGGATTGACTGGTTGAAGTTGAAGCCGTTCAAGTTAAAGGCCATGGTTGACACGCCCATGGACGTAAACCAAATACCGACAACGGGCCAGGCACCCAGCAAGAAGTGAAGGCTACGGCTGTTGTTGAAGGAGGCGTATTGGAAGATCAGGCGACCGAAGTAGCCGTGAGCAGCCACGATGTTGTACGTCTCTTCTTCTTGGCCGAACTTATAGCCGTAGTTGTGGGACTCGTTCTCGGTTGTTTCACGAACCAAGGATGAGGTCACCAATGAACCGTGCATGGCGGAGAACAATGAACCACCGAAGACGCCTGCAACACCCAGCATGTGGAAGGGGTGCATCAGGATGTTGTGCTCAGCCTGGAAGACCAACATGAAGTTGAAGGTTCCAGAGATGCCCAAAGGCATGCCGTCAGAGAACGAACCCTGACCGAAGGGATAGACCAGGAAAACAGCCATGGCTGCAGACAGCGGAGCGCTGTATGCAACACAGATCCAAGGGCGCATGCCCAAGCGGTAGGAAAGTTCCCACTGGCGACCCATATAAGCCGAAATACCGATCAAGAAGTGGAACACAACTAGCTGATAGGTCCCGCCGTTGTAGAGCCACTCATCGAGTGAGGCAGCATCCCAGATTGGGTAGAAGTGCAAGCCAATGGCGTTGCTGGAAGGAACAACAGCACCAGAAATGATGTTGTTGCCATAAAGCAAGGACCCAGCGACGGGCTCACGGATGCCATCGATATCAACCGGAGGTGCGGCGATGAAGGCGACGATGAAACAAGTGGTAGCTGCAAGCAGACAAGGGATCATCAACACACCGAACCAGCCCACATAGATGCGGTTGTTGGTATCTGTGACCCACTGACAAAAGTTTTGCCAGCTGCTTATGCGACCGCTGCGAACGGCAGTTGCCATGAGAAAAGAATAAGAACGGGATCCGATCAATCAATCCTCAAAAAAGGATCGATGATCAAAGTCAAGATGATGAAAAGCCATCCGCAATTCAAGTGAAACCAACGGATCTCATTATCTCGACAACATTTTTCATGACAACTTCATGAACACTTAACGAAGTATTGTCACGCGCCGGCGAATCCCTGCATCTTCAGCCATTCCGTTGCCTGATCAGCAAAACCAGGAAGATCCAATCGTTCACGCTCTGCCGCCTTCGCCACCAACAGCGGGGCCTGACGTTTGAGATCGTCTAGATCAGGCTGGGTAACACCGGCATTCAGGGCCATCCAATCAGCCATTGATGCCCCCACAACCCGGGTGAGATAAGCAGCGCTGAGGCCTTGGAGCATCCCTGCCGCCAACCAAGTACCACCGTCAAGCTTGGCCATGCCAAGCAATGCTTGACCACTCCACTCCACAACCCCCTGCCCAAGGGCTGCGGTCCCCAATTGGCGCGCCACAACCTGCAACACCTCAGAGCTCCAGGAGCAGCCCCAGATTTGAGCCATTTCCTTCACCATTAAGCCGTTCACCACAGCCACAGCAAGAAGATCAACGCTTGGAACAGGGGAGGCAATCACCACACCCGCCACAATCCACTGACTTCTTTGAAGCAGAGAACGGAATCGCTCACGACGCAACTGCTCCAGCTCTGCTTGCCAACGGCGATGAAGAGAGGTCAACAAGCGTTGCTTGGTGACCTCTCGGCTCCGAGAAGGCTGAGCAAAATGACGTCGCACAGGAAGCAAGCCCCTCCGTAGATCAGCTGACTCATCGCTCCAGAACAACAGTCGATCGCGCCATGGCTTGGGTAACTGACAGCTCAAGGCGTCCTGTCGTGCTTCGCGCGAGTCCTGGACAGAATCCTTAATGAGCAACCAAGCGGGGAGGTCCGTGGGCAGTTGTTCCAGCCGCAAAAGATCAGCTGCCCTTAGGGGCATTGGAAGTCCGTACAAGATCACATCAAGCTGCTCAAGCTCCTGAGGCCAGCTCCAGGCTTCAGCCACCACCGGCAACGGCTTGGCAATGCACAGCTCAAGTGAATTGGAACCCTCCAAAGCGGTATGAAGCTCTGAAGTGCTCGGATGGGTCCCGCCCTCACTGATAACCACACCCACACTGAGAGGTGAATGCTGAGCTTTCAAGAGATCAAGCTCCTGTTCGCGTGGACGTCGCAAACCATCGATACCCAACGACAGCTCCAGATCAGTGAACTGCGCAAGCACCGACTCACAACGACGGATCCATCCGGGGATGGAGGACGGCTCTGAAAATTGAGCAGCCCGAGAAGGACGGGACACCCACCAGAGGCCAGCCCCCAAGACCAGGAAGCCTGCGCCTCCACCAGGAAGGTGAACAAGGTCGCTGAACAGCCAACTCCCAAATGCCAGGGTCCCTCCAGCCAGGACAAGTTTCCCTGCAATGGATGGAATCAGCTTGATGGTGCTGAGTGATGGAACCGGCATCAGCACAACAAATCCATGACTTGGGGCTTTCCTAGCTCAACCTGTCCAGTCAGACCAGCGCTTGCACATGTATAAAAACTGGCAGCGCCGATTCCGTTCCTTACTTCAGGACCTCTCTGCTTGGAATTCATATCGTTAGGAGGCCTGTGCCTGACATCGATTGCCCGAGATACGCGTCATGAGGTCAAAAGGGTCTTAATGGTCGCCCTAAGCATCAACGTGGTTATGACGTTGCTCAAAATGGTGGTGGGTGTGACGAGTAGATCACTGGCTGTTATTGCTAATGCAATGCACAGCGCGACCGACGCGCTCTCAAGTTTGACAGGACTGGTCACCAATGGTCTCTCGGATCCCAAACCAGACCGAGATCATCCCTACGGCCATGACAAATACGAAGGGATTGGAGCGCTGGCGGTCGCCGGTTTCATTTTCTAAACAGCGATCGAAATTCTGATCACCTCAAGCGAACGACTCACTGAGGGCTTGCCTGAACTGCGGATCAACGCAACGGAGCTTTTGCTTTTGCTGCTGGTGCTCGTCTTCAATCTTCTTCTTGCCAGCTAAGAGCGACGCGAGGGGCGCCGATTAAACAGTTCGCTTCTCCTAGCCGATGCACACCACACCACGAGCGACATCTGGACCACGGTGATCGTGCTGGGGGGACTAACTGGAGCATGGCTACTCAGGATCAGCTGGCTGGACGTCGCCCTGGCCATGCCACTTGCAGTGTTCTTGATCCGTGACTGCTGGAAGGTTTTACGCGACAACCTCCCCTGGCTTGTGGATCAGATTGCAATTGCACCCGAAGCCATCAACGAACAGGCATTGGGTTTACCTGGAGTCCTTGATTGCCATGACATCGCCAGCAAAGGAGTCCTCGGCCAACAAGTGTTCATTGACATGCACAGGGTGGTGGATGTGGATGACCTGATTGCGACTGATCAAATCACTGAACGGGTTAAAGCGTCTGGAATCCCGCTTCGGGCCCGTTCGCTGCACCATTCATCTCGAGCCTCGGGACTATGCCGAACAGGTAATCACCTTCCGTGGAACCCACGGTTAAGCACGGAGATCAAGAAAGGAAGCTCCTAGAAGTTCGGTGATGCGTCACACTTGCGCCTGATTCCAGGCCTCGGGCCATGACTGATTCCAACAGCGATACCCGTCAACAGGGCAGACAAGGTGAGGGCGGCGGGGGCTCCCGTGGCGGCCGCAATTCCGGCAACAAAGAGGGAGGCGGATTCCGTATTCGACTCAGTGACAACGAAATGCGTGCAGTGAGAGCCCTTCAAGAGGCTTTCAATCTGCGTTCAACAGTTGCAGTGCTGGGTTTTGCCGTTCGCGCTCTTGCTCAGATGCTGGAGGATGGCCAGCTCACTGAGCTGATCGCTCAGCAGCGAGCCCAAGGCGGCGGGCGACGATCCGAAGAAGGAGGCGGAGAAGGCAACCGGGGTGAACGTAATCGGACACCACGGCCTGATCCTTTTGCAAGACCAGCAAAGCCCCAACCTCCTGCCCCTGAGCCAGAGCCTTCAGCTGAGCCAGAGCCTTCAGCTGAGCCAGAGCTTTCAGCTGAGCCAGAGGTTGTAGCTGAGCCAGAAGCATCAACAGACGCCAGCGCTAGCGATGGGACGTCCACGCCAGCAAGTGACGAAAACACCGAGACAGGAGCCTGATCGATGGGGCGGCCGAGGGTTCTCTCCGGAGTTCAACCAACAGGTGCTCTTCATTTGGGCAACTGGTTGGGCGCCATTCGTAATTGGGTGGATCTGCAGCACGACAACGACACATTTTTTTGTGTCGTTGATCTGCATGCCGTCACCGTTCCACACCAACCAAATCGTTTAGCGGAGGACACCCTCAGCACTGCAGCCCTTTACCTGGCTTGTGGTATCGACCCTGATCAATCCACCGTTTTTGTCCAAAGCCACGTCAAAGCTCACAGCGAGCTGTGCTGGTTACTGAACTGCGTCACTCCCTTGAACTGGCTGGAACGCATGATTCAGTTCAAAGAAAAAGCAGTTAAGCAAGGCGACAACGTCTCTGTGGGCCTTCTTGATTACCCAGTGCTGATGGCCGCAGACATCCTTCTCTATGACGCAGACCTTGTGCCTGTTGGGGAAGATCAAAAACAACATCTGGAATTAGCGCGCGACATCGCCCAACAACGCATCAACGCTCGCTTCGGCTCAGAGGATCAACCGCTCCTGCAGGTTCCCAAGCCATTGATCATGCGTGAGGGGGCAAGGGTGATGAGCCTGACGGATGGCCGCAACAAAATGAGCAAAAGCGATCCAAACGACAACAGTCGGATCACCTTGCTTGACCCACCTGCACTCATCACGAAAAAGATCAAGCGGGCCAAAACAGACCCTCAAATGGGTCTTGAATTCAGTAACCGAGATCGACCGGAAACCGACAACCTCCTCGGTCTTTATGCCCTGCTGAGCGGCAAGGGCCGAACAGCCGTTGCTGAGGAATGCGCAGTGATGGGCTGGGGAACCTTCAAGCCTCTATTGACAGAGGCCGCCGTGAGCGCTCTAGAGCCGATTCAAAGCCGATACAACCAGCTCATGGATGATCGGGCCGAATTAGAGAACGTGCTGCATCAAGGCCGTTTACGGGCTGAAGGCGTGGCAACAGCCACCGTGGATCGGGTACGCAAGGCCATGGGCTTTCTAACGACCTAATCATTGAGGAGGTCTTTGAAAAGATTCTCTAATACTTAAAGCTTCCTGAGATAGCTTGACGCCAGCCCCAAGAAATGCGAGCAAGAACCAGCTAAGACGGCGCGTCTCGCGAGTCTCGAGCAAAGATTGATCAAGTGTTTCTGCTTATGCACAACTGATACTCACTCGTCAAGACCGGTACCAAAGGACTCGCCAAAAGCTTCCCATCCTGACGAAAGTGGCGGTCTTGTTACGGAACGTCACCTTTTGCTGAGCTCCTTCGCCAAGCTGCCCATCGCCGTCTTGCCCGCTTTCCGTCAAGCCAGCGGCATCGGTGTTGTCAGCATGGGGCTCCTACTGGGCCTTGGACACAGCATCCACGCTGAACGCTCCAGCGAAAGGCTTGAACAAGCAGAAAGATTGGCATCAGCACTCCAACAAGACGTCAAGACTGATCAAAAAGCATCTCCCTACTCAATCACTCCTGAACGACGCGCCCTGCTCAATACCATTCGCTTTGCAGAAGGAACTTGGAAGGACGGTCACGACCTTGGGTATCGCACCCTCTACGGAGGTGGCCAGTTCGAAGATCTCTCCAAACATCCAGAAAGGGTGGTGGTGAAGCGTTACGTCAGCGCCGCGGCCGGGGCGTATCAATTTTTGCCAACCACGTGGCAAGAGGTTTCGGATCGTTTGGCCTTGCCTAGTTTCTCTCCAGAACACCAAGACCAAGCAGCTCTCCATCTAGTTAAAAGACGCGGAGCTCTCAACGAGGTTGATCAGAAAGGTCTAACGGCTGCAGCTATGAATAGCCTCGCCCCGGAATGGGCTTCTTTCCCCACCCACTCAGGACTTAGTGCCTACGGTCAACCCGTCAAAAGCCATGCTGAACTAGCAAGTTTTTATTCAAAAAATCTTCAGACGCTTCGTCAAGGCGCCTAAAGCAAGTTTTTCGCATTCGCCTCCGACACACGGGCTGCGAGACCCCAGACCTCTATCACGAGCTGGTGCCAAGGGGTCATTGCCTCCATCGAAATAGCCATTGCCGTAGGAGTGGCACTCACCAGGGCTCTTGTGGCAGTAATGGCCTTAAGGCCTTCATCAATTCGAACTGCCATCGCTTCACGTTCATCCGGATTCAAGACTGAATCTGGACAAGCCGCTAAAAGCTCCTGCCCACGCTTGAACCAATGGTTGAAGTCATTAAGCAACGAGTCCAACAACGACTCGAGCAACGCGTCCGCCTCTTGATTCATGACCTGTTCAACGCACCCCCATAGGATGGCGGGCCCTGAACAGGAAACGGTGAGCAGCGTCGCAGCAACCACCCCAGCCCCTACCGCGCCTGTGGTTCTGCCCAAGACCAGCGATAGCGAGACCCTGCTGAAGATTCGCCACTCGATGAGCCACGTGATGGCCATGGCAGTTCAGAAGCTGTTTCCGAAGGCCCAAGTGACCATTGGTCCCTGGACTGAAACTGGTTTTTATTACGACTTCGACAATCCGGAACCCTTCACGGAAGCCGATCTCAAGGCAATCAAGAAGGAGATGGGGAAAATTATTGGCCGCAAGCTCCCGTTGGAGCGCATTGAAGTCAGTCGTGACGAAGCAGAACGTCGAATCAAGGCTCAAAACGAACCCTACAAACTGGAAATTCTCGAAAGGCTGGTTGAGCCAATCACGCTCTACACCTTGGGTGAGCAGTGGTGGGATCTCTGCGCTGGACCTCATGTGGCCAACACAAGCGAACTCAATCCAAAAGCGTTTGAGCTCGAAAGTGTGGCAGGTGCGTACTGGCGTGGGGACGAAACAAAAGCTCAGCTGCAGCGCATTTATGGGACTGCCTGGGAGACCGCCGATCAACTGTCAGAGCACAGACGACGCAAAGAAGAAGCACTGCGTCGTGATCATCGCCGCCTCGGCAAAGACCTCGATCTGTTCTCCATCCAAGACGAAGCGGGCGCCGGGCTGGTGTTCTGGCATCCCCGAGGCGCACGCATGCGTCTTCTGATTGAAGACTTCTGGAGGCAAGCGCACTTTGAAGGGGAGTACGAGCTCCTCTACACACCCCACGTTGCGGACATCAGCCTCTGGAAGACCTCAGGACACTTGGACTTCTATGCGGAGAGCATGTTTGGCCCCATGGAGGTGGATGAGATGCAATACCAGCTCAAGCCGATGAATTGTCCGTTCCACGTTCTGACCTACGCCAACAAACTTCGTAGCTACAGAGAACTTCCCATCAGATGGGCAGAACTTGGAACCGTTTACCGCTACGAGCGACCTGGGGTAATGCATGGGCTGATGAGAGTGCGTGGCTTCACGCAAGACGACGCCCACGTGTTTTGTTTACCCGAACAGATCAGTGATGAGATCTTGCGAATCCTTAATCTCACAGAACGGATCCTGTCAACATTCGATTTCAGCAACTACGAGATCAACCTTTCAACAAAACCAGACAAAGCCATCGGAGATGACGCTGTCTGGGAGCTCGCCACCAAAGGCCTGATCGAAGCCTTAGAGCGCAAGGGCTGGAACTACAAAATTGATGAGGGTGGAGGAGCGTTTTATGGACCCAAAATCGACCTGAAAATCGAGGATGCGATTGGTCGGATGTGGCAGTGCTCAACCATTCAGCTGGATTTCAACTTGCCTGAGCGCTTCAAACTGGACTACATCGCAGCTGATGGCAGCAAACAGCGCCCGATCATGATTCACCGGGCCATTTTCGGTTCACTGGAACGATTTTTCGGAATCATGACCGAAAACTATGCGGGAGATTTTCCGTTTTGGCTCGCCCCTGAACAGATCCGGCTGCTTCCGGTGACGGATGAAGTTCTGGGATACGCGGAAGAGCTTCAAAACCAGCTCAAAGCAGTTGGTATTCGCGCCACGATCGATCGAAGCGGGGATCGCTTAGGCAAAATCATTCGTAACGGGGAACAAATGAAGATTCCGGTTCTGGCGGTGATTGGTGCCAAAGAAGCCCAACAAAACGCTGTCAGCCTGCGCAGCCGCCGCGATGGTGATCTCGGGGTCCACTCAGTGGACGTGTTGCTCCAAGCTGCACAACTGGCAAACACCGAGCGGAAACCAGGACTCGGACTGAACTCATGAGCTCCCCGAGCATTCAGTCCCTCAAAGACTTGGGTCGACTGCGGGAGGCCCCAACCCTCGATCAGGGAATTGCGGATCAACTTCGCGAGGAGCTTCAGTTCGCACTGTCCCAATCAAGTTGGTTCACCATTGGCGTGATGGCCCCCTCCACCCATCAGGCTTTATCAAGTCTTCGATCCCTTGAGGAGAGTCAACAATGGACATCTCTCGAAGTCACAGAAACCACAACAGATGTTGGGCCCGTCTTCCTTAAAGCCAACCAACGCGGCGGCACTGTTCGAATCAGGATCGAACATGGCTTGGGTTCAGGGATTTTGATCAGTGGTCATGGTGACGATGTGACTCAGCCAGTCACAACTTGGGGACCATTTCCCCTGGATTTCTTTGGCTAAACGCTTCGCGCGAGGCAATTGGTTGCCTGTCTTGTGAGATGTATTCAGGCTGGAATGAATTCCACCAGATTTCTTGCATGGGCTGCTCCACCCTGTTGGCCGGTGATATGGGAGGAACCAAAACCCTCCTAGCTCTTTACAGAATCAAGGACGGTCGGCTCGCGCAGCTTCACCAGCAGCGCTTCATCTCCAGCGAATGGACGTCGCTGGAACCGATGCTGGAGTTCTTTTTAAACCAGCGACCAAACGACATTGAAGCGCCTCAACACGGATGTATCGCCGTAGCCGGGCCGGTCAACAACCGCATTGCACGCATTACGAATCTTTCTTGGCAATTAAGAGAAGAGCAACTGGCCGCTGCAGCATCGATAAGCCAACTCGAACTCGTCAACGATTTCGGCGTCTTGATCTACGGGCTACCTCACTTCGATGAAACCCAACAAGTTGTGCTCCAGGCCGCTGGGCCAAAGGAGGGTCCGATCGCCATTCTCGGGGCTGGTACGGGGTTAGGCATGGCTCGCGGGATCCGCACTGAAGGAGGGCTCATAGCCCTTGCAAGCGAGGGCGGGCATCGGGAATTCGCCGCGCGAACCGAAGAGGAATGGCAATTGGCCTGCTGGTTGAAAGACGATCTCGGAGTGGATCGTTTGTCGGTGGAACGGATCGTAAGCGGAACCGGACTGGGACACATCGCGACTTGGTTGCTCCAAAACTCCGACACCAAAGAACACCCACTAAGACCAATCGCAGAGGAGTGGAGAACCAACAAATCCAATGACTTACCGGCCAAGGTGAGCATGGCGGCCGCAAAAGGAGACCTATTAATGGAACGGGCCCAAACGATTTGGCTGTCTGCCTATGGATCGGCAGCAGGGGACCTTGCACTCCAGGAACTTTGTACTGGAGGCCTTTGGGTTGGGGGGGGGACTGCGGCCAAACAACTTGCAGGATTGCAGTCAGCAGCCTTTCTGAAGGCCATGCGTCAAAAGGGTCGTTTTGAAGAGTTTTTGGATGGTTTAAGGGTCACCGCCGTCATCGACCCTGAAGCAGGTCTGTTCAGCGCAGCCTGTCGGGCAAGAATCTTGGCTGAGTCAAGTGGGACACTGACCTAAGTGGAATCGCACGGATGGCGCAGCCGCGTATCGGCCAAACAGTGGTGGTGGATGTTCCCGCTACCACCGCCAACATTGGACCAGGATTCGACTGTCTAGGCGCTGCTCTGGATCTCAATAACCGTTTCACCATGCGTCGAATCGATGGCGATGGAGAGCGTTTTGAACTGATCATCGAAGGGCAGGAAGGGTCTCATTTACGGGGAGGGCCCGACAACCTCGTGTATCGAGCAGCGCAGCGGGTCTGGAAGGCAGCCGGCCAAGAGCCCGTAGCCATAGAGGCTCGAGTGCGTCTGGCCGTTCCTCCAGCCAGGGGCCTAGGCAGCAGCGCCACAGCCATTGTGGCGGGACTCGTAGGTGCCAATGCCTTGGTGGGTGAACCGCTAAGTAGAGAAAAACTGCTGGAACTCGCGATCGATATCGAAGGACACCCAGACAATGTTGTGCCTTCGCTCCTGGGGGGGCTTTGCATGACAGCAAAGGCTGCGTCGCAACGCTGGCGAGTGGTGCGTTGCGAATGGATGCACAGCATCAAGGCAGTCGTCGCGATCCCCGCCATGCGTCTCAGCACCAGCGAAGCGAGGCGGGCCATGCCCAAATCGGTTCCCGTTGGTGATGCAGTGGTCAACCTCGGCGCCCTCACCCTGCTGCTGCAAGGCCTGAGGACCGGAAACGGCGATTTGATCTCAGACGGAATGCATGACCGCCTACATGAGCCCTATCGCTGGAGGCTGATCAAAGGTGGACAGGAGGTCAAAGAAGCTGCTCTAGCCGCTGGAGCCTGGGGATGTGCCATCAGTGGCGCGGGGCCAAGCATCTTGGCGCTTTGCGCTGAAGAGCGAGGGCCAGCTGTTAGTCATGCCATGGTGAAGGCGTGGGAAGCCGCTGGCGTCGCTAGTCGCGCGCCACTGCTCAACCTTCAGACAGCTGGGAGCCACTGGCACCCTAAAGAAGCTGAGTAGAATTACTCAGCAGGGCCCCTAGGGCTGATAAGTTCAATCACAATCTTGCGAATGCCATGGACGCCAATTTGCCGCTGACGGCTGCGTCTCAGGCAGCGTTCCCATGGCTCTCGCTCATCGTTTTGCTCCCTGCGGCGATGGCTTTGTTAATGCCATTGCTTCCAGGTGATGACTCGCAGCAATCACCGTTGCCGCGAAATCTGGCCATCGGCGTTCTTCTTGTCGACCTTGTGCTGATGTTGGTTGTCTTCAGCCAGCATTTCGACCCGAGTGATAGCAGTCTCCAGCTTGTTGAACGGGTGAGCTGGGTTCCATCAATCGGCTTGGAATGGTCCCTGGGAGCCGATGGACTATCCGCTCCACTTGTCGTGCTGAGCGGATTGGTCACTCTTTTATCCGTTGCCGCCAGCTGGAACGTTCAACACAAGACCAAGCTGTACTTCGGTCTCCTACTAGTCCAAGCCTCCGCACAGGGACTGGTATTCCTCTCCCAGGATTTTCTGCTGTTCTTTCTCGCTTGGGAGCTGGAACTCGTACCTGTGTATCTACTTATTGCGATTTGGGGTGGAAGCAATCGTCAATATGCGGCCACAAAATTCATTCTCTACACCGCTGTCGCATCCCTCCTGATTCTGATCAGCGGTCTTGCGCTAGCTCTATCTGGAGACACCTTCACGCTCAACCTGACTGAGCTCGCTGCGCGTTCGCCAGGCGGAACCTTTGGGTTGCTCTGTTATCTCGGCTTCTTGATTGGCTTTGGTGTGAAGTTACCGATGTTTCCTCTTCACACCTGGCTCCCAGACGCCCACGGAGAGGCCAATGCGCCGGTGTCGATGTTGCTAGCTGGCGTGCTCTTGAAAATGGGCGGCTATGCCCTGCTGCGCTTCAACGTTCAGATGCTTCCCGATGCGCATCTTGTTCTTGCGCCAGCACTCATCGTTCTTGGCATCGTCAACATTATTTACGGAGCGTTAAACGCTTTCGCTCAAGACAATGTCAAACGGCGTATCGCTTGCAGCTCAGTGAGCCATATGGGATTTGTGTTGGTTGGGATCGGTGCTGTCGATGCCCTCAGCCTGAGTGGTGCCATGCTCCAAATGATCAGTCATGGACTGATCGCAGCAGCCATGTTCTTCGTGACAGGCTGTTTTTATGAACGCACCAAAACACTGTCGATTCCGAACATGGGAGGCCTTGCAAAGGTCCTGCCGATCACCTTCGCTTTTTTTCTAGCCAGCTCCCTGGCCTCTCTCGCCCTTCCAGGCATGAGCGGTTTCATTAGTGAAATCACAATCTTCCTGGGCATCACAAGCCAGGAAAATTTCACCACCTTGTTCCGCGTTACCGCTGTTGCCATCGCAGCCATTGGCCTCGTGCTCACCCCGATGTATCTCCTCTCCATGTGCAGGCGAGTGTTCTTCGGCCCACGAATTCCAGCATTGGCCTTCATCGATGACATGCGCCCTCGAGAACTCTTGATCGGGCTCACCCTGATGGTTCCTACTTTGGTGATTGGAATTTGGCCTCGTATCGCCATGGATTTCTACGAAGCAGCTACCGATGCTCTCGCCAGTGATCTCGGCACTCATAGCCTGGTAGCACTCACAACCCTGCTGCCGGCGGGCTGACAGCGATGACCAACCCAGAACTCTTGCGCGGACACGGCCTTCCGCGCTTCGAGGCCATCGATGCATCCCAGGTAGAAGCTCATATCCCAGCACTGATCAAGGACTTGGGAGAACAGCTCAGCACGCTGGAATCCATGCTTCAACAACGCCTGTCTGACGACACAGCGCTGAGCTGGGATGAGGTGATGACTCCACTGCACAACCTTGGGGAACGATTGCGTTGGAGCTGGGGGGTAGTGAGCCATCTCAACGGCGTCTGCAACAGTTCCGAACTTCGCGACGCCCATGCGGCACAGCAACCGGAGGTAGTGCGTTTTAGCAATCGCGCTGGGCAGAGCCAAGTGATCCACCAAGCTCTGGAAAGCCTTCAAAGCAACCCCAGTCATCCGCTGGACTCCACTCAAATCCGCATCCTTGATGCCGAGCTGTTGTCGATGCGCCATCGGGGTGTGGGGTTGAGCGGAGCATCCAAAGAGTCCTTTAACGAAGCCAGCGAACAACTCGCTTCCCTTTCCACCCGATTCAGCAATCACGTTCTCGATGCGACCCAAGGCTGGACCCTGCTGGTTCATGACGCAGACCAACTCCGAGGCATCCCGGAACGGGCCCTACAAGCTTTGGCTGCTGCCGCCAAGGATGTTGGAGATCAGAATCGCGATGGTCAAGGTCCCACAGCCTTAGAAGGGCCTTGGCGTCTTGGGCTCGACATGCCCCGATACATTCCTGTATTAACCCATGCCGACAACCGCAATCTGAGAGAAACCGTTTACAGGGCACAGGTGAGTCGGGCGAGCTCAGGAGAGCTCGACAACACTCCTCTGATCGAGGAAATCCTGGACCTACGGAACCATCAGGCTGTACGCCTTGGCTATCAAAACTGGGCCGAACGAAGCCTGGCCTCAAAAATGGCTGACAACGTAGAAGCAGTTGAACAGCTTCTCGAAGAACTTCGCGTTGCAGCCCTGCCCGTCGCCGAACAAGAGATTGACGAACTTAGGGACTGTGCCCGTCGTCATGGTGCGACAGAAGCAGATGAGTTCAGCCCCTGGGATGTGAGCTACTGGGCGGAGAAACTTCGTCAAGAGCGGTTCAACCTCAATCAAGAGGAGTTGCGTCCATGGTTTCCACTTCCACAAGTTCTGGATGGCCTTTTCCATCTTTGCGAACGCTTGTTCTCCATCCAGATTGAAGCGGCTGATGGAGAAGCACCGATCTGGCATCAGGATGTGCGCTTTTTCAGGGTCAGCGATGAAGAAGGCCAGCCACTTGCAGCGTTTTATCTCGATCCTTTCAGCCGACCCGCCAGCAAACGAGGTGGGGCCTGGATGGATGAATGTCTGAACCGGTCTCGCAATTCTGAGGGTGAGCTCACCCACCCTGTGGCCTACCTGATTTGCAACCAGACACCACCGGCTGGAGACGTCCCAAGTCTGATGAGTTTTGAAGAGGTTGAGACCCTCTTTCATGAGTTTGGCCATGGGCTTCAACACATGCTCACCACGGTGGAACATCCTCAAGCCGCAGGAATCAACAATGTGGAATGGGACGCGGTGGAGCTTCCCAGTCAGTTCATGGAGAACTGGTGCCTTGATCGCCAGACCCTGATGGGAATGGCCCGTCATTGGAAAACAGGGGAACCATTGCCTGAAGAGGACTACAACAAACTGCGCAACAGCCGAACCTTCATGCAGGGATGCGGAACACTCCGCCAGGTTCATTTCGCTTTGACCGATTTACGTCTTCACAGCGCTTGGAGCCCCGAGCTTGGTCAATCCCCTGATGCCTTCAGGCGCTCGATCGCAGATAACACAACCGTGTTGGCACCGATCCCGGAAGACCGATTCCTCTGTGCCTTCGGCCATATTTTTGCCGGTGGCTACTCCGCTGGTTACTACTCCTACAAGTGGGCAGAGGTCTTAAGCGCCGATGCTTTTGCCGCTTTCGAGGAAATTGGCCTCGATCGAGAAGCGGACGTACAAGCCACCGGTCAACGCTTCCGCAACACTGTTCTCAGCCTCGGCGGAAGTGAGCGACCAGCTGATGTCTACAAGTCATTCAGGGGTCGAACAGCCAGCACTGACGCATTAATTCGCCATTCCGGACTGGCAGCAGCCCGTCGTTGAGCTTACGGACATGGACCATGAACTGCTTGCGCTGAGTTCCAGCTGGAACCGTTCTCAATCCGATCGATCAACGCATATTCCGCTGTTATCGCTGGAAGAAGCTCTCGAGCGCAGCAGTTTAAAAGGAGGGATTAGCCGTAGAGATTTTCTTGCGGATCTCCTGAAAGATGTTCAGCATCAACGCCTGCTTCCTCTGCTTGCCATGCTTCCTCGCGGCTGGCTGCAGGAGCCAGCATCACTGCCGGAGCATATAAGAGGCCTAGGAATTTTGCTTGGAGAAGGCCTGATCAGTCCCCTACTCCTGGCTGCATTCGCTGATGACTTGCAGCACTTGCTCCCTCCTCGAACAAGCCACAAGCGCTCAGCTTTAGATCTTTGGTGCCAGCGCACTTACAAAGGTCCCGACCGCAGCCAATCACCACTGCCTGAGGGACTCGAAACATGGACGTTACAAGCAACGGCATCCCTCCAGTCGCAAAACAAACAAAGTGAGCCAAATCCTCGTACAGGGCTAGCGGGACTGACTTCACTCGGGGGGGAGATTGCATGGAGCAATCATGGACTCTCCTATCTCCAATCCGCAGCGTCCAGACATCAGAACCAGCAGATGGCTCAAGTGTTCAATGTTCTTGGCAGCAATCTTTTGAGGGGACAGGGCCTCAACATCGAGACGTATCGGTTCGAAGGTCAATCCTGCGGAAAAGATCTCATCCACTGGCTTCAAGCCAAAGGTTGGATTTGTCAGGCAAGAGTGCGGACCAGCGTTGCCAGCTTCGGCCTTGGAGCCAGTACACCCAGTGCTGACAGCAATCAGTGGAATCAAATACCCCTCGCCGTTCCTTACCGAACAGGCTTGCAAGAGACGAACCAAAAAGAGATCAACGCCTTGCTCCCCCACGCCTGCCTGGAGATGGAATTACAACCGCCTGAAGGTGAAACCGTTCTCCTGCAGTACTACCAAGGCACAGAAGGTCTGAATGGCTGGGCCGCAATGAATGACTTGAATCGACCTTGGCAAAACGGACGGTCTAACGGCACCGTCCAATACTCCCCAACGGTTTTTCGCGATCAACAACTTTCTGATGCTGTAGATCTCTGCGAACTGATGGGCGCCATCCATAACAGCGAAGCAAACATGGAAAAGCTTCATCTCGGCGGCTACGGAGCGATCGGTTTCTGCATCGACTCCACCGCACTACTGGAGCAAGCGCTGACAGGCAGTACCAACCTGTTTCCACTCACGCTCGGAGGGTTATGGCGAGAACGACTAAGCGCACAACTGAATCATTTACTCAACCACAATATGAGGCCTAATGATGAAGCTGTTGATCGCTACAAGGGGGCAATTGAGGAGATGCCTCAAGACCTCTATCACAATTCAGAGACCCGAAAAGATGCAAGGCGGCGCCTTCTAGCTAGTCAACCAAGACATTCACCTTTCTTACTCATCCAACGTCTCAACCAGGAGAGGAGCTAGCCAAACTGCGTTCAAGTTCACGACAAATTGCTGCTACAACCTGTTGGCGGAAGTCCACACTAAAAGGCCCCGACGATCCATTATGGCTCATACGATCGATGAGATAACGTTGCAAGGAATGAGTTCGCTTCCAACGATTCCAGTTCGTCAGAGGCAATAAACTCAAGCGACCGGGATAAGCAAGACAGCCAAAAGCAGCTACAGGATCCTTACTTCCAACCACCATTGCAACATCCTGAATGCTTTCAAGAGCAGCATTTCCACTAAAAACACCACAAATAGAAATAACTTGAACAGGACTACAACAGAGCTTTTGCAACATTTCCGCAGTACCGATGGCCATTTCAGCCCCTCCGCTATAACCAACTAAAACCACACGGGATGCATGCGAAGGATGAAAGCCTAATTTCTCCAATCGTCGTGCAATTTTTAAAGCTAATTCGTAATTCATAACAGGACCATAACGACGGTCAGACGAAATACCGACCTTAATGACATTATTTGCTTGAATGCAAAACGCACAAGTAAACTGCACAAAACCACTAGGGTGATGCTCTTGAAGAGCAAACAACCACTGCCAAAACCATCGAGAATAAGAAGCAGCACGGAGCCCAACATTCGTGATGGTATAGGCCTCAATACCTTTTACCAACAGGGAATCACTGTCAATTTCAGACTCTAAACAATTCAGAAACTCTTGAACTCTTGGCGGATGATTCTCTTCACTTTGATGAATACCATCGAGATACACCAAAAAATGACGATGCGATGACTGCTTCTCCTCATTCCCAACAAACAAACCACTGGCATCTGGAAAACTTTGCATCCAACCTTCCCAGAACACAAAATCAACCATCACCGAATACACACCTACCAAAGCCAGCACAACAACAATCGCTCCTCCCGATACTCCAAGCAGCTCCAAGAGAGATCCTGATTGCAAGAGAGAGGCTGCATCACGGCGAACCACACCGACACCGATCAGCATCAAGATGCCCACAAGAACCAACACACCAATCAAGACACGTGCCCCAAGGCGAATGCTGTGTCTATGGCCCTGAACGACGGCATTGCTTCTAGTCATCGTTGGATTTGAAGTGCAACTTCTTTAGCCAAAGTGTCATAACTCGATCGCCATCTTTGAGAGAACAAGGCTCCTACAAGTAGCAGAGCAATCATATAGCCAGGAAGGCAAACAAAGAGGGCATGAGAAAAAGGAATCCCGTACATCGCATTGACTAAAACCATCATATTGAGATGCATCCACGCCAAAATTGTGACGGCAATAAGATCACTTACGTAAGGCGCTGCAACTAGTACATAAAAAAGGCCTGGCCAAAGTGCCACAGCCATCCGATTACCGAAAGTAATGGGCTGCAATGGAACCCCTTCCATCAAGGCCAGCATCAGAGAGTGACAAACAAGGCAAAGCAGAAGAGCCAGGCTAAGGACTAGAGCATCTACCACCATATGAAGCAAGATTTGCCTGGGCGTGAGTCGATTAGCGAGCAAAGAAAACAGATGGGAGGCAGACATTGAAAACCCGACAGCCACAAGAAGGCCCACACCAATGTCAAGGGCCAGGAGAATCTGACCCATCGAAACAAGTTGCTCGCTAAGTTGCTGAATCATCAGCTCAGGAGCGCTGAACTTGGGGACGGTTTACAATCCATACCACCATGATTGAAAGCACGGCGCAGTAGAAGCACCAAACAGAATTAAATGTTGCGCTGTAAGTAATCCAAGTAAGGAAGATCGAGACAAAGATCAGCACACCAAATAGCTTCACAGCCTTATCACTCACAGCGACCAGTGGTAAAACAATAAATCCCCAGTAAGCAAGCTCACCCACAGGCTCGGTATTTACAAAATTATGGAAAATACTTTGGAGATTAGAAACGTCATACATCAATCGACCATTGCTGAATACAGAAGGCTGAAGTGCTGGTGGGTTCAGCAACAAAGGGAGATAGAAAGCGATTCCCATAACGGTTGCAACAATCGCCACCCATTTCAAACGTCTTTGTAAACCCGTTGAGTCTGTCGTTCGACTAATAGACCAGGCACTCCACGGAATCCAAATCATCCAAAAACAATAAGCAAAAAATAGGAATCCAAGCCCAGCCATTGATGTCAACGGCTCAATCTTTCCACCAACGATTCCTGTCCACTCCAGCCCCTCTACAAATTGCTGAAGACCAAAGAAGAAAGGCACGAGTGCTAATGGTTTGTATCCAGGCCGTTCAGCCTTAGATGCAAGGTGATGGGCATACAGACCCAATGGCATCAGGACCGCAGACGCAGTGAAACTCGCAGAAGCCGAGAAGCACATGAGCTCTAATTGAAACGAAGCAACAACCAAGCTTGGCCACGCACGCCAGCGTTGTCAGTTAATTAATAAGAAGTGATTCGATCAAAAGATCAAGCGACTTGGGATGTGACATCAATTGCTGATGCGTCCAAACGGGCACAGCTGTGCTCTTCCCTATTGGAAGCACGGCTTGCCACCCTGGGCAGACCATGAGATCCCAACGGCAGAAGAAGCTCAGGCACTCCACACCCTGCAACTCCGCGTAATCGCCATTCAAGGAGCGCAGCAGGGAACTACCTCTCTTCATATCTGCCAAACCAGCGAACAACCAGGCGGGAACGCATTGAGCTGTAAGCGTTCCCTGTTGGGGGCTTCCAACACTAATGAATCGATGCGTTCGCTTGGCACCATCCAATTCTTGGAGCCAAGTCCGCGCAATGACCCCACCCATTGAAAAACCAAGAAGGTCAATCGGCGTCTTCGATCCCCACCGTTCTCGAATAAGGCCATCCAGCTGATGAGCGAGTTTGCGGAGCGGAATCCCACCGAATCGATGGGGCAAATGAGGAGACAACACCGGACGGTTTTGTCCTTCAAGGCGACGCTCCAGGCGAGAGAACAACCGGGGAGTATCGAGAAGGCCATGCACCAAGACGAGGGGTCGGCTAGCAGCTTCAGATTCCATCAAAAACCCTGCTGAGCTGACCAATTACGCCGCCGCTCAATGGAAACTGTTCCTGTAAAACCAGCAATAGGAGGGTGACACTTTTGCAAGAGCAGATGCATTGGCAAAGGGCCATAGAGACGTTCCAGCACCTCAAAAACCTCCTCACTGAAACGTTCAATGGTGAGGCAACATAGCTCTCTCACCAACGCCTGAAGCACCAGCACTGCCCGGCTGTAATCGGCGGTCGCGCTGAGATCATCGGACTTGGCCGATTCACTCAGATCTAAACCCAACGTGATGTCGAGTTGAAACCATTGGCCATCCCGTCGTTCATGTTCCAGCACTCCAACATGAGCCCAGAGGTGCAGATCATGGATATGAATCAAATCCATGGGAGTTACCTCGTACCGGTAGGTAGGTCGCGATGGCTGAACTGTTCACGTCCCTCAGCAAAATCAGCAGCGATATGCCCCTCTCCGCGTAACCGGTAGCGATAGGTAACCAATCCTTCCAGCCCGACAGGCCCACGCGGCGGCAAGGTTTGGGTGCTGATGCCAACCTCTGCACCAAAGCCATAGCGAAAACCGTCAGCAAAACGGGTTGAGCAGTTGTGATACACACCGGCGCTATCCACTGCCCGCAAGAACCGTTCTGCAGTGCCTTGATTAACCGTTGCAATGGCCTCGGTATGGCGTGAGCCATACCTCCTTATGTGTTCGAGGGCTTCGTCCAAATCCTTCACCACTCGCACAGCAAGCACGAGATCTAGATATTCCTGGCTCCAATCATCACTGGTTGCGACCTGCTCCACCCCTAAGCCCCTACTCGCCTCATCACCGCGCAAGCACACACCAGCATTTTCAAAGGCAGGAACAGCCTCTTTTAGAAAGGTCGGCGCAATCTGCTCATGAAGCAGGAGCGTCTCGATCGCATTACAAGCCGCCGGATATTGGGTCTTGCTATCGATCGCAATGCGCAAAGCCTGCGCACAATCGACCTCCTTATCCACATACAAATGGCAAACACCATCGGCATGGCCAAGGACCGGAATTCTGGTGTTGTCCTGAATGAAACGGACCAGCTCGTTGCTACCCCGAGGAATAATTAAGTCCACAAGACCATCGAGCCGGAGCAGAGCCAAGCTCTCCGCTCGGGTCGTCAGCAGATCCAAGGCATCGGAAGACACCGATGTTTCAGCAAGGCCCTCTTTCAACGACTGCATCACAGCGTGATTGGTGCACTTGGCCTCTCTTCCACCCTTCAGGATTGCACCGTTGCCTGAACGAATCGCCAGTGCAGCGATTTGGATCACAGCGTCAGGCCTCGCCTCAAAAATTACCCCTAAAACCCCGAGAGGGACCGTGACGCGCTCCAACACCAAGCCATCGGCAAGCTCGCGATGCAACTGCCTCTCACCCAAAGGGTCATGCAGTGCCGACAATTGACGGACGCCATCAATGGCTCCAGCCAGCTTGCCCGCATCCAATTTGAGACGAGCAACCAAGGCAGTAGCTAAACCACTAGCGGAGGCCTGAGCGAGATCTTCTGCATTCGCGGCAACAATGCGATCAGCATGGGCCTCGAGTGAAGAGGCCATGGACAACAGCGCCTGTTGGCGCTGTTGATTTGAGCTCTGTCCCAAGCCAACAGCAGCACGCCGAACCGCTGTAGCTAGAAGCAATAGATCTGCTGATGGTTCGGGCACAGCCTGACTGTTCATAGTCGCACGCTTGTTCTTTGGTTCATCATCTCGTTTCCCCTCACGTCAAGCGTTCGATAGCCAGTCGTGCAGCCCCGAGACGACCTGCACCATTGCCTAGAGCACAGGCTTCAATGCGCAGCCCTTCACGACTCACGGCCTGGACCCGTTGCTGGATTTCCTTGCGCAGCGAAGGAAGAAAATGGGAGGAAGCTCCAGAAATTCCGCCACCAAGCAAAACCAATTGTGGCGTGAACATGTACACCAACGAGCTGATCCCTACACCGAGTGTGGTCCCGTAACGGGACCACACTGCTCGCGCGTCGGTATCGCCATTAGCAGCAAGGGCTGCCAACTCAGCCGGATCTCCATCCCACAATCTTCTCAGCGCCGAAATGCTGGCAAATTGTTCAAGGCTGCCGTTATTGCCGCTGTTGCAGGGTGGTCCGTTGGGATCGAGACCAATCAAACCCGGTTCAGCAGCGGCCCCGTTGTAACCAGTGAATAAATGGCCAGAAAGCATCACACCTCCGCCCACGCCCGTCCCGAGAGTGAGCATCACCACATCGGAATAACCCTGCGCCGCCCCCTTCCACGCCTCTCCGACTAGGGCACAGTTGCCATCATTGGCAAGGGTGACACGACGCTTAAGACGAGGCTCCAACCAATCAGCAAGAGGCACCTCCTCCCAACCGGGCAGGTTGATACAAACTCTTGCCATACGTGCGCCCACATCCATCGGACCGGGCAAACCGATCCCAACGACCAAGGCGCGGCGATCAGGATCCAAGGCTTCAATCGCTTCGACCAAGGCGATACAAACAGCACCTGGTGTTGCTGGCTGAGGGGTTTGTACTTGCTGCTCCTGAAGAAGATTGCCATCTGCTGTGAAGCGACCCAGCTTGATCGCCGTTCCACCCAAATCAACTCCGATTACCTCCAGGGAATGCATGACCTAAAACCGGAAGAAAAGCTGTAATTGACTTTGCCAAGTGCCTTGCGAATCAACAGAACCTGAAACGCTTAAACTTTGATCTATTTGATAAGTAAGACTTCCCTGAGGAGGAATATCGTTGCGATTAGGTGCAGCCAAGACAGACAGATCAAAACGGTCCGTAATATTCACTCCAAAATCGGTCACGATTGCCAATTGCGGCGGAACGCGATCTGAAACTCGCTCGCCATCATTACTTATCGTAGGCCTAACATAAGTGGGATAGAGAGCAAATTGAAGCCTCTGATTAAAAGCGTCGGTAAACGTTCCCAATACTGGTGAAAGCAGAGATTGACCAAGTACCGCGGCTAGAGCCGTGCCTGCACCTCCACCAGCAAGTCCAGACAACGAGTTACCACCAATCAACCCAAGCAACTGGGGCTGTGGCATTGGAGGAGAGCTACGAAGCTGAATACTGTCAGCAAGGCGATTGGCAGGGCCTTCAGCCTGGAGAATCACTTTTACTAAACGCAATTGACCTCCAGCGCCAAGAGTTCCAGTACCGTTCGTATCAAATACAGTTGTGCTGGAGGTATTGTTACCAACCCCAAAATTCACACTATCTGAGACTCTAGTCTCCATTGCAATATCCACATAAGGGATCAGGCCCTGCGAAGGAGTGAAGACAGCCACATTCGGAGCCTTGCGATCCAAATTAAAGGTGCTCGTGAACATCGAAATACGACCTGTAAGCAACTGCAGAACACCTCTTAGTTCAATATTTGAATCCAGAGGACCATTCACTGTGATCAATCCTGCCGTCGTAAAATTTGCTATTGGTTGCACTTGAACCTTTAAGCCAGGACCAAACTGAACTCGAAAGTTGTCAAAACCAACGAACGGCAAATTAGGAAGAGATGCCTTCAGTTTTCGGCTGGGGTCTTCCTCAACATTGGGGCCTAGCAAGACAAGAGGGGCATTGAAATCCCAATCCTCTTCGAGTAGAGCATTCGCTGAAACCAATGGACCAGATACCATCTGATCCTCTTTCTGACCACTCTTGCCCTTACTCATTTCTAATCTTGAAAACAGAGATCGTTGCGGAGTAATCGCCCCATCACTCAACTGAAGATTCCCTTGGAAATCAGGACTCACAAGTGCTCCACTCACGCGAAGATCAGCAGCAACCGCTAGATCCGCGATAGGCACATTGATTCGAGCCTTCTCAACGGTGATGGCCAAAGGAACGTCTTCAGGCGCAGGCTTAAATAATTTCAGAGCGCCACTGGCATGAATGGTTCCTGAACGACCAATTCGACCCTTGAATTCCTGCACCTCCAAACGATCGAAGTCAAACAAAATGGAACTTTTAACCTTGCTAATAATTTGGTCCCGAACAACAAATTCGCCATCATTCATCACAATGAATCCATTGGCCTCCGGGGCCAGAAGACTGCCACCAATTAACAACCGGAGATCGGTATTTCCCTGATTCCAAGCGACCACGTCTTTCGAGAATCCAGCCAGGAAGTGAAGACCATCACCATGACTTTCAACCCTGACGTCCAAGGGTCGGTCGGGCGTCAGGGGAACTTGCCCAATCACCGTCAGCGGCTCATCAGCCCCCTCTGCCCGCAAAGCCAAATCAAGCTGCAACGTCTTATTAGCAAGCAAAACCTGACCACGATCGAGTTCAATCAGCTCCTGGCCAACACGTGCCTCCTCCAGCACCAGCTCCGTTGTCAGCAAGGGGGCTCCCTCGCCCAAGCGATAGCTTCCATTAAGCCCAAGAGCCCCTTGCAGAGCCGGAGGCACCGGAGCCACCAGTGCTAACAGGCTGAAAGGCAAATGAATCAAAGAGAAACTGCCCTCGCCTGAAGAAAGAGGCCCCTTGATCTCAGCGATGAACGGTTTCACCTGCAGAGCGATGTCTTCATCTTCACCATCGATCCAAAGATGACCACGCGCAGTGAGATCAACATCGAGGCTCTTGAGATTGGGCCCCTGAAGATCAACAACAGCATCGACTTGCCCCCGTAGATCTTCAGGATGAAACGCTTCTTTCTCTCTTCGATCACGACGGGCATCTGCTATCGCTAGTTGCGATTCTCTAAGTGCCCTCAACTGACCATCCAACGATCCACCAAAGGTGTTAACCAAGAGCGTGCCCAGGTCGGTGGCATCACCCTGATAACCAGGAAGAGATTGCGACAACTGCGGAATGCTGAGAGCACTTGCCGTGAGCCAGCGTGCACTCAGACCACGAGCCTGAATCGTGGCGCTCAGTCCTGCGTTCCGAAATCCATCCGCCTCAAAAATAATCTGTCCGCTATCGCGAGGTAAGAGTTCGCCGCTGATGTCATACCGATCATTTTTGTACTTGGCATTCAGCAGAGCTTGACGAAACTGAATTCCCAGCAATCCTGGTTGCGCGAGCTTCAGGTCAGCCGACATGCTCCAAGGCTGCAAGCTCAAATCACCGGACCCACTCAAGCGTCCATACACCCCTTCCCAACGCTGTTTCGGAGGCAACACCAATTCCAAACCATCCACGCTCAGGTCTTTCGCTGTCCAGCGGTAAAGGGCAGGACTACCGCTGATCTGCAGCTCACCGTTCCTGCGCTGTAGGCGAACGGTTTCTGGCAACCAATTACCCCCGAGTTGAGCATCCAAGGAGCCAGGAATCACAGCTCCAACGGATGCCATCTGGAGCTGACCACCTCCACCAGGTTGTCCTTTAAAGCTGCCTATCCAACTTTCAACAAGGCGGATAGCTCCCGCACGAGGGCTATGGACTTCGATCTGAAGATCAGGCTGCAACAACTGAAGAGGACCACCGACCTCCCCATCGGCCGCAATCGTGCCGTCCATCTGCGTCCCAAGCAGAGAACCGATCCTGCTGAGGGGATAGGCCCGTAAGCGCAAATTGGATTGCAACGCGCCAACCTTCAGCCCACTCTTCCCGATTTGAAGGGGCAGTACAGCATCTGCATTGAGCTGAGGGCTACTGAAGCGATTCAGACTCAACAATCCCTGATCTGAGGACCAATCGGCCTGAAGAGACCAACGTTCAAGCAAAGGATTACTGACTTGGTTGAGCGTCAACTGAAGTCGAGGCGACAGGCTAGAACCTGACAAACGCAACTCTCCAGTGAGAGGGGCTTTAGTCCCCAACAGCTCAGGAATCAAAGGCAGTCCCTTCCAGGCTTTCCCGACCAGTTGAAGCTGCTTGGTTTTGATATCCAGCAGCGGATACAAAGCACCCTGCGCCTTGACCGATACACCGGGAGCCTTCAAAGCCAATGTTTCGAGCCTGGCTTTCCATGCCTTCGGTCGACGCCCATCTCCGCGCACCTGCAGATCAATCGCAATGGGTTGATCCAAAACTTTGGCCTCAGGAAATCGCCATCGCCCTGACATCTTGAAACGAGGCTGAGACCAGTCACCATCAAGGCTCAGAGCCAACTGATTGTCCTGATTCAGCTCCTTCAGGGTGGCGCTTAGATCAAAGCGCTGATTTAGTTGAAAACGACCGCCCAAACTGGCTCTATAAGGGCCATAACGCCACTGACTGCGAGGAATCGTGAGTCGATCACCATCACAGTGGAGACGCAGCTGTCTCGACGCAATCGCGTGCTGAAGCGGCTTACCGCTGACCTTCAAGCCAACGACGGAAAGTCCACCACTGCAGCTGGTTTGACCTCGATTCCATTCGAAACTGAGATCACCACCCAATTGGCCCCTCAGCTGGATGGGCTGCGCCATCGGAAGCAACCCTTGCAAGCGGTCCAGGCGAATCCGCTTCAGACGCGTTGTAAGCAAAAATTCAGGACGATCCCAGTGAGCACGCCCTTTCAAAGTCACCGAGCCTCGATCGGGGAGACCAATCTGAAAGGCACCATCAGCCCATTTCTCATTGAGACGGAGTCGGGCGGCTCCCGCCAAAGAAAGCCGAAGATCGGCTGGCTCAAAACGAATTTGAGCTGGCTCGGTGAGCCGAACTCGAAGGTCGACGCGATCAAGAAAGTCACCCTTGGGCGGAGGGCCTGGCACCCAAAACTGCCCCTGTGAATTGCGGCTTAAATTGACGTTTACCCCCTGCAGTCGAGCCACGACCACCAGCCGCAAATGGCGAATGCTGGAAAGAGGATCAATCCCCAAGCTGAGTTTCTGTACACGAAGGGTTGAGGCATCCTTCGTTCCAGGAAGAATCTTGATCGGTCCGATCCCGATTCCATCAAGACCAAGGCCGCGATAAGAGCCGATCTCAATCGGATGCCCCAGTGGTATGGAAAATTGCTGCTCAAGGGAGGGACGCAGACCATCTACGGACCGTGCAATCAATCGGTCAGCAGTGAGCCAAACGGCAGCAGCAGCCACAACTGTGAGGCCAAGTCCAGAGATCACCACTCGTGGAGCCATCGCGCTTTTGCCTTTGCTCCCCATTGACGACCGTCATCCCAGCCAAGGTCGACGCAATATAGAGAGGACATTTGTCCCTAACCAGCCCATGCCGCTTCCGGAATTATTGGAGGTATCCAGCAAATGGCTGGCCTGGAGTGGCCTGGGCCTCTCTGTTCTGACAGTGGTTGCGTTCGTGACCCGTTGGGGACTGCGTTTTCGCCTTGTTGGCGTCAGTAGTTTTACGTTCTTGTTAGCGGTGAGTTGCTGGGCTTTCTCAATCAGCTATTCGCCCCCGGTGCGCGTGGAAGGAGCTCTACAAGTGCCAATTGTGTTTGATAACGGCACCGACCTTGTCGTGGCACAAGCTTCCAATGATTTTGCAAAAGGTGCTGTTACCCCAACCCTGAACCAAATCGCTGCGAACCTCCGTCCGGGAGGTCGCAGTAGCGAAGTGCGCGTTCGACTTCGGCAACTTCAGGCCGTGAGCGAGGGCACCTCAAGACCAGTAGTGCTGGGAGAAACCAAACGAGACTTCCGTCAAGGATGAACGCTCAGGCCCCTCTAGATGCCTTGCCGCAAGGTTTTCGCGATGAGCAGCGTGATTTGCAAAAGGCTGGCATTACCCACTGGGGGCAGCTGCGTGATCTCACAGATCCAAACCTGAGCCGCCTTGTCGCAACGGGTCGATCCACAGCACGCAATCTCAAACGCCTCCGCGGCATCGCTGAATTGGTTTGCTGTTTGGAACTTGCCCCAGCCGATGCCGCTTTATTAATGCACTCAGGCTTTGCAACGGTCGCAGCCATCGCAACCTCTTCGCCGCAGGAGATTACGAACCGCACTGGGCGCCTGGAACGCCAGTTAGGGAGTGGCAGAGCTCCGGTTGTAGATCTTGCGATTGCCAAACAATGGATCATGCAAGCAAAAGCCAGGCAAACCACGAACTGACCGCTCAAGGCTGCAACCCCGGTCTTACCCCTTTGAAATGACAATAGTTATTCAAGGAGGAAGCCTTGATTCCCCTCCAACACGGTTTCGTCAAGACTTGGGCTTTGCAACACCTGACGATTCGATTTCTATCTCTCTCATTGTTGATATCTGCATCAGCAGGGTTCGCTCAATCCAGCCTTCTAGAGAGCGTTAAGAGAAACCCAGCGGAAGCAAAAGCGCTTTGCCAATCGTTCAAAGCCATGAACAACAATGGCCAGTCGGCATTGTCATCTGAAGCCATCAATCAGCTAGCAAATCAACGCAACATGAGCACAAGCAATGCAGAAATCTTGGCCACTTACGTGATCGGACTGCACTGCTCTGATGTTCGCTGATTCGAATGGTTATTGATCAAACATTCACCCATGAGAGGTTCTCAGACGCGAGGTTGATCACCCCTGATGGCATGGCGTTGGTGTCGCGCATCTGGACTCCACAAGGGTCTGGTCCATGGCCCACCCTTCTGATGAGACAGCCCTACGGAAGGGCCATTGCCTCCACTGTGACCCTCCCCCACCCGCTCTGGTGGACAGACCAAGGGTTTGCAGTCGTCGTCCAAGACGTGCGCGGACAGGGCAGTTCTGACGGCACATTTCAAGGGTTCGGCCAAGAAGCTGCTGACACCGCCGCGACCATCACTTGGCTCCGCAAACGGCCTGAATGCAACGGCCGCATTGGCATGTATGGATTGTCCTATCAAGGGCTGACCCAGCTGCTCGCACCACCGGATTGCCCAGCTCCTGATTGCCTCGCTCCAGCCATGTGCGGTTTAGATGAACAGGAGCATTGGAGTTGCGAAGGTGGTGCTCACTGGTGGCACCTCGGCCTTAGCTGGGGCTTGCAGCTTGCAGCCCTGCAAGCCAAGCGCCGCAACGATCCAGTCGGCTGGAACGAGATCCACAGCGCTTTGGTGGATGGCCGCTATCTCCGCGAAGGAGTCGGGCTTTTGGAGCGACACGACCCCAAAGGAATGGCGTTGCGCTGGTTGCAACAACCTGCAGATCAAGCCCAAGGGTGGACTCTCCATCGCCCACCGGAAGCCTGGCTCCGCAAACCCATGCTGCTGATCGGCGGCTGGTGGGATCCCCATCTGCGAGGTCTCCTCGACCTTCTCAAAACGGCCCGATCGAAAGGCGGCAATCCGGAACTTCATATTGGCCCCGCCACCCATCTGCAGTGGTGGTCAGAAACCAACCAGCTTCTGCTCGATTTTTTCAATCAACATCTCAAAAGCCCTCCAACCCACAGCCAAGAGCAGACATCAGAAATCAGGCTTTGGGATCAAGGCGATGCCACCTGGTCTCGTCAGAGTGGAAACGAGTGCTCCAGCGCCTGTTGGCATTTGGGAAGCCAAGGCTTGGCTTGCCTTGATCTCAGCGATGGGACATTGCTCGATGCAGCGATATCTGGATCCGGAACCTGCGTCATTGTTCATGATCCATGGCGACCCGCACCGGCCGTTGGCGGGCACTTGAGTCCTACGGCTGGGCCGTGCGACAGGAGGGTGCTTGATCAACGCTCGGACGTGGCCGTTTTTAGCTCCGCGCCGCTTCAAACAGCTCTCCAGCTATGCGGTCGCCCGCTCTTGAAATTAAAGGTGTCCGCCGATCAGCCAGCCTTTGATGTCTGCGCTGCGTTATCAAGACTCCCCGCTGATCGCGATGAGGTGCAGCAACTTTCAACCGGTGTGTTGCGAGTGCGGCGAGCCATTGACTCGGAATACGGCCAGATCACGCTGGAATTGCAGCCGCTGTTCGTGAGTTTCCAACCAGGAGATCGACTAAGGCTCTCGCTTTCGGGGGCTTCATGGCCAGCCATTGGCGTCAATCCAGGAGATGGCGCGCAACGCTTTGGCCCACCCAATAGCGATTGCCGCGTCATCACCCTCTGCCTACAACTGGACGAGGCGACACTGCAAATGGCGCCACTACTCGTGCCCCAAGCCGCGTGAACTCCGGCAAACTAATTCAATTGTTGCTGCACATTCATGAAGCTCACCTCCTGCCTTCTGGTCTGCGCTCTCGCGGCACCGATGCTGCAGGCTTTCCCAGTGCCAGCGGCACGAGGAGAACAACTTTTAGCCCAGGGAGAATTGGCCCCAGGGACTCCTCTGAGTGCCAGTGAAGCCAGCCAAGCGGCAGATGATTTACTGACAGCTCTACAAACCCGAAACGCCAAGGCTTTGTTTGATCGCCTGTCCACCCCACTGCAAAACGCAACCACCGTTGAAGCAGTGAAGGGGCGCTTGAATCAAGCGCATCGCATCCAATCCACGCGTGTTGTGGCGATTTATCCAGGAATCGATGACACCACCGTGGATGTGATTGCCAAAACCGAGAAGGGAAGCAAGGAGCTGCTTCTCGTTCTTGACGATGAAGGCAAATTAGTGGCCTGGAAGTGGCTGGGTGAAACGCTGCCGATCGAGACAACAGCTCTCAAATTTGTTCGCGATCTCAACGCACAACGCTGGATTGCAGCTCGCTACTACCTCTCGCTTGATTTTCAAAAAGAAATTTCCCCAGAAGATCTAGAGCGGAAATGGAGCAAGTTGAGCCGCATCCTGGGAGGAGTGAAGCGGATCAAAAACGCTGTCATTTCAAGCAGAGGAGCTGATCAACAACTCGTTCTGGTCACCATTGAATTTGGAACGGTGACGGACAACTTGTTCGTCATTTTCGATAATCAAGGCCGGATCATCAACGTGGACTTCTCAGAGGATCTGGTCTGATCCAAAAAACTCGGGGGAATCGATGCAGCCGAGGCGGGTTTTCCGCTTAAGCTCGCTGGCTAACGAAGTCCATCCCCCTGCATGACCGGCGCTGTTCTCGACTGGATAGTTCAGGACAGCAAGAGGCTGGCTGAATGCCGACACGATCATCCCTTCTCTCTTCTGGGGCCCCAACAGCTGGAGCCGGACCAATGGATTGTTAGAGCTTGGGTTCCTGAAGCTGAAGCCGTTGAATTGATCCTCGATGGCAAACGCCTATCGATGCAGACTCCTCATCACCCATGGGTGTTCGAAGCACAATGCTCAAGGGATCCAGGGCATAACTACAAATTGAAGGTCCGCCGAGGCGGGCTCGAGCACGAGCAATTCGATCCTTGGGCCTTTCGGTATGAATGGATGGGCGAGATGGATCGCCATCTGTTTGCAGAAGGCAATCACCATCACATTTGGCGTCGGATGGGGGCCCACCAATGCCAACAAGGCGGCATCCAAGGTGTGATGTTCTGCCTGTGGGCACCGAACGCCCTCACCGTGAGCGTGATCGGAAATCTCAATTCATGGGATGGCCGCTATCACCCCATGCAGCAAAGGCTGGGCGGAATCTGGGAATTATTCGTTCCCGAGCTTGAAGAAGGACACTTTTACAAATACGAAATCCGCACCCAAGACGGCCACTGCTATCAGAAGGCTGACCCCTACGGCTTCCAGCATGAAGTCAGGCCTGATACCAGCTCCATCGTTAGTCATCTCGACGGATTTCAGTGGAATGATGACGCCTGGATCAGCAGCCGAGATAAACGCAACCCTCTCGATCAGCCGATCTCGGTTTACGAGATGCACCTTGGTAGCTGGATTCACGCCGCAGCCGACGATCCATTCATCGAAGCCGATGGAACTCCACGCCCACCGGTTCCTGCTGCTGACCTAAAGCCAGGTGCCCGCCTGCTCACTTATCCCGAGCTTGCCGATCGTCTGATTCCTTACGTCAAAGAGCAAGGGTTCAGCCACATCGAATTGATGCCCATCACAGAGCATCCTTTCGATGGGTCATGGGGATACCAAGTCACGGGTTGGTATGCACCCACAAGCCGCTACGGCACTCCCGACGAATTTCGCGCCTTCGTAGATCGCTGCCACGCCGAGGGCATCGGGGTGATCATCGATTGGGTGCCTGGCCACTTCCCCAAAGACAGTCATGGGCTTGCCTTCTTCGATGGCTGCCACCTGTACGAACACGCCGACCCACGGATTGGCGAACACAAGGAATGGGGGACACTGATCTTCAATTACAGCCGGAATGAGGTAAGAAACTTCCTGGTTGCCAATCTGGTCTTCTGGTTTGACCAATTCCATATCGATGGCATCCGGGTTGATGCGGTGGCATCGATGCTCTATCGAGACTATCTACGGCCCGATGGTGAGTGGTTAGCCAACGAACAAGGGGGCAGAGAAAACACCGAAGCCGTCCGCTTCCTTCAACAAGCCAATCACGTTCTGTTCGAGCATTTCCCAGGCGCTCTTTCTATTGCCGAAGAATCCACCACCTGGCCCATGGTGACTCAGCCCACGGAGAACGGTGGACTTGGCTTCAATCTCAAATGGAACATGGGTTGGATGCACGACATGCTCGATTACTTCGAGCTGGACCCGTGGTTCCGCCAGTTCCACCAAAACAACATCACGTTTTCGATCTGGTACACCTACACCGAAAACTTCATGCTTGCCCTTAGTCACGACGAAGTCGTGCATGGTAAAAGCCATCTCCTTCACAAGATGCCAGGCGATGACTGGCAGAAGTACGCCAACACTCGTGCCTTGTTGGCCTACATGTGGACGCACCCAGGCAAGAAAACGATCTTCATGGGTATGGAGTTCGGTCAACGCGAGGAATGGAACGTGTGGGGCGATCTGCAATGGGATTTGCTGAACTATGAGACGCACGCGGGTGTTCACCTCATGGTGAAAGAACTCAACGCGCTCTACAAGCAAGAGCCTGCTCTCTGGAAAGACGACTTTGATCAGTACGGCTTCCAGTGGATCGACTGCAATGACAATCGCCACTCCGTGATTAGTTTCATGCGACGAGAAAGCACTAGTGGCTCTTGGTTAGTCGTCGTGGCCAACTTCACTCCCAAAAACCATTCCAATTACAAAGTGGGAGTTCCCATCTCTGGCTTCTACGAAGAAATCTTCAATACCGATGCTGCTAAGTACGGTGGCAGCAACCTTGGAAATCTTGGTGGGAAGTTAAGCGATCAATGGGGAATTCATGGCTACGAAAACTCCTTGGATCTCTGCCTGCCACCGCTCAGCGTGATGGTGTTTAAGCACGATGCCAAGAAAAGTTTGACTGAAGCCAGCAAAAAAGAGACTGATTAGGTTCAGGTGATGTGACAAAACTGGCCGAATCGCCGAAAAGCAAAGCAATTTGGTCAGTTTCGTCAGGTAGGTTGCCGCCTGGATCTTCACCCATTCATGAGCGACACCCTGCCACTACTGCTCCGTGCCGCCCGCGGAGAATCGGTAGAGCGTCCTCCTGTCTGGATGATGCGCCAAGCAGGGCGCTACATGAAGGTCTACCGCGACCTTCGCGATCGCCACCCCAGCTTCCGAGAACGATCTGAAAACCCCGATCTCTCTTACGAGATCTCCATGCAGCCGTTTAAGGCCTTCCAGCCTGATGGGGTGATCCTTTTCTCAGACATCCTGACCCCACTGCCTGGCATGGGGATCGAGTTCGACATTATTGAGAGCAAAGGCCCTCAAATCGGCGATCCAATCCGGAGCCTCAGTCAAATTGAAGCGCTCAGGCCTTTGCAGCCAGAAGAGAGCATGCCCTTTGTGGGCGAAGTACTGGGCCGCCTGCGCAGCAGCGTTGGCAATCAGGCAGCAGTCCTTGGTTTCGTAGGCGCCCCCTGGACACTGGCGGCGTATGTCGTGGAAGGGAAAAGCAGCAAGAACTATGCCGTCATCAAAAAGATGGCCTTTCAGGAGCCTGAACTCCTGCACAAACTTCTCGATCACTTCGCAACTTCGATTGCCACCTACCTGCGTTATCAAATTGATTCCGGAGCGCAGGTTGTACAGATGTTTGACTCCTGGGCAGGGCAACTCAGCCCCGCCGATTACGACACGTTTGCTGCGCCGTATCAGAAAAAAGTTGTCGATCTCGTCAAACAAACGCATCCCGACACCCCGTTCATCCTTTACATCTCGGGAAGCGCAGGGGTTTTAGAGCGAATGGGTCGCACAGGTGTCGATATCATTTCTTTGGATTGGACCGTGGACATGGCTGAAGGCCTCGCCCGCCTTCCCGACCACATCGGCGTGCAAGGCAATGTCGATCCAGGATTGCTTTTTGGCACACCTGAGGCCATTCGCGATCGCATCGATGATTGCGTGCGCAAGGCCCATGGTCGCCGCCACATCCTGAATCTTGGCCATGGAATTCTGCCTGGCACTCCTGAAGAAAACGGCCGCGCATTCTTTGAAGCTGGTAAGACTGTGATGGATCGAATCGGGGAGGGCTGATTGATATCGTCAAGCGCTCGAATCCTCATTACCGGCGCAAGTGGTTGCGTCGGCCAATACACAGCGGCTTGGCTCCTGGAAAATTCCGATGCTGAGTTGCTGCTTTGGCTGCGTGATCCAGCCAAACTTTCTGCGATCTCAGCGGATCAACCACGTGTCCGTTTGTTAGTGGGAGATCTGCGTGAAACAGATCGCTTTGCCAGCGAACTCTCCACCGTGACCCGGGTGATTCATACGGCTACCGCATGGGGAGATCCTGAGCGTGCCCATCAGGTGAATGTTGTGGCCGTAAAGAGGATGCTGGCCCTTCTGAATCCAGCTGTCGTTGAGCAGATCATCTATTTCTCAACCGCCAGCATTCTCGATCGTTCCTTACAACCGCTTCAAGAAGCCCTGGCCTACGGCACCGAATACATCCAAACCAAAGCTCAATGCCTAAGAGAGCTTGAACAACACCCATTAGCTGAACGCATTGTGGCGGTGTTTCCAACACTGGTATTCGGCGGAAGGGTTGATGGCACAAGTCCCTTCCCAACGAGTTACCTAACGGAAGGCCTAGCAGAAGCAAGCAAATGGTTATGGCTCGCTCGCTGGCTGAGAGCCGATGCCAGCTTCCATTTCATCCATGCGGCTGACATCGCGGCAATCTGCGGAATCCTGGCGACCACACCTCACCAACCCAATCCAGAACCTGGGCAGGGACCGGTCCGCAGAATTGTGATGGGGCAACCATGGATCAGCATGAACGATGCAGTGGCCACGCTCTGTCGCTGGAGAGGTGTGTCGCGAACTCCTGGAATACCCCTTTGGAACTGGCTGATTGAAGGCCTCATCAAAATCCTTCCAATCGAAATCAACGCATGGGATCGATTTTCAATTCACCAGCGTCACTTCGTTCATGATCCCGTTACGCAACCTGAACGCTTCGGTGGTCGCAGCCGTGGACCAGACCTTGAAACAGTTCTGATGGATTCAGGACTTCCACATCGTGGAAGCATCTGAACAGCGTTAAACTCACAGAAGTGTTTATGAGCTCATGATCAGTCGTTTGCGTTCTCTCCTCTCAGCCGCGATTGCTTTGGCACTCGTCTTGGGAATCGGTGTTGGTACAGCCAATGCTGCCACTGTTGAAGTGAAGCTCGGTACAGATTCCGGCATGCTTGCGTTCGAACCCAGCACCCTCAACATCAAAGCTGGAGACACCGTCAAATTCGTCAATAACAAGCTGGCGCCTCACAACGCCGTTTTTGATGGCCACGACGAGCTCAGCCACAGCGATCTAGCATTTGCTCCCGGCGAATCATGGGAAGAAACTTTCACTGAAGCTGGAACCTTTGATTTCTACTGCGAGCCCCACCGTGGTGCTGGCATGGTCGGCAAAGTTATCGTTGAGTGATCGCTTAGATCAGCAGTTGAACACAAGCCCGGCGAGCGTTTTAACAGATGCTGACCGGGCTCTTTTTTTGTCCACCGAAATGGATAGGGTTGAAGAAATTGAAGTTGATGGTGATGCCCCATCCGAATACCCTGTTCGCATTGCTGCTCTTCATCAGCCTCAACCTATTAGGGGTCCCACCTGGATTTGCGTCCAGCACCCCTGCCGTTGACCTCGAGCATGGTGGACAACTGTTTTCAGCAAACTGTGCGGCGTGTCATATGGGTGGTGGCAACGTGATCAGTGCATCTAGAACGTTGAGTCAGAGCGATCTTCAAGCTCATCTGAATGAGTACGGCGACGATCACATTGAGGCCATCGAGCACCAAATTGAAAATGGGAAAAATGCGATGCCCTCGTTTGTAGGAAAGTTGAGCGAACAAGACATCATTGATGTAGCTGCTTACGTAGAACTGAAGGCTGAAAAAGGCTGGCAGCGATGAGCCGAGAGGGCTGGAAAGACTTCTTGCGCGCTGCAGAACGAAGTCCTGCTCTTCAGCGCGAACTCAGCGTCTGTAGCGAAACAAAAGATATCGTTGAGCTTGGCAAGCGCCTTGGTTTTTCATTGTGCCTAGACGAGCTGAACAAAGATCCTCAAGCCGAAGCCATCAGTAATTGGTTCGACCAAAGCACGATCCAATAACAAAACAAAACCTCCATATCACGACGTACAAATCTCACCTTTAGCGTGAGGAACCTCTAGTGACATCAAGAGTTGATCAAAGAGAATGCTATGACCAGCGAACAGTTGGATCGAGTCATTGAGATGGCATGGGAAGACCGCACACCCTTTGAAGCCATCGAATATCAGTTCGGTCTCATGGAGAAAGATGTAATCAGCTTGATGCGCCAGACATTAAAACCAGGATCCTTCCGTAGCTGGCGAAAACGTGTCTCCGGACGCAAAACCAAGCATGCGGCTACGAGCAATGCCGCACGATTCAGGGCAGCTTGCCACCACTAGGCAACATAGAGAGATCAATCGTCAGATTGGTTGCTTGAGCGACTCGCAATCTTGGTATCAGCCCAACGTGAAAAAAAATAAACAGCAATAAACATCGGCAAATATGCAATCCACATGTTGTCAAGCACCAGTCCACTGTTGTTGATGAGAACCAAGCCTCCATAGCCAACGACAAAGTAAATACCAGCCCGGCGAAGAGCTCCTACCAGTTTTGGATTCATCGAGATCAATACAATTTTCCTTACGGTAAGAGATCACTCAGCCGACGGCATCCTTTCTGATCTTACCGAGATACAGCAGCTTCAGTTTGGACAATTATCACGGATGACATTGTCTCCTTAGCAAACACTTCCATTGAGGAGGGGACTCCCATAACCGAGACAAACAAGCTCCTCTGAACAAAATTTCCAGGTTGCAGCTGAGTCCATTACCAGAGTTACATTTTTGAGAATGCGAGGAACAGTGAATGCAGGCTCAACACTACTGATCCGGTATTGAATCCAAGAGGGAGTTACCTCAAGTCCAAGAATCTCAATGATCTGGCTGGCAGATTGGCTCGGTAAAAAAAGTCGCCTTGGCAGAATGCTTGAAGTCAACATTCGCGGATTTCCAGAAATTTCTAACTCCAGGCTGACGAAATTCAGTAAAAACCTCACCCGATCGATTGGAGTACATTTGGACAGACCTAATCTCCTCTCTAGGAATTTGCAATTGCAGTAGACCGCCATCCCCAGCCAGGGCAAGGGTATAAGCCTTGGAAGAATTGAGGACAAACAAGGAAAAGAAGGGCCTTATCATCAGCCCCCTTCAGCGAAGACGATAGGGCTGCCGTCGTGAATGCCATCAGGCACAACAGAGACCCAAACAACAAACGAATACGATTCATACTCCGAATTCCTCAAAAACCCAACAAAATCACTTTCAATTGTAAATTCATGCATAATGGACTCAACTGCAAACAGGAACGCCAATTTTGAAAATTTGACGCTTTGAAGTCAGAATGCGATATCTTAACCAACAAATGATCCGTATAAAAGCAAAACACGAGATACATCCAAGAATGAATACTAAACAATGGAAGCGCTTGCTAAGCAATGAATGACTAAGGTTGAGTTCGTGGAACTAAAAACAAAAAGATGACTAACATCAACAACCGACCAAACCCCAGCGAAATGAGCTATGCCCAGGCATGGGAGGAGTATCAAAACAATGGTGAAACCTGGAGAGCAGAGCATGACGAAGCCTTACAGCAAGTGCGCTTAGAAATGCCTGAAGCCGGCTCCGGTGCACTTGTAGAAGCAGGACTGATCATGGCAACCCGCCCAATCGGTCAACGCCAAGAAGCACTTAGCAGATGGCACGAGTTTTTTGAAAGCGACAAACAGGCAAATTCGTCGAATGGTTATCCATCTGGACATCCAAAATCAATGAAATAAAAATATCGTCTTGGTCAATGACGCTAAGCAGAGGCATCTTCCCAATAGTAAAGAATACCAATACTTTAAGAATAAAGAAATAAGCATCAACCAAAAGAGTCACTGCAACGGAAGCGATTTAGCCACTGGAATTAAAGAATACGTCTTCCGAAGAATTCGAAACGATTATCACACTAGAGTTACTTTCCCCACATCATCGATACCTAGGAGAAGTGAAATCTGGTCACCATTTTCGTCCGTAAACATCAAGCCGTCACCAAAATTGCTCCAACTGCCTTCCATTTTAATCTCAACAAAAGCATCACCAATTGCGTAGTCCTGAATGACAGCATATCCATCACCAACAACACCGAGGAAGGTGTCAGCTTGTTTATCACCCCAGACCTCGCCTTAACTTACCGCAAGAAAACCATTATCTTTGCCTCCCCAATAAATCACACCTCCAACAGTACCAGCTATGCAATTCTCACCATTGATCAAAGTGCCATGCTCAGAAGCAAATGCTTCAAAAGTATCGTTATCCTTACCACCCAAATACTCGCCAAATCCGCCCAAAAGTAAAATTCTATTCTCTCCCACATTACCGTTAGCGTAGTTATTTCCACCGGTCACTTCAAGGAAGTCATCCCCCCCATAATCCGAAGTTTTATGCCTGATTGACCTGTCAATGTATCACAATCATCACTGAGATACATAAAACCATCATTGAGTTCATCACTTTCAGGCGTAGGTGATTGAGAAGAATCTGGACTTGGATTGGGGCTTGCCGTAGGAGATGGACTTGTACTTACTTTTCCAATCACAGCGAGGGGGTCTGCATAACCACCAGCATTGGGAGTCCCAATATCCCCTGCCTCAACTCCCTCATAAAGCAGTAATAAACCGGCTACGTGGGGAGCTGCCATTGACGTTCCATTCCAACTAACGAGACCGCCGATTTGAGTAAGAGAAAGAATGCCAAAACCA